>Ga0180431_10003327_pt1 | contig 20793 bp, 17 predicted proteins | sample SS_ome_11_FD_132459 | JGI IMG/M metagenome (GOLD analysis project Ga0180431, IMG submission 132459) | Hypersaline lake sediment archaeal communities from the Salton Sea, California, USA - SS_1_MS_1 metaG | ecosystem: Environmental > Aquatic > Non-marine Saline and Alkaline > Hypersaline >...
CTCGCGATGGGCCACAACATCGTCGCCTACACCCCCCGCGCCTGGCTCATGTTCGTCCTGCTCGCCCTTTTTCCCTCACTCGTCGGCCACTCGTCCTACAACTGGGCCTTACGCCACTTCCCCTCCTTCGTCATCTCAGTGGTCAACCTCGGCGAGCCCGTCATCGCCATCATCCTCGCCGCCCTTTTCCTCGACGAGGCCCCCACCGCCACAAAAACCGTCGGCGGCCTCATCCTCCTCCTCGGCATCTTCCTCACCATCCATTTCACCCGCCGACGCGAAGCCACGGCACCCCTTGACCCGTAGAGCGAACATAGATTAACCTCGGCCCCACACGCCACAAGCCAGCGACGAGCAAAGAAACCAGCATGTCATTCCTCAACCGCTTCTTCATCTCCCGCTCAGGACCGATCGCAACGGGCGTCGTAGTCGGCGTGCTCGCGCCCGTCCTGGTCAGGCTCGGCAACCCGGGCAACATGGGCGTTTGCGTCGCCTGCTTCGGCCGGGACATCGCCGGCGCGCTCGGCCTCCACCGCGCCGGTGTCGTCCAGTACATCCGGCCCGAGATCATCGGCTTTGTTTTGGGCTCCCTCGTCGCCGCGCTCATCTTCCGCGAGTTCAAGCCACGGACCGGCTCGGCGCCGCTCGTTCGATTCCTCCTCGGCATCTTCGCCATGATCGGCGCCTTGGTCTTTCTCGGCTGCCCGTGGCGCGCCTACCTCCGTCTGAGCGGCGGCGACTGGAACGCCCTCGTCGGCCTCGTCGGCCTCGTCGGCGGCATTGGGCTGGGCATCCTGTTCCTGCGCATGGGCTTCAGCCTGGGCCGGAACCGGCCGGCGCCGCAGGCCTTCGGATGGGCCATGCCTCTTATAATGATCGCCCTGCTGCTCCTGCTCGTTTTCGCCCCGCAGTTCGGCCGCGACGCCGACGGCAATCCGACCGGGCCGATCTTCTTTTCAGCAAAAGGCCCCGGCAGCCAGCACGCACCCGTCGTGATATCGCTCGCCGTCGGGTTGCTTATTGGCTTCCTTGCCCAGCGCACCCGCTTCTGCACCGTCGGGGCCTTCCGCGACCTGATCCTCCTGCGCGACGCCCACCTCTTCAACGGCATCCTTGCGCTCCTCGTCGCCGCGTTCGTCGTCAATCTCATTCTCGGGCAATTCACGCCGGGCTTCGAAAACCAGCCCGTCGCCCACACGAACGTGCTCTGGAATTTTGGCGGGATGCTCCTCGCGGGCCTGGCCTTCACGCTTGCCGGCGGGTGCCCGGGCCGCCAGCTTTTCCTGAGCGGCGAGGGCGACGGCGACGCCGCGGTCTTCGTCCTCGGCATGATCGTTGGCGCGGCGCTCTCGCACAACTTCAACGCCGCGAGCTCGCCCGCCGGCCCGGCTCTTTTCGGCCCGGCCGCGGTCATCGTCGGCCTGATCGTCTGCGTCGCCATCGGACTTGCCATGCGCGAACCTCGACGAGCATGAGAGGTTTTCTATGAGTGACATCACCACGATTGACGCGCGCGGGCTCTCGTGTCCCGAGCCTGCCCTGAAGGCCAAGCAGGCGATCCGCCGATTGACCGGCGGCACCGTGGAAGTGCTGGTTGACGCCGGCACGGCAAGCGATAATGTCAGCCGTATCGCCCAACAAACCGGATGGCGCGTCGCCGTCGAGACGCTCCCCGACGGCGGCCTCAAGCTGGTGTTGACGAAATGATCTACCTTGACAATGCGGCCACCTCGTGGCCCAAGCCGCCCGAAGTCGTTCGGGCCATGGCCGACTTTTTGGAGCGCAGCGGCGGCAACCCCGGCCGCTCGGCGCACCGGCTCTCGATCGCCGCCGCGCAGATCGTCTACGACGCCCGCGAGCGCATCGCCGAGTTCTTCAACGCGCCCGATCCGGTTAAAATAATCTTCACGCACAACGCAACGCACGCCATCAACATCGCCCTGCGAGGCCTGCTCCGGCCCGGCGACCACGTCGTCACCACGAGCATCGAGCACAACGCCGTCATGCGCCCCCTGCGCGCGCTCGAACGCGAGGGCGTGCGTTTGACCGTCGTCCCCTGCGCGTCCGACGCCTCACTCAATCCTTCCGACGTGCAGCGCGCGATCGAGCCGGGCACCCGTCTCGTTGTCATAAACCACGCGAGCAACGTCACCGGCACCCTGTTGCCCGTCGAGGCGGTCGCGGCGATCGCGCACGCCGCCGGCTCGCTCCTCCTCGTGGACGCCGCTCAGTCAGCCGGCGTCGTGCCCATAGACGTCCGAGCCATGGGCATTGATCTCCTCGCCTTCACCGGCCACAAGGGACTTTTGGGCCCGACGGGCACCGGCGGCCTCGTCATCGGCGACATGGTGGACGTGGCGACAATGGAGCCGCTCACGTGCGGCGGGACGGGGAGCGACTCCGAGCTCGAGGAGCAGCCCGAGCACCTGCCGGACAAGTTCGAGAGCGGCACGCCGAACGGCGTCGGCCTCGCCGGCCTCGGCGCCGGCGTGCGCTTCGTCGTGGAACGCAGCGTCGAGGCGATTCGCGCCCGCGGGATAGAATTGACTCGGATGCTCGTCGAGGGGCTCCAAAGTATCCCGGGCGCGACGGTCTTCGGCCCGGCCGACCCAAGCCGGCGCACCGCCGTCGTGTCATTCACCCTTGCGGGCTGTCACGTTTCCGAGATCGCCCTTCGGCTCGACGAGGAATACGGCGTACTGTGTCGGCCGGGGTTGCACTGTGCGCCGGCCGCGCACCACACGATCGGCACTTCCCCCGAGGGCACCGTGCGTTTCGCCCCGGGCTTTTCGGCGACCACACACGACATCCACACGGCGCTCGAAGCCACCAAAAAAGTCGCGCGCGAATGAAACCCTACGGCGTTATTCTCTTCCACACCACATCGGCCGCCATGCGCGCCAAGAAGGTCCTGACCGGCGCCGGCCTCAGCGGCAAACTCATCCCCACGCCGAGACAGTTCTCCAGTGATTGCGGCATCGCCTGGCGGTTTAACTGGAACGAGGCCGACCAGGTCAGAACCGTGCTCGATGAGGCACGCGTCGAGATCGCCGCCCTGCACCCCCTCTGAGCCACACCCTCGCGTGCGGAAGCTCACCCGAGGATGGCCGCCAGGTCCTCCTGCGGCGTCGAGATCGGCATGACATTGAACTTCTCGACGAGCACGTTGAGCACGGCGGGCGTGACAAACGCCGGCAGAGTCGGCCCCAGCCGCATGTTCCTGAGGCCGAGGTGGAGCAGCGTCAGCAGTATGCACACCGCCTTCTGCTCGTACCATGACAGGATGAGCGAGAACGGCAGATCATTCACCTCGCAATTGAAGGCCTTCGCCAGCGCCAGCGCGATCTGCACGGCCGAGTACGCGTCGTTGCACTGCCCGACGTCGAGGAGCCGAGGCAAGCCAGCTACCTCGCCAAAATCCAGCTTGTTGAACCGGTATTTGCCGCACGCCAGCGTCAGGATCAAGCAGTCCCGCGGCACCGCCTGCGCCAGCTCCGTATAGTAGTTCCGCCCGCTCTTGGCGCCGTCGCATCCGCCGACGAGAAAGAAGTGCCTGATCGCCCCGCTTTTGACCGCCTCCACCACCTTGTCCGCCACGCCCAGGACCGCCTCGTGTCCGAACCCGACGAGGATCGCCCGGTCCGGCCCGTCTTCCTTAAAGCCGTCGGCGGCGAGCGCCGCCTCGATCACCGGCCCAAAGTTGCGGTCGCTGATGTGAACCACCCCCGGCCACGCCACCAGCCCGCTCGTAAAGATCCGCCCCATGTACGAATCCTTCGGTTGCTGAATGCAGTTCGTCGTCATCAGGATCGCGCCCGGAAACTCGTCGAACTCCTTCCGTTGGTCCTGCCACGCCCCGCCGTAGTTCCCGACGAGATGCTTGAATTCCTTCAGCCCCGGATAGCCGTGCGCCGGCAGCATCTCCCCGTGCGTATAGACATTGATCCCCTTCCCCTCCGTCTGCTCGAGCAGCGCCTCCAGGTCCTTCAGATCGTGACCCGACACCAGAATCGCCTTCCCCTTGACCGGCTCGATCCGCACCCTCGTCGGCACGGGATGGCCGTACGCCCCCGTGTTCCCCGCGTCGAGCAGCTCCATCGCACGCAGGTTCACCTCCCCGACCCGCAGCACCATCCCGAGCAGCGCATCCACATCCCGCGGCTCCTCGGCGAGAAAATCGAGCGCCTCATGAAAGAACGCGTACACCGCCTCATCCTCGTGGCCAAGGATCTGCGCATGGTCCGCGTACGCCGCCATCCCCTTGAGCCCGTACGTGATCAGCTCCTGCAAACCGGCCACGTCCTCGCCCAGCCGTTCGCGTCGTTGCGCGATACCGATCGTCGCGCCCTGCTCGACGAGCCCCGCCATATCCGCCGCAGGCGTCCACGCCGCCGGACCCGTAAGCTTTTCAGCCTTGCGCCCGGCCTTCGCGCGTGCTGCCTCGTAAAGCTTTTTGGCCTTATGGCGCAGAGCGGCCGCCTTTCTTGTCAGCCCAACCACCCGTTCCGGATCGAAATTGACGTTCGTCACCGTTGAGAAAAGCGCCTCGACCGTGAACACGTCCAGCTCGTGGTCCTTGGCGCCCAGCTCGCGCGCCCTGTGCGCGTACATCGCCAGGCCCTTCGTCGCGTACACCAAAAGATCCTGCAACGTGGCCGTCTCAGCATCCTTGCCGCAGACGCCCTTGACGGTGCAGCCGGTCCCCTTCGACGTTTGCTCACACTGGAAGCAGAACATACCTTCCTCCATTTCTCGTCGTGCATTCACACACCGAGGCCCCCGTTTGAGATTGGCGCGAGAAAATGGACGGCCTATTCCTCCGGTGAGAACTCACCCTTGCCGGCCCCGCACTCGGGACATACCCAGTCCTCGGGAACGTCCTCAAACGCCGTTCCCGGCTCGACGCCGCCGTCCGGGTCGCCCACCGCCGGGTCATAGACCCAGCCGCACACATCGCACACGTACCGCTGCATGACCGTTCTCCTTTTCTTGGCCCATGCCCCGTTCAGCTTTTCGTGCACACGGCTTTGAGCTTCTCGGCCACCGCCAGCCCCAGCGCGTGCGCCGCCTCGAGATCCTTCTCGTCGGGCACGTACTTCACCTTCAGCCCGTCCCCAACGAGCTCCACCTTCATCGCACCCAAAATCTCCTGCACCTGCTTGACGCCTGCGGGCCCCCAGCCGTACGAGCCGAACGCGGCGCCGACCTTGTTCTGCGGCTTGAGGCCCTGGAGGTACGTGAGCACGTCGGCCACCGTCGGGAACATCATGCCGTTGAGCGTCGGCGTCCCCATGACGAGCGCGCCGGCCCCGAGCACCGCCGTCGCCACGTCGCTCCGGTGGCATCCTCTGAGCGGCATCACCTCCGGCTCGGCGCCGCCGGCCTTGAGGCCCTCGCTGATCGCCCGCGCCAAGCGCTCCGTGCTGCCCCACATCGTGTCATAAACCACGACCGCCTTCATCGTCGGCTTCTGTGCGCACCACTCGGCGTACTTCCCGACGATCCACTGGATCTCTTCGTCACGTCGGTAGATCGGCCCGTGGTCCGGCGCGACGATCCGAAACTCCAGGCCGAGCGCCTGCACCTTCTCGAGCGTTTTCGTGATGAAGCTCGTCAGCGGCATCAGGATATTCGCAAAGTACTTCGCCGCCTCGTCCTCGAGCAGCGCTCGCGGGAGGTTGTCCCCAAATAATTCGCTCGTCGCCAGGTGCATCCCGAACGCATCCTGCGAGAACAGCAGCTTCTCCTCGACGAGATAGCTCAGCATGCTGTCGGGCCAATGCACCATCTTCGTCTCGACGAACGAGAGCGTCCGGTTGCCGAGGCTCACCGTCGCCCCGTCCTCGACCGCTTCGATCCCCGTCGTCGCCGGGAAATGCTGCGCGAGCGCCGCCGCGCCGTTTTTCGACGCCACGACCCGTTCCGGCTCGACCGCCTCGATCACCTCCGGCAAGCACCCCGTATGGTCCATCTCCGTATGGTTCGAGACGATCACGCTGATCTTCTTCGGGTCAATGACCGACGCCACACGCGCCAGCAGCTCGTCCTTGAACGGCGCCTTGACCGTGTCAATGAGCGCCACCTTGTCCGCGAGCACAAGGTACGCATTGTACGTCGAGCCCCGGTGCGTTGCATAGCCATGGAAGTCCCGCAGCCCCCAGTCAATCGCGCCGACCCAGTACACGCCCTCCGTGATTTTTTGGGCCTTGAACACGTCTTTCATCTCGTTCTCGCCGAGACCGCCGCTAGCTTTTCCACAGCCCGTGCACGTTGCAGTACTCGCGGGCCGTCACGCTGGCCGCCGTGATGGCGAACGTCGCTTCCGGCGCGTCGCCCGGTTTCAGGAAATGCCGGTAGGCATTGCCGTCGGCGATGACCTCGATCCACTCGATGTAGTGCTTCTCTTCCATCGGGTGCGGCACATCGCCGATCTTCACCTTCACCCCGCCGCCCGTCTTCTCGATCACCGGCACGTGCTTCTCCTTGCCCGTGTCCGCCGTCTTCTCGACGAGCAGCGTCATCGGCTGGCCGCAGCAAACGAGCTCGCCCGCCCCCTCGTGCAGCACTTCCACGACGTTCCCACAGATTTCGCACTTGTACACCTGGAGTCTTTTCGTCGCCATTGTCCTTCCGCCTCCACCTAGCTTGCGTGATCGTTCGACCCTACTTCAGAAACTTCGACACGAACGGCGACGTCTCGCCCCGTCGCAAAAAGTGCCCCGAAGGCCCTTCGCCCAGGAACTCGGAGAACCACGACTCGTGCTCGATCTCCTCGTTGAGGATCGCCAGCACCAAGTCGTAGGTCCGATGATCCTTGCCGGCCGTCATGTGGCAGATCTGCGTGTAGCCGCGCACGGCGCACCGTTCCGCCTCGACGAGCACCGTGAGCACCGCTTGCACGTCCGTCGGGTCCTTTGGCAGGCTCGCCGGCGGACACGCCGACGCGTCGTGGAACGCCTTCATGTCGTCCGGCAGCTTGCCGCCGAGCTCGTAGATGCGCGGCACCAGCGCCTCGAAGTGGTTCCGGTCCTCGATCCGCGCCGTCTCCGCGATTTCCTTGACGCCCTCGCCCTTGAGCCCGATCAGATTCGCCCTCAGGATCGTGTAGTAGTAATACGTTGTCAACTCCGCCGCCGCGTTTTTCACCAGCAGCCCAAGGAGCTTCTCAACGTCCACGCCTGCTTTCTCCACCATTTCTCGTGCGACCCGTGCCATGATTCCTCTCCTTTCTTAACTTGAAGTGACCCGCGCCACTATGATTCTCAGGTCAACTCCTTTACCGCCTTCAATACCGTGTCGTAATCCGGCTCGTTCGCGATCTCAGGGACAAGGTGCACGAGCCGTATGACGCCAGATCTGTCCACGACGAACACCGCACGCGCCAGCAGCCGCAGCCCCTTGATCAGCACCCCGTACGCCTCGCCGAACGACGCCCGTTGGTAGTCCGACAGCGTCACTACCCGCTCGACGCCCTCCGCGGCGCACCACCGCTTCTGCGCGAACGGCAGGTCCATGCTGATCGCCAGCACGACCACGTCCTTGCCGAGCCCCGCCGCTTCCGTATTGAACCGCCGCGTCTCGGTGGCGCACACGTCGGTCTCGAGCGACGGCACCGACGCGATCACTACCACCTTCCCGCGGTACGCCGAAAAACTCACCGGCTTGAAGTCCTTATCCACGCACGTAAAATCAGGCGCCCTGTCGCCGGCCTTCACCTCGTGCCCGACCAGCGTCAAGGGCGCCCCCTTCATCGTCACCAGCTCGCTTCGTTCACCCATCGCCTCCTCCTTCGCCGTCGCGCCACGGCGATCCTCATCCTGGGAGTTCTTCGCAGGGGTTGTGCGTCCCGTTCCCGTCAGCTCATTGCGCTAAGGACAACCATCCCAAGGCAGGAAGAGTTCCCGCATTCTCTATGGACGGAAAACATGATGAGGGCGATCGGGCAGCGCGGCTCCCTGATCGCAGGCAAAGCAGAATCCGGAGCGCGAAGCTACTCCGCTGTGGCCTCAGCTTCCGGCTCGGCGTCGGCCTCAGCGGCGGCCTCGACCACCGTGACCTTCACAATGACTCTCTTGCTGGCGTGGAGGCCGTCGTTCACGTAAAAGCGCAGCATCAGCTCGCCTGGTTCATCCGGTGCAACGCCCTTGTAGACCAGCCCGTCGACACGGTTCGGGTTCGCCGTACCCTTGTGCCTCACCCACTCAGCGTACACCAGTGGCTGGCCTTCAGGATCATAGCTCTTCGAGCCGTCGAACGTGAATTCCTGCCCAACTTCGACGGTCAGTTCCTCAGGCTCCACCACGGCGACCGGCGCGAGGTTTTCCTTTTGGATGGCTTCGGGGATCTCCGGCCGCACGAGCTCGGTCGTGCCCTCGCACGGCTGGAGGCTCGTCCGTATCGGATACATTCCGCTGCGCTTGTCCTTGTAGTACGCGATATTGAACTCGTCGAGCGTCAGCCAGTGGAATTCCGTCTGCTCGCCGCTGACCACCTTGATCAGCAGCAGCCCCTGCGTCTCCCACACGTTCGGCGTGAACGCCACATCCGCGATTTTCGCGTTAGGCCTCTGCGCGCCCCCGAACGGGTTCCACACGTGGACGCCGTGTTCCGCCTCTTCCGTGGTCGGATCGTCCCAGTCCTTATCCGTCATGCCCGGGAAGAAGTACCGCCCGTCCTGGTCCGTATTCCCCATGAACTTCGGCCGGTCGGCGAAGAATTTTGCGTAGGCGCTCAGCACGTAGTTCTGCGCCACCTGATAGACGTACACCGCGGCGCCGGCGAGCGGCCGGTCGTTGACGTCGGTCACGAGCAAGTAGTTCTGCCACGTCGGGATGAGCCGTCCCTGCGTGCCCCAGAAAATCCTGTCGTTCCCCCGGCATCCTCTGAAATGATCCACCTTCCCGGCGCAGCTCTCGCAGAGCCACAGGTGGCAGAAATGCATCAGCGGCGTGTAGCTCACCCCGCACGGCACGCCGTCGTCCGCCCCGGGCATCGGCAGGTACTTCATCCAGGCGTGGATCGGGTCCAAACCGATGTACGGCAGCAGCGGCCCGCCCTCGTAGAGCTCGCCGTTCTCGTCCTTGAGGTACACCCGCCCCGCGTACATCGGAAACCCATACAGGTCTGGCAGGCACAACGCACAGTGCCCAAGCTCGTGCATGATCGCCGAATCAATCGCCATCGGGTTGTTGAACTGGGGCTGGGGCCAGCCGCCGTCCCACAGCAGACCGAGCCGCTGCACCTTGAGCCGGTACTCCTTATCGCCCTCCTCGGGGAGGCTCCCCTCAGGCCAGCCGATCATGTCGAGGTACACGGAGTCCCTGATCCCGTAGGGGCTCGTGCACGGGTACACCGCATCCCGCAAGATGAGATCGAGCCGCTGCACCATCGCCGCGTACCAGTCCACCGTGCTGAACGACCCGACAAGCGTCATCGTCTTCTCGTCGTGGTACGCCTCGAACAGTGCCTGATCGAACCCCCACCGGAGCGCCCGCGCCGTGTTGAGCGCGCAGCGCCGGTTGTTCGCCTCGCACAGCTCTCCTATTCTGTTTTCCGGATCAACCGTCACCCGCACCCACACCGGCGCCTCCGGCCACGTCCACGGAAAGCTCACGGTGACCTCTTGCTTGGGGGCGAGCTCGCCGATCGTCTCCATCTGAACAACCGCGAGTTTCTCCTCGTCGGGCTCCACCGAAAAATTCCGGTTCACATCCGGAAAGAGCTCCAACGTCACCACCGTGCCGGCGGGCACGTTCTCGTAGCCCATATTGAAGATGTGCGCCACCGACGTCACCTCGTCGCCGGGCGCCGGGTTGTTCTTGTGCCGGTTCTGCGCATAGCGCGGCAGCCGCTCCACGTACGCCAGGTCGAGGTCCGGCTGCTCGACGGGGATCACCTCGAGATCGTACGTGTCAACCATCCCGCGGTACTGCGCGATGAGCTTGCACGACCCCACCGACCCGCCGGTCACCAGCCCGCTTTGATCAACCGTCGCTACGTTCTCGTCCGAGGTTCTCCACGTGATGAACGGCTTCGCGTCGAAATGCCCCCACTGCGTATAGCGGGCCACAAAGTCCGTCATGTCCTCCATCCGGCCCTCGCGCCTCCCCTCGAGGCCGAACTGCTTCTGGAAGCCCGCGACCACGCGCCGGTCGGCCGGCACGCGAAACGGCTCCGGGTCAATTCGGATCGCCGTGTAGGGCGCCGTCCTGAAATAGTCCCGATACACCATCGCCAGCAGGCCTTCCGGCGGCTCATCCGGCGACGTGAGGCGGCTCCTCACGTCGTCCATCGCCATCGTCATGTTCGTCCGCATGATGAGCTCGTCCATCACCGCCTCGGACGACTCGTCGCCGATCCACACCCGTGCGTCCTCCATCGCTGCCGGATCGAGAAACGTGTTGCCCGAAGCAATCGGCCCCGCCACGGCCTTGCGGTCAATGAACAGCGGCAGCCCGACCGGTTGCCCCTCGAAGTCCGTCCATGCCACGACGATGTGGTGCCACTCGCCCACTTGCCAGTGCGACACGTCCGCCCGCGCCGCGGTGACCTTCGCCGGCGAGGCCATCACGTAGCGCAGCCTCCCGGACGCCGCTTTCTCGACGAGCAGGCCGTTCCGCTCCGGATCGCCGATCCGCAGGATGCGGTGTGTTTTGCCGTCGTTTCCGTCCCACCGTGGCTGGAGCCAGAAACTGATGTATCCCCGCGTCTGCGAAAGCTGCGGGTTTTCGATCGCCACCGCTTTGGTGAGCAGAACGCCCGTGCCGTACGTTCCGCTCACGAGCGGCAACGACACCGCCGGCTCGGGCGCCTGGACGCTGTCGTCAATCGCCGCATCCGTGAACCACGCCGTCACGGCCAGCACCATCATCACGACCTTCATCGCTATCTCCTCTTGCTGCAGTGCCTCCGGAAAGCTGCATACCTTACCTTCAACTCCGACATGACGCAAGCCGCGGAGAAGGCGTCACATTACTCCTCCCCGGCCTCGACCACCTTGATCTTGATGACCGCCCTGCCCGTGCGCAGGCCGTCGTTCACGTAGAACACCAACACGATCCAGCCCGGCTCATTCGGCGCCTTCCACGTGTGGGTGAAGCCGCTCGGATAGGCCGGCCTGAGCTTCCCGGTGCGTTTCCACCACTGGGCGTAGATCAGCGGCTGGCCCTCGGGGTCGTAGCTCTTCGACCCGTCGAGCGTGAACTCCTGCCCCACCTCGACAGTGAGTTCCGTCGGCTCGACGACCGCGACCGGCGCGAGATTTTGCTCGCGGATCGCCTCCGGGATCTCCGGCCGCACCAGCGGCATCACCCCCTCGCACGGCTGCAGGCTCGTCCGGATCGGATAGAACCCACGACGGTTGTCCCTGAAATACGCCGTATTGAACTCACCCAACGTCATCCAGAAAAACTCCGTCTGCGTGCCGCTCACCACCTTGATGAGCAGCAGCCCTTGCGTCTCCCACACGCTCGGCGTAAACGCGATATCCGCGATCTTCGCCCCTCCCCTTTGCACCCGCCCAAACGGGTTCCACACGGGGATGCCGTGTTCCACCTCGTCCGTGAGGGGATCGTCCCAGTCCTTGTCCGTCTTGCTCGGGAACATCCACCGGCCGTCCTCGTCCGTGTTGCCCATGAACTTCGGCCGGTCATAAAAGTACTTCGCGCTCGCGTAGCCCGAAGGGCTTTGCTCGACTTGATAAACGTACACCGCCGCGCCCGCCAGCGGACGGTCATAAACGTCCGTCACGAGCAGCGTGTTCTCCCACGTCGGGATCAGCCGGCCCTGGACGCCCCAGAACAGCCGGTTGAACCCGCGCAGCCCTCTGTAGTGGTCAATCTTCCCCGCGTTCGACTCGCACAGCCACAGCCGCATGTAGGTCATCAACGGCGGATAGCTCGTCGTGCACGGCACCAGGCCGTCGGCCGGCGGCCTGGGGAGCCTCCACGGCTTTGCTCCGGAGCTGATGTAGGGCAAAAGCTCGCCCCCCTCGTAATACTCGCCCTTCTCGTCCTTCAGATAGACCCTGTCCTCATACATGAAATACCCGTACAGGTCGGGCAGGCACAGCGCCACGTGTCCCATCTCGTGCATGATCCCCGCATCCAGCGTCATCGGGTATCGGATCGGCGCCTGTGGCCACCCACCGTCCCAGTACTTGCCCGCATACGCCTCCTTCGGCTCGACGTCCTTGAACTCCCCGCGACCCGGTGTGATGTCCCCCCGCCACATGATCATGTCCAACCGCACCGAGTCCCTGACCCCGTACGGGCTCGTCGAGGGATACACTGCGTCCCGCAGCAGCAGCTCCAGCCGCTCGATCATCGCGCCGTACCAATCGTACGCGCTGAACGAGCCGACGAGATTGACCGTCTTCTCGTCATGGAACTTCTTCGTCACTTCCGGCCGGTGGCCCCACAGCAGCGGCCGCGCGATGTTGAGCGCGCACCGCCGGTTATTGGCCTCGCAGAGCTCCTTCACCTCGTTGCGAGGATCAACCGTCACGCGCACCCACACCGGCACCTTGGGCCAGACCCACGAAAAACTCGCCGTCGCCTCTTCCATCGGCGCGAGCTCGCCAATCCGCTGCGTCTGAACGACGGCCTGCTTGACTTCATCCCGGTCCACAAGGAAATTCCGGTTCGCGTCGGGAAACAGCTCCAGAGCCACCACCGTCCCCGCCGGTACGCTCTTGTATCCCATGTTGTGGATGTGCGCGACCGAGCTGACCTTGTCGCCTGGCTCGGGATTGTTCTTCAGATGGTTCTGATCGTAGCGCGGCAGCCGCTCCACGAACGTCAGATCGAGGTCCGGCTGCTTGACGGGAACCACCTCAAGATCGTACTGAGCCATCATCCCGCGGTACTCTGCCATCAGCGTACACCGGCCGACGCGCACGCCGGTGACCAGCCCGTTTGTGTTAACGGTCGCGATTTTCTCGTCGGACGTCCTCCACGTGATGAACGGCTTCGCGTCGAACGCGCCCCACTGGTGGAAGCCGGCGACGAAATCCGTCATGTCCTCGACCCGGCTCGCCAGCTTCCCTTCGAGCCCAAACTGCTTCTTGAACCCCTCCACGACCCGGCGGTCGGCCGCCACACGGTGCGGTTCCGGGTCAATCCGGATCGCCGTGTACGGCGCCGTCCGGAAGTAATCCCGGTACGCCATCTCCAGAGGATCTAAGGCCAGCTTCGTCTTGAGCACGCTGCGCATGATCAGCTCGTCCATCGCCGCCTCGGACGACGCGTCGCCGATCCACACGCGCTTGTCGTCCATCGCGTTCGGATCCAGGAACGCGTTGTCCGCCGTCACCGGGCCGTCCACCGCCTTCCTGTCAACGACGAGCAGCATGCCGAGCGGCTTGCCCTCCAGGTCCAACCACGCCACCGCGACGTGATGCCACTCGCCCGCCTTCCAGGCCGACACGTCCGTGCGCGCCGCGCTGATCTTCTTCGGCGACGCCATCACAAAGCGCAGCATCCCAAGCGCCGATTTCTCAACGAGCAGGCCGTTCCGCCCCGGATCGCCGATCCGCAGGATGCGGTGCGTCTTGCCATCGTTACCGTCCCACCGCGGCTGAATCCAGAAACTGATGTACCCGCGCGTCTGCGAAAGCTCGGGATGCTCGACCGGCACCGCCTTAGTGAGCAACACGCCCTTGCCGAACGTGCCGGCCACTTCCGGAAGCGCTACTCTCGGCTTGGGCGCTTGGTAACTGTCATCAAGGGCCGCATCGGTGAACCATGCCGTCACGGCCAAGACCATCATCACGACCTTCATCACTCTTTCCTCTCACCGCAATCATTTCTGTTACAATCGCACATCGTGATCTCAAACCGCGCAAAAAAACAAGCCGGATGGGCCCCACTTCTCCTTCGCAGGCCGAAGCCAAGCCCTCAAAAATAACTTAGACGCTCCCGGCCATAGAAGGTTTAAGGTATTCTGAGGGCTTCAGGAAAGAACGGCAGGATCTGCGCTATTTTTATGCCCGATACCGGAACGTCGGCCAATTCTGCGGCTCGAAGGGCCACCCGAGTTCTTTGCAGGCAACGCGCCAGCGCTCTTTCATGTCCGGTGCAAACAGAAACGGTACCCAGCCGAGTCTCAGATACGTCTTGATCGCCGGCAAGCGGTAGTCATCCGTCCTCAGGTACAACCGCCGGTAACCCGTCTCAAGAAAACGGCGCGTCACCGCCGCACACACCGCCAGCCCGAGCCCCTTGCCCGCGTGCAGCGGATCAGCCGCCACCCAGCCGAGTTCACCCCCCTTCGGATGCACCACCGACGGGTTCCGCGTCGCCATTGCCGTCGCTACGAGTTCACCGCTGGCTTTCTCCACGACGACAAAAAAGCCGCCCGCCACAACCCGGGGCAGCCACTCCCTGAGCTTTGCCTCGCTCCAGTTCACAAAACCCGCCGCGTGCATCAGCCGGACGTACGCCGGCGCATCCTGCCGACGGAACCGCCGCATCTCGTAGCCCTCCGGCACCACCACCTCCGGCGGCGACTTGAGCAACCGTCCCGGCCAGAGCAACTGCAACTGCTCTTTCCGCGTCCCTTCGTTCACCTCGCTGCGCGACCTCTCGAGCTCCCCACGCCCCTATACCCCACCCACGCCCAATCCGCTATAATGAATTAATCATAATCGCAAAGATTTCCATCGCTCTTGCGACGCCCGGGCAATCACATCGCCTAATCGCGCACCCACTTACCTGACATAACAGAAGCGCAAATTAACATACATCCGCTTACCGCACAGGGAGTTATGACGCGTGCTAGACGAAAATGGAACACCCTATACGGCACCCACGCCACACCCGCTACAAAGAATGCTTCGGGGGAAACAAACCAGAGGACTTCCAGGAAACCTATTGCCGGATACTGCCGATCGGCAGCAAGGACCTTTGCCTCGCGGATACACTACCCCGCGGGTGTGCTGGCGAGCTGCTTGACCGCCTCTGCGGGCTCCCCGTTGTCGGCGTTTGCCCGCCTGCCTTCCTCCGTCTCGAGGCCCAGGCGTTCCACCGCGCACCGCAGGATCGCCTTGAGCATCTCGGCATACGACAGGCCCGCGTGCGCCGCCATCTTCGCCAGGTGCCCGTCCCAGCACCAGCCCGGATTCGGGTTCACCTCGAGGAGCTTCGGCGTGCCTCGGGCATCCAGCCGCCAGTCGAACCGCGCGTAGTCCTGACATTCCAGCCGCTCGGAAAGCTCGACGCACCAGCCGACAATCGCCTTCTCCGTCTTCTTGGGGAGCTTGGCCCGCACCGACTTGATGTTCCAGTACGGCGAGTCCGGGCACCACTTCGCCTCGTAGCCGCAGATCTGCGGCAGCTCGGGCGGCACCGCTGAATAGTCTTCCTCCGTGATCGGCAGCACGGTGTAGTTGCTCGGCGGCGTGCCGATCATCCCCACGCTCAGGTCCTTGCCCGGAAGAAACTCCTCGACGAGAAGCGGTTTCTCGTAGCCGAATTTCTGCCGCACCTCGAGAATGGCGTCGAGCAGCGCCTCCGGCGTCTGCGCCACGCTCCGCGCGGTGATCCCGAAGCTCGAGTCGCCCAGGTCGGGCTTGACGATCGCCGGAAACTCGAACGGCAGCTCGAAGGTCGAATCCTCCGGCTTGACGAATACCGCCTCCGGCACCGGGATCCCCATCTCCTTGGCTGCGCCGCGCACGAGCGACTTGTCGTAGCAGAACGCCAGGCACTGCGGTCCCGCGCCCGTGTAGGGCAGGCCGAGCGACTCGATCAGCGACACCACGTGCAGCTCCTTGCGCGGATCATTCAAAAAGCCCTCGTCGCACAGGTTGAGCACGAGGTCCATCTTCCCCGCGAGCCGCATAAGGTCCTGGATCAGCGTGTCGTGATTGTCAAAGTAGGTGAACCGGTAGCCCCGCACCTGCCGTAGCGCCGCCTTCATCTGGTCAATCGTGTAGAAATCATCGTCGTCAAACTGGTTGAGCGGCTTGAGCGGGTCCGGCTTCCGTGGGTCGCCCAGGATCACGACGACGTGCCGCTCCTGCTCCTTCGGCTTTCTCTTGACCGGCGTCCATTCCTTCCGCACCTGCGCGGTGACGACGATCCGCCGCTCCATCATCCCCAGGTCCTGCGCCCGCGCCGAATCGGATTCTATCTCGACGGAAGACGATACGTTGCTGAAGCCCGCCTGCGCGAGCAGCTTCGAAAGGCTCTCCGTCGAGTAAAGCCGCTCCGCGTAGAACTGGTCGGCGATGACCCCCTTCTCGACGTGCGTAATGACCTCGCGCGAGACCAGCCGCTCACCGTCGAGCGACAGCGACCGCTCCCGGCACACGAAGAGCTTTTTATTGATCCACTCCCACGACCGCGGCTGGAAGTGCTCGCGCAAAAAGTCGCCGTGCGCGATGTCAATGAGCAGCTTCCCCCACGGCTTGAGCACCCGCAGCACCTCCTTGAGCACCCGCAGGTCGTCCTGCAGCGTCTCGAAATAACCGAAGCTGTTGCCGAGGATCAGCAGCACGTCGAAACTATCTGCGGCGTACGGCAGCTTTCGCGCGTCCCCCTCTCGGAACCGCACGCCCAGCCCTTCCCCCTTCGCGCACTCCTTCGCCTTCTGAATGAGGTAGTGCGACCGGTCGAGCCCCTCGACGTTGCGAAAACCTCGCCGCGCCAGCTCGAGCGCATGCCGCCCCTGCCCACAGCACAAATCGAGAATCCTGTCGTCGGGCGACAGGCCGAGCACCTTGCAGACGAGGTCCGCTTCCGTTCGCGTGATCCGCGCGTCGTGCACCACGTCGGCGTCCGTCTTCAAGTAGAGCGAATTGAAAATCCTGTTCCACCAGTCGGGCGGCACGTGCTCCTCGAGATTGAAAACGGGCCCGAGCGTCCTGCTCCGGGCCCTGCCGTTCTTGCTTTTCTCTTGGAGCTTACTACTGGGAGGCTTCTTCTTCTCGTCCATCGCGCATGTTCCTCGACTCTTTGCTTGCGACACTCGCCGCAACCTTCGGCGCTGCCCAAGCTGCTGTTTTTCGGCGCGAACTCTACGCCTTCCCCAACCCCGCGCAAGCGATTTCTTCTGGGACTCGCGCCAGCGCGACACGTCGGCCGCCCGCAAAAGCAAAACGGGCCACGGGATCGCTCCCATGGCCCGCTCTTTTCTTTAAGAAATCAGGTGCGGATCGTCATCATTTCTTGCGGCGGCGGAACAGGGCAAGCAACCCGCCAAGCCCCACGATCAAGAACGTCGCCGGCTCGGGAAACTCGATATGGAGGTCCCCAGGACCCGTGGTCTCTTCGTACGTGCCGTCTTTGACATCCACAAAAATCCCGCGCGCATCGCTCGCGTACCCCTCGACGACGGACGCATCAATGCCGAGCGGCGAACCCCACGTGCTCGTGACCTTCCACATATAGCCATTCTGCAGCTCCGGCGTCTCATCGAACACAATGTCGATCCAGAACGACGCGCCCGGGTTCAGCGTCAGCGCATACGTCACATCCACACCGCCGCCGGTCCACTGCGCGTTAAACTCCTGCGTGTACCCGCTGGGGTTGTACAGCTCCGTCTCCCAATGCCACGGCGCCGTAGGCGAGTTCACGTTGTCATCGAACTTGACCCATTCGCCACCCGCAAACACGCCGCATGGACCCCCCACCACCGGGTTCGGCTGCGAAGGCGTGCCGCCCCACGCCGGAATCGTGTCGTACTGACCGGCCGGATTCAGGTCGAACAACTTCTGCCCGACCTTTGTCGGCAAGTCACCGAACCGCGGGTCCGCCGTGGCCGTGCCCGCCACAAGCAGCACGGCCGCCGCCACAAGAAGGATCTTTTTCATCAATAATCCCCCTCTTATCTAAAGCGCTTCTACTTCCTTGATATTCACATATGCGACTCGGCACAGAGCAATACGTAACAGCAAAGCCGAATTCTGGCTGAAGTAGAATCCCCTCGATGCAACTCGACGTTGCGAACGCTAAGTTTACTGAAACTCGCCGAATATGTCAAGCCTTTTCCATTTTTTCCCTGTCGAAAACACGATCCCAACCAATTTCTCTTGACCACACTCGCCGGGGACGCTATGGTAGGCGGCACCCTTTTGGAGCAGCGAGGAGAAAGAGGTGGCCGGCACCAGTGCGGAAACTACGGCCGTCCGGGCGGAGGCCCTTGGCGAGGGGCGGGCCGTCAAGGCGGTCTGGTGCGAGCGCCGGTGTGACCGCTCACCCCTCGACGTCTTTCAGATTCTCGTCGAGCGAGGCGAGCAGCCGGCGTTCCTCTATTCCGGCGACGCGACCGCCCCCGGCAGCCGGTACAGCTTTTTGGCGGTCAGGCCCGAGGCGACTTTCCGCGTGACGCCCGAAAGCGAGAGGGACCCGTTTGAGGAACTCCGCGCCGCCCTCGCGCGCTCGACGTGGCGCGGCGGCGACAGGCCCGAAATCCCCTTCATCGGCGGCTGGGTCGGCTATTTCTCGTACGACCTCGCGCACCGCGTCGAGCACCTGCGTACCGCCGCCCGCGTTGACCACGCCTTCCCGCTCATTGAGCTCGCGTTCTACCGCCGCGTCCTCACTTACGACCACCACCGCCGCACGTGGACGGCCTGCCATTTGTTGGACGACGCCTCGCCCGTGGAAGCCACGCAGACCCAACTCAAAAAAACCTTAGATGAGCTGATGGACGCGCCGGCACCTGAGCGCAACCGCTCACCTGCATTGGCCAGTGCGCTCACTCAAAATTTTTCGAGGGAAAAATACGAGGCCGCTGTCCAGCGCGTCCTCGACTACATCGCCGCGGGCGACACCTACCAGGTCAACCTCGCGCAGCGCTTTGAGGGGAAACTCGCCGTCGCGCCCGAAGAGCTCGCCCTGCGGCTCTTCGAGGTGAACCCGGCGCCCTTCAGCGCTTTCTTGGCGTTCGACAATCGAGCCATCGTCTCGTCGAGCCCCGAACGTTTCTTGGTCGTGCGCGACGGCGTCGTCGAGACCTGGCCCGTCAAGGGCACACGCCCGCGCGGCACAACGCCCGAGGACGACGCGCGCCTTCTCGGAAAGCTCCTCGCGTCGGAGAAAGAACGGGCCGAGCTCGTCATGATCACTGATCTTTTGCGGAACGACCTCGGCCGCGTCTGCGCCTACGGCACCGTGCGGGTCGCCAAGCTCCGGGCCGTCGCCTCGCACCGCAACGTCCACCACACCTACAGCCGCGTCACCGGCCGCCTGCGCCCCGACGTGGACCTCGCCGACCTCCTGCGCGCGACCCTCCCCGGCGGCAGCGTCACCGGCGCGCCGAAGATCCGCGCCATGGAGATCATCGAGGAGCTCGAGCCGACCGCGCGCGGCCCCTACTGCGGCGCCTTCGGCACCATCGGCGTGGACGGCGCGATGGACCTCGGCATGGCCATCCGCACGATGCTGTGCGAGGGCGACCGCCTCACGTTCCAGGTCGGCGGCGGCATCGTCGCCGACAGCTCGCCCGCCGACGAGTACGACGAGACGATCCACAAGGCGCGCGGCATCCTCACCGCGCTGGGCGCAGCAGAGGCTTCCCGATGAGCAGAACGGACGACACGTATGTCTTCCTGAACGGCGAAGTTATCCGCGCCCGTGACGCCACGATCCCCGCCGATGACCGCGGCTTCCTCTACGGCGACTCGGTTTTTACGACCCTGCGCTGTTACGCCGGCGTCCCGTTCCGCCTCGACCGCCACTGCGCGCGCCTCAACGCCTCGCTCCGGTCACCCGTCGTGGCAATTGATTACGAGGTAAATCCGGACGATCTCCTTAAAAGAATCGGGCGATTGATCGAGTTGAACCGCTGCCCCGATGCCGTCGTGCGGTTCGAGGTTACACGCGGACGCGGCGCGGGCCCACTGCCGCCGGCGGACGCCGTTCCGATGACGCTCCTGACTGTCCAGCCGTACACCCAGAAAAAATCGCTCTGCGCGGAGGGGGCGTCGCTGATTGTGTCGTCGGTGCGACGGGACCCGCGGGGCGAGCTGGGCAAGCACAAGCTGGGCAGCTATTTCTTGAGTCTCCTTGCCCGACGCGAGGCCGCAGCACAAGGCGCGGATGAGGCAATCATCTGCGATACCGACGGCAACTACCTTGAGTGCGCCTCATCGAACCTCTTCGCCGTCGTCGAGGGCGCGATCGTCACGCCCGACGTGACCGAGAATCTGTTGCCCGGCATCGCCCGCGAAACCGTCCTGGAATGCGCTGCTGCACTGGGCGTGCGAATCTCACCTAAAAAAATCACCGCGGAGATCGCAGAGCGCGCCGAGGAGTGGTTCATCACCAACTCCCTCGTCGAGGTCGTCCCCGTCGCCCAGGTCGAATCGCGACGCTACGCCGCGCCCGGTCCGGTGACGACGCGGCTGATGGAGGCGTATCGCCGCCTTGTTGATGTTGATGCCCTGAAGCGAGCTCGATGAGAACTTCGCCGTTGACGTCTCAAGCGCGACGCTCGATACTGGACACGAACCAAGCGGGGGGATGCAGTCATGATCATAATCTGGGGTACGAGAAACATCCGTCGCCATCGAGGGTACGTGGCGGATTTCTGCGCGATTTGCCGCGGGATCCGGGCATTCCGCGTCAGCGACATCAAGCTCGTGCACCACTTCTTCTTCGTTCCCTTCACCAAGGGCGAAACGGTCAGCCAGATGCGCACGTGCACGACGTGCGGCCAGCAAGCGTTCCCCGAACCCGGCACCTACAACGCGTTCGTCGAGGAGGCGCACGCCGACATCAATACGCTCGTACAGGAAACAAACCCGACGCTCCTCGAGAAGCTGACCGACCGCCTCGTCCTCGAAGAGAA
>Ga0180431_10003328_pt1 | contig 20793 bp, 19 predicted proteins | sample SS_ome_11_FD_132459 | JGI IMG/M metagenome (GOLD analysis project Ga0180431, IMG submission 132459) | Hypersaline lake sediment archaeal communities from the Salton Sea, California, USA - SS_1_MS_1 metaG | ecosystem: Environmental > Aquatic > Non-marine Saline and Alkaline > Hypersaline >...
AAGACATACGAATTTCCTTTATCTCATGACCATCCATGTATTTGGGCTCCTTTTTTATGATCAATTTGATCTGCTGAAAAACAACCTCAGATGCAATTTCCCCACTGGCATCGTCACCCTACAAATAATATGCCTAAGCACATGATTAATCATGAGTCTGTAAGATATTGATTCTAAAACAATTAAACCTATGGTGAATTTTTTGATTTAAAAAAAAATATTCGGAGTAGGTAAAATGGGAGCACAAGGTAGAACAATTTTATCTATCCTGTATATTCACGGATTTGCTTGCTTATCAATAACTTGTCATTCTAAAGAACGATAGGTATTCCTCTATGATAGAGCCGAACATGTTTTCAGTGATTGACAGAGGGTGGTCCATTTCCGATTGAAACATGAAATATTCAGCTTAAGATAAAATAAAAAACCTCCCGGTGGGAATTCATCCTCCGGAAGGTTAATGATGGATTCAGGATTCGGCTTTCATTACCTTTCCTCCTCCCCTCCCAACTGTTCCTGCAGCTTCTTCTGTTCCTCCCTGGCCTGCCGTACGTGAGCAACGGCCTTCATGTACAAATCCTTCTGTTTCAGTTTAATGGCGGCCTGATACAACGCCTCTGCCCTGTCCAAGTCTCCCTGAACCTCCATTCCAAGACCCAGATTATAGTACGCGGCGGGTTCTTCGGGCATCTCCCGCACGGCCTGTTTCCACGCCTCGATGGCCTCGGGCCACAGGCCGGCCGAGGCGTACTTCACGCCGACCTTGATGCTGCCCTTGCCGGATTCAAGCTTTCTGGATTCTTCCGAATAATAGGGCGCAATCATCCGGGCAAATTTCTCGCAGATGGCCTTGGAGAGATCTGCCAGGATTTCACCCTCTGGCTTTAGATTCTGCTTGTCTGAAAAGCGTTGAAGGAAAGACTTCTTTTCATTCTCGCTATCATAACTCTTGGAATCACTGTGGGCTGCCAGGAGTCGACCGGTCTCTACGTCGACCACCCGAAAATTGATGGCCACCGTACCCTTGCGAACCCAGCGTTTCCTAGGAACCCAGACTTCCTCGACGATCTCTTTCTTCACCTTCTTCATCTTGTCCGTTTTCTTGTCCTTCTCTTCCACCTCATGGTACTTGCCAGTGCCCCGGCGTTGCTTCACCATGCGTGTGATTTCTTTGTCGGGTTCGATCTCATACGTCGCCACTTCACCGAAGATCAAGGCTTGAACCCCCAAGAGCTTGCCGATTTCGGCTGCCGTCGAGGCATCCACGATACCCGCCATTCCCAGGTTCTGTTCATCCAACACCCGGCGTAGTTTGTCCCGTTCCATGACATCAAAATGGCCCGTCTGCATGATCATCGACTGAGCCAGCGTGGCGATCTGAGTTCCCGATCTATCCGGTCCCTGTAAATCGGCAATGGCAATTTTCTTTATCCCTGGTAGATGGAGCGAAGCCGGCTTTAACACGTTAACCGTGACGACGGGAGCCACCCCACAAGAAAGCAGAATACCCATCGCCCCCATCAGACCCACGCATACCAGCGGTCTCCTTCTCATCATTCACCCTCCCCTGTATTAAAATCGGAAATTGTGTGTCAATTATGCTATTACAAGAATATAATTCATAGAAACAGAAAGTCAAGTACATTTTTGTTCGATTCTTTTTTGGGATACGACAGGAATAATGGATCGATTGGGAGAGGGTATTCTTATTTTTGGACGACGATGAAATGAAATATCCAACACAGACATGACCGGAGTAGATGGATGTATCTCTTTATATCGACAAGGTATGATTGGCCCAATATCAGGCATGCAAAAAATCCAGCGGACCTTCCGATCCGCCGGATTGTAGAAATGACTAGAATTTATACAAATGTATCCCCTAAAACCGCATCCGTGGTGGCTTGATCTGGAATACTTTTTTAAACGCCGATTCCAGGTGTCCGCCCAGAAGTCCCATGATCTCCTCTTCTTCGACACCCATCTCGTGCAGGGCGATGGTGATCTGGAGCATCTCGTCCAGCTTATCGACGCGTAAATCGGAACCTGCCTGTGGGTAAAAAATAAGATGCTTCAGATCGATCCGCTCCTGGATCGCTTCCATTTGCCCGACGATATCCTTCGCATCCGAATCCGGAGACACAGACAGTGCCAGCAGACCGCCTTTCTCGTCTATCTTTTTGAGGAAATCATCGCTCAACGCAAGGACGTTCGTTACACCGGTGACGATCACGGGATGCTGGGATGCGTCGATGATTTGTGTCATGACTTCCTGCGATTGGTTCTGAAGCAGGATGAGCATTTTCTGTGCATTCATCGTTTCGATGGCTTTTTGTCCAGTCTCCGTTAACCCGGATTCCGGACAAATCCACGTTCCGTCTGCACCGTCCAGTACGATATACGTGGCTCCCATCTTGGCCGCGATACGGAGATGGGAGATGTCACTCCCCACGCTTTCGGCTCCTTCGAGACCGGCCATCGACAGGAGGTTCTCTCTCCGGAGGCTGAAGGCCATGGACGCATTACCGGGCTTGGAAAAATCCGATTTCATCCCAGTGGCTTCATCCAGAAGCGTGACCAGTTCGGCCATGCGCTGGGCCGGTTCCTTGGTCACATCCGGTCGAACCGTAATCAACTGGATATCGATCCACTCGTCTTCCAGAGAATCCAACGCGGACAGTCCTGTCTTGTAACTCAGGGGATGCAGATTCACGACGATGGCTGACTTGTGAATATACAGGGGAAGGCGGTTTTCCACCAACAGATCGCCTTCGTAATTAGCCAAGAGCAGGGCGTTGTCGTAGATGAGCCGAGCCGTCTTCTCCAGAAGGTCCGCACTGATTTTTTCGACATCGTCACCGGGCATATGGTAGTCGGGATGCGTATCGAACGGCCTTCCGATGAGCATGAAAGCCGGGATGCCGCGCGTGATAAACGGCGTATGATCGCTGCCTCCCGGACCTCCCCGTCCGGGCTCGAGAAACGCCAGCGTCTCTTCTTCGCTGTTTTTCTGGATGAGCTGCCATATGTTGGGGGCAAAATAAATGCCGCCAAAGGCCATCTTTTCACCCAGCCCGACCATGTCCATGTTAAAGTTCAACGCGGTCTTGTCCATGGAGGACAGCGTCGGATGCGCGGCCCAGTATCGCGACCCCAGGAGTCCCCGCTCCTCTCCACCCCAGCAGGCGAACAGGATGGTACGACGGGGCTTGACCTTGTTGCTCATCATAACACGGCCGACTTCCATGACCACGGCAGAGCCCGAGGCATTGTCATCGGCGCCGTTGTATACTTTTCCGTAACGGATGCCCAGGTGATCCAGATGACCTCCCAGGACGATCACTTCGTCTTTTACCCGGGGATCCGTTCCCTGGATCATGCCCAGGACATTCTTGCCGATACGCTGGGGATCGAACTCGACCTTGACTTCCATCCTGACCTTCTTACCCGTGGGCGCGGACATGGGCACGAGTTCGGCGTCCAACTTCCTCTGACCCGTTCGCAGACGATGGGCAAAGGCACGGCGCGATTCATCTTCATTCACAAGAATCCTGTTAACGACCCTTTCGTCCACGCCGTACACGATGAATCCCTCCTTATAATTCCCTGGCGCCAGACGCCACCAGCCCAGGCTACGATTTTCCTCATTAAAATCGGCGCATAAAAGCATGCCGGCCGCGCCATGTGCCACTGCCATGGCCACCTTGGCACTATCGGTATCCACGCCCTTCCAGCGCTCCGTATCGTCCGCGGGCACACCCCGCATGACCAGAACGATCTTCCCGGTCACATCCACATCGGCATACTCATCCAACCCCCTGTTCGCAGCGCTGATACCGTAGCCCACGAAGACGACCTCGGCTTCCAACTTTCCTCCACCCGAATACCTCAGGACATTAAAATCCCCATCCTGGGAGTAGAAAAGCCGACCACCCACGGCCAGTACGGGATAATCGAACTGATGTTTATGAAACAGAAAGGGAAACTCTTGTATGTAACTGTTGTTGTTACCGGCGGGCTCCAGACCCCATTTCTCGTACAGACCGGCCACGTATTCGACGGCCTTTTCATACCCCGGGGTGCCGGTATCCCGGCCCTCCAAATCCTCAGAAGCCAGATAAGTAACGTATTCCAGGGCGGCACTTCCGCTGGGCTTCTCCTGGGATAACGCCACTGTAGCCATTAGCAGCCACATGACAGCGACTGCCACTCCGACAGGTATTAAACGTTTCATGACAGACTCCAATAATATAGTGTAAGAAAAAATACGAACATGTCCGATGAATGCCGATATCCCTCTGCGACCGATGCTAGGTATGGTTTCCAGGATGTTTCAAGGTCCGGCTTCATCCTCTTCCCAGCATGCACGGAGCATCTCGGACACTTTTTCAAGATACGTACGATCCACCTCGTCGAATGTATGCAGAACATCGCTGTCCGCATCCAGGACGGCCCTTAGGTTTCCCGCCGTATCAAAGACCGGAACGGCGATCTCAGATTTCGAGTTCGGATCGCATGCCACGTGTCCGGGAAACGCACTCACATCGGGAACCAGGACTGTCTCCTTCCGTTTGGCGCATTCTGCGCACACACCCTTTTCGATGGAGAGAAAAACACATGCCGGCGTTCCCTGGAAGGGGCCCAGAACGAGGTGATTCTCATGAAAGAAATAAAACCCGATCCAGAAAAAACCCAGCCGTTTTTTCAGGATGGCTGCCACGTTTCCCAGGTCGCCCACCAGATCACCACCCCGGGCCATCCTGACTTCGATTTCCCGGATGGCGGCCGTGTAGCATTCTTCCTTCGTCATCCCATCATCCGCGCACAAAGAGATTCTTGATGATGTGTCCGGCTACCTGCGGATTCTCTTTCAACCGGCGCATGCAGTACCCGTACCACTGCTCTCCATACGGCACATACACCCGCATTCGATTTCCCCGGTCGACGATGTCCCCCCGTAGTTTCTCCGTCACACCCAGGAGCATCTGGAATTCGTACTTTGATGAATCGGCTTTGCTGGATGCAATCACCTCGTCGCTCCGCTCCACGAGAACTTTATCGTGGGTGGCAATACCGATGAAGGAACCTTTCTCCAGCATCATCTTGACCAGCTCCATGAAGCTGTTGCGCACCTCTTCCTTGTCCTTGAAGGCGATCTCTTTGGGCTCGTCGTATATGCCCTTGCAGATGCGCAGGTGGGCGATGCCCTCGTCGATGAGCTGCTGCACATCTTTCCGGCTCCGCTTCATGTACGCCTGGATAACCGCGCCGACGTTGCTGAAATCCTTACAAAGCCGGCGGTAGATGTCCAGGGTATCGTCCGTACACGTGGAATCCTCCATATCGATGCGGATAAAATTCTTCAAATCTTTCGCCTTTTGAACGATTTCCCTGACATTCTTGAGACACCGCTCTTTATCGATTCTCAGGCCGAGGGATGTCAATTTTATAGAGAGATTGGCATCCAGCCCGTTTTCGTGGATGGTCTCGAGAACCTGGATGCTTTCCTCCTTGGACTGCGTCGCTTCCTCCAGAGACATGATTTCTTCGCCCAGAACGTCTATGGTGGCACAGCACCCCATGCTGTTGAGTTCTTGAGTCTTGCGAACCGCATCGGCCAGCGTTTTTCCGGCAATATAACGACGGGAGAACAACCAGATGAACGATTTCGGGAATATCGGCATGATGCCCACGATAATTTTGTTGAACCATTTCATGTGTCAGCCTCTACAGTTTCTTGTAAAACGTTTCTCGAAGAATCCCCCGTGCTCCAAAACTCTCCTTAAATTTTCCCAGTCCCCAGTTCGGCTCTTCGTTCACCGTAAAAATACCGTAATCGAGGAACCGATACCCCTTCTCGATGGACCAGCGGATAATCTCGTAAAAAAGATGGTTAACGGGTCTGTACGCCTGGAAGGCTTCGTCGTGACTGATGTAGAACGCCAGCACCACGCGGTCGTTGCACAGAAAAGCGGTAACACCGGCCGTCATACGATCCTCCAGGAATGCTCCGAAATGCCGGATTCGCTCTGGGAACAATTTCTTGAGCAGCTCTAACTCCTCCAGCGTATGGGTCGGTGTGACGTTGTGACGCATGGAGAGGTTCTTCTTAAGAATGGGATAGAACGAGGCCAGATCGTCGGATTCTTCGACCCGGATGCCCGACTTCACCGATTTGCGATAGGCCGTCCGGGCTTCTGGTTTGAATTGGGTGAGGATGTTATCGGCAGGAAAATCCAGGGGAATAACGCTGGACACCTCCCGCTTCTTGTACTGGAAACCGTTCTTGTACAGCGCAAAATCCAGATAATGACTCGGCCTAGCCAGATAGATGACCGGGGGCAGAGTCATTTCAATCCCGTCGATGCCCTGCTCCTTGGCATAGCTCAACAGCGCATCCACGAGATCGAACGCCGTGCGAACCGACAGATTTTCCGGGTAGACAAAACCGCCGTACGAGGCTCCGCAGTGGGACGACAGAATACGGCTTCCGTCCACCGTTCGCAAGGCGGCCGGGAAGAGCGCTTGAATGCGATTTCCTTCGTAAAAAAGGAGGGAATGATCTTCGAACCTCTCGGGTGGGTGATAGCTCAAAAATCGCCGGGTATGGAACATCGTCCCGTTGTTGGCATTCCAGACAAAGCGGTCCCACATGCGTTTTGCATGGTCTGTGTATCTCGTTACGTCGACGGCCATCGTTCCGCTCGTCCTAACGTCTCATCAGTCGAACCATGATGGCCTTCTGAATGTGCAGGCGATTCTCGGCCTCATCAAAAACGATGGAGTGGGGACCGTCCATCACCCCGTCGGTAATCTCATATCCCCGGTGGGCAGGCAAACAGTGCAAGACTTTAACATCGGGCTTGGCTTCTGCCACCAGGGCTTCGTTCACCTGATAGTCCTTGAAAACTTTCTTTCGCTTCTCTGCCTCCTTCTCCTGACCCATGCTGGCCCAGACATCGGTGTAGATGAAATCGACGCCTTTGACCGCTTCTTTCGGGTCGCGCAGCAGGTTGATCTCGCTGATCCCTGCCTCCCGGCCTTTTGCCAGAGTCGTCTCATCGGGATCGTAACCCTGAGGAACGGCCAGGTTGAGCTGCATGGGAATGCGCGATGCCATGTTGATCCAGGAGTTGGCCAGGTTGTTCCCGTCACCCACGTACGCGAGTTTCAGGCCGTCAAAACGCCCGCGATGCTCCAGGATCGTCAGCATATCACCCATCACCTGGCAGGGATGGACCAGATCGGACAAGCCGTTGATGATGGGTATGGATGCATGGCGACCCAGCGCTTCCACAACGTCGTGGCCGAACACACGGGCCATGATTCCGTGATTGTACCTGGAGAGCACACGAGCCACATCGGCCACGGATTCCCGTTTTCCCAGGCCGATATCCGTGGGTGCCAAATAAAGGGCATGTCCGCCCAGCTGGAACATGCCCACCTCAAAAGAAACCCGGGTTCTGGCCGACGGTTTCTGGAAAATCATGGCCAGCGTCTGACCCTCCAGGAGGGCATGTTTTTTCCCCTTCTTGGTTTTTTCTTTGAGCTCTCTTGCGAGCCGGAATGTCTCGTGGATGTCATCCGTCGTCATATCCATGATAACGAGAAAATCTTTTTTCACAGAACCTCCATATTTAGTTGAACAGTTGAACGGTCATCCAACGATTCGTCAGTGATTTCAATTCTCAAGCTCCGATTGCCACTTATCCGGTACGCCCGGACTATTTCAATAGACCAGCCGACACGCATTATGGAGAATGGATATTTTTTGTACGTTTGAGAAGACCGACATCTCTCGTTATGGTTGTCGTCCTCAGAGTATGTATTTTGTCAGATCTTCGTCTTCGACGATGTCTTTCAGTCTTTCCCGGACATCTTCCGCAGCTATTCTTACCGTTTTAATATCGGGATCGGGCAACCGGTACAGGACATCTTCCAGAAGCGTGCTCATGATGGTATGAAGGCGCCGGGCCCCGATATTCTCCGCTCTGTCGTTCACATCCGTGGCCGTCTGGGCAATCTCCCGTATGGCTCCTTTGGTGAACGTGATTTTCACCCCTTCAGTGACCAGGAGCGCCGTATACTGCTTCATCAAGGCATTCTCCGGCTCCGTGAGTATGCGGATAAAATCTTCGGTGGTCAGGCTGTTCAATTCCACACGAATGGGGAACCGTCCCTGAAGCTCCGGTATCAGATCCGATGGTTTGGCCACGTGGAAAGCGCCGGAAGCGATGAACAGGATATGATCGGTTTTGATCATCCCGTACTTGGTGACGACACTGGTGCCCTCGACCACGGGCAGGATGTCCCGCTGTACGCCCTCCCGCGAGACATCGGGACCGGCCTCCCTCTCGTACCCGGCGATTTTATCTATCTCATCCAGGAATACGATGCCCGACTGCTCGACCCTTTGGATGGCCTCCTTGACCACTTTCTCCATGTCGATGAGTTTCTGGGCTTCCTCGGCGATGAGCACCTGCCGTGCTTCGGAGATGGACATTTTGCGCTTCTTCCGCTTCTGCGGAATCATGCCGCCGAAGAGATCCTGGACGTTTAGCCCCATCTCTTCGATGCCCACCGGGGAAAAAATCTGAAGCATGGGAAACGAATCCGCGGCCACATCCAGTTCCACCGTTCGATTTTCGAGCTTTCCGTCTTCCAACTGCTGCCTGAGCTTTTCCCGTGTGCGCTGATGCCTGTCCCACTCATCGTCTGTAGAGACGACGTCCATCTGTGTATCCAGCTTCTTGGTCCTCTGGCTCTCCTTCGTGGGTTTCATCGGCGGGAAAATAAGGTCCAACAGCCGTTCTTCAGCGGCTTCCCGAGCCTTGTTCTGAACCCGTTCGGTCCACTCGGATTTGACCATCGACACGGCCAAATCCGTTAAATCGCGAATGATGGATTCCACATCCCGGCCCACATAACCCACTTCGGTGAATTTGGACGCTTCTACCTTGATGAAAGGCGCTTCGGCCAAGCGCGCCAATCGGCGGGCAATCTCTGTCTTGCCCACACCCGTGGGACCGATGAGGATGATATTATTGGGCATGATCTCCTCCCGGAGATCCTCATCCACCTGCTGCCGGCGCCACCGATTCCGCAGGGCAATGGCCACCATCTTTTTCGCCTTGTCCTGACCGATGATGTACTTATCCAGCTCAACCACGATTTGACGGGGTGTCAACCGGCCGGCATCTCTATTGGTTTGGGTGGGCACAATCGCTCCGGTATCCATCATCAGATCTCCTCGATGGTAATGCGGGCATTGGTGTAGATGCAGATTTTCGCCGTAATTTCCAGCGCTTCCTTGACAATGCTGGCAGCATCCAAGTTCGTATGCTGAAGAAGCGCCCGGGCAGCCGCCAGGGCGTAGGGACCGCCGGAACCGATGGCCACGATGTTGTCGTCCGGTTCGATGATATCCCCGGTACCCGAAATAACCAGGGCGCTCTTTTTATCCGCCACAGCCAGGAGTGCTTCCAGACGCCGTAAATATTTATCCGTGCGCCACTCTTTGGCCAGTTCGACAGCCGATCGGTGCAGATTTCCGTGATATTGCTCCAGTGTTTTCTCAAATTTATCGAAAAGGGTGAAGGCATCGGCTGCTGCTCCGGCAAAACCCACCAGGATACTATCGTCGTACAGTTTCCGTACTTTCATCGCCTTTTCTTTCATCACCGTCTCACCCAGCGTTACCTGACCGTCCCCCCCCATGGCTACACCGTTTCCCTTCTTAACACCCAGAATGGTGGTGGAGCGAAACGGGCGTTTTCCATTCATTTTCATCTATCGTACCTTTTTCAGATATTTAAAATAATCGGATTCTGTGGTCAACAGAAGCGTCGTTCCCGTGTCGATGGTGGCGCGGTAGGTATCCATGGTTTTCAAGAACGAATAAAACTCAGGATCGCGATTATACGCCCGGGCATAGATCTTCGTCGCCCCACCATCGGCCTTCCCCATGATCTCCTGGGCTTCCCGGTACGCCTCTGACTGAATCTTCTTCAACTCACGCTCCTTCTGACCCCGGATCTTTGCACTTTCTCCGTCTCCCTCGGATCGGTATTTTGATGCGATGCGCTGCCTCTCGGCGATCATACGATCAAAAACTTTATTCTGAACCTCATTCACATAATTGATCCTCTTGATCTGCACATCCCGAAGCTCCACACCGAATTCAGGCGTTATGGCAGAAGACTTTTCCAGGATAATCTGTGCGATCTTTTCCCTTCCCGTCTCGACTCTTGGGATGACTTCGGGAGCCTCCAGAACGGCGGTTTCTTCGGTCACCGTGAATTCTCTGTTGGTGGAACGCACGATTTCCAGAAGCTCATAATTAGCAATGGCGTTCCTCGTTTCACCGTCGACGATATCGTCCAGGCGAGAATGGGCGCCCCTTTCATCCCGTACTCTCTGGAAAAAGACCAGGGGATCACTGATACGCCAGCGGGCATACGTATCGATCCAGATAAATTTTTTATCTTTCGTGGGTATCTGATTGGCATCCCCGTCCCATTCCAGCCAGCGCTTTTCAAAATAATTCGCCACCTGAATGAAAGGCGCTTTCACGTGCAGACCCGGTTCAGAGACCGTGCCGCCGATGGGTTCGCCAAACTGGGTAATGATGACCTGATTCACTTCCGATACGATATAGAACGTATTGAAAATGACGATCAGTAAGACGAGGATGAGTATGCTCATGCCTGCTTTGACTATCGTGCTTTTCATTTTTTCACCCCCTCGCCCAGGTCCAGAAGGGGCAGTATGTTTTGTTGCCGTTCATCGAAGATGACCTTTTTCTTGATCTTGGGAAGAATATCGTTGAGGGTCTCCAGATAAAGACGCTTTCGTGTGACCAGAGGAGCACGGGCATACTCGGTATAGATGGCCACAAACCGGTTGGCATCACCCTGTGCTCTGTTGATACGTTCGGCGGCGTATCCTTCTGCTCCCCGAATTGTCTGCTCAGCCTCTCCGTGGGCTCTTGGGATTTCCTGGTTGTACTCGGCCCACGCCTCGTTGATTTTTCGCTCCTTTTCCTGCAAGGCTTCATTCACCTCGTTGAACGATGGTTTTACCGGGTCCGGAGGATTCACGTCCTGAAAGATGAGTTGATTGACCTCGATGCCGATCTCGTACAAATCGCAGAGTCTTTGGAGTTCTTCCTTGGCTTCCAGGGCGATCCGAGCCCGTCCTGTGGTGATGACCTCGTCCACTGAATTGTCTCCCACGATCTTCCTAACAACCGCTTCGTTCATCGAGCGGAATGTACTGCCGGCATTCCTGAGCTTGAAAAGAAATTTATAAGGATCCCTAATCTTATACTGGACGATCCACTCCACGACAGCCACGTTCAAATCTCCGGTCAGCATGACGGCTTCTTTCATCGATTCCGGAGTCGTTCGATACTGGGTTCGTATGCCCGGTTCAACGGTACGAAAACCGAACTCCATCTTTAGCTGTCTCTGGACAGGAACTTTGGTTAATTTTTCGATTCCCAGTGGCAGCTTGATGTGCAGACCGGGATCCGTTGTCCTGACAAATTTGCCGAAGCGTAGGATCAACCCCCTTTCCTGAGCACCGATCTGATAAATGGAGCCCACAAAGATGATAATGAGAAAAATGCCCGCCACTACCATTAGAATCGTATTCCGGTTGATGGAAGCCGGTATCTCTACCTGCTCCCCACCCACGTTGATGGTTCGTTTTAAAGCCGCCATACGTCCCCTCCTTTTTCGTGTAGACCCGGTTGCGCGAGCGAGGTATCCGGTTTAATTCTCTTTCTAAAATCAAGACCGAACATCCTCATCGCCAGCATCCATATGTCCACGTTTTCCCACGAACACAGCTACGCATTCATGCGGTTCAAATTTTACGCCGCAGCCTTGCTACGGGAAGCATCATCTGTTCCCGGTACTTGGCCACCGTTCTCCTGGCCACGATAAATCCGTCTTTCCGCAACAGTTCGGATATCGTCTGATCGTTGTAAGGTTTTTTGGAATCTTCCTTATCGATGATCTGCTTGATCCGATCCTTGATCAACTTGTTGGAGACTTCTTCCCCGTCGGCCATCTCCAGCCTCTCACTGAAGAAGTATTTCAACTCGTAAACGCCGAAGTCCGTCTGCACATACTTGCCACTGGTAACCCGGCTGACCGTGGAAATATCCAGGTTCACATCGTCGGCCACATCCTTTAAAATCATAGGCCTTAGATGCTCTTTCCCCTTCTCGAAGAACTTCCGCTGATGCCTCAGGATGGATTCCATGACCCTGAGGATTGTGGATCGCCTCTGGTAAATGGAGTTGATGAGCCACCGGGCCGATTCCAACCGTTGACGGATATAGTCCCTGGTTTCCTTGGAAACCTTTCTCTTATCCTTCAAGAGTTGTTTGTAGGATTCGTTGATCCGGAGACGGGGAATGTTCCAGTCGTTCAAATGAATCGAAAAATTTCCCTCCACTTTTTCGACGATGACATCAGGAAGGATGTAATTTTCCGCCTCGGAAATATACCGCTCACCCGGTTTGGGATTGAGCCGTGAAACCATATCCATGATGCGCTTGACTTCCGGCAGGGATATGTCCAGCTTCTTGGCAATCTTCTCGAATCGTTTGTTCGTGAAATCCTCAAAGCACTCCCTAACCATCCGGATGGCCAACTCGTCCCTGGGATCTTTCTCCTGGAGTTGAATCAGGAGACACTCTTGAAGATTCCGTGCCCCGATACCCACTGGATCGAACCTCTGAATGACCGCTAAAACCTTGTCCACGACCTCCTGGGACGTTTCCGTATTCTCAGCGATCACATCGATATCGCACGTTAAATATCCGTCATCGTCGATGCACCACAGGATATACTCCCCGATTCTCATCTCTTCCGCGGAAAGAGGTGCCAGATGGAGCTGTTCGAAGAGATGATCCATCAGCGTAACCGGAGCAGGCTCCGGCCGGTCGATCTCTTCCTCCTTGCGCTCCCGCGGTTGTTTGATTTCGAAGTTGTCCTCGTCGTTGAGGATTTCCTCCCAATCGATCTCCTCTTCCTCTTCAGCAGCTTCTTCCTCGTCTTCCTCGCCTTCCTCCTCCTCATTCGACTCCTTCTGTTCCATCTCTTGTTCGATGTCTGTTTCAACCTCCAGCAGCGGATTCAGCTCGAGTTCCTGTTTAATACGCTGCTCGAGCCGAAGCACGGGAAGTTGAAGGAGTGTCGATAAGAGAACCTGCTGGGGACTTTGCTTCTGCTGCAGGAGCAACCTTTGACTTATCTGTACCATGGTTTTACCTAGTCCGTAATCTCCGTATAACGATCCAGTCGAAACTGTTTACCCAGATAAATTTTTCTGGCTTCCTCATCACTGGCCAGGAATTCCGATGTCCCGGACTTGAGTATCTTGCCCTCGCACAGCAGGTACGAGCGGTCTGTGATGGAGAGCGTTTCATGAACGTTGTGATCCGTGATGAGAACGCCGATGCCTTTTTCTTTCAGGTGTTGGACGATTTTCTGGATATCCTCCACTGCGATGGGATCGATTCCCGCAAACGGTTCATCCAACAGGATGAATTTCGGCTCCGTAACCAAGGCCCGTGTGATCTCTACCCGGCGTCTCTCCCCGCCGGAAAGCGTGTACGCCTTCTGCTTGCTCAGATGATCGATGGATAGCTCTTCCAGGAGGGTTTCCAGCTGTTTTTTCCGTTCCTCCTTGGATATGTCCAGGGTCTCCAAGATGGCCAGGATATTCTCCTCCACGGTGAGCTTCCGGAATACCGAGGGTTCCTGGCACAAATACCCGATGCCCATCCGTGCCCGCTTGTACATCGGAAGCTTGGTGATGTCCCGACCATCGAAGAAGATGGTTCCCTCGTTGGGTCGTATCATGCCCGTAATCATGTAGAAGGTCGTCGTCTTCCCGGCCCCGTTCGGCCCCAGAAGGCCGACAATCTCACTCCGGGTCACCGATAGGGAAACACCGTCCACAACCCGCTTTCCGCGGTACGCCTTCACCAGACACTGTGTCTCCAGGGTCTCACCCAGTGGCTTATTGTCTGTCCGTGCCTCTGGATTCACAGTTCCCTCTCCGTTGCAGTGCCCTTTTGATTCTCCCTCTTCGGTCTATAGGTTCCTGTCGACTGCGCCGGTGTACTCTCCACATTCACCCGATCCAGACGATCCCCATCGAACGTAAGGATGAGACGGTCACCGGTGACAGTGTTGATTCCCTGTTCCTGCCGTTCCTCCTGTTCCTCGTCGAAAACGTGATACACACTGCTGGCCTGCCCCTCGATGACGACCTTCCGTATGGTATCGCGGCTTGCTTCTATTGTAATCTGCCGGCCTTTCAGGATATCCTCGTACGTACTGTCTTTTGAGATGATTTCAGCGTTCCCCTGAATGACGCTCCCCTTGAAATCCAGCTCATCCAGCAGAATATCGATGCGATCACCACGCATATGCTGGTCCCGATGCCATACGAAGGGCATCTCCTGCAGGATGAGCACATCCTCCTCCGTCCGGTATTCCGCCAAACGGCAGGAAGCGTTCAGGTCGCCTTTTTCGATGCGCACGCTGTCGGTCACGACGACCCGTTGATCTTCCCCCCATGCCTCTATTTTAAGGCCCTGCACGATCATTTGTTCCTCGGAGACCGAGTCTTTCTTGACCAGCCGGGGCCGGCCCTCCACAAAACCGTAATCCCGAGACCGGTCGTAGAACGCGCTATCCCCTTCCAACGTGGCCATTTCCACAAGGTCGGAGATGACGACGTCTCCATGTGCTTTAGCCTGCTGCTGCTCCTGCAAATACGTCAGCCTGCGGGCCGTGATCCGCCGCTGATCGCTCTGCAGGATCACACGACCGACGGCCTCCTCCGTCCGGGACTTACCCTCGTAAAAAACCCGGTCGCTCCAGAGGGTGCGTTTTCCGTCATGGATCGTGACATCGCCCGACAGAATCGCCCTGTTCTCGTTCTGCCACAGCCGCGCATTCTGACAGCGCAGGTAGGCCGTTCCCTGGACGAGTTGCACATGGCCTATCAATTCGGCAATTTCCTCTCCGTCTCGTGAAATACTCACCAGGCTGTCGGCATGAACCAGCCGCAAACGTTCCTCCGATTCCGGCGTGTATACCGATGGGATCGCCCATGAACCGTCGATCCCCGTGACCAGGAGCCAGCCTGCGAGGCCAGCAGTCATCCATCCGGTCATTTCTTCCGACTCTCCACGGTATCGACGACTGTATCAGCAGAGGGCCGTTCGGAGAACGCATCTTCGAATTTCTCAAAATCGATGCTCTGGTCGCTCACGCCCCACGGCCTACGGATAATCCGGCGCGTTAGATCGGCATTGGATTCGAACCCCACTCCGTATAGTGTATCGTAATCGGGCGTGGTCAGCATGACCAGCGTATCGGAGATGATTTTTTCCCTGCCGTTGTCCCACCGAAGCACGTCGGTTCTCAGGGTCAGACCGCTATCGGAGACCACGACCACGTTTCCCCGGCCGATCACATCCTCCGTGGCTTCATGATATTCGCCCTTATCCGACGTCAATTGCGATGTGTGCTCTCCTTCGTCATCGTAAAAATCGACCATGACTCCCTCGTCGAACTGGTAGACTTTCAGCCCGTCGAACTTCATCATGTGACCGTACCGCACCACGGCCTGGAGGCGGCCCGCCTTGGACAGATAAATCTGCGAATTCCATCCCTCCTGACTGGGATACTCTTTCTTCTCCTGGTCTGTGGAAACGATCTCCTGATCTTGCCGGCTGCACCCTGCCAAGCATAGAAGAGCCAGTCCCAGCACGACCACGGGTTTCCAGCAGATTCGAATCATGCCAGGCCCGCCTTCAGGATATCATGCAGATGGACGATCCCCACGGGTTCTTCTTCCGCGTTTAGAACAACCAACTGGGTGATGCTGTGCTTCTCCATCAGGAGAAGAGCCTTTGCTGCCAGAATCCCTGTCTTGATGCACTTTGGGTCCTGGGTCATGATATCACCGGCACGAAGGTCCCATATGTCATGCCGTTTTTCGATGAGACGGCGAAGATCGCCGTCGGTGATGATGCCCAAGAGCTGACCGTCGCCGCCCATCACACACGTGCATCCCAGGCGCTTGGTCGTGATCTCCAGGATGGCATCGGACAGGAGCGTGTTCTCTTGAACCATGGGTATTTCCTGGTCCCTGTGCATAACATCGTCCACCCGAAGAAGGAGGCGCTTCCCTATATCTCCCCCGGGATGGTAAATGGCAAAATCTTCGATGCTCAGTCCCCGCTCCTTGAACAGGGCCAAGGCCAGTGCATCGCCCATGACAAGGGCGGCTGTCGTGCTGGCCGTGGGCACGATATCGTAGGAGCAGGCTTCTTCCTTGACGCTGACGTCCAGCAAAACATCGCTCTGTCGCGCCAGGTTCGATTCCAATTTGCCCGTCAGTGCGATGATAGGAACTCCCTGCCGCTTAAAAAGAGGAATGAGTCGCAGGATTTCTTCGGTGTTTCCGCTCTTGGAGATGCAGATCACCACATCCTCCTTCAACACGGCTCCCAAATCGCCGTGAACACCCTCGGCAGGATGAAGAAAAAAGGCGGCCGTTCCCGTGCTGTTCAGCGTCGATGCGATTTTCTTGGCAACAATCCCGGACTTTCCCATGCCCGTTACGATGACACGGCCCTGGCAATTCAGCAAGATACCCACCGCTCTCTGAAACCGTTGGTCGATACGTTCCTCCAGGGCGCGAATGGCATCGGCCTCGATCCGGATGACTTCTTTCCCTTTTTCTATGCCCAAACGACTCTCACTCTTTATATCAAAACATGTGGGATCGGGATGGAATTCCGTTACAAAGACGCCATCACCGTTTCCCATCTCTCCTGAACCTTGAGGATGAGGTCCGTCACCTCACGAACCGCACCGTATCCCCCGGTGCTCTCTGTGATGTAATCGGCTCTCTGCTTGACATCCCACCGGGCATTCTTCACGGCGATGGACACACCGGCCTTTTCCATCACGGCTAGGTCGGAGAGGTCATCGCCCACATAACAGACGGCCTCGTCGGTACAGTCCGACGCATCGCGAATCTGACGATACGCGGCCAATTTATCCGTGACGCCCTGGTGACACGCATCGACACCCAGTTCCCGGGCACGGATAGAAACGGACTCGGATTGGCGTCCCGTGATGATGCCCACTTTGATCTCTCCCAGCCGAATCATGCGAATGCCCAGTCCGTCCTGAACATCGAACCGCTTGAACTCCCGGGCGTCTCTGCCCAGATAGATACCCCCGTCGGTTAGAACACCGTCCACGTCCAGCAGGAGCATGCGGACTTTCTTGAGTTTCTCCTCTAGGAGGGGGGTGATTTTTTGGGAGCGCTCACTCATGCTTCTAAATCCTTGAAATCGGCCGACCTTAACGAATTGTCCAGGGTTTTTACCTGCATCAGAAGTGGTTCTAGACGATCCAGGGGCCACATATTCGGTCCGTCGCAGAGTGCCTTGTCCGGTTCGGGATGGACTTCCATAAAAAGACCGTCGATTCCTGCAGCCGTGGCAGCCCGTGCCAGGAGTGGGATGAATTTTCGCTCCCCGCCGGAGGCCGTGCCCTGGGCGGCGGGCAGCTGAACAGAATGCGTGGCATCGAAAATTACCGGACGGCCCGTTTCCCGGATACTTCTCAGCGAACGCATATCCACGACCAGGTTATGATACCCGAAGGTCGTACCCCGTTCGGTGATGATGACGCGGCTGTCTCCGGCAGTCTCCACCTTTCGAGCGGCAGCATCCATGTCCTGCGGGGCCATGAACTGACCTTTCTTGATGTTCACCGGCCGACCGGTCCGGCCGGCGGTGACGAGAAGATCGGTCTGGCGGCACAGGAACGCCGGGATCTGTATGACGTCCAGAACGGCTGCGGCCGATTCGATTTGATGCGTCTCATGGACGTCGGACAACACAGGAATTCCCAGTTCCTGTTTTACGCGCTGAAGAATCGCCAGTCCCTCCCGGAGACCCGGCCCTCGGTAGCTGTCGATGCTGGAGCGGTTGGCCTTGTCGTAACTGGACTTGAATATCAGAGGCATACCCACGCGCGATGTAATCTCTTTTAGTTTCCGGGCCGTGTCCATCACCAGCTCTTCCGATTCGATGACGCAGGGACCGGCAATCAGGACAAGGGGAAACTCCCCGCCTATGGAAATGGAGCCCACACGCACGCTTTCCATCACCGTCGCTCCGATTGAAAATCCAGGGCGGCCTTGACGAACGACCGGAAGAGCGGATGGGCGCGAAGGGCCCTGGATTTAAATTCCGGATGAAACTGTCCTGCGACAAACCAGCGTTTGTCCGGCAGCTCGATGATTTCAACCAGATCGTTGTCCGGATAGATACCGCTGAACACCATGCCGTGTTTTTCGAGGACATCCCTGTATTCGTTGTTCACTTCGTATCGGTGTCGATGTCGCTCGGTGATTTTTTCCTTCCCATAAATCTTATATGCCCGAGTTCCTTTCTTCAAAACGCAGGGATAGGCACCCAGCCGCATCGTTCCGCCCTTCTTGGTAATCGTCACCTGATCCGGCATGAAATCGATGACGGAACAATCGCCATCATCGGAGAATTCACTGCTGTTGGCATTCCGGAGGCCGCAGACAGATCGAGCAAAATCGATGACGGCGCACTGAAGCCCGAGACAGATTCCGAAGAAAGGCAAATCGTTCTCCCGGGCGTACTTCACGGCTTTGATTTTACCCTCGATACCCCGGTCGCCGAAACCGCCCGGAATAAGCAGTCCCGAAACCTCCTTCAGATACTTTTCCGCATTCTCGTGCTCTAATTTCTCTGACGCGACCCACTCCAGCTCTACCCTGGCTTTGTTTTCCACGCCCGCATGCACAAACGATTCCATGATGCTCTTGTATGCATCGAAGAGTTCTGTGTATTTTCCGGCAATGGCTATCTTTACGCGACGCTTGGGATTTCGGATTTTTTCCACCCATCGGCTCCACTGATCGAGCTTTACCCTGCCGGCATTGAGTCCCAGGAGTTTGACGACTTGATTCGCCAAACCCTCTCCCTCCAGGTGAAGGGGAACTTCGTATATCGACGAGACATCGAGGCCCTCGATCACCGACTCCATGGGCACATTCCCGAAAAGGGCGATTTTTCCCTTGGCCTCCCTGGACAAGGGACCTTCCGTCCGGCAGAGAATAATATCGGGCTGGATACCGATCTCCCGAAGCTTCTGGACGCTGTGCTGTGTCGGTTTGGTCTTCGTCTCCCTGCTGGCCTTAATATAAGGGACGAGTGTGAGATGAATGTTAATACAGTTCCCGATGCCTCTCTCCAATCGAAACTGGCGAATGGCTTCTACAAACGGAAGTCCTTCGATGTCACCGATGGTGCCCCCGATTTCGACGATCACCACATCAGCCCCGCCGTCATCCTTGGAAACCAGGCTGATCCTTCGCTTGATTTCATCGGTGATATGGGGTATGACTTGAACGGTGTTCCCCAGGTATTCTCCCTGCCTCTCCTTCCCGATAACGGCTCCGTACACCTGGCCCGTCGTCGTATTATTGTGCTGACTCATGCTGATATCGAGAAAACGCTCGTAATGGCCCAGGTCGAGATCGGTCTCCGCACCATCATCCGTCACGAACACCTCTCCATGCTGATAGGGACTCATCGTTCCTGGATCGACATTCAAATAGGGATCGATCTTCAGCATCGTGACTTTGAAACCCCTCATCTTCAATAAAACTCCCAGCGAAGCCGATGCAATGCCCTTACCCAGTGAAGAAACCACTCCTCCTGTGATGAAAACATATCGTGTCCTATTCTTCGGCACAATCAATCCCTTTCTCGATGGGACATTTTTCTTGGGCGATGCGACGCGCCCGCTGGAGATCCTCCATCGTATCCACGCCCACAGGCTCGAACGCCGTTTCCGCCACCTTGATGCGGTATCCCTTCTCCAGCACCCGGAGTTGCTCCAATTTCTCTATTTTTTCCAGCCTGGACGGTCCCCATCGGGATAGACGACGTAAAAAATCCTTCCGATAGCTGTAAATGCCAACATGCTTGTAAAACGTGTTCTCCTGGCATAATGCGGTCAGGGTATTCGTATCTCCAGCAAATGGAACGACTCCGCGAGAAAAATACAGCGCATGCATCTGTTCGTCAACGACGACTTTGACGACATTGTTATTTTCCAATTCCTCCACATCGGTGATCTTCTTTACCAGCGTTCCCATCACGGCCTGATCGTCATCGACGAGTATGCGGACGGCCTGATCCACCTCATCGGGCTCGATAAACGGTTCGTCACCCTGGACATTGACAACAATATCGACATCCAGGTTCGATGCGACCAAGGCGACACGATCCGTGCCAGAGGGTATCCCTCGAGGCGTCATCACCACGTCTCCTCCAAAATCCCGAACACATGCCTGTATTCGTTCATCGTCGGTCGCCACGATGACACGGGAAATCAGGGAGGCGCGCATCGTATGTTCCACCACCCACTGGATCATCGCTTTGTGCCCGATCTCGGCCAGAGGCTTACCCGGAAGACGGGATGAATCATAACGCACCGGAATGATGACGATGCTATTTTTTCGAACGGTTGCCATGGGTTCGACTCGACGGTATCACCTTGGGAACACGAAAAAAACCATGCGCCCGATCCGGTGCATTCCTGAGAACAGTGTTTTGGGAAAGAGACGGTTTCACTCCATCCTCTCTCATCGCAAGACCGGATTGCTGGACGGAAAACGTGGGCTCCACAGACCGTGTAT
>Ga0180431_10003332_pt1 | contig 20783 bp, 14 predicted proteins | sample SS_ome_11_FD_132459 | JGI IMG/M metagenome (GOLD analysis project Ga0180431, IMG submission 132459) | Hypersaline lake sediment archaeal communities from the Salton Sea, California, USA - SS_1_MS_1 metaG | ecosystem: Environmental > Aquatic > Non-marine Saline and Alkaline > Hypersaline >...
CTGGCGTCTACAACATCCTGCAACCCGAGATCGCCACGCAGCTTCGCGACCGGAAAGTCGACAACATCGCCCAGGTTCGACCCGATATCGTTGCCACCGGTAATATCGGCTGCATCGTACAGATAACGAAGGGCGCAGAAGCCAAAGGGTTCGATCCGCCGATCGTCCACACCGTCGAGCTTCTGGACTGGGCGTATGGGGGGCCTGTTCCGACGAAGCTCGCCGAGACGGCCATGGTCAAACAAGCTGGCGTCGGCAGACTGTAATTGACCAACCGGTCTAGATAGGCATAGATGGCGGGTCGGAGCCCCCAATGGCGGCGATATTCCAGACCGTACGGTCAACATAGGCGAGATGGCGGACACTGAAGGAAGGCTGGGCAGGCCACGGGAGTTTAATGTCGAGCGCGCACTCGCCGACATCACACGTGTGTTCTGGCAACACGGTTTCGAAGGCGCTTCGATGGCGCAGCTCGTGGCCGAGTCAGGCGTCCAGAAGGCGAGCCTCTACGCCGCGTTTGGCGACAAACGCAGCCTCTACATTCTGGTCCTGTCAGCCTACGTCGACGAGTTGATCGAGACGGTGGACGGCGTCCTTGGACCTGGACATGTGCGCGATCGCTTCGGACGGTTCTTTCGTGGCGCGGTGACCCGGGTTTCGGCCGGAGATCGACGTGGATGCTTTCTCTGCTGCGCAGCATCCGATCAGGCCGCTCTGGACGACGAGGTTGGCGACGTGGTGCGCGCCGGGCTGAAGCGGCTCGAAGCCGTGATCGGCGAGGCGCTCCGCGACTCGATCCCTATGCGGCCCGAGCGCACTCGTGTCGCACGGCGTCTGCTTGGGGTCTATGTGAGCTTGCATACGCTGGCTCGAGCCGGCCATCCCGCCGCGGCGCTGGAGACCATCGTGGCCGACGCCATCGCTACCGTCCCGCTCCGTTCCGGTTAGGTGCCGGACCGGGGGCGTGTGCTCCCATACGACGCCGCTGCCATCAGGCCGGCATCGCGTAGCCGGCCGGTTGCGACGACCTGCGCCGGAGGCTGAGCAGGCCGGGTGCGTGACGCATCACGAGATCGAGCATGAAGAAGACAAGCGCTACGACGGCCCAGATGCGCCAGCCCGGAACGGTAACCCAGACCCTCTCATCGCTGAACGCGGGCGCGTCGCCGAGCAGCACACTGCCGCCGGTCGCCGCGGCCAGCGCCTGGAGCTTGTCGAAGTCGGAGCGGCCGAAATTGTAGCGTGCCGGATAGGCGAGATAGATCGAGGCTTCGTCGGTGAGCTCGCCCGCTGTCGCCGTAAAGGCATGGGTTCCCATGCCTGCCTCCACGCTTGCCGCGTAGTGACCGGGCCGCTGCTCTTCGAGGACGATCGCCTCGCCGGATTTGTCGGCGACGGCCGTGACCTGCTCCCCGGATTGCGGCTCGCCGTCAGGTCCAAGGAGAAGTGCGTTGACGTTGATCACGTCGCCGTCGCGAACGAGGTCGAGATGCAGGCCCGGGCCGAGCGGATCGGGCAGGAAGTGGCGGATGATCTGCGACCACATCAGCGGGTATTGCGGCATCTGGATCCAGTCGGCGGTACCGGCGCCAGCGCCGTGGGTCGCCAGCGCGAGGACGTGACCATTGCCGCGTCGCCATGAAGCCATCAGCGGCAGCGTGTCGCCGTCCGGATCGGTCAGCGTCATGTGGAGGTCGGCATCGGGCTTCGCCGAAGTGCGCACATAGGCGTAGACCGGCGGGAGCTCGTCCGGGAGACCGGCAAGATACTCCGCGCTGCGGTCGGCCCAGGCCACCGGCGCGATGGCTTCCTCGAAGGGCGAGTTGGCGAGCATCAGCGCCTCCTGCGAGAGGATCGCCGGAAGCGCCCTGAAGTCGCCGGTCGCGTGATAGTCGCCGCCGCCGAGTTCGGCGATCTGTGTCAGTCGACGGTCGTCGGCGCCCGCTCCGATCCCGACCGCGGAGATCGTGATCCCTGCCTCCACCGCTGCCTCGATAAGGGTCGGGAAGTCGGCCGCGTTGGTGATGCCGTCGGTCATGACGACAATGTGCTTGGTGGCGGCGTCGACGGCGGCCAGCTGCTGAATCGCCAGCTGGAGCCCCGGATACATGTTCGTGCCGCCACCCTCGACGAGCGGGCCGAGGCGCTCGGCAACAAGTTCGACATCGCGATTCTCGGTCAGAGGGACGATAGGCGTTGCCTGCGAGTCGAACACGACTACGCCAACCCGCGCGTCCGGATTGAGCAGGCTGGTGGCGGTGACGGTAGCCTGCTTGGCGATGTCGAGGCGGGTGACGTCCTGCACAGGCGCGTTCATGCTGCCGGAGCGGTCAAGCACGAACATCATCGCGACCTGCGCAGCCTCATGCGGAATTCTCGACGACAACGGCGAGAGGTCCTCGAGCGGCGTCTCGAAGTAGCCACCTGGGCCGAATGTGTTCTCGCCGCCGAGCAGCAAGAGGCCGCGGCCATGCACGGTGACGAGTTCTTCCAGGTGCTCCTGGTTGTCCGTGTCGAAGGCGATCGCCGGCACATTCATGAGCACGACAGCCTCGTACTCGAGCCAGCCTTCCATCGTCGTCGGCGCATCGTTGGGGTGAATGATCTCGGCCGACAGGCCCTGCACGGTCAGCGCCTGTTCGAAATACTCGCCGAGGGGCGGCTGCGGCGTGACGATCGCGATCGCCGGCGGCGGCTCGACCTCGACAATGAGGCCGTTGGTGTTGTTGACGGCGTAGGTGTCGCCCTCGGCGTCGACGGTGACCTCGACCAATAGCGTCCCGGCCTCCCCCGCCGGCACGATTGTCTCGACCATCGAACGCCCTTCGCGAAGGGCGACCTCCTGGTCGAGCACGACTTCGCCGGCGCGCGAGATCGTGACGTTGGCGGTTCCCGCCTGCTGGCTGAAGATCACCGCTTCGAGGAAGAAGGTATCGCCTTCGAAGACGCGCGGCGGGGCGGTGATCTGCTCCACCAGAACCTCGCCGGCCGGCAGCTCGGTGAGCGGCTGGATGTCGACGGTGATCCCGCGGGCGGCCAACTCTTCGACCACCATCGCAATATCGCCGGCGGTCTCGTTGCCGTCGGTGGCAAGGACGATCCTGCCCTCACGGTCTCCCGGCACCAGCGCAGCGGCGAGACGGGCAGCCTCTTCAAGGTTGGCGCCCAGACCACCATTGCCGCCTGCATCGACCACGGTGCCCCGCGCGCCATCCTGGTTCTCGGCGGCCTCGGCGAGCAGGCGGTCGCGGTCGGCATTGCCTCCTGCCCCGTCCAACGCAGAACTGGCAACGACGACGACATCCTCTGCCGGAACCCGAGATAGCCAAGGAATACCGACCACCGCCGCGGCGACGAGCAGGACGGCGACAAGTCGTGTCGCCAGCATGGCCCTACGGCGCGTGGAGAGCGGGTTGGTTCGCGCAACACCCGTGCGGCGCAGAAACTGTTCCGATCCCCGACCGGCGATCCAGGTCTCTGCCAGGAGCACCAGAAGCGCAGCCAGCAGCAGCCACCACCAGAGGCTCGGCCACGAGATGGAAAGGCTCGCCGTTCCCAAGTCGGGGCGCGATGCCAAGTCCGATTCGCCCGCGGTGCTCGGCGAGACGACGAGAAGGCGTTCTTCGTCGCCGTCGACAAGACGATAGAAACCCGCACGTGCCGGCACAAAACTGCGGTCGAGTCCTTCCAGAATGAACGTGCCGCCGGTGCCGCCGAGTTGCCAAACCGTGTTGCCTTCGCCGTCCACGACTTCGCCGGTGAGAAGCCGCGCTTCGAGCGGACAGCTGGAGCCGACCGCGCAGGGCTGCGGCGGCTCGGCGCCGAAGCCGCCTTCGAGCCACGAGACCAGATTGGCGACAAAGACCGGGAAACCCGGCTGCTCCACCCAGCCGGACCCGACAATGTCGAAAGCTACGCGGATCTCGCGGCCGGCGGCCGTGGTCCTCGCCTGGATGAGGGGCACGTCACCGGAGCCAAGGAGGACCGTCGCGCCGGCCAGCCGAGCTATGCCGTATCCGATCTCCGGCTCAAGCCCGGCCCAGTTCACGCTGTCGGCAAGGGGATGGTTTTCCTCCCATTCGTTGATCGTCGGGGACTGGATAAGTACGGGCTGAGGCATTCCGGCAACCCGGCCGGAGCCAACCCAAAGGACGTTGGTCGCCGGCCGGCGCGATACGACAACGTTGTCGACGATGACGAGGTCGAAGTCCGAGACGTCGCTCGGAAGCGTCTCTGTCGTGAGCAGTTCGACGGTCTCGAGCGACTGCAGGGCCGCTACCAGCGATCGCGACTGGTTGCCGAGATAGAGCACCCGGGCAAGGTCGGGTTCGGACCGAACAAGCATCCGCACCGCATTGTCGGCGGGTCCGGCGTCGTCCGGGATGGTGACAAGCAGAGCGCCATTGCCGGCGAGCCCGAGGTCGGTCTCGAATGTCACCGATACCGGCGTCGCCGCCTCGTCTTCGTCGGCGGCTTCCTCGTCGGCCTCGGGCGGCTCGACCTCGATCTCGGCGAGTTCGACGAAACTCTGTGTGCCCTCCGGGCGGAAGCGGACGTCTACCAGAACCGGCTCGTCCGGGACCTCGCCGGCAAAGGTGATGGTGCCGCTGAGAACGCGGGTATCGGCACCCTCCTCCGCCGGCGCGAGTGTGACCGACAGCGCAAGGTTGGCCGTGTCGGCTTCGCCGAATGCGACGATGTCGATCTCGGCATCCGGCAGTTGCTCCGAGATCGCCGAGGCGGCGGGGTCAGATCCGTCGGTCAGGACGACGTAGCGAGGCGTCTCGTCCGGGGTGGCAAGGGATTGCGCGAGCGCTGCGGTCGCCACCCAGTCAGCACCGCCATCGGTGGCCGACAGGCCGGAGAGGAGCGGCAGGATACCGTCGACATCACTCTGTCGGGCGATCTCGATGCGCGGTTGCGGCCCGGCAACGATCAGCGAAACACGGGCATCGGCCTCGTCAGGGATCGATTCGATCCGGTCCCGAAGTCCGCCCAGCGCCGCCTCGAAACGACTTGGTGCGGTATCCGTCGCCCGCATGCTCGCCGAGGCGTCCAGAACATAGACAGTGTGACCCAGAACGCCGCCCCGTTCCGCCCCGAAGATCGGCTGCGCCAGCGCAAGCGCAAGAAGGACGGCAAACAGCGACTGCAGGACCAGAAGAGTGCTCAGCGGCGGCCGTTTGAGCGCCCGCCGTGGCGATCCGGCATGCTCGATCAGGCGCCAGAGGAGGACGCTCGGGAAATCGAACTGCCGACGCTGACGCATGTGCAGCACGAGAATGCCGGCAAGGGCAAGCGCGCCGACTGCGAGCCAGATAGGAGCAAGAAAAGTCACTCGGCCTCACCCGCCGAGAGCGTTTCGAAATAGCGCCCCACGGCGGCGCGGGCTTCGGCGGGCACGGTCGTCCTCTGTACCTCCTGCTCGTCGAACTGCCGCCAGCCGTCGCCTTCCGCGAGCGTCTCGCCATCGACGGCCATCAGTTCGGCGATCGGCGGCAGGTTGAGCCGAATCATTCGTCCGTCCGCGGGATCCTCGTCGACGAGAACAAATTCGCCCTCGGTGTCGCCGGGCACGAGAATCTCTCCGTCCGGCCCGAAGAGGTCGGCGGCGCCGAGGCCTGCGACGTCGCCCTCGAACCCGTCCCCGACGCCGATCAGTTCCCCCTCCTCGGGCATCGGCCGATCGATCGGCACGTCCTCGTCATAGGGCGTGTCGTAGTTCGCCAGTGGCGGGGCGCCGATCGGCTCGGCCTGCACGATTCCTGGCGCGTCGGTGTTGTTGAGGTTCTGTGGGTCGACTTCCGTGCCGGGCGGCGCCACCATCGGAGCGCCCTCCGGCAGTTCGCCCCCTTGAAGCCCAATTCCGCCGATTTCCGCGTTGTCGTCGGCGGGGGGCGCCGGCTGCTGGTCCTCGCCGAACTCGGCCCCGGCCATCACGTCGGCATCCTGATCGACCTCGTTGAGCGCGTTCTGGATGAGCCGGGCGTTATTGCCTGCGTCCTCCTCGTCGAGGCCGACGCGGTCATACGCGCCTGCGGCAAGCTCGCGAAGCCGTTCCAGCTCGTTCGCGATCGCCCCGGCATCGAGCTCAGGGTTCGTGGCAACTTCCCGCCCTAGCTCGTTCAATTCTCCGGCAATTCCCTGGATCTCAAGATCATTTCGCGATCGTCCGTCCTGGGCGATGATGGCGGCGATGGCGCGAATGTCTTCCGCCAGGGCCAGCCGCTCGGGCTCGGGCTCAGGGGCCTGCGCCTCCACCTGCGAAGGGTTGGCCGGCGCCGGGCTGTCGTCGTCGCCAATCGCCTGAGGAAGCCAGGCCAGCAGGACGGCAAGCAGGACGAGTCCGGGGATGGCCATCGCAGTCCGCGGCAAACGCCACGGCACCAGCTCGTCCTCATTCACCTTCTGCGACCAACGCAGGGCGTCCTGAATCAACGCTTCGCCGACCACGCCGCCGGTGCTGCCGCGACGGGCCAGTGTAAGCGCGGTCGACAGTCTTTCGGCGGCCGCAAAGCGACGGTCCGCGGCGACGGCCAGGCCGATTATTCCGCGGCTCCGCGAGTATCGAAGTATTTCGAGGGTCAGGAGGGTCGCGATACTGACGAACAGCGCCGCGGCGAGGTGATACGGAATGGGAGACGGCGCGGCATCGGTGAGCCAGGCAGGGAGCGCAAGCCACTCGAGCGAGAGCAACGGCGACAGGCCGCCGAGCACCCAATTTGCCAACGCAAGCGCGCAAAACAGCGCGAGCCCGACCGTAACGCTCACCAGAACGTTCTCGACGAGCGACCGGAGCGCGGCGCGACGCCCGGCGAGCATCAACGTCTCGACAATCGTGCCGAGCCGCAGATCGATCAGCCCCTCCGGCCGCTGCCACGACGGCACCGGCACCGACATCGCCGAAGGGCTCGCGCCCCCGGCTTTGCTCCGGGGTCCTCTCATCTCTTCCTCTCCCGACGCGCGTTTCACAAGGTCGGGCCCTGCGCGAACGTCTTCGGCGATGCGTCACATCGCCTTTATTTGTTGTAGTGCTCAGATACGTGGCATTTTGAAGTGATGCAACGCTCGCGGCGGTCGTGACCCGTTCAACCTTTCCGGCAGTCGTTTTGAGCCCTCGTTCCGTTGCACCGGCACGGGCGCCATGCTAATGGTCTGACCGTGTGATCGGAGACGATCCGCAAAGAGAACGTCGACGTGCGTTGCGCGATCGGCGCGAGGGGAGCGCAGAGGAAGGAACCCCTACCGTATGAGAAGACGTAGTTTCGCCGCGCTTGCGGGTATCGCAAGTGTCGCTGGATTTTTCTTCGTTGCCCAGGCGGTCGCCGCTTCGGGTGACGTGCAAGTCGCCCAGGCCGAATCGGATGAAGCGCAGTTCGACGCCCTCTTCAGCGAAGGCACGGCCATCTACGGGGAGTATTGCGCCGGATGCCACGGCGCGGAAGGTGGGGGCGGCGCAGGTCCGCCTTTTGCCGGAAGCGACTATCCCGCCTCGAACCGCGCGCTTGTCGGCAGCATTCTCGCAGGCTTTGTAGACCACGGAATGCCGGCCTTTGCCGATGTGCTCGACGATCGCGAGATCGCGGCCGTTTCCACCTACATTCGGAACGCCTGGGGCAATGATTTCGGTATAACAACCGAGTCCTACGTAGCCGGTCAGCGCTGAGCTGGCCGGGACGGATCGTCATCGAAGACGCCAAGGAGGGAGGCCAGAAGAAGCATCACGCAAGGCATCGATAACGAGAACGCAAGTACCGAGTAAAAACAATCGGGTAACCAAGGAGGGTGAGTCGTGAGAACTCATAAGACTTTCAAGTACACTGCCTCGGCAGTCGCCGTGCTCGCCGGCTGTGGCCTGGCCACGTCGGCGCTGGCAAACCAGTCCAATCTCGACCTGTCGGCCGATCCGGCCAACATGGTCATGCCGAACGTCAATTACGCCGGCTGGAACTATTCCGAGCTCGATCAGATCAACCTCGACAATGTCGGCGATCTGAGCCTTGCCTGGACGATGCAGCTCGGCGTTCTCGACGCGTTCGAGGCCCCGCCGCTCGTCATCGGCGACATGATGTACACGGTGAGCCCGGCCGATGCGACCGGCGCCAACATCGTGCTGGCACTCGACCTGACCCAGGACGGCAAGATCGTCTGGGAGTTCCGTCCGGACATCCCCGAGCTTGATCGCACCATTCAGGCCGCCTGTTGCGGCGCCCAGACCCGCGGCATGAACTATGCCGACGGCAAGCTCCTCTACCAGACCCTCGACGGTCAGGTCTTCGGCCTTGACGCCGAGACCGGTGAGGCGCTGTGGCGTTCGATCGGCGCGGACCTGTCCATCGCCGAGACCCTGACCGGCAACGCACTGGTTGTCGGCGACCTCTACATCACCGGCAACGCCGGCGGTGAGCGCGGCGTCCGCGGCAAGGTCCAGGCCTTCAACATCGACACCGGCAACCTGCAGTGGGTCATGTACAACATGGGCCCGAACAACGAGGTCGGCATCGGCCCGCGCTTCGATCCGTTCTACGCGGACGATCAGGGTGCCAACCCGGCGCTCGACAGCTGGTGGGGCGACTCCTGGCGTCGCGGCGGCGGCACCGTGTGGGGCTACTTCACCTACGACGTCGATTCCAACATGTTCCACTACTCGACCGGCAACTGCGGTCCGTGGAACCCGGACTATCGTCGTGAGTGGGGCGTGGTCGAGCTCGACGAGGACAACGGCCTCGACACCTACCGCAACAACTACTGCGCCTCGCGTCTTGCGCGTGACGCCACCACCGGTGAGCTGATCTGGGCCTACAACATGACGCCGCAGGATCAGTGGGATATCGACGAGCCGCTGACCAATCCCCTGGTCGACATCGACATCGATGGCGACGGCGAGGACGAGCAGACCTCGATCCTCGCTGCCCGTAACGGCTACTTCTATGTCTGGGATCGGAACACCGGCGAGATTCTGAACGATCCGTGGCAGTTCGCCTATGTCGACTTCATGGACGGCGTGAACCTCGAGACGGGCCGTCCGCGGTACAACCCGCTCGACATGATGTTCACCGACGTCGACGACCGCGAGGCGTTCCTGTCCGACTACGGGCTCACGCTCGAGGATGCCGGCGCCGAGTTCACCGACGACCAGATCAACGATCCGGAGTATGCCGGCACCGAAATCCAGTGGTGCCCGTGGATCTTCGCTCGTAACTGGCACAACGACGCCTGGTCGCCTCAGACCGAGCTGCTCTACACCTCGGTCATCCACGGTTGCGGCAACCTGATTGCTCAGGAAGGCGAGTATGTCGCCGGCGAAGGCTACCTCCTGGTCGGCTTCAACGTCATGGGCGGTCAGACCTACTACAACGCCGATGGCCCGATCGACTACACGGGCACGCTTGAGGCGAACGACCCGGTTGCCGGCGAGGTGGCTTGGGAAGTCGAGTGGCCTGTCGGAAACAACGTGCCAGTTCACGCGACCGCCGGTTGCTTGGTCTTCCAGGGCGGCACCGATGAGGGCGTCATGCGTGCCTTCAACGCCGAGACTGGCGAGATCGTGTGGACCTTCCGCACCGGTTCGGAGTACTGGCAGACGCCTGTGTCCTATATCGGTCCGGACGGCCGCCAGTACCTCGCCATCATCGCGTCGGCTGCGGCCGGCGACGGCCAGGTCAACTTCGACGATGCCGCGAACGACGCCGACCGCTACGCCCGGTCCGGTTCGACGCTGCAGGTCTTCGCCCTGCCGCGTTCGGTCGCCGGCGAGTAAGGTCCGACCTTTCGATCCTGGCCCCGGCGTTCGCGCCGGGGCCTTTTCTTTTTCGGCGCGGTCTCATCGTGGCCTTCGGGACACCGTCACGATGCGTTGATCCGCCGCTCCCAGCGCCCGCATTCGGGAAGAATTCCTTCGCTCGGCGCGCTAGATAAGTCGTTAGACATCAACAGAACGATCGAGTGAGGAAATGACCTATCCACGCGCAACTCGAAGAGGCTTTGGGGGGGCGTCGCTCCTGGGGGCGACGGCGATCGCCGCCGCCGCGCTGACGACGATGGTCGCGTCGACGTCGGCCCAGGCATGGGAACTGCGCGTTTGCGCCGATCCCAATTCCCTGCCCTTCTCGCACCGGGAGGAGTCCGGTTTCGAGAACCGCATTGCCGAGATCATCGCCGACGACCTCGATGCGACGCTGACCTACGAGTGGTATCCGCAGATCGCGGCGATGACATCCGAACGGCTTCGGACCGGCTATTGCGATCTCATCATGAGCACTGCCGGCAATCAGGCGGGGATTCTGGGGACGCTGTCCTACTACCGAGCGCCGTTCGTGTTCGTGTATCGCGCCGACGAGGACTACGACATCCGGACGTTCGACGACGCGATCCTTGCCGAGCTTTCCATCGGCATTCAGCCGGCCGAGGGCCCTGCCCACCGCGCCCTGATGGTGCGCGGTCTGGGTCAGAACATCGATGCCGAGTTCGGGTTCCTGGGAGGCGACTCCGAAGATCCGCTCGAGCCTGCGATCGAGGCCGTGGCGCAGGGCGAGCTCGATGTCGCCATCGTGTGGGGCCCGGCCGCCGGCTACTATGCCGACCAGCAGGACGTCGAACTGGTGGTCCAGCCCGTGCCGCCCTTCGAGCCGCCATTCATCCCGCTCTATCTCAACATCGGAATCGGCACACGGCTTGGCGACGAGTCGCTACGTGACCTTCTCGACATTGCCCTCGTGCGGCGCTGGGACGAGATCCAGGCCGTCATCGACTCCTATGGCATCCCGACCATGCCGCTGCCCAAGCCGACATTGACCCTTGAGGAGACCACCCAATGAGCTGGCAACCCAACCGCCGCCAACTCCTCGCACTCGGCGGGGCGGCCGCGACGACCTCGGTTCTGCCGATGCCGTCGATCGCCCAGTCGTCGTCTGTCGACCGCATCAGAATCGGTGCAGTGTTCCCGGCGCGAAGCGGCCTCACCCGCGTCCGTACCGGCCTCACCGACTTCATCGGGACCGGCGGCCGCTACGGATCGTTGATGGCGAACGAGAGAATCGGGGACGTCGCCGCGCAGCAAGGCATCGATCTCGTCGTACTGCAGTCGAATGCTCCGAGCGCCGAAGCCGCGATTCGTGCCTGCGAGCGTCTGGTCGAGGCGGAGGAAGTCGACGCGCTTGTCGGCGGCGTCGGCCCCGGCCAGTTCGAAGCCATTGCCGGCGTCGCCATTGCGGCCGGCATTCCCTTCTTCAATTGCGGCACGTCGAGCGGTGTTCTGCGCGAGACGATGTGCGACCGGCACATCTTCCACGTCGAAGCCAGCGACGCGATGTATCTCGACGCGATGGTCGCCTGGTCGGCCAGCCAGGGGTCACGCCGCTGGTTTGTGCTGCATGAGGACAACGAGCGGGGACGCGCCATGCAGCGCCGCGTGCTGACCTCGGTTGCCCGCCACGGCGAAGGCGGCGAAGTGGTCGGCGCGGCGGGCGCGATTGTCGAGCAGCCGTTCTACTTCGAAGAGATGGATCAGGCTGCCCGGGCCGGGGCCGACACGGTTCTGGTCCTGCTCAGCGCCGTGGACCAGATCGCGTTCCTCGCCCAGATGGAGACGGGACAACTCGACGTGCTCGCCGTCCCCTTCCCGACCGCCATCGCCCAGACGCGCGACTATCTCGCTGCGCTCCGACTCAGCACGCCGAACACCAATCCGGATCATCGTATCCAGCTCTGGGAGACAACTCTCACCGAACACGGGGCCGATGCCTTCAACGAACGCTACACGTCGCGTTTCAGCGAAGTCGTCGATCCGACCGGCTGGACCTCGTACAGCGCGGTGAAGATGTATTTCGAGGCCGCCGTCGCGGCGGGGAGCACCGAGCCGGACGCGATCATTTCCTATCTGGAAAGCCCGGAGGCCGTGTTCGACGTCCTCAAAGGGCCCGGCACGTCGTTCCGTCCGTGGGATCATCAGCTGCGCCAGCCGCTCTACGTCGTCGAGGTCGACCAGGAAGCCGAATGGGTTCCCTCACGCCTCGGCACCAGAATCGGCATCGCCGAGTACGAGGAGACGTTGCCATCGGCGGACGGCGACCTTGATCCGGGGGCCCGCCTCGATCTGTTCGGCGACGGACCGGACGATACGACCTGCAGCCTCTAGGCTGACGGTCCGGGCGGCACCGTCTGCCCGGACCCGGCCAATCATGCCGTCTCGTCAGCGCGGCCGCAGCATGCGTCGCATTGCGAAGGCCGCAACCACCACGGCCAGCAGCGGCAGGGTGAAGGTGACCGTGTAATCTGCCCACAGCGGCAACTGCTCGAAATCGAGCAGGATGTACCGCAGGAGGTCGAGGACGTAGGATACCGGGTTGGCGAAGACGAGGGCCTGCAGCCACCAGGGCAGCGTCACGAACCACATTCCCGACGCCACCCGCACGCCGACGCGCCTAAGTTCCACTCGGAGTTCGGCCGGGATCTGGCTGAAGCCGGTGCCGCCGACCGCGCCACGAAGCGGGAAGATCGACCCGGACAGGAAGTAGAGCGGCTGGATGACGCCGTTCGAGATCGCGCCGAAGCCCTCGAAGGTGCGCATCCTGGAGGCAATGAAGACGCCGAGCGACGTCATGGTCACGCCGAGAAGGAACATCACGCCCCAGGCGGCGAAAATATCGATGACGGCGATGTCGGCCAATGCCTCGCCGAATCCCTCGAGCCAGTCGCCGACCTGCTCGCCAAAGCCCACGTCCCTGTATTCGACGTCCGTGGTGACAATCGGCAGGAAGAGCAGTGGGATCGAGCCTTGGATCACGGCGACGGTGGCGCCACCGAAGAGCTTTCCAAGGGTCACCGACAGGACCGGCGCCGGTGACACCAGGACCTCGCGCAGGAGGCCGACATTCTTGTCCCAGACAAGGGATATCGCCGATTGCAGAGAGGCATAGAGAACATTGAGGACGATGACGCCCGGCAGCACATAGACCGCGTAGGGGTAGCCCTCGACCTCCCGCAAGGCGACGCCGAGGCCGTAGCCGAGGATGATGAGCCAGAGTATCGTCCGCGACAGGGCACCGAATATCTGCGAACGGTCGCGCGCGAAGCGCAGGAGTTCGCGCCGCCACATCACGAAAACGACCGACGGCACGATTGCGCCGCGGGCGCGGTGGATGGTCACCGGCGCCGAGGACGGTGCGCGGCCGATCACGTCATCGGTCATCGCGTGTGCTCTCCGCCCTTCTTGCCGAAGCTGACAAGCCGATCGCGAGCGGTCGCGACTTCATCGCGCAACTGCCGGCCCGTGAGGTTGATGAAGACATCCTCCAGATTCGCGTTCTCGCTCCCACCATGCTTCTCGATCAGTTCATGGGGCGGCCCGACCTCGACCAGCTTGCCGCGGTCCATGATGCCGACGCGATCGCAGGCCTCCGCTTCGGGCAAGTTGTGCGTTGTCATGAACACGGTCATGCCTTCGCTTCGAAGGGTCGAAATGCGTTCCCAAAGGTTGCGGCGGCCTTGAGGGTCGAGCCCGATCGTCGGCTCATCGAGAAACAGAACCCGCGGTCCATGCATCAGCGCGCGCGCCAGCTCAAGCCGCCGCTTCATGCCACCGGAGAACGTGGCAACACGGCGCTTGCCGGTTTCGGTCAGCGATGCCCATTCGATCGCGCGGTCGATGGCTTCGCTCCGTTGCTTTCGCGGAATGCCATAGAGAACAGCGTGGATGTGCAGGTTCTCGCGTGCCGTCAGCCGATCGTCGACGGCCGGGTCCTGAAACACCATGCCAAGGGTCCAGCGAACCTCGCTCGACTCCTTGACGATGTCGAACCCCATAACCGAACCGGTGCCCGATGTCGGCGGGATGATCGTCGTCAGCATGTGGAGGAGAGTTGACTTCCCGGCACCGTTGGGGCCGAGCAGCGCGAAGAACTCGCCCGGCGCGACGCCAAAGGAAAAATCATCGACCGCCGCTACGTCTCCGTAGCGGCGGCCGATATTCTTGGCCTCAATGGCCGGGCGCGAACCCGGCGATGTCGAGGCGCTAACCTCCGAGGACGGCTCTGCCTTCGCCAAGAGCTTCTACCAGTGCCTCACAGGCCTCGGTGCCGCCCATAGCGGCCTCGCCCTCGTCGTCGTCATCGTCGTCATCGTCGCCCTCGCCGTCGTCATCGTCGCCGGCTTCCTCGGCATCATCGTCGTCGTCCATGGCGTCGTCGTCATCGTCGTCCATGGCGTCGTCGTCATCGCCCATGGCGTCATCATCGTCATCGTCGCCATCGTCGTCATCATCGTCGTCGTCGTCGTCCTCAACGATGACCAGGCTCTCGAAGGCCTCCTGGGCTTCTTCGTTCACCTCGGGCGCGAACAGGCCGATCAAGTCGCCCAGTCCGGTTGTTTCGCCGGCGTAGTGGTCGAACACGGCATACATCACTTCCCGGCCGAGTTCGTCTTCGCCAGCTTCATAATGGTCGCATCCGGTGACGGCAAGTTCCTCAAGGTGGGCGATGAGGACAGCCTGGTTGCGGCCCGAATAAAGCTGCGCATCGACCACGGTCTCCAGGAAGCCGACCATCCGCTGGGCCGGCGTCTCGGCCTCCTCGGGATCGGTTCCGGCGAAGGAGTTCGGAGGCTCGGGCGAAGGATAAATCGCGTCAAACGCCGCGATGGCTTCCTCGACATCGGCCTGCATCTGTTCGCCAGCCATGTCCGAGATGCCCGACCACAACACCTTGATGCGCTGGGTCGCCGCCCAGCCATTGGCGTACTCCCACTCCTCCTCGAAGGCCTCTTCAAGGCCTTCGGCGACGCCGCCTTCGCCCAGCAGAAGCTGGGCCATGACACCGCCCTGGAAGGCGGTGTCGTTCTGGAGATCGGCCGGGATCACCATATCGTAGGCCTGGGCGAGCATCTCCAGCGCCTGCGGTACGAGATCCTCGACGTCCTCACCGTCCTCGATGCCCTCGGCGATCTCGTCGAGAATCTCGTGGAGTTCCTCGGCGAACTCCTCGTCCGCCTCGGCGAGCGTGCCGGCAAAGCGTTGCCAGTCCGGCCCGGTAAGGTTCTCGACGACCTCGGCGAACTCGTCGTCGTAGGGCGGCTCGAGCGCCATGACGATCCGCAGCCTCTGTGCGGCGAGTTCGAGTCCGATCGCGCGGCTCTGATCCACCGTCCAGTCGAAGAACGGCTGGTAGGTGTAGTCGCTCTGCTGAGCGATGACCTGCGGCGCGGCAGCCGTCAGACCAACAGCAAGTGCCCCGAGGGCAACTGATGAACGCAGTCTGCTCTTGATCATTGGGGGACCACTCCAATCTGGGCCGAATGGGGGCCGCGGCCGCCCTGAATATTGTCGATCACGCACAGGCAGTCGGTGTCGATCACCGAGATGCTGTCCGACAGGCCGTTGGCCGTATAGACGAGGCTGCCGTCGCCGGTGATGGTGATGCCCCAGGGACGCCGACCCATCTGCTCGCGGATGACAGTGTCGACCTCGTAGGTCTCGACGTTGACGACGTAGACCGCGCTCGTGCCGCCGCCGGCGACGAAGATGCGCGGCTCGTTGGGATCGACAGCGATCTCGACCGGGCGCGAGTCGAGGCCGAGATTGATCGTCTCGACGACCGCATGGGTCGAGGTGTCGATGACCGAGATCGTCCCGCCAATTTCGGCCGAGACGTAGGCATAGGCGCCGTCAGGCGAAAACTCGACAACGCGCGGGCGGTTGCCGACGAGGATATGGGTGACCACCTCCATGTTCTCGCGGTCCCAGACCGTGGTCGTATGGGTGGCCTCCGCCGTGACGTAGACCCATCGGCCGTCCGGGCTTACCGCGACGCCTTCCGCTTCGACGCCGACGACGAAGTTGGCAATCTCTGTCCCGGTGGCGATATCGTAGCCGGCGCCACGGGCGAGCGCTTCAAGGCTGGCCCAGACTTCCGTGCCGTCCGGAGAGATTGCGACGCGCTCAGGGTTGCCGCCTGCGCGAAGTTCCAGAACGACCTCGTTGGTTTCAACGTCGATACCGACGATCTTGTCTTCCGGCGTTTCGAACTCCGGGTTGAAGTCGCTGATCGAGACATAGATCGTGTGACCGTCCGGGCTCACCGCCATGCCGCGGGGACGAACGTCACCGGGGCGGCCGGAGATCGGAATAGTGGCGATGACTTCGCCGAGATCCGGGTCGATGACCGAGATGTCGGCATTGTACTCGTTGGCGACGTAGACGAGGTAGTCGGCGCCCCCTTCTTCCTGGGCCGGGGCCGACGTCGACAAGGCGACCGCCGAGACGATCGCGGTGGAGGCAAGCAGGCCCACCCCCCAAGTCTGTCGCCGGCGCGCGAACGCTCTAGCTGCTTTCTTCATTTGCATGGTGCTCCGATTCCTCTGGCTAAGCAGATGTGGGTTGTGTGGACCGATCGGGGGCGGACGACGGGTCGGCATCAGTCAAAGGATGTCGACCTGTCGCGAGCGGTTGCCGTTCCGGCGTGAAACCCAATTCTCCCCCTCAACCTAGCGTTTGATCCGCCAGTTGTCTTTGATGAGTTCTGAGTTCAACAATTGGCCATACGCGGCGCTAGCCGTCAAGCCTCGCCTGGATGTCGCATGTCGAACCGTTGGCGAGATCGCCGATCTGGTCGAGCCGCTCGTTCGGCTCGGTGCCCGGCAGGTAGAGCGACGGCAACTGACCAACGAGGAGTCCCATCTGGAACTTCGACTCCTCTTGCGGATCGATATTGACGAGATAGAGCGGCTGGCGAAGTTGCTGGTTCCAGGGTCGGAACGACGCGCCAAGAAGCTTGTGAAGGTCGAACACGGCGTTGGGCGAGCGCATGTAGCTCATGATCTCGGCCGGATCGATGGACCGGCTGAACGACGCCGAATCGAACAGGATCTTCACCGCGTGATAGCCGGCCCAGGCGGGACCATCCATCGTTTCGCCATCCCAGCGATTGCGGTGGCGCAGATTGAATTCGATCGAGCCTGAGGTGTCGAGGGTCGGCTCCCAGATGACGGCACGATAGTGCTCGATCGACGGCGCAACCTCGGAAAGGGCGACGAAGTATTCGCGCGTCTGTGTCGCGGCGTGCGGATAGCCGGCCACCTGGCCGTCGAAGCCGGCCTCTTCGAGACCCGCCATGACCTCGAGCTGCTCGCCGGCGTCCAGCAGGAGAACGAGCAGATCGGCACCGGAGTCCTCGAAACCGGCGATGATGTCGCTCGTCGTGGTGCCCTCGACGTAGACGGCATCGCCGACCTGATCCACGCCGAAATGCCTGTTGTTCAGCGACCAGTCGAGACGGTCCTGGAGGCCATCGCCCTCAGCATTGTCCGAGCGGACGACATACCAACGCCTGTAGCCATCGCGGATATACCAGCCGGCCAGCGAATCGAGATACATGCCGGCGCTCGCCTCGACATGGAAGGTATTCAACCCGCACTGATCGTTGCGCAGCGCGTCGGCCTGCGAGCCGATATTGATGAACGGGATTCCGGTCTCTTCGGCCCAGTCGCCGAGCGCGAGCGCCTCTTCGAGCGAATAGCCGCCGACAACACCGAGCACGCCCTCTTCGGCCATCCGCTCCGCCGCGGCAACCGCGGCTTCGGGGCCGGTTGCGTTCTCGTAGAAGACCTCAAAACCGATGCCGAGGAGCTCGGCGTTGAAGGCAACCTCCTCCTGGCCGAGGATTGCACCGTGCAGCACTTGCTCCGGCAGCTCCTGACGCCACACGGGTGCATCTTCCGGGATATCCGGAAGGATAATGCCGATCTTGATGTCCCCATCGGGTCCGAGCTGGGCAGATGCGGGGCCGGCCAGCAGGGCGACCGGCAAGGTCGCGAGAGCGACGATCCGAAGTGCGTTCGCGAGCGAATTGGCGAGCATTTGAGGTCTTCTCCCTAGCGGTCTCGTTGTGCGCAGTATCGGATAGCGCATCCCTTTCCGGGTTCGGCCCCAGCAAAACGCAGCATGGCGGTCGTTGTCCAGTGAAAGGTGAGTGATGCAGTCACATTATCTTCGGGCGGCAATAACACGAATTCGATCGGGCGCCGGCATGGCGCCAATCCGAAAGCAGAAAGGGCGCCGTAGGGCGCCCTTTCCGTCGTTTCTTGCGAGGTCGCTGTCAGCGATCAGCGATATGCGCTGACCGTCTCTTCAAGCACGAGGCCATAAGCGTTGCCCCAGCTGTTCCGAGCGTAGGTGGTAAGGGCGGCAATCTCACGATCGCTTAAGCCCGCAAATGGCGGCATGCCGCGATCCGGATTGCCTGCGAGCGTCTGACCGACCAGCGATCGGACCGAAGCCAGGTAGTCGTTGCCCGCCAGTGTGGGGCCAGCCCCCCCGCCACCGTCAGCTCCGTGGCAGCCGGCGCAATTGCTGTTGTATGCACCTTCGCCTTCGGACATGAGCGCGTCAAAAAGCTCCGGATTGTCCTCTGGGGCGCCCTGCCCGCTTGCGCCGGAAACGGCAAGAAGCGCGGCACCCGAGAATGCCGCCGCAAAGCCGAGAATCCTGGCGCGGCTGCGCCAAGTTGCTGTCGTCATATCTGCTCCTCTCAATCCCGCCGGTGACCCGGCCAGTTCTCCCCGCGGGGCGACACGGGGAGTGTCGCCCCAAAGCATCCCGCAACTGTTTGCCGTGGCCGATCCGCCGCGCGATGTCAAGCAGGCGGCGGCTTTCCGTCAGCGATAGGTGGCGACTGTGTCGGCCGCGACAGGGCCAAACTCATTCCCCCAGCTGTTGCGGATGTAAGTCGCGATCGCCGCAATCTCCTCGTCGTTCAAGACATCGGCGAACCCCGGCATGCCGCGGCCCGGATTGCCCGCGAGGATCTGTCCGATCGTCGACCGGGTCGACTGCAAGTAATTGTTGCCTGCCAGTGTCGGGCCGGCGCCACCGCCTCCATCAGCGCCGTGGCAGGCGGCGCAATTGTCCTGATAGTGTCCTTCGCCCTCGGCGATCATGGCGGCAATGTCGTCCCCTTCATCGTCCTCCCCGGCGGCGGCTTCTTCGGGCTCCGGCTCAGCTTCCGGCTCGGGCTCGGCCTCGGGCGCTGCTTCGGGCTCGGCGTCTGCTTCGTCGTCGCCGACCGGCTCGACCGCGCCGTCTTCTTCAGGCTCGCCGCCCATAGCGGGCTCCGCGGCCGGTTCGTCCTCCGCGGCGTCGGCCTCGGCGAGCTCAAACGTGCCGACCTTGGTACCGCCGACGAGGTTTGCCTCGCGATTCTCGACGGTCGCGAAGAGCTCGGTCTCGGTCGTACCGGTGAGAGTCTCATATTTGCCGGTGCCGCCGATGAACTCGCCTTCGGCCACGATCGCGTCGAGCGGGACCGCGCCGTCAGTGGCAAACCGCTCAAATGCGACATCGCCGTCGGCGTCGCGGTAGTTGCAGTAGCCGTTCATTTCGACGGTGTTCTCGGCGACATCGACGACCTGGAAGGTCACGCAATTGCCGACCGCGTAATCGAGGAAAGCGTCCGTGCCGGCGGGGTTGAAGAGATGCACGGTCTGGTTCACCGCCTGCGCCATTCGCGCGACGCCGATTCCGACCGCGTCGGGATCGTCGGTCGAGACCAGCGACACCGTCAGCTCGAAATCGCCCGCATCGGGAAGGTCGCCCTCCTGTCCCTGCGCGGCGCCGGCGGCGGCCACCAGGATTGCTGCAATCGTCGCCCGCGAGGCGCCCGACCGGAATCGTTTCGCAATGCTCATGGTTGTTCCGTTCCTCTGCTTGCCGCCGCTCAGGGAACGACGGTTGACGTTGTTTGCGGCCCATTTAGGGACCAAATGCTCACCCGCCCTCGCTTATCGGGGTGGCCCGCATCGCCCGTCATTGTCAAGCAACCGGGCCGGTTCAGGCACCCGTTCGGCTCGGCAATCGCGACCGGCTTGTCCACCCAGGGCAAACGCCCCTCCTTGACATCAAGTTCCACCTCCGGCCCATTGGCGCCGTCGTTGGTTCTCGCCGAGTCCCGTTCCGGTCGCGGCGAGCTAAGAGGGAACTCGGTGCGCCCCTTGGGGCTATGCCGAGGCTGCCCCCGCAACTGTGAGCGGCGAGCCGCCCGCTGAGAACGCCACTGGCGCTGGTGCGCCGGGAAGGTCAGCGGAAGGCGACGACCCGCGAGCCAGGAGACCTGCCACGGCGAAGGCTTGATTCGGGGCGGGGTGTCCCGATGGGTCGCTCGCCCACGGGTTCCTCCCGTTCGATTCCGGCAGCGCCTCACCGACACCTCGCGGCAACGGGGAGTTGTCGGTGGCAGATACCATTGGCCTGGAGCGCAACGCGCCCCAGCGTTCGAACGCGTCTCTGGACGAGGTCGTGGCAGCCGAGGCGGAAGCGCGGCCACTACGGCGCAGCCTTCGGGCTCGCGTTGCACTCGGCGCGCTTGGCGGCCTCGTCGTCACCGGCCTCGTGCTGAGCCTCGCGCTCGGCAGCGTCACGATCCCGCTCGACCAAATCCTGACGGTTCTCATCGGCGGCGAGGTGGACCGGGCCAGTTGGGACATCATCGTCCTCGATGTCCGCCTGCCGCGGGCGGTCACGGCCCTCCTGGCCGGCGCTGCGCTCGGCGTTGCCGGCCTTCAGATGCAGACCCTGCTGCGTAATCCGCTGGCCGATCCGTTCGTGCTCGGCATCACGTCCGGCGCAAGCCTCGGCGTCGCGCTGGTCGTGCTGGGGGTCGGCACCGGAGCCGCCGCGATGTTCGGCTCCAGCCTCGGCCTCGCCGGTGACGCGGCGGTAGCGGCGGCCGCGGTCATCGGAGCCATCGCAGCGCTCATCCCGGTGCTGGCGATTTCGGCGCGCGTGCGCAGTGCCGCCA
>Ga0180431_10003333_pt1 | contig 20776 bp, 18 predicted proteins | sample SS_ome_11_FD_132459 | JGI IMG/M metagenome (GOLD analysis project Ga0180431, IMG submission 132459) | Hypersaline lake sediment archaeal communities from the Salton Sea, California, USA - SS_1_MS_1 metaG | ecosystem: Environmental > Aquatic > Non-marine Saline and Alkaline > Hypersaline >...
CAGGCGGAGCGCGTTGACCCGGATGAAGCCTTCCGCGTCGTGCTGGTCGTAGTCGCCGCCTTCCTCGAACGTGACGATGTCCTCGCGGTAGAGTGACGCGGGCGACTTCCGCCCCGTCACGATCACGTTGCCTTTGTACAGCTTGAGGCGCACCGTCCCGCTCACGTTACGCTGCGTCTCCTCGACCATCCGCATCAGCACCCGCATCTCCGGCGAGTACCAGTACCCGTAGTAAATCAGCTCTGCAATCCGCGGGATCAGTGAATCACGCAGATGCATCACCTCCCGATCCATCGTGATCGACTCCATCGCCCGGTGCGCCGCGTGCAGGATCGTCCCGCCCGGCGTCTCGTACACGCCGCGCGACTTCATGCCCACGTACCGGTTCTCGACGAGGTCCACCCGCCCGATCCCGTTGCGGCCCCCGATCACGTTGCAGTGCGCGAGCAGCTCGGCCGGCCCCAGCCTCTTCCCGTCAACGGCCACCGACGTCCCGTCCTCGAAATCAATCGTGAGCGTCGTCGGCTCGTCGGGCGCCGCTTCCGGCGACACGCTCATCACAAACATCTCCTCGGGTGGCTCCGACCACGGGTCTTCGAGAATCCCGCCCTCGAAGCTCAGATGCAGCAGGTTCCGGTCACAGCTATACGGCCGCTCCTTCGTCACCGGCACGGGGATGCCGTGCTTCTCGGCATAGGCGACGCAGTCGCTGCGCGACTTCAGGTCCCACACGCGCCACGGCGCGATGATCTCGACCCCGGGCATCAGCGCGCAGTACGTCAGCTCGAAACGGACCTGGTCGTTGCCCTTGCCCGTCGCCCCGTGCGACACCGCGTCCGCGCCCTCGCGTTTCGCCACTTCCACCTGCGCCTTCGCAATCAGCGGGCGTGCAATCGCGGTACCCAGAAGATAACACCCTTCATAGATCGCGTTCGCCTTGAGCGCGGGGAACACGAAATCCCGCACGAATTCCTCCCGCACGTCCTCGACGTACACCTTGCTTGCGCCCGTGGCGACGGCTTTCTCGCGGACCTCGTCGAGATCTTCGCCCTGGCCGAGATCGGCGACGAACGCAATCACCTCGGCGCCGTACGTCTCGATGAGCCACTTCATGATCACCGACGTGTCGAGCCCGCCCGAGTACGCAAGAACAATCTTTTTCGCCATGACGTATCTTTCCTTCCTGGTGTCGCTACGGTCGCGAAAACATCATCAACTGGTTCCTCTCACGAGACTCGAGCAGCGAGACCAGCAGCGCCTTCTGCACGTGCAGCCGGTTCTCCGCCTGGTCGAACACGATGGATTGCGGCCCGTCCATGACCTCGTCGGTAATCTCCAGGCCGCGCTTCGCCGGCAGGCAGTGCATCACCACCGCGTCCTTCTTCGCCGCCCGCAGCAGCTCCGCATTGACCTGGTACCGCGCGAAAGCCCGCATGCGTTCTTCCTGCTCCGCCTCGTCACCCATGCTCACCCACACGTCCGTGTACACCACGTCCGCCCCCTTGACGGCCTCGAACGGGTCGTCCGTAAACGTGAGCAACCCTTTCGCTCCCCCGCTGCGCGCGTTCGCCGCGGCGATGATCTCCTCGTCGGGCCGGTAGCCCGACGGCGACGCCACCGCCAGCTCCACGCCCAGCGTCGCCGCCGCCAACGCAAGCGAGTTGCACACGTTGTTGCCGTCGCCCACGTACGCAATGCGCAGCCCGGCGAGGTCCCGTTTCTTCTCCAGCACCGTGTAGAGGTCCGTCAGCGCCTGGCACGGGTGCGCGCGATCCGACAGCGCGTTGATCACCGGGACCTTCGCGTTTCGCGCCAACTCGACGATATGCTCGTGCCGAAACGTCCGCGCCACGATCCCGTCCACCCACCGCTCCAGGTTGCGCGCGACGTCACCCACGCTCTCGCGGCCGCCGAGCTGGATGTCCTGCTGCGTCAGGTAGATCGCGTGCCCGCCGAGCTGGTTCATCCCCACCTGGAACGTCATGCGCGTCCGCAGCGACGGCTTTTCGAACACCAGCGCAATCGTCTTGTTCGGAAGCCCCCGGCTGATCGAGCCGTCCTTCATCCCCGCCGTCAAATCGAATATGTACCGGATCTGCTCGATGCTCAGATCCAGGATCGTCAACAGGTCCTTCTTCATCGTTTCCCTTTCACGCCTCGGTCTCGCCGAGCACGCGGTGCAAAATGTCGAGCCCCTCGTCGAGCTCTTCCGCCGTCACTGTATAGGCCGGCAGGAAGCGAACAACTGAACCGGCGGTGCAATTGACAATCAGTCCGCGCTCGAGACACGCCGACACGATCGGCGCGCCCGGCACCTTCAACGCGATGCCCTGCATCAGCCCGACGCCGCGCGCCTCCGTCACGAACGAGAATTCCTCGACGAGCGCGTCCAGCCGACGCCGCAGGTGCTCGCCCATGCGCTGCACGTTCTCGAGCAGCCGCTCCGATTCGATCACGTCGAACACGGCCAGCGCCGCCGCGCAGGCGAGCGGGCTCCCGCCGTAGGTCGAGGCGTGCGTCCCCGGGCGCAGCGCGTCGGCGTACTTCGTCTTCACCGCGATCGCCCCGATGGGAAAACCGCCGCCAAGCGCCTTCGCAAGCGTCACCGCGTCCGGTTCCACGTCGAGGTACTGGTATCCGAACCAACGCCCCGTCCGCCCGCAGCCGGTCTGAACCTCGTCGAACATCAGCAGCGCGCCCGAGGCGTCACACAGCTCGCGCAAACGCCCAAAATATTCCGGCGGCGCCACGTTCACGCCACCCTCGCCCTGGATCGGCTCGACGAGCACGGCGCACACCGCGTCCCTCATCGCCGCCTCCACCGCGTCCGCGTCGCCGAACGGCACGTGATGGAATCCCGGCACGATCGGTTTGAAGGGCTCCTGGTATTTCGGTTGTGCCGTCGCCGACATCGCGCCGAATGTCCGCCCATGGAACGACGCGTCCATGGTGATGAACTCCGTCCGGCCGTCCGGCTCACCGACGAGGCGCGCCAGCTTCAACGCGCCTTCAACCGCCTCGGCCCCGCTGTTGCAGAAAAAGCACTGCGACGGAAAGGCCCGCTCGACGATCGCCTCGCCCAGCTTGCCCTGCAGCTCGTTGTAGAAATTGTTCGGCATGTGCATGAGCCGGCCCGCCTGCTCCCGCACGGCCTCGACGACGCGCGGGTGAGAATAGCCCACCGCGCTCACGCCCCAGCCCGGAAACAAATCGAGGTACGACCGGCCCTCCACGTCCCACACGCGCGAGCCCTCGCCGCGCGCGATCACGACCGGGATCCGCGTGTAGTTCGCAATCACGTACCGGCTGAAGCCCTGGATGATCTCGTCCGTCTTCGTCATTGCTTGCCCGCTCATTGTCTCTCTTCGATGAATGCCGTCATCGCCTCGATGAATCCTGTGCTCGTCGAGGCGTACGCGTACTCCTCGACGCGGCGTCGTTGTTTCGCCACGATCTCTTCCCGCAGCGCCGTGTCCTCGACGAGGCAGTGCACGAGTTCCGCGATCGCCTCGTGCCGCTTCTCCCGCACCAGCACGCCCGTGCCGCCGAGCGTGTCCGCGACCGCGCTCGAATCGTACGCCACCACCGGCACGTCGAAGCGCATCGCCTCGACGAGCGGCACGCAGAATCCCTCGTGCTCGCTCATGCACACGAACGCGCTCGCCAGCTTGTAGTAGGCCACAAGCGCCGCGTGCGACACGCCGCCCGTGATCACCACGTCGCTCAGCCCGAGGCGCTCGACGAGCGTACCGAGCACTTCCCGATAGCGCGGCACCTGGCGCGCCGCCCCGACAAGAAACAGCCTCGATCGCGGGTTGATCCGCTTATAGTGATAGAACATGCGGATCAGGTCTTCCTGCTTCTTGTTCGGGCTCAACCGGCCGACGAACAGCAGGTTCGTCCACCCGTCGTCGTACCGCCTGAGCACCGAGGCGTCGGGCGCCGCGGCGAACGCATCGTAGTCCACCACCAGCGGCGCCGTCTCGACCGCCCGATATCCGGACTCGCGGAGCTCACGTCCGTTGTAGTCGGACACCGGCAGCGCGAGCTCGACGACGTTCGCGAGCTGCGCCAGCTCGCGCCGCCCCTTCTTCGTTATGTAATAGACCTCCTCGGCAATGCCCGCGAAAAACGACGCGGGCGTGATGTTATGATACCGCATCACCTTCCGGTCGGGCGCCGACGCGAAGTACGCCGTGATCGGGCAGCACACCGAGAAGTGATACACCATCACATTCCCCGGCGCACTGCGCGCCCGGTGGCGCGAGTAGTGGCGGCAGTAACGCTTCTGCCCCTTGCCCGCGCGCCACACGTACATCTCCGACACGTACCCGGCGTCCCGAAGCAATCGCTGGAGCTGCTTCGCCTCGTTGCCGATCGCATCGCCCGCGTCGAGCACGGGCAAGAACTGGTGGATCTCCGGCCGCGTGCCGCCCATCATTCACGTCCCGGCCCGTCCTCGACGCCCGCGTTCGCCTCGACGCCTGCGTTCGCCTCAAGCTTCTTCACACGCTCGTCGAGGTCTTCAAGCACGCCGAGCACCGCCTCGTTATACACGATCTGTTGCCTCAACACGCGGCGCACCACGCGCTGGTAAAACCGCTTGATCCACCCGATGGGCCCTCCGGACGCCTCAGCCTCGTCGGGAAACATCCGCACGAACTTGCGCGCGTTATACAGATCGTACGTGATCTCCTCGAACGTCGTCCGGCCGTAGTCGAGGAGGTCCCCGATCCGCCGGCGTTCTTCGGCCGACGGATCGCCGCCGTCCGCACGGCGCTGCGCCATTCGCTCGGCGATCGTCGCCTCGAGCTCCGCCTTGCGCCGCGCGCCTATGTCCGCGTCGAAGAAGCTCATCGCGCTCCCCTACGGCACGAGCTGCGTGCCGACGCCTTTGTCCGTAAAAATCTCCAGCAGCAGCGAATGAGTCAGCCGCCCGTCAATGATGTGGGTCTTGTGCACGCCCCGGCGCACGGCCTTGATGCACCCGCGCAACTTCGGAATCATGCCGCCGCTCGCCGCCCCGCTCTCAAGCAGCGTCTCCGCCTCGCCCACCCTGAGCGTCGAGATCAACGAGTCCTTGTCGTCCGTGTTGCGCAGAAGCCCGCCGACGTCCGTGAGGAACACCAGCTTCTCGGCCTGCAGCGCCACGGCCATCTCGCTCGCCGTCTCGTCGGCGTTGACATTATACGTGGCCCCGTCGTCACCAAGGCCGAGAGACGCGATCATCGGCAGCCGCCCGCTGTCCAGGATCGACAGGATCGGCCCCGCGTCGATCCGCTCGACGCGGCCAACGTAGCCGATGTCCACAGTGGTTGCCTTGGCGCCCGGTTTCTCGCGCACCACCGGCTCGTATTTCCTCACCTGCACGATGCCGAAGTCGCGCCCCGAGTGCCCTTCCGGTACAACGCCGAACTCGCGCACCGTGCTCTGAAGCATTCCATTCACGTTCTCGACGAGGATCCGCTCAACAACCTTGATCGTCTCCCCATCCGTAACGCGCAGCCCCTCGACGAAGCGCGGCGTCAGCCCGGCGCGCCGCATCTCCTCACTGATGTGCCCGCCGCCGCCGTGCACGACCACCGGCTTCATCCCCACGCTGTGCATGAACACCACGTCGCGCAGGATGGAGTTAACATAGTGCTCGTTGTCCATCAGGCTGCCGCCGAACTTCACGACAACAATCTTGCCCTTGAACGCCTGGATGTAGGGCAACGCCTCGACGAGAACGGCGGCTTTCTCTATCGATCTCTGCATCACGGCCCGTCCTACATGTTGATGTCCACGTACGCGCGCGAAAGGTCGCACGTCCACACGAACGCGCGGCCCGTGCCCTGCTCGAGCGAAACCGTCAGCCGGATTTCGCCCGCGGCCATGATGTCGGCCAACTGCGCGGCGTCATGCTCCGTGGGCGCCCCGGCCCGGACCACGACAACATCGTCAAAGGCGACGGTCACTGTCTCCAGGTCGAACGTCACATCGGTCGAACCGAGCGCAGCCACGACACGGCCCCAATTCGGCGAGCCCCCGTGGACGGCGCACTTGAGCAGGTTCGAGTTCGCGATCGCACGTGCGGCGCGCTCTGCCTCCACGTTCGTCGCGGCGCCGCGCACGACCACCTCGAGAAACTTCGTTGCGCCCTCGCCGTCCTTGACGATCATCTTCGCCAGCGCCCGGCACACCGTCGTGAGCGCCGCCTGGAACCTCGCGCCGCCGACGCCCGCATTCACCTCGTCGTTACCCGCACGCCCGTTCGCCAGCACGAGCACCATGTCGTTCGTGCTCTGGTCGCCGTCCACCGTGATGCGGTTGAACGTGCGTGCCGTCGCCTCGCGCAGAGAGCCGAGCATGAACCCTCGGTCAATCACCGCGTCCGTCGTGATGAACGCGAGCATCGTGCGCATGTCCGGCTCGATCATCCCCGACCCCTTCGCCATCGCGCCGATGGTCACCGCCCGGCCCTCGACGTCGAACCGGCACGCGAACTCCTTCCTGCGCGTGTCCGTCGTGAGAATCGCGTCCGCTGCGGCGCGCGCGCCGGATTCCGACGCGTTCTCGACGAGCCCCGGCACCGCCGCCAGCATCGAGTCCAGCGGCAGGTACGTGCCGATCCCGCCGGTGGAGGCCTGGAGCACGTCCACGGGCCGGCAGCCCAGCGCCTGGGCCGTCGCCTCGACGAGGCGCATCGCATCGCGGTACCCGCGTTCGCCCGTGCAACAGTTCGCGTTGCCGCTGTTGACGACAATGGCGTGCGCACTCTCGTTGGCCAGGTGCGCCTTGCAGATTTCCACGCAGGCGGCCGCTGCCTTGTTCGTCGTGAACACACCCACCGCCGGGCACGGGCGGTCCGTGGCCACGAGCGCGAGGTCCTTCTTCGCGCGCTTGATCCCGCAGTGGACGCCGTTGGCGATGAATCCCTGCGGCGCCGTAATGCCGCCCTCGATCTCGTGCATCAGCGCAGCAACGCCTCCGTCTCATCAAACCCGTACATCAGATTGAAACACTGCACGGCCTGGCCGGCCGCGCCCTTGATCAGGTTGTCTATTGCACTCACGGCCACGACGCGCCGCCCGCTTACCCGGAGGCCGACGTGGCACCGGTTCGTCCCGGAAACGTCGGCCGTGCGCGGATAGCGGCCCGGTGGCAGCAGGCCCACGAGCGGCTCGCTGTCGTAGTCCTCCGCATACAGTGCGTGCACGTCTTCGGCCGCCACCTCCTCCGTCAGCTCCAGGTACGCCGTCGTCAGGATCCCCCGCGTGATCGGCACGAGGTGCGGCGTAAACTGCACCGGCACCGGGCCGCCGAACAGCCCGGCACACTCCTGCTCGATCTCCGGTTGGTGCCGGTGCACGCCGACCGCGTACGCCTCGACGCTCTCGTTGCACTCGGCGAAGACGTTTCTCGGGTTCGGCGTGCGGCCCGCGCCGCTCACGCCCGTCTTCGCGTCGAAGATCACGCGCGCCGGGTCCACGAGCTGACGCCTCAAGAGCGGCGCGACGGCGAGCAGCGCGCCCGTCGGGTAGCACCCGGGATTCGCCACGAGCGAGCAGCCGGCGATCTCGTCGCGATGCAGCTCCGGCAGCCCGTAGACCGCCGTGCCGACCAGGTCCGGGTGCGTGTGCGTCGTTGTGTAGGTCCGCTCGTAGACCGCGATGTCCTTGAGCCGGTAGTCCGCGCTGAAGTCCACCACCCTGACGCCGCGCGCGTACAAGTCCGCGCCCACGTCCATGGACTTCGCGTGCGGCAGGCACAGGAACGCCGCCGCGCACTCCTTGACCAGCGTGTCGTAGTCCGGCTCCTCGATCACGAGATCGAGCACGCCGTGGAACTGCCCGAACACCTCGCCGACCGGCGCGCCGATGTTGTCAATCGCGTACAGGCGCCGCACCCGCGCGTGCGAATGTGCGAGCAGCAGCGCGAGCGACTCCCGCCCCGTGTAGCCGGTGGCGCCCACGATTGCGATGTCTATCGTCTTCTCAGCCACTTCCTTTTTCTCCGACGGTATCCTCTCGACCCGTAACGTCTTCTATGAAACGTTGCATCTCGCACGCCGTCTCGCGGGCCTTCTCGATCTGCGGCCAATGCCCGCAGCGGTCGAACGTCACCACGCGCGCGTTCCTCAGGTCCCGCTCGAAGCGCGCCGCGTTCTCCGGCGGCACGATCCGGTCCTGCCGGCCCCAGATCACGAGCGCCGGCACGGCGATCTCCGCGAAGCGCCCCACGAGCCGCGCGTGGCCCCTCGGCACCAGCCGCCGCGCCACGTACCGCGCGGCGTACGGGAACCCCGCGCTCGACACCACCTTGGCGCCCTCCTCGAGCGCCTCGCGCGGAATCGCCGCCAGCTCGAACGAGCCGAGCCGGTACGTCGCCTCCACGCCGCGCTTCGCGCCGCCCCGTCTGATCGCCCAGGCCGCGAGCCGGTCGTGCCAGAGCGGGCAGCACGCAATCGCCCCGAAGAAGCCGCGGAACCGGGCCGCAAACGGCGGCAGCTTCTGCGGATATGCCGCCGCTGCCAGCAGCACCAGCCCCCGCACACGCCGGGCGAACGACTCGTCCAGCAGCGCCAACAGCGCCACCGCGCCCCCGAACGAGTGTCCGGCCAGCACGAACTCGCCTAACCCGTCCAGGGCGTTCACCGTCCGCTGCAGCATGCCCGAGAGCCACCCCGGCGTGTACCGCGCCGCGCGCGCCAGGTGCCTCAGCTTCGGCTTGTCGCTCAGCCCCATGCCCGGCAGGTCGGGCGCCACGACCCGCCGGCCCTTCGCCAGCGAATGCCACACGTAGCGCCACGCCCGCTTCGAGTCGAACAGCCCGTGCACCAGCACAAGGGCCGTCCCCGGCGCCGGGGACGGCGTCGGGCCCGACGCATGCCTGCCGGAGTCCCAGTACCTGACCCGCACCGGGCCTTCCGGGCTCCCAAGCTCGAGCGTCCGCGTCTCAGGCTCGTCGCCGAGCCATGCTTCGTCAAAGAGCTCTTTCTCGGACCGCACGTTATCAAACACGCCGCCGACACTTCCCCGGGTGCAGACCTCCGATTGGAAGCCGCATTATAGGCCCAACGGCCACGGCCCGAAACGCAAAAAGCAGAAGGCCAAGCCCTCTGCTTTCCGAGTTCTCCTTGCTGTTGTCGGATCGTGTGCCGGTCTGCCTCCTTAACGCTTGGAGAACTGGAAACGGGCTCGCGCGCCGGGCTGCCCGTACTTCTTTCGCTCCTTCATCCGGGGATCCCGGGTGAGGAAGCCGAGTTGCTTGAGCTGGCCCCGGAGCTCGGGGTCGAAGATGGTCAGCGCCTTGGCAACGCCGTGCCTGAACGCGCCCGCCTGGCCCGTGATGCCGCCGCCCTTGACCCGCGCCACGATGTCGAACCGCCCCATCAGCCGGACCGCCTCCAGCGGCTCCAGCGCCCGGCTCAACAGCAGCTCCGTGTTGAAGTACTCTTTGCCGTCACGCCCGTTGACCCTGATCGTCCCCGCGCCCGGCCGCAGCCGCACCGAGGCGACCGCCGTCTTGCGGCGCCCCGTGGCCACATACTCTTCGATTGTCCCGGCAGGACTCATTTCGACATCAGACCTCCAGAGGTTCCGGCTTCTGCGCCTGGTGCGGGTGCTCCGGCCCGGCGTACACCTTGAGTTTTCGCAACATCGCCCGGCCCAAACGGTTCCGGGGGACCATCCCGCGCACCGCGTGCTCGATGATCCGTTCCGGATGCCTCTTCATGATCTCCCCGAACGTGCGCACCCGCCGCCCGCTCGGGTACCCGCTGTAGGAATCGTACTCCTTCTGCTCCGCCTTGCGGCCCGTCACATGCACCTTCTCCGCGTTGACCACGATCACGAAGTCGCCCGTGTCAACGTGCGGCGTGTACGTCGGCTTCCTCTTGCCGCGCAAGGTGTCGGCCACCGAGGTCGCCAGGCGGCCCAGCGTCTTGCCCGCGGCATCCACCACGTACCACTTCTTTGTCTCAACGTCGGCCGGCTTGGCCATATACGTTTTCATAGCACTTCCCAATCACCCAACTGGTTCAAGCCAGGGTGAGCCTGGCTTTTTACCCCTGGGTGAACCGGCTGTCAACCACATTTTTGCAGGTTTCACCGTGAGCCAGGGCGGCTCACAAGGCCATGGACAGGAATCAGGAGAAGAACTGCCCCTGGATGACGTCCCGGAAGACATCGTCCACCAGGTAAATGAACCGGTCAATGAGCCACGACAGGCGCCCCTGCACCGTGTTGCCGAACAGCGCGCCGAAGCCGATCATCATCGCGATGCGCCCGCCGGTCGCAAGCCTGTCCTGGAGGATGCCTTCCCGCTTGAACGTGAAGAAGAAGTAGTACATGCACAGAATGACGAGAACGAACATGATGATGATGCTGATGGTCTCCCAGGCGAAGTAGTCGCCGCCGAGCAGCGGCGCCGCCATCGCCTGGAGCTGCCCGATCTGCTTGCCCAGCTCCTGCCGCACGGTGTAGCCAGCGGCCACGCCCATGAAGAAGCCGATGATGATGCGGCTCAGCCAGACGTTCTTCTTGCTGAACGTGTAGTACCAGAGAATGCCGAATATCGGCACCAGGAACACCAGGAAATAGGTCGGGTCAATCGGGTGCTCGCCCCTGACGTTCTCGAGCAGCACGTTCCACCAGCGCACCCGCACCATGTCGTACCACCACCGAAACAGCCCGATCCCCCCGGCGACCCCGATCATGATGTGCTCGAGCAGCCGGTAGAACGAGTTCTCCTTGAGCAGGAAGCTCATCATCCCAAGCACCATCAGTGCGCCGAACAGCGTGCCGAAGCCGTAGTAATCGAGTCCGCCGTTGGGCCACTTGGCCAGATAGGGAAACAGCACGAAAACGACGAAGATCACGCCTACGACGATCAGTGCGGTGTACTTCCGCATTCCTGCATCTCCTTACTTGCTGCGCCGGCTCATGTAGTAGCCGATGTTGCCCACCACCAACAGGAAGAAGATAAATATATGGGCCCAGCTCTGCGCATTCGCCTGGCGATGCCCCCGGCCCTTGTCGTCGAAGCCGATCAGCTTTTCGTATTCGGCCGCGCCCCGGTACCCATCAATGAGCGCCACGAGCTGCCCGCTGTCCACGTACGGATAGGCGTCCGGCGCCACGATCGCCGTCACCGCGCCGCCATAGAGGGTCGTGGGATACTTGGGCCGGATGATGCCCACCCACGTATAGATCCCCTCGAGCCCGGCGGCCACCTCGAAGATCATGTAGAAGTCCCCCGCCTTCCGGATGTTCGCCATGATCGGCTGCTTCGACAGGTCGTTGTTCTTGAAGTCGCGGTTGCCGTAGAACACCCGAACGTCCTCCGCCAGCGCCGTGTAGTACGCGGCAATGTGCGCGCCGGCAAGCTGCTTGAAGCCCAGATTGACCCAATCACGGCCGTACACGATCTTACGCCCCGTCCGGCGCTCGATCTCGGCCGCGCGGTTCTCGATGATCTGGTTCTGCTTGGACATCGAGACCGGATCGCCCCCGGCCACGGCAAACTTCTTCCCCGCCTTGAGGCAGTGGTACACGAGCGCCTCGTACTGCGGCCAGTTCTCGCCCTGGGTGCCGAAACCCCACATGCCCATGATCAAGATCACCCCGTCGTCCGGGCACGCCTCGACCGCCTTGTACAGCTTGCGCGCGTTGCTCGTCGGCGTGATATTGATCGGGACCTTGACCGCCATGAAGACCGTGAGGATGACGAACAGAATGACGTAGATCACGCGCCGGTCGATCGTCTGCATCGTGTCCCAGAACGTCTTCTCGGCCTGCTTGCGCTGTGGCGTTTCATTCATGGTTCAGCGTCTCTCGTCTAGAGTTTCTCGAAGAACGCGCCCCGCTCGATCCCGAAGATGATCCGAATGGACATCGCCACCACGCCGATGGCCAGGCCGAAGTTGAGCGCGCGGAACACCGCCGCGTTCCCCTTGCTCATGATCCAGTCGCGCCACAACGGGAAGTGGAGCTGGTCGAACACCGTGTGCAGCAGGTTGTTGCGCGTCAGCGGCTCGAGCGCCGGCACGTTGCCGAGCATGACGAACACGGCCACTACCATCATCACGGTGGCCTCGATGTTCTTGACGCGGAAGGCGCGGTACGCCGCCGACGTGATGTAGTAGCCCAGCAAGCCCAGGATCGTCGCGATGAGCGGGTCGGCGATGAACGCCTCGGAGAAGTGCACGGGATCAGGCACCCGGACAAACTTCGACGATGCCGGATAGAACACCGCCGAGCAAATCAACATGAAGAAAAAGGAGAAGAAGAACATCGAGCTGTAGAACCAGTTCGCCCGCACTCTCAGCACGATCCGCCCGTGATGGCGGAACAGGTTCATCGTGCCGAGAAAGATGGCCATCCACCCGAGCAGCACCAGGTAGTCGGCCACCTTGCCCTCGATCGTCTCCTGCAGCGGGTTGCGCGTCTTCTCGAACCGGTGCCGCGCGTCCAGCACACACCCCAACTCCTCGTCCTCTCGCGCCTTGTCCCAGGTCACCCCGTCAGCCGAGGTCGCAAGACCGATCCGCGTCACGATCGGTTTGGTCTTCAGGTAATCTTCCACGCGCTTGCCAACCTTCTGCTCAATCGTCTCGCGCAACAGATCGGGATCCACCTTCTCCAGGTTGCGCTTGCGCATCTTGCGTACGCGGCTGAGCTCAACCAGCACCCCGTTGTTGGCGGCGATCCGAACGAGCTCCTCCTGGGTGAACGCGTCGAGGTCCTCGCGTTGGCCCGCACACAACACCACGAAAAGGCGGACGGCGTCCCGAACCGCGGCAATCTCCTCCTCAGTGAGCTGTTGCACGCTGTCGGGCTGAATCTGGCAACACTCCACGTTGTAGGTGCGGCACGCTTCGAGCAGTCCCTGGTAGTCCATCGAGTCTATCGCTTGCCGACTCGGGTAGTCGGGATGGCCCTCGAGGGTGCGCTTGTACCGGGCATACAATTGCAGCCCCGCGCACATCGACTTGACGAGCCGTTCCCGTCGCTCGTCGCTCAACTGCTCATCCGGCTTGGGCAGCGGCTGCAGAGGCTGGACGCCGTAACGCGGCCAGAGAGCCACCAGCTCGTCAGTCGTCATCCGGCCCACTTGCTCGAGAGATGGGTACTCGAGGCCCCGGCCGTACTTGACGAGGCAGCGCATGAGGAAGACCTTGCGGATGTTCCAGATGATGTCTTCCCGCGCGATATCCATGAGGTACAGCGGGTCCTCAACGGGCACCTCAATGTCGTAGCGCTTGGTGATCTCCCGGACGCGGTCGGCGTCGTAACTGAAAATGGCGCCGTCTGCCGTGCGCGATGTCCAGCTCTTCTTAAGGGAGTCCACGTAGGTCTCGTAGGTGGAGCCCTTGTCCACGATATCGTGCGCGTATTTGAGGAACCGGCGGCACTCGGTCCTGTTCCAGCCCATCCGGCACCCGACCTTCTCGGCGAGCTTGAACAGCTTCTTGTTGGACATCTCCTCGAGCTTATACTCCGTCGGCAGCGGCTTGTCGGCGTCGCACGCCTGGCCCGCATACCACAGCAAGTAATTGCCGTCCGCCTTGTGCAGTGCGAGAGACACTATGCCCTTCGAGTCGAACTTGGGCCGGTCGCCTGGTGAGAGCACGTCCGGCCGGTCAATGACCCAGCCGGTGACCCCGTCCGCCGAGTACGCGAGCGACACCTTGCCGCCCTTGACCAGCGCCGCCCGGTAGCCCTCGCCCTCACGAATGACCGACACCGCCGACACGTTCCCGAGCGCGATCATGTCCTGCAGCTCGCCCCGCGAAGCGCGCTTCCAGGCGATGCCGTCCTTACTGGTGGCGTACGCGAGGAAGCTCCCCTTGAGCTCGTCCGGAAGGTCGTCGCCCTTGAAGCCCTGGGCGATGTACCACATGCGGAACTCGTCTGCCGACTCGTCGTACACCACGGAGAGATCGCCGAACCCTTTGCCGTCAATGCCGCGGGCAAGCGACTCCTTCAGATCGCGATAGATCTGGTAGAAATCAATGTGCGAGGCCCCCTCGGATGCCAGGCTCGGGTTGGTCACCTTCAAATACGGCAGCGCCTCGGCCCAACCGATCTCCTCGGCCACAATCTTCGCGACGGTCAACAGGTACTCCCGCTTCGGGATCTCGAACGCTGTCGTGGGAACACCTAGGACGGCGACGACCTGGTTGATCTCCTTATCGGGCAGGACCGACACATCCCCCCAGTCCGGTAGTCCTGTGACGCTCTCGAACTTGAACCATGTATCCAGAACGCTCTTGAGCTTGACCCATGCATCCAGCCTGGACTTGGACCACGCGTCCAGCTTGGTCTTGACCGCCCCCAGGTCCTTGATCGTCGTCCCCGGGGCGATCGAGCAGCCGTCCGGGACTTTGCCGTCCCCGAGCACGTAGCCGGCCGTCGCCAAGGCCTTGATGCGCACGTTCGGAAAGAAGCCCGGGTCGCCGTGCCACCGGAGCAGGAGACGGGCCTCCTGGTCTCTCCAGGCCCCCTTGATCGCCTTGAGCGCCTGCCTGGCGGTGTCCCTGGCCTCGTCCCCTTCGACGCCGGCCGCGGCGTCCCGTAACTCTTTGTCCGCCTCCTCCTTTGCGTCCAGGTACTCCTGCCGGGCCCGGCGGTAGCGTTCCTCGTATGAGGCATCCGGTTGCCGCTGCACGATGCTCAGCACGTCGGCGAGCCAGACCTTCTTGCTCACCTTGAAGAAGTCATCCGTGTAGCCGCACGAGGCGAGGAAGTCCTCCACCTGCTCATCGCTCCAGCCCTCGACCTCCGCCGGTGTCGGCACGTCGCGTTCGGCCGTGAGCACCGGGTTCTCGGCGCTCTTCTGCCACGACACGCCGTCGGCGGAGGTCGCAAGCCCGATCGCCGTGCTCCCCTTGTACGACTTGCCCACGTAGTACATGTAGTACGTGTCGCCCTTCTGAGCGATCGAGGGCTCCATGATCGCGTAGCCGTCGCTGAACTTGGCCAGGCTTCGCCGCAGCACCGGCCCGCCCTCGTGCTTCGTCCAGGTTTCCCCGTCCTCGCTTTCGGCAATGCCGATGCTGCCCGCGCCCTGGCGCCCGATCCCGACCGAGAGCGTGAAGCCCGTGAAATACATGCGATAGCCGTCTTCGGTCGGAAGCACGGCGGGGCCGCTCACGTGACCGCTGTCGTAGCGGTTGGGGAAAAACTGGGGCGTCAGCGCAACAAGGAAGAGAAAGATGCCGACGATAAAGATCAGGACCTGGATGAGCTGCTTGCGTTCCTTCTGCCCGCCGCGGATGCCGCGAACCAGGCCGGCCACGCCGAGCCCGACCGCCACGAAGAAGATGAGCAAGGACCACATGTCGGCTTATCCCTCTTTCGCTGTCTGTCTCTTCGTTGCCCCGGGCTCGCGCCTACTTGCTCAAGAGCACGCTCAGCCAGTTCGAGAATTCCGGCCTCCCGCCCAACGCCGCCGCGGTGGCGGAGGCTGCCAGCAACACGACGATTGAAATGAAGACGAGTTTGGCGATGTCCTGCCCCGCGATGCTCCCGACCATCACCGGGTCGTGGCTCAGGTAGGCGCTCGCGGCGTAAAACTCCTCCGCGATCAGCACGTAGTCGCACGTGGCGATGAAGAACGGGATCTGGAAGAGCTGCTCCGTGCCCGCGATCTGGATCGCCCCCACCGCCTGGCCGGTCTCGCCGAACATGATGGACTCGGCCTCCCAGTGGCCGAAATAAAAGCCCGCCGCCACGTTCTCGCGCTGCATGATCCCCAGGCTCGCGATCGCGTAGTAGAGCTGGCCGCCCGGGACGAAAAGCACGTCGTCCTCGACGTACAGCTCTTCCTTGCCCTGCCGCCTCCACGCCTCCGAGCAGATGGACTGCGCCGCCGGCAGCACGTTCTCCACGCACACCGGCACGATGAGCCGCGACCCGAGCTTCGCGCACAGGTCCGCCACGTACTGCATCAGCGCCAGGGCCGCCAGCGTCGGCACCTTGTCGAGCCCGAAGATACCGGGACCGAAAACGCCCGGGCGGCCCATCTCCACCGCCCGCCCTACCGCTTCCTCGATATTGCTCAGGCCGGGGATGCGGCGGATGAAAACCTCCTTGCCGCGTCTCGCCTGCCAGATCTTGTACATGACCGCCACGAAAATGACGGTGAACAACACCCGCAGCGTCCAGAGTGAATCGGCCATCTAGCTCCCCCTCCGCGCCTGACGCCGCGCCTGCCGGGCGGCCCGGCGCAACTGGCGCGCGGCGCGCTCGTTCTGCTCCCGCTCGCGTGCCTTCTCCTCGATCCGCCGGATGAGCTTCTCGACGTTGTCCCGCTCCTCGAAGAACTTGGCCGCCTCCTCCGTCTTGCCGCCGAAGAGCGGGTACAGGATCGGCGCGAGGAAAATCAGCCCCTGGTTGGCGAAAAAAGTCAGCGGCCGGTGGGCCTCGAGAAAGATAATGGCGGGGGTCTCCAACCCCATGTTGGAGATCCGGGTCGCGACCTTGTCAATCTTCTCAGTCCAATCGATAGCGTCGGGCTCCATCGCTCCGCCTATTGCTGCCGCTTGGTGGCACGCTCCTTGACGATACGGATTACGGCTTCGCGGTCCCCCGCGACCTCATCGCGGTTGCCCGCGAAGCGAAGCACCAGGCCCCGGAAGGCATCGAGGCGGGTACGACGCGAGAACGGGCTGAGCTTCAGCCCCAACTCGCCGACGTAAACGCTCCGGACCTCCTCCCAGGCAATCCGCTTCCTGAAGACGACGTTATTATAGGAGGCGCCCCGGGTTGTCAAACGGTATTTCACCGGCAGCAGCCAGTCGCAGAGCGACCCGAACAGGATCGCCACCGCAAGCAGCGTAAACACGACCCGTTGGCCGAACACGAAGTAAATCAGCACCACCACGGCGGCGCACATGACACCCAATACGGCGCTCTTGCCCGGCTGCTCCCGGAGCAAGTGCACGCGCCACTCGGCCAGCACCTCCTCCGGCGCGCCCGTCTCCCGGCTGTCCTTCGCTTCTTCCGACATGGCTCGCGACGCTAGCAGGACGCCGGGCACGGTTCAAGAACCACTTTCACGGCCGGTGGCCAATCCATCAAGATGGTGTATAATCGGCGTCTGAAAAGAAACGCTCTGGAGGCGGAGTGCGACGATGACTCAGGCAGACAGCGTTCACAAGGTCGTCATACTCGGCTCAGGCCCGGCCGGGTTGACCGCGGCGATCTACGCGGCACGGGCCGATCTCAAGCCCGTCCTTGTTGAGGGCAACGACGCCGGCGGCCAGTTGATGATCACCACCGAGGTCGAAAACTACCCCGGCTTCGAGCAGGGCATCACCGGGCCGCAACTCATGGACGTGATGAAGAAACAGGCCGGCCGCTTCGGTACCACGTTCATCGCCGGCGACGCCACCGCCGCCGACCTCTCGAGCCGCCCTTTCACGATAGAGACCACCGACGGCCCGCTCAAGGCCGCAACCCTCATCATCGCCACGGGCGCCCAGGCCCAGTGGCTCGGCCTCGACAACGAGCAGCGCCTGCGCGGCCGCGGCGTCTCCGCCTGCGCCACCTGCGACGGCTTCTTCTTCCGCGACAAGGTGGTCTACGTCGTCGGCGGCGGCGACTCGGCCATGGAGGAATCCACGTTCCTCACCAAATTCGCCTCGAAGGTCTATATCGTGCACCGGCGCGACGAGCTGCGCGCCTCCAAGTTCATGCAGGCCCGCGCCCTCGGCAACCCCAAGATCCAAGTGCTCTGGAGCACGGTCGTCACCGACGTGCTGGGCGACGAGCAGATGACGGGCCTCAGGCTCAAGGACGTCAAGACCGGCCAGGAGCGCGACGTCGAGGCCGACGGCCTCTTCCTCGCCGTCGGCCACAAGCCGAACACCGACCTGTTCAAGGGCCGGCTCGACCTCGACGAGGTCGGCTACATCAACCTTGCCGGGCCCGGCACCATGACCAGCGTCGAGGGCGTCTTCGCCGCCGGCGACGTCGCCGACCACACCTATCGCCAGGCTGTCACCGCTGCCGGCATGGGCTGCCGGGCCGCCCTCGACGCCGAACGCTGGCTCGAAGCACAGGGCTAAGCTCGCGGCGCGCCCTTCAGACGGTCGCGAGGCGCTGTTGAAGGACGAAGCGATGCAATGCGTCAATGACGGCAAGCCGGCAAGGTACGAATGCACGGCGTGCGGCAGGCTCTTCTGCGAGGAGTGTATCAAACACGTCGCATTTCAGCGCACCACCGTCGAACTCTGCCCCGTGTGCGGCAACCCCGTCCGGCAAGCGGGCGCCAAGCCCCTCTCGGAGAAAAGCTTCTGGTACTACCTGTTCACCGCCTTCTACTACCCACTCACGGGCAAAGGCCCGCTGGTGCTCTTGATCAACTGGATTCTCGTCGGCTTTGCGCTTGCCCTTTCCTACTGTGCCATCGTGGTTGGACTCACCCGGATCATCGGGTTTCTCGGGCTAGGGTTGGCGTACGGCTACGTCTACTTCCTGCTTTTCACCGTCATCCGGAAGACGTCCATGGGCGAGGACGAGCCGCCGACGACGCCTGACCTGGAAAACCTTGTGGACGTGCTGCCGACGTTGTGGAAGGTCATCATGCTGGCCGCCGTGTGGACCGGACCGGCCGTTATCCTCTCGCACCTCGCCGACGGCACGCCGCAGAAAGTGGACCAGGGCGTTGTTCTCACTCTGGGTGGCCCCATCACGCTCTGGTCCTACATCATCGGCCCTGGGCACACGGACGTCGTTCGGTTCCTGGCCGGTCTCGGCGCCTTTCTGCTGCCGATGTCGCTGCTGGCGGTGGCGACCTTCAACTCGCTTCGCGGGCTTCATCCGACTCCCATCCTGATTACCATCATGCGCGTCCCGGGCCAGTACGTTGTCTGCTGCGCGGTCTTCTACCTCGTCCTCCTGCTCAGAGAGGTCCTGTGGGTCGCCGTAGCCGCCGCAAGCTCACCACTGCTTGGCCTGTGCTTCAGGCCTTTGTTCCTCGTTTACTCCCTGTACCTGCTCGGCCGCATGCTCGGCGGCCTCCACGCAGCCAACAGCACGCGCCTGGGCTGGGTCCGCACCTAGACCCGCCGGCGCAGGCTCAGGAATTCAACAAACAGGGACAGGCACCTATTCTCCTGTACATGCCCGACACATTTGATGCACCTTACCGCAGAAGAATGGGTGTCTGTCCCCATTTTGGCAACTTCTCAGGCAGATTCTCGATGGGCAGCTCTGACCGGTGCCGATCCTTGATGGCTCTGGCCCCCATTCTGCCTGCCAGGTAAAAACTCTTGTTCCTAACAATCGATAGAGTAAGGACTTGTGAAAACCACGCGAAATTCTGCATTTTTCTTTCTCATGAAACGGTCATTTGGGCCACTAAGCATATGAAACACCGGGAGTCTGACTGAAACGCTGACGAGACCTTTGCCTCAGTCGCGATGGATTGGTGCTGAGGCCGGCCGGTTGTGCTTCACAGGCGTCAGAACAACAACAACGCCAAGAGGTTATGCCGGCGCCTCATCTACAGGGAAATGCGGACTCGAGCCACATGGGAGGAGGTGATCGGATATGAATGTCGTGGTCTAGGGAAGAACACTGAACAAATCAGTGTTCGGTAACTGTTGACAATCTCCAGCGAAAGGATACGGTCATGAGAAAGCTCATCGGGATATTGCTGGCAAGTATTGGTGCAGTAATGCTGCTGATCACCGCGATGGTCGCGACAGGTTATGGGGCCGGATGGTACAACTATAAGTGCCCAAGCAGCCCAAACTTCGGATGTCCAGCGTTCGGCTATTGCTACCAGGTTGGCCACTGCGACATAGGGGCGCCCCATCAGTACGTGACAAGTACACAATTGAGGTCGTGCGAGAGCCAGAAGTGTGATACCTGCGATGAAGCAGCAGAGGGCTGTTGGTACAGGTACTATGCCCTTGACGATACGGACTGCGACGGGGCCTACGCGTTAAAACATGATGTAGACTGTTGGAAAATATGCCACAATTGAGGAAAGCGCAACAGCGTCGCGTACGCGCATCGCCCCGCAGCCTGCGGGGCGATGCGCCGGAGTATTGGGATGGACGCTAAGGGGAGGTCTGTCATGCTACGATGTTTTATCGCCGTCTCTGCTGTGTTTCTTACACTAGTTCGTGCACTAGCAGGCACACAAGCTGAAGAGCAGTTGGAGGAGGCGTTGGCCATTATCGAGCATCAGGAAACGAACCTTTCGAGACTGAAGCTTGAGTATGATGTGTACGAAGAACAGGTGGCTGATTTCAAGGACATGACTTCGGGGAACCTGGAAACGCTCAGTTGGCAGCAGAGCTTGACAGTCGACGGCGAACGGCGACGGCTTGAATCGCAGCTTTCCATGGAACGTGACTCTGTCAAGCTTGAGCGGGATGAGCTGATGACCTATGACGGGAAGCGCTACTGCACGTACCAGCCAAAGAGGTCAGTCGGAAGCATTAGCACCAGTAATAGCATGAGCATGTGCTACTCTGACTGTGTCTACGGCTCCAGCAAAGGTCTGCTTGATCGGTTCCGAAAGGCGCAAAAGAAGATGGAGAACATGGAGGTAGAAACGGTGGAGGAGGAGGGGCGATCTCTCTTGAAGGTTACTTTTAGAAAAGATCAGTCCGAACTCGTTTTCCTTCTGGACCCGGATGCCGCATACCAGCCGCGCCGTATCACGAAAACAGCGGACGTTCCGGCGCACGTGGCGGACGCGACTGGAGCCATCAAGATCAAGACTGATCTTCTGATCACCGGTTACCTACGTGAGGACGGGTTTTGTCTTCCTC
>Ga0180431_10003335_pt1 | contig 20768 bp, 20 predicted proteins | sample SS_ome_11_FD_132459 | JGI IMG/M metagenome (GOLD analysis project Ga0180431, IMG submission 132459) | Hypersaline lake sediment archaeal communities from the Salton Sea, California, USA - SS_1_MS_1 metaG | ecosystem: Environmental > Aquatic > Non-marine Saline and Alkaline > Hypersaline >...
GGCTTTTTCAAAAATTGAATTCTCAAGGTGAACTTCACCACTATAGTTTATCTCTATCTTCGTTTGGGAGTAATATAATGTCCCGTGCATAAAGTTTGCTTTCTTCAGCCAGCATCCACTGAAGTCTCTTTCTTGTAGCCAAACATCTTCTTCGGGATGCTCTTCACGCCACTCGTGCCACTCAGTCATGTCCTTCTTATCGGAGCAGCGTTTTAGCATATCGTACTGTTCCTGGTTGAATCGGCGATTTTCTTTTGGTTTTTCGGGTTGTGGGTTTGGTTCGGTCATTTTTGTTGCCTTTTCGATTTATATGCTTGCTGGTGGGGCGACCCATTCGACTTCGCTCAGGGCAGGTCCCACCCTACTGTTTAGCGCATCAACGATCAGTACAACCGTCATTCCGAGCCGTTTAGCCGCTTCGCGGCCAGTGTCGGAAAGAAAATAGACGTCCGTGGCATTTTACCTATAAGTCATTGGTTATTAATTACTTAGGATCATTTGAGCCGCTCTTGACAAAATCTATTTTCTTAGGAGCGAAGGCGAGGAATCTGTTTAAATAGGTTTCTCCACTTCGTCCGCCTTTGGCGGACTACGGTCGAAATGACGTTCTTGTGGTTCCTTTCATTATTAACACTAAACACTCGCGGCGTGAGTATTATAAGTGTATCATTCGGTGGCTCAAAGCGTTAAATTCATGGCGGGAACAACCATCCCTATTCCATTCGACTGCGCTCAGAGCTTGCCCTGAGCTTGTCGAACGGGACAGGCTCAGATAAACGACAATCGGGATGAGGCCCACAGGGCAAGCTGCCACCCACCGTCCGAAACGAGCGTCTAACGTTCTTGCATTCTGCCCGGCTACCATGTTATGATGCCCCCTTGTTTTCATAATGGCAGTGACACCGTGAGGTGACCGCATACTGAGGAGACAAAATGAGCAAGGTTAAGGATGCTGTCTCGACTTTTGAGTCGGGATTCAACTGTTCGCAGGCTATCGTTCGCACGTACGGGCCGGACTATGGGCTTTCGGCGTTTGATGCCGTGCGCGTAAGCTGCGGTCTCGGTGGCGGTATGCGTCGCGGCGGCACGTGCGGGGCCGTCAGCGGGGCTCTGATAGTCCTCGGGCTGCGCTTCGGCCCAAAGGATGCTTCGGACATTTCCGCCAAGCCGGGCGTGTACGATAAGGTCAGCGAGTTCCAGTCGCGGTTTGAATCTCGCTGCAATTCTGTTAACTGCCGCGATCTTCTCGGCTGCGACGTCAGCACGCCGGAGGGCATAAAGCACGCCAGGAGCAACAATCTTTTCAGGACCGTGTGTCCCGGTTTGGTGCGAGCCGCCGCCGAGATACTAGAGGACATGTGCTGAAGGCCGGCTGAACACGCGATTGTCGTCTCCCCGGGAGCTTCATTATGATTTCCACAGTAATATTCGATCTGGACGGATTGCTGGCCGATACCGAAGACCTTCATCGCACCGCGTATCAGGAGGTCTTTGCCGGACTCGGCGTTGAGGTGTCCGACGAGCAATACGCGTATCATTGGATTCGTTCGGGCAAAGGCATCGAGGCCTTTCTAATTGAGAGGAACCTGCCGTTTGATCCGGCTATGGTCCGCCGGCGCAAAGGCTGTCTCTATGAGCAGATGGTAGCCGCAGGCGTAGAGCCCATGCCGGGCTCGCGGGAGCTGCTCTGTTCACTAAGAGGCCGCAAGGCAATGGCGCTGGCCACGTCTTCCTATCCGAAGGATGCCTATGCCGTACTCGGCGTGCTTGATTTCGAGGAGTTCTTTTCGGTCAAAGTAGCCAAAAGTGACGTGGAGCGCAGCAAGCCGCATCCGGATATCTTTCTCCACGCCGCCGAGAAGATGGGGGCTGCGCCGGAGCAGTGCGTTGTGATCGAGGATGCGGAGAAAGGTGTCCTGGCGGCAGATGCGGCTGGTATGAAATGTATAGCCGTTCCCAACGAGCACACGGCCGACAACGATTTCTCGAAAGCGACGGTCGTAGTGAATTCGCTCGAACGGATAACCTGCGAATTGATCGACCGCTTGTAGCGTGCCCGTAAGGGCATTGAGAACATCGCGAGGGTATACGACGCCCACGCTACAAACGCCTTACGGAGCCACTACGAACGGGCTCTGTGCTCAGTCCAGCTCCATCGGGAAGTATTTCTTCGCGTTGTTGTAGCAGATGTCCTCTACCATCTTTCCCAGCAGGATCATATCTTTCGGCAGCAGGCCCGCTTCGACATCGTCGCCGAGCATGTTGCAGAGGATTCTGCGGAAATACTCATGCCTCGGATACGAAAGGAAGCTGCGAGAGTCCGTGAGCATGCCGACGAACTGGCTGAGCAGGCCCATGTTCGAGAGCACGTTCATCTGCTCCTCCATGCCGTCTTTCTGGTCGAGGAACCACCACGCCGAGCCGTACTGCATCTTGCCGGGGGTCGAGCCGTCCCGTTCGGCAAGCTCAGGGCAGGCCTGGAAGTTGCCGACCATGGTCGCGCAGACGGCGTTGTCCCGCGGGTTGAGGTTGTAGAGAATCGTTTTCGGCAGCTTGTTGCCGGCGTCCAGTCTGTCGAGGAATTTCGAGAGCGGTGCGGCTACTTCGAGATCGCCCATCGAATCGCATCCGATGTCCGGGCCGAGGGCCTCGAAGAGCCTGGTGCTGTTATTTCTAAGGGCGCCAAGATGAAGCTGCTGAACCCAGCCGGCCTCGTGGTCCATCAGGGCCGATTCGTGCATTATCGCCGACTTGAATTTCAGGCTTTCCAGGACGTCCGGCTGCCTGCTGGCCCTGACATTGTCGAAGATGTTCTTCAATTCCTGCTCGGTATAATCTTCGGCGTATGCCGTCTCCAGGCCGTGATCGGAGAGCCGGCAGCCGTTTTGATGGAAGTAATCGTGCCGGTTGTGAAGAGCGTCTATAAAGGAATTGTAGTCGGCGATGCTCGAATCGCAGACTTTTTCGAGCTTATTGACAAATGCGTTCCATGTCGCAGGATTCTCAACCGCCATTGCCTGGTCGGGTCGAAACGCCGTATGGACCTTGATCTCGAAGCCGTCGGCGCGGATCTTCTTGTGATGTTCGAGCAAGTGAAGCGGCCCCTCGGTAGTGCAGACCAGCTTGACGTTCATCTTGCGCATGATGTTGCGGACGCTGAAATCGGCAGTTTTCAGCATTTCGCTGCACGTCTCATAGATATCTTTGGCCGTGTCGGGGCTAAGGGGCTTGTCTTTTATGCCGAAAGGCTCTTTCAACTCCAGATGCGTCCAGTGATAGAGCGGATTTCTAAGACAACGAGGGACGGTTTGCGCCCATTTCTCGAACTTTTCATAGTCGCTTGCGTCTCCGGTGATGAACTTTTCAGCGATGCCGTTGGCTCTCATAGCTCGCCATTTGTAGTGGTCGCCGTAGAGCCAGGGTTGTGTAAGATTGTCGAATTGGTGGTCCGCCGCGATCAGTTCGGCCGGAAGATGGCAGTGATAGTCGTAAATCGGCATTTTCGCCGCGTGCTCGTGGTACAGAGTTCGTGCCGTATCGGTTTGTAGCAGAAAATCTTCGGAAATGAATTGGGTCATCTGTAACTCCGCATTATATTTGCGTTCTCTTGCCTGAAACCATTGACATTATAGGACAATCGTCATTCCTTGCTTTCGGGCTTGTCGTCGGATTCGAATTTGCGTGTTGGCGGCTTGTATTCCGCCATTTTCTGAGCCCAGTCCGAGACCTGGCTTTTGCTCTTTTTTAACCGCTGCGATTCTTTTCTGGGCTGGTTCTTCTCTTCCTCGGCGATCTTACGTTCTCTCAGCCAGTAGACAATCCATCCGATGGCCAGCGCCGGTACAGCTATCAGCATGAAAATCTTATACAACATCTTTCTATTCCCCTGCTTTCTCCAAATATCTTCGGAAAATTCCGGCCAGTTTTGCTGCTACAAAAGAATGATACACGAATCGCTTCAGAAGGTCAAGACGCCTTTGGGTAGCAATTTTCCGACAAGAATACGGCATCGAGGCCAAGTTTTTTTCAGTAGAATCCCTGATAATGGCCCAAAAACGACGATGACGAAAAAAAGTTTAAAAAATCCCGATTTTTATCGTCTACATTTGGGGTCTGGGAAACGCTTGTATTATTGAATGGACTGTTTTATGCGCACTTATATGAAAAACAAGGTTATAAAGCTGTTGGATAAACCACAGTTGTTGGTGCGGAGGCTCCGGGGGCACAAGAGAAAGGATTTTCTGTGCCCTCGGTGACCCATCAAAAGGAATTGACTATGCATAAAGACCACGGAATATTTGAACGTGGAGTGGCGCAATACAGAATGATCAGGTTGAGGTTCTTTGACGGTGAGCCTGGCCGCGAGTTGATCAGCCAATGTGCGCCGTTGTATTTCAGCAGCGGCTGTGCCGACAAAAATGAGCATGGTTGTTACTACTTCTGGGATTTCGAGGCGAAGGAAGGTCATAACATCCTCTCCCTGAGTCTTGCAGAAATCGTCTCTATGGAGTTGACGGAGGATTCCTTCAGTCTGGAAGAAATACGCGGCTCCAAGCGGAAAATCGAGCACTCGAGATCGGGCAATAGTCCGCCCGAAATTTGAGTTCACCTACGTAGTATTTGCTTCAATCCTTCTACGAGCCTTCCTATGCCTTCGGCGGCGGTTTCTTTCTGCAAAGCGCCGTAGGCAATCCGCAGATAGCACTTGTCTTCGATGCCGAAAGTCATGCCGGGGATGACGGCGACTTTGTGCTTCTCGATCAGTTGCCTGACCAATTCCATGGGATTTGTGTCTTTGTGGATGCGCAGGAGAAAATAGAACGCCCCGTCGGCACGGGGGACTGTGACCAGATTGGCGATGTCATCCAACTCGTTTAGAACCATCCGGCGGATATCAGCGGTCATCTGCAATTTTTCGGCGCAGTATTGCCGGCCCGCTTCCATTGCGCCGACCGCCGCCCGCTGGGATATGACCGGCGGGCAGATTAGAATCGTATCCTGTATTTTCCTGATAGGCATGAACAGATGCCGCGGTATGACCATCCAGCCGATCCGCCAACTGGCGAAGCCATACGCTTTCGATAACGAAAACAACGAGATCGTGTGCCCGCCGGCGCCGGCGATCGATCCGGGCGAGAAGTGCTCGGCATTGTCGTAGGTGAAATACTCGTATGCCTCGTCGCTGATATGGTAGATGCCGTTGCTGCGGCAGATTTCATTGACCTGTCTCAGGTCCGCTTCGCGATACACCGCGCCCGTAGGATTGTTGGGCGAGATGGTCACAACGGCTCTGGTTCGATCCGTGATCGCCGCGGCGATTAAATCCGGCTGCAATTGATAGTCGTCATCGGTCGGCACGCAAACCGCCTTGCAGTCAGCTATCGCCACAGCCATCTCGTGGTTGAAATAATAAGGCAACTGGAGGATGATCTCATCGCCCGGATCGGCGATAGCGAGGATCGCATTGACAAATCCCATGTTGGCGCCGGCGGTCACAACGAGCCGGCTGCCGTCCAGTGATATATCATTCTCGGCAATTAGTTTCTTCTCGATTGCCTCTAACAATTCCGGGATACCCTGAACGAGCTTGTACTTGTGGTTCTCCGGATCAGCCAGAAACTTTTGTATCGAGTCGATTGCCCGTTGCGGCGGCCCATAGTACGCCACGCCCTGACCGAGCGAGATCGTGCCGGGATTGCTGCGGATCAACTCGCCGACCACAGGTATGATCGGCGACTGCACGGATTGCATCCGGAGATTATCGTACATCGTTTCCGGTCCCTGCTTCAGACCGTATAGGTGGAAGCGGCGGTATTTCCGCCCCGGCCGGTCCAGTTCGTATGGAAGAATTCGCCTCGCGGCTTATCGACTCGCTCGTAAGTGTGGGCGCCGAAGTAATCCCGCTGGGCCTGGAGCAGATTGGCCGGCAGTCGCTCGCTGCGATAGCCGTCGTAGAACGCCAGCGCAGAACCGATTGCGGGCATGGGAATGCCGAGCCTGACGGCCGTGGTGACCACGCGGCGCCATGAAACTTGCGCCTTTCTGACGGCCTTCTTGAAAAACGGGTCGAGAAGCAGATTTTCCAGCTTGGGCTTTTTGTCGAATGCTTCTTTTATCTTACCCAAAAAGACCGAGCGGATAATGCAGCCGCCGCGCCACATCAGGGCGATGCCGCCATAGTTGAGGTTCCAGTTGTGCTCGGCTGCGGCGGCGCGCATGAGCTGGTAGCCCTGGGCGTAACTGATTATCTTCGAGGCATAAAGGGCCTGGCGCAGATCGTTGAGGAATTTCTCCTTGTCGCCTCTGAAGGTTGCCCTGGGGCCTTTGAGAGACTTGGCCGCTTTGACACGTTCTTCCTTTAAAGCCGACAGGCACCGTGCGAACACCGCCTCGCCGATGAGCGTCAGAGGCTGGCCGAGGTTCAGCGCCTCGATTGCGGTCCATTTGCCGGTGCCTTTCTGGCCCGCCGTGTCGAGGATAAGATCGATGACCTCGTTGCCGTCTTCGTCTTTGTAACCAAGAATGTCCCTCGTGATCTCGATCAGGTAGGAATCAAGCTCGCCCTCGTTCCATTCGACGAAACAATCGTGCATTTCCTGGTTGGTCATGCCGAGACCCTTCTTCATCATCTGATAGGTCTCGCAGATCAACTGCATGTCGCCGTATTCGATGCCGTTGTGGACCATCTTTACAAAGTGCCCGGCGCCGTTTTCGCCGACCCACTCACAGCAAGGCTCGCCGTCGTCGGTCTTGGCGCAAATCGCCTGGAGAATCGGCTTGACGTGCTCCCACGCGGGCGGCGAGCCGCCCGGCATGATCGATGGGCCGAGCAGGGCGCCTTCCTCGCCGCCTGAGACGCCGGTGCCAATATAGAGCTTTCCCTTGCTCTCGACGTATTCGGTCCGGCGGATGGTGTCCGGGAAGTGCGAGTTGCCGCCGTCGATGATGATGTCGCCGTCTTCGAGGTGCGGCAGCAGTTGGTCGATGAATGCGTCGACCGCCGCACCGGCCTTGACCATCAACATGACCTTTCGCGGTTTTGCGAGATTCCCGGTGAACTCCTCGACGGAGCGGCAGCCGATAATGTTCTTGCCCTTCGCCCGGCCTTCAATGAAGTTGTCGACTTTGGAAACGGTGCGATTGTAACAAGCAACCGTAAAACCTTTACTTTCCATATTAAGGATGAGGTTCTCCCCCATCACCGCCAGCCCCACAAGGCCAATATCAGCTTTTGCCATTTTACTTAGCTCCTTATTTTTATTACACAACCTGTGTTATCGGTTGTTGTTGCTACAACCTCTGCATTCAAATTTAACTATACTTTTGTGACAATTATTGTGATTTCTGCGGGTTGTGCAACGAAATTTGCTGATTCCTTGCTTATTTGGCCGGATTTTCACTTGTTTTGGGCCGCTAACGTAAAGTATCTGATACTACCCTCAATTCTATGTGAACGATTCTTCATGACAGCAAATGCAGTTCACGAGGTATTTTGTCGTGAAGTTCTGGAAATTGTCGCTCAATTCTCGAAAATAAGCCTTGACCTACCACGTTTCCTTCATCATAATTTATTTACTATGAGTAAAGTGTCGACGTGAACGTACTTTTTGTGTCTGTTCGCCTATAGAGGTTGGATAATGGGAGATAAGCCGTATCAAATATACTGCGCTGGTCCTCTGTTTAACCCAAAAGAACGAGAAGAAATGCAGGAGATTGCATCTATTCTTGAGGAAGCGGGGTATTCAGTATTCTTGCCTCATAGAGATGGTCTCGAGTTTGCTTTGCTCTTCCCGAGCCTACTACAAAAGAGTATAGAGCCTCAGCAAGCGACGGAGATCCTGAACAGGGCCATATTTTCTTTGGACGTCTTCCAGATAACCAATAGCAACGGATTGGTCCTGAACATGAATGGACGCGTTCCCGATGAAGGAGCAATGGTCGAAGCTGGAATTGCCTGGGCCTGCAAGAAAGTCATTGTAATTTTCAGGAACGATAGTAGATCTCTTATCGAGGGAAATTGCAATCCTATGGCTTTAGGCCTTGCAGATTTTTCAGTTGTGACGACTCAGGATGATGTTCTTAAGACTCTTAATGACAAAATCTCCAGAGCTGCAGAGGATATTATACTGTCGCGTGAACCTCATTTTGACGCTACTGCCGAGAACGGTAGACAGATCAAACAGTTCCTGGCCACCCGCAGACAGGCGCCTGACATAGCAGGTTTGCTTATAGACCTTTTTGGGGAGAGGAAATGTCAAGTTTCAAAAGAGACGAGAGGAAGTTATTCATAAGCAAATCCGCCAGAATAGGTACAAGGGGAAGGAGGACTAAACAAGCTCCTGATCCCTTTCGTACCGAGTTTCAGCGTGATGTTCATCGAATAATCTACTCCCAGTCCTTTCGTCGGCTAAGACACAAGACACAGGTATTCTACTTTCCACAAAATGACCATGTCAGCACAAGAATGGACCACGTCAGGTTTGTGGCCTCGGCCGCCCGCACCGTCGCTCGTTGTCTCGGATTGAATGAAGATCTTGCTGAAGCTATAGGCTTGGCTCATGACATCGGACATCCCCCCTTTGGGCATCAGGGAGAAGAGTTCATCACTGCTATATTCGACGAACACGAAGTACTCAAAGATCTGATGCCAGAGTTTTCTCACGAGGTTTACGGTCTTCGCGTAGTGGACCACATTGCGAAACGAGATAGAGAGAAGCCCGGCCTCAATCTTACGTGGGAAGTCAGAGACGGCATCATCTCTCATTATGGGGAAGACTACGAAACTCGCAAGCTCAATCCTGGAGAAGGAGCCAAGGATTTGGACAACATTAAAACGCGTGAGGAAGCGGGCCACCCAACCACTATGGAAGGCTGCATTGTCCGCCTGATTGACAAGATCGCTTACGTTGGCAAAGATGTGGAAGATGCGATTGAGGCTGGGATCATCGAGGGCGAGAATGTTCCCTCGCGTCTCAGGGGCAAGCTGGGCACAACCAACGGCAAGATAATCAGAACGTTCATAGAGGACATGATAGAAAACAGTTCTGGACATGACTATATCGCGATATCTCAAGAGAAAGGAGACTTGCTCCGCGAACTGATAGAGTTCAACAAGTCGAAAATCTACCATAGCCCCGAGGCCGAACGATACAAAGAGCAGGCCGGGAAGACGATAAGGTATCTATTTGATGACCTCCTGCAAAAAATCCAGAGTACAGCGAGATTCCAGTCGCAGAAGTACCCTGATCGTGGGGAGGATCCTTCCTTCCCGGTGGTCTACAGCTTCTTCCAGGAATTCGTCACAAAAGACATGAAGGATTTCTACACGCCCGAGTCTCCCGACGAATTGATTGTGTTGGACTTCATTGCCGGCATGACTGACAGTTTTGCGATGCACTCCATCGGCGAGATATTTATTCCGAAGACAACTGTTTGACCAATTATCCGGTTGCGAGAGATCATTATTTCGGAATCGTCGGAATAAATCCGCTGGATAATCTGTGCAGGATTTCGCCTGCGTGGTGGACGACGAGTACCCCTTCGTCCTCCCGATTTTCATAATCAGCTATATTTATATCGTCCGGGTTCATATAGTCAAGGTTTACTTTCCGGCAGCGCTGCTCGGAAATGCCTGTGGCGAGCACGACGTTGACTCGCGGCTTCTCCGCGCCGTCGATGAATGTGCCGATTCCCCTGACGTGCGTCGAGTGGGCGATAATCCCGCGCGGCACGCCCTTGAACTGGTCCATGCGCTTGAGAAAATAATCGCGAGTATGGTAGCCGATCTTATCGAGCCATTCGCCGTGAGTGTAGGAAACCTCCGTGATGTGCGGCGCATAAATTATCAATGTCGCGCCGTCGGCGAGTATCGGTTCGAGTTTGTACATTACCTTGCCGCCGACCCATATATCGTCATACATTTCCGGTGCGATGCCGAGAACCGTGTTGTACGGCTTGTGTTTGTACGTTATATGCACCTGCTCAGACAGATCCGCGGCCTTCTCCCAGGCTTTGATCGTATCGCCTATGAAAAGCCCTTTGAGTTCGTCCTGGAGCGCGACGACGGCGAACAGCTTGTGCGGCGTAGTAATGAACGACGCGGCTTTCTCCACGACCGCCCTTGTCGGCGTCCATTTGTTGCCGTTTATCACCGGATTCGTTATCACTCCGGCCAGCCAGTGAAACATGTGGATTATCTCGTCGCCCGCGATTCCCGGAAAGATATACTTGTGCCCGCCGGAAAACCCGACTACCTCGTGCGGGAACACCGGGCCCAGGATGAAGAACTCGTCGTATTCGAGAATCTTCTTATTGACCAGGACGTCAATTTCTTCGCGGAACAGGCCGTCGCTGATTTCCTCGATTTCGTCTTCGGTTATTTTCCCAAGGCAAGCGAACGTCTCCGGTTTCTCCCACTCGTGATTGAAGAATTGTACCGCCGCATACTTACTCTCGTGCTCCTGCGGCGTCATGCTGAGTCTGGTGCAGATCTGCTCGTTGCTCATTGCCTGATGCGTTCCCAGCGCCACGAGGCAGTCGACCGCCTTTGCTTTCGGTCCGAGGAACTCGTAGATCATCTTGAAAATCTTGCCGATCGGGCCCGACCGCGTATTGTCGGGGATTATCAGCAGGATACGTTTGCCGGCATAATCGTTCTGCTCGACGAACTCTGCCATTGCCTCTCGTGCCTGAGCATCCTGAACGCAGCCGTCTTTGTTTTGCCTTTCTATGACCATAATTCAAACTCCGCTGAATGCCGAGAATCCGCCGTCGATGGGGACAACTATACCGGTAACGAATTTCGCTGCGTCGCTGAGCAGCCACATCACGGTGCCGATCAGCTCATCGGCCTGGCCGAATCTTCCCATCGGCGTATGGTCGATGATCGTTTGGCCGCGGGCTGTCAGATCGCCGGTTTTCTCGTCGGTCAGCAGGAAGCGGTTCTGTTCGGTCAGGAAGAATCCCGGCGCGATCGCGTTGACGCGGACGTCTTTGGAGTAGTTCTGGCAGATATGCACCGCCAGCCACTGCGTGAAGTTGCTGACCGCCGCTTTGGCAGCAGAATATGCGGCCACTTTGGTCAGAGGCGAGAACGCGCACATGCTCGATACGTTGAGGATCGTGCCGGAGCCGCTCTCGGCCATTTCTTTGCCGAAGACCTGGCTCGGAAGAATCGTGCCGAGGCAGTTCAGGTCGAAAACGAATCGAACGGCTTCTTTCGGCAGATCGAAAAACGGCATCTCGGGCGAAGTTGTCGCCTCCTTCTTGTTGCCGCCTGCACCGTTAATCAGCACATCTGTCCGACCGTAGACGGAATTGACTTGTTCTTTCGCCGATTCCAGGCTTTTCTTGTCCAACACGTCGCATTTGATCGCGATGGCCATGCCGCCGTCGGATTTGATTGTGTCGGCAATCTGGGCGGCTGCAACTTCATCCAGATCGAGAACGGCGATTCTCGCCCCGGCTTTGGCAAGTGCCGGCGCCATCGTGCCGCATAGAACGCCGCCGCCGCCGGTTATTACGATTGATTTGTCTCTGACACTGAATAGATCGCTCATTATATTTGTCCTTCATCCTTTACAGGTTGATAAAATCGCGCTGATGCGCCAGAATATACACAGAACCGGCTGAGAACACAACAGTTTATTAACTACCGAGAGGTTGTGAGTTGGACATGGAAAACTACATGATCGCAAGATTCGATGAGATAGACGCAGTCAAGTGCCCGTGCGGCTTCTCTCGCAGAGCGTTTCTGACGCCGGACAACGGCACGGCCACGATGCACGTGGTTGACATCCAACAGGACGCCAAAGTGCACTATCACAAGAAGCTGACCGAGATTTACTTCATCCTCGAAGGCGAAGGAGAAATGGAACTCGACGGCGACAGAGTGCCGATCAAGCCCTTCACCGCGATCTTCATCAAGCCCGGTTGCCGCCACCGGGCCGTAGGCAAAATGAAAATCGTAAACGTCTCAATCCCCGCCTTCGACCCGGAAGACGAGTGGTTTGACTGAAGAGTAATGAGTTTGCTTGGTTTACTTTTCTAAGGTCGTGATCTCGGGATATCGCTCACGAACCAAGTCAAGCCAAGCTGAAATGCGAATGCCTCGTAAAAGATTCTTGGTTCGATGCCATCCAAGTTGTTGACCAATCAGGCGTGTGTCTGGTGAGTGCACTTTCTCCTCGCTTTCTGCTATTTGAGCTAACCAGATGCCCCCACCACTTATACCACGAGGATCAAGCGAAAGACATTCGATGGAAGGATTATCAGTTCCGGCAGACTTCGACGTAAATGGTTTGATCTCAGGCTCAGGAGTGTAATCAATGAGAATATCGTGTCCATTGACGAGTTGTCTATTAATTCCGTATTCATCCGGCAAACCTTCACTTGGCCACTTCGACACAGGTAGTACAAATGTATTCAAAGTGAGGGTGTCACACCTTACAATTCGAAGTGAACTCTCTGGTGACAGATATATTTGTCCAGCTGTGTTGCAGAATTGGCTTGCGAAACCTATGACAATAGCGGGTATTTCCTGTGTATCTTCTATCTCTTCGTAAAGACGATCCTGTGGCAAAAAGTCAAAGCGATGTGAATCGCAAAGAGATATTTCTAACAATCCCACATCAAGCTGACTATCGTAGTGTTTCGCAACAAAATCTGAGAAGTCGGAAGAAATTTGATCATGCATGAGTGCCTTAACGCTCTGAGCGTCTTTGATAACATGTCCAGCGGTTGCAAGAAAGAACCGTTTACCCACCTTGACAGCCACAGCTGTACCTACCTTGGTCTCTCCTATCTCCTTATAAATAAGACAATATGTGTATCGTCGGGCCTGCTCTGCAATGGCTTGGCCCATGATTTGTTTGATTAGAAGTGAAGTTTCTTCAGAATTCATGATCGCTTAATCCTCTCAACGCTCGAATGTCGTTCAGTTTCTACCTTTGTATGACCGTCTCAACCTTGGCAGACCTCCATTCGCTTCGCCCAGTTTTCTTAATGTGAGCAGACGTCGTGCAAGCTGTGTAAGTTCAACTGCGTGGCCTGTCCTTTGGACATAGTCTTCTGCAAATGGGTGCAGTTGTGTATGATCACTGATGAGAGTATCACAAGGAATGTTGTATTCTCGATACATTTCTCTGATTACGTCATCGTCGAACACTGTCATCTTCTTTCAATCTACACTTAACGGGGTGTATCTGTAAGAGTTACATTGTCTGGTTTCATCGTAGGTGCGTTGAAGTCTCGCTTCAGAGTAATATCGGCGCAGGAAGAGCGGCGCTTGAGAATAATCGAGAAAATAAAAGCGGACGTTGGAGCGGACGAATCTATATCTCTAGTTTTTGGCTTGTATGTGCCGTAGAGGATTGTAAAATCTTGTGTTAGAGGTAAGAATGACATGACGGTTTTTGCGTATTCTCAAGTAAGGCGGAATCTGGCGGGTGTGTTGGACCGGGCAAGCAAAGAGGGTAAGGTGCAGATCAGCGTATTTACGCTCTGCCCGGAGAAGCCCAACACTTCGCCGCTTGAAGTCAAAGGAGTTAAAACAGACGTGCCCACGGGCGAGATTGTTCGTGCCGTCCGTGAAACACGGCGACGCAAGGGGTGAGAGCGTCTAAGCGAATTCCAGGGTTTTCTGGTGCTGGCATACTTATTTATGTGCCGTCTTATTCTTGCGGGCGGAGTTGCGTTTTGTTAAGCGCTGGGTCGCGCGGGAAAAATCAAGAAGCGATCTCAGCGCCTCGTTCACAGTTGCCGAATCGCCAAATGCCTTGGCCACGTCCGGTTCGAGAACAACAACATTGGCCCCCTCTTTTAGTAGTCGTTTACTGTATTTGCCACGGACTGCCTTGGAATAATCAAAGTCGTATTCGGGACGCAAGTCATTACGGTTATTTTCAGGTTTCGCTTTCATGTTTCTTCCTTTCATGTGCGCTTGCACGCCGAGCACTGATGATACGCAAGACCTCACCTCGTTCCGTATGCGACACAACAAGCAGGCGATCTTCGGAGGAGAAGCCAATAGTGATTAATCTTTGCTCTCCAACCGAGTGGTCTGCATCCTCAAACGTAGCTGATAGAGAGTCGTAGAACACGGTTACGGCTTCCTCAAATGACACCTTGTGCTTCCTGCGGTTTGACTTAGCTTTGTCTGGATTCCATTCGAACTGCACCGCGCACGTTACCTCATATGATAAACATCTGATTGTACTTAATCTTTTTAGTATGATAGCACGCCTCATTACTCAATGCAACTGAATCAACAAAAGTGAGATCTTATCAGGCTTTCGCTTAATTCCTTAACCGAAACACCTTGTTATCATTGAAAGGAAGACATTGCGGCATTGCATATCGCGTGCCTGATTGTATAATGCGAGGATGATTAGAGTTCAGAGAGACCGTTATTTGCGACGAATTAAAAGAGTTGCTCGAGTTATTCTCCTTCCGGAGTCCACAGGACAACAAACACAAGGTTGAATAGTAGCAATCGAAAGAAAAATTATTATCGGAGATTCTGTCATGTTGAAAAAAAGAGTTTTTGCATCGTTCGCTTTCTGCCTGGCTCTGGCTTTCTGCTTGCCGCTAATACCGCTCATCGGCGCGTCTAATCACATGCGGAATGGACAGATGGCCGGATACCTGGGCGCCCCTCGCGAAAACGTTTCTCAAAAGTATGGCGGCGGATTCTCTATGTATGTGGCGGCCTGGCCCCTGTTGGAGGAATATCCGGGGAATCGTTTTCAGACCGGTTTGTTCGGCACCTGGATGCACGCTAAGAATGATTTCACAGAAGACAATCCCAAGCCTCTCGAAAGGATGTACTCCGATATAGAGGGCGGCCTGGGCTGGTGGCGCGATACGCGATTCGCCACGGAAACGCCCAAGTTCATTATGGGCGGGGTGCAGTTAAATTTCCTTGGATGGGCCAACGGACCCGGAGCCGGCAAAGGGAGGGACTGGGATCAGCCGAGAGGCAAGTACGGCGCGGCACAGCTCAGCCCGTGGGTGCTCTGGCCTCCGGACGGCCTGAATTTAAAGCAGGGTACCTGCGGCCAGCTCTGGGGTTATGGATATCTGCCGCTGCCGCTCACCGAGCCTAAATCCAAAACTGCCGGTAAAGACGTCGCTACGGGGAATCACTGCTGGACCTTGTTTCTGAATACGGGAAACTTCAAAGGCCCGGTTGCCTTTTTCACGCCCTTTTTCTTTTCACAAGTGACTGTGGACGAACCCAGCACGGCCGGTATGTTTCTGGACAGCCGCCCGGCGAATCCCAACAGGGGTCTGCAAATGGAAACCCAGTATATCCCCAGAGCCCAGGCCACCGACGGCAAAGGCGATACTTACGCCCGAATAGCCCCTACGTCGTTTCCGCGAGGGCCGAAAGGCGAATCACCGGTCGTTCACCTTGTTACATCTTATACCAAGAAGGCGCTCTGGGATACCGTAGAGGCATGGTTCAAAGGTGGCCCCCCGGCCAGCGGCGTCATCGATCCCAGCCAGTCCGCTGTGCATAAGTTTACCGGACAAGGGTGGTCAAGCTGGAGGATCTATGACTACAAAGCCCCTAAAGATGAAAGGGTGCGTATTGCCTGGGATTCGTTCGCATACCCCGCGGCGCTTGATCCAACTACCTTTGGATTTCAGTGGAATGAAGAAATGGTGACGAAAAGGGACGCTAAAGACGGGCCATTGGTGACGCTCCCCGAATACTATCGCCTGGAAAAAGACGGCAAAAGGTCCCGGTGGGTGGTAGTGCAGCCAAAAGACGTTCCGGCTGAAACCGGATTGGCCGAGGTCAGCTTCAGTCGGCCGGCCGGAAGATCGTCCGAGCCTTACGTTACTCCCGACGATCCGGACAGTTGCTGGAAGAAGCCCGGCCCCGTGGCGGGGCCTTTCAAGGCGCATCCGGGCGACGGCAGCGTGGTGACGTACTACTGGTACCGATTCGCCGACCAGCCCGCATTACTCAACGCCGATTTGACGGACGCTGAGCGCGAAAGCCTACAGAAGCGAGTGGAAAAAATCCACCGCCATTGGAAGAAGGACCGCGAATATCTGCCGCCGCCGGCATTTGGAAAGCTGGCCGATATCGACCCGGCCCTGATCGTAACTCCGCCGCGGGGACTTGAGGTAGGATACGTACCCATCGTCACACGACAAGGACCGAAAGAATAGGTGAGCTTTGAGACCGATTGTGGATTCGCCGGGATTGTATATAGCAGGTACATGATGGTATAATACAAGGCGGCTACGCTCTGGCTTTTCACGGCACCCCGCGTTTTACCGGCGACATCGACTTGTTCTCTTGCGCTTCAGAATATCCGTATGAAAGCTCTTTACAAAACATAACGCTGCCGGTATTATAACGAATCTTCAGGCCGATGTAGCTCAATGGTAGAGCACAGCTTTCGTAAAGCTGAGGTTGTGGGTTCGACTCCCACCATCGGCTTTTGTGGATAAGGTGAAACTGTGTTTATCCTGCGATCTTATGGCTGCAAACGACACATGTGCGGAAGCTGAAGAAATCCTTCGCCGGTTGTATCGGAAAATGACACCGGCCGAGAAGATGCGGCGCATTTTCAGCGCCTACAGCACAGGGAAAATGCTCAGTATGGCCGGCATACGCATGGACCACCCTGACGCCTCCGAGCAGCAAGTCTGGCATCTCTGGGCCCGCCGACACCTTGGCGACGACCTGTACGAGAAAGTTTATCATGAGGGGAATGATGGCTGAACCGGAAGAATATCTGGTTCTCAAGCAGCTAACGGACGCCTTCGATGATTTGGCGATAGATTATGCAATCGGCGGTTCGATTGCGAGTTCGATTTACGGCAAGGTAAGATTTACCCAGGATGCGGATATCAACGCGGCTATTATTGCCGACAAGGCTGAGCAGTTTTATTCCGTGCTTAAAGAGGATTTCTACATCAGCAAAGACGCTATGAATCAGGCGATTTCCAGTAGCTCCTCTTTTAACGTCATTCACCTGAAGTCAGCTTTCAAGATCGACATTTTTGTTCGTAAGGAAGATGAATTTCAGGAGCAGTTGTTTCTTCGTCGAAGGAAGGTAAAGCTTGATGAGTCGATAGACCACCTATTCGATATTGTCTCGGCGGAGGATATCATTCTTTTGAAACTGCAATGGCATAAATCTTCCGGCTGCGTATCAGAGCGTCAGTGGTCGGATGTACTGGGAGTTTTGGCCGTACAAGCCGGGTCGCTGGATATGAAGTACCTTAAAAACTGCTCTAAGAAACTTGGCCTTGCAGGCCTGCTGGAAAAAGCTGTCGAGGAATCGGAAAAATAGGTTTGACAACCCGCTGAATGCCCGATTGAGGGATGTGAGATTAACATGGGAGAGAAAGAATGGAAACTGAACCGGTTTCGAACGGTGCCCAAAAGACAAACGCCGAAAAATTGTGTTTGGCGGCGATAATATCCTTTTTCATCGGTATCGGCTTGTTGTTTCTCTCTTTAGCCCTCAACTGGTTTGCGAAGAAGCACTGGCGAGGTTCTGGAGACGCTTTCGCATGTGGCGCTTGGGCATCCTTTGGACTGATCGTTTTCGTGACTCCGTTTCTCGGATTTTTTGCGATCTTGAACATGCTCTCCTGTTGGCGAGACACCACAAGACCTGCTCTTGGCCGACCGGACGAGGGACATGTCCGACGAATAGCCGGCAGGTTTCTTGTGTGCTCAATTCTCTTTGCAATCGTCTGTCTACTCCCGACAGTATTTTTTAAAGCAATTGTTAATGCGAATCTGCCGTGTCTGGTAGATGTGTGGTTCTTTGTGATGTCTTTGCTGGCTTTTGGAATGAGCATTATCTCCTTCAGACTTTTTGCCTGTATCTCTGCCCGATTCCGGTTGTGCTGTGCGGCAATATTCTCGGTGATAGTCAGCTTTGGTGCCGTAGCACTCGTGTTCTTATCGACGTGTTTCGGCAACTATTTGGTTCAGCGCCTTGGATATTTAGGAATCACTCAGACCTTCTCCGGTAAATCCGATCTGCTTGTAGATACGGTTATTGTACCGACGCTCGACATTCCCCATCCTGAGAACAAGAACGTCATTTGGTGTTCGTCGTTTCAGTTAGCGTGGAACAAGATGAAAGACGACGTAATCGGTGAGCCTGTCAAAGTCGTCGGCGCCGAGGAGCTTGCCGCTTGTTTGAATACTGCCAGGCAAACTGAAGCCGATCTGGAGGCCGACTCATTTTATGCCGCTGCCGGGCGCGTAAAAGAGGGAATAATCGACAAAATCCGAAAGGGCATGGCGGCTAAGTTCCCTTCTCATTCGGTTCCCGATTTCAATGAGGTTGCCGCTTATCCAAATGGTATCCTGTCGTATTCTTACCTCACGGCTAATGTCCCGTTCAAATATCCGTTTCGACATGTCAAAAGGGAATTTACCTTCACTGATTCTAACGGTGTCGAGACGAACGTCGGTGCATTCGGAGTCTGGGGCGTTGACTCATGTTACAAACGAATGCGCGAGCAGGTGGAGGTTCTCTACGTTCAGGAGGATTGGGATGCGGACGATCCTGACCTGCGAATGAAGGAATTTGTGATCGATCTGTGCAAACACAGCAAGCCCTATCAGGTGGTTGCGGCAGTTGTGGAGCCGGAAGGCTCACTCGCTCAAACACTCGACTACGTACGCGCCAAAATTGCAGATTCACGCCTGCAAAAGCGCTATAAGCACATGAGCGTTCTTGATAGTGTCGATGCTCTTATGGTTCCGGAGATGTTCTGGGAGATAGATCACCCGTTCGATGAGCTTATCGGCAAAATCGTCGCGAATGCCAATCCTGCGATGCCTATAGTCGAAGCAAGACAGGCGATCAAGTTCAGACTTGATCGATATGGAGCCATGTTGGAGAGCGAAGCAATGATTTTCGCTGCTGCCATGCCCAGAGACTTCATATTCAACCGGCCTTTCCTTGTTTACATGAAGAGACGCGATAGTGAGCGGCCTTTTTTCGTGATGTGGGTTGACAACGCGGAGCTTTTAAATAAATAATAGCGTTTTCGACTTAACATTTCTTGATGGAGTTATGATTCACGATAATGATCGAGAAGAAATACGAAAAATTGCAAGAGATTCTTAAAGGCCTCGGCCGGGTCGTCGTTGCGTACTCGGGCGGGGTCGACAGTACGTACCTTTTGAAGGCGGCGGTCGATGCGCTCGGGGCGGGCAACGTGCTGGCGTGCATTAGTGCGGGGCCGTCGGAGCCGAGCAATCAGCTCGAAAGGGCGGCGGGATTCGCCGGGAGCATCGGTGTGGAGTTGCAGGTCGTCGACGCCGATGAATTGGGCGATCCGAATTTTACCGCGAATAGGGCGGACCGGTGCTTTCACTGTAAATCACACCTCTGCAAGACATTGCTTGATATTGCCGCCGGGCGCGGCTTCGGCCATGTGATCTTCGGCACGAACTTCGACGATCTCGATGATTTTCGGCCGGGCAACCGGGCGATGAAGGTCTTCGGCATCCGCTCGCCGTTAGCAGAGGCTCGGTTGACCAAAGACGACATCCGCCAATTGAGCCGGCAACTGGACTTACCGACGGCAGACAGGCCGGCCTCGCCGTGCCTGGCGTCCAGAATCCCATACGGATTGGAAGTCACTGAGCAGCGGCTCAAACAGATCGACGAGGCCGAGATGTTCTTGCGAGAATTGGGCCTTGTCGAATTTCGCGTTCGCCATCATGACACAATTGCCCGGATCGAAGTCAATCCGCGGGACATAGAGAAAGTAACAGCCGAACCGGCGCGCTCGCAGATCGTCGAGAAGTTCAAATCGCTGGGCTTCACATTTGTCGCCCTTGACCTGCAGGGCTTTCGCTCCGGCGCGCTGAACGAATCATTATCGGAACAAGAGAAGAAAGAGAGCATATGATCACTATGTACTACATGAGAATTTCCAGGATCGCAAAGGTATCTTTTTGTTTGGCACTTCTTTTCGGTTTCTTCTGCTGTGCAGACGCGGCAGGAGCGAACGATCTGGAGCTGCGGGTGATGAGTTTCAACATTCGCTACGGCACCGCCAACGACGGCGAGAATCGCTGGCCGAACCGCAAGGAAATAGTCTTCGACGTCATCCGCAAGCAGAAGAGCGATGTCATCGGTTTGCAGGAGGCGTTGCGTTTCCAGATCGACGAGATTCGCAAGGCGGTGCCCGTCTACGGCGAGATCGGCGTTGCGCGCGAGGACGGCAGAATCGACGGCGAATACTCGGCGATTCTGTATCGCACCGACCGTTTCGGCGTAGCCGAGGCGGGGACGTTCTGGCTTTCCGATACGCCGGAGGTTGCCGGCTCGAGCCACTGGGGCAACGCCTGCGTGCGCATCTGTACCTGGGCCAGGCTCATCGAAAACGAAACGGGCAAAGCCTTCTACATGTTCAATACTCACCTGGACCACCGGTCCCAACCATCCAGAGAAAAGAGTGCCGTTCTGATCGCTCGGCGCATCGCGAGCCGAAATCACAAGGATCCGTTCGTCGTGACCGGCGATTTCAACGCCGGCGAAGACAATCCGGTTGTTACGTACCTTAAGGGCAAGACCGCCGCCAAGGGAGATGGAGCCGCGGCGAAGACTCCTGTTGTCCTGGTGGACACTTTCCGTGTCCTTCATCCGGACGTCGAAGACGTCAGAACAGGCCACTCTTTCAGGGGCGGCCGCGAGGGCAATAAGATCGACTACGTCCTGGCGCTGCCGAGCGCAGAAGTGCTCGAAGCTCAGATCCTTTACGACAAC
>Ga0180431_10003337_pt1 | contig 20757 bp, 14 predicted proteins | sample SS_ome_11_FD_132459 | JGI IMG/M metagenome (GOLD analysis project Ga0180431, IMG submission 132459) | Hypersaline lake sediment archaeal communities from the Salton Sea, California, USA - SS_1_MS_1 metaG | ecosystem: Environmental > Aquatic > Non-marine Saline and Alkaline > Hypersaline >...
CTTGGTTATTCTTTTGGCTCTGTAGTTGATCTCAATTACTATTTGTCTACCTTTTCTGTGGATGAGATATGTCATTTTCCTGGTACTGACTCCAATCGCGTAGAGTTGGTGAAATACAAGGGCTGTCAGATCAGACAAATGTCTCGAACTATTAACCAAGGTACTATTCAGGTGGTCGAGAATGCTACTATTGATGCTGCGAAATCTGAAGAGAATACAGCAGCAGATGTGGTGTTCAGTGTTTCTACCCTAGGTGGTCCTTCAGAGGGTGGGGCAGTAGCACCCGTTACTCCACCTTACGGTACTTATATCTAGAGGTTATTGCTTTATTATAAAGGAGCGAACTTTTATGAATTATTCAGGCAACTTAGAAACTTTAGCTGGTTATACTGAGGAGGAGCAGAGGAGTTCTGTAGGTTGGCGCCTAACCCAACTATTTTCTTTACCTGTAGCTACTGTTCCTTTGGCCGTTACCGATGCTACTGGAAATGCTATGACAGTACCTGTGCGTATGCGATTACTGTCAGACTCCGAAATGCAGGCAGTCTACGCTCTTGCAGATAACTACGGAATCGTAGGACGTCCTATAGTTTCACGTAGGGAAATACTCTCTAGAGCTATTTTGTCAGTAGATGGCCAAGTACCTCAAATGCCTATATCTCTAGTGGAATCTTTAAGAGCTCAGGGTGGAGAACCTACAGAACTAGATCACAAGCGTTGGGTGTTTGGCAATATGATGCCCATAATGCTAGATGTTCTTATGGAAGAGTATGACAAACTATTAGCAAAGCAGTCAGCTCTTGTGTCCGATGTCAAAAAAAAATTAGAGACGTTACCGGACGCCTCCCCACCCCTGATGAACTCCTTGCTCGAGTCCTCTCAGCCTTTGGATACCTCGTTGAAAAGCGAACCGACCGTATCACAGAGTTAACTTGGTGGCATCTCTATATGTTGGTAATATATAATGACATATATGAGGGAAAGCCTATGGCACAAGTAATTGCGCACCACTCGTCTTTTGATACTTTATCTTCTGATAATAATAATAATAATAATAATAATAATAATAATAATAACGATCCTGCTACTTTAGAAGATAATATTATGGAACCTATAACCTTTAGTGAAGATGGTATAGGAGTTCAGAAGCAATCAGGAGGGGTACGCACTAATTCGGGTTTTGCTGAGGAGATGCGTAGACAGGGGATTCAACTTGATCAGCTTACCTATAATGAGGGGTCTTAAATGTTAGGCATGGGTTTGGTAGGAAGAGCTGCTGCCGCTGCCGCTGCTCCTGTAGAACGCCAGATTATGATGCAATTAGGTCTTAGAGGAGCAGGAGAAGCCACCGCAGGTACTAACGCATTACAGCAAGGTCTAAAGGGAGTAAGTGATGAGTTCAATAAAAGTACTGCCCTGTCTCAAGGTTTTGGTACTAGCGTTTCTCAGACTTTATCTAAGTTCGGCGTTCCAGTAGGTGTAGGCGATTTAGTTAGTAGAATAGCCGAAGTGCATGAATCTACTCTTCAGTGGTATGATGCGGTAGTACTTGTGAATAGGGAGATTGAAAGAGGTGGAGGTTTAACCCGCGATTGGGCTTCTGTGTCCGATGAATCTTTTGCTACCATAGCTGGACAAATGCATGCGTTACAACGCCAATATACTATACTTAGCGATGAAGGTGTGGATAAGTATGCCCGAGCTACTGCGGCAGCAGGAGTACGATCTACTGAAGAATTTGGTAAGGCTATGGATCTTATCATTAGACAGAATCAATTGCATCAGGTTTCTGCCGAGCATGTGTCTAAAATATATAGAGATATGGTAGTGAATCTTCAAATGGACACCGAGGATATAGAAGGTACTTTTGTATCCTTACAATCTATGATGAAAGAAACCGGATTAACTGCTCAACAGCAAATGGGTAACGTTACAGATTTATCTGGACGTTTAAGTAAATTGGGTATGGCTGCTGATACTACTCAAGCACCTTTCAAGGAATTGAGTTTAATACTCAAAGACAGCCCTTTTTATCAACCTGAGATTGTACAGGAGGTGAGCAATATACTGACCACCTCTATAGAAAGGTTGACTCCTCAACAATTAGCTGCCACGTTCACGTCTTTAACAACCCCAGAAGCACGTGCGCGAGCTTTGGGAGGTAGAGAATCTATAACAGAAATTATGCAACAGTTAATGCCTTCTGCAGATGCGGCTGAGATAGAGAGTAGGATGGAGAGGATGCTGGTCTCTCCTACTAGGGAATTAGATTTATTGAGGCAGGTAACGTTTCAACGACTGAAAGAAGATCCTTTGGCTTTAACTAGAGCCACATTAGGTGCTTTTAGAGATACAGCCCGTCCTGAGTTGCTTGAGGATTCAGGTCAAGCTATGCTAGCACTGGAAGCATTTCAACAAAGAACAGAAGCCTTCGACCCTCAACAGTTTCGTGCAATGATCATGTTACTAGAAAGTGGCATGACTAACATTGTAGAATTTACTCGAGATTTGTCTGAATCTATGACGGGCTTTGATGAAGTACAGTCACAAATGACCGAAGCTAGGCAACAAGCAGAGAGCATTAGAAGAATAGAACAGACGGCCCTTAAACAGTTAGGTGAACAGCGAACGTCTTTTTGGGCAGAGACTAAGTTTGATATACGTATGTTTCTTCGTACTTTAGGTTTTGGTGCTACAGGGGATGCCGCACAGGCAGGTAATGAGCTATTACGTGCACAGGGAATGACTGCAGAGGAAGTGACAGAAGCTACACAGGCCGCCCCTGAAGAAGTAGAGCTTTTCTTAAACAGAATGGGCTCCACCCTTGATAGACTTAACAGTGCAGATATCCGATCTGGAAGTATAATGGAGAGAAGCGGTAAGAGTTTGACCGTACCTGCCATTGAAAGACCTGCTGATATCTCATTAGCTATGGGTTTTGAAGAGCTAGCAAGATTTCGGTTAGCTGAGAAGGGTGAGGATCTATCTGGATTGAGTGAGAGGGAAGTATCTTTAGCCATTAGGAAACAGCTAAATCAAATAGTGGCAGAGCAGAGAAATATTGCTATGCCTATAGGTAGGACTGGAGAGTTTGGTCAAGCAGGTGTGATAGGTCTTAACCCCACACAACAAGCAAATTTGTTGCGACTGTTTGGAGATGAAGAAGGCTCTGTAGAGAGAGTAGTAGATTCTGCTTCTTGGTACGAAAGAATACTATCATCATTTGCCAATATGGGCGCGTCTAGACATTATGGAGGACGCCAGCTAGGTGGTCCTATATTAGAGACCGGGCCCGTAACTATGCATGCTGGAGAGTTTGTGCTATCTCCAGGAGATGTGCAACGCGCTTTAGGTCATACTCGACAGGTACCTGCTGATATTGCACAAGCCAATGATCTAGTTTCTCAGGTGCTAGGCAGATCAATTAGAGACACATCACGAGAAGTTAGACCAGGTACTCCTGAAGTTAATTTACAACCTACGTTCAATCTTACTGCGATAATAGAACCAACTCCTGTCACTATTGTAATTCCTTTGGATTCTGGAAATAGTCTTACTCTTCAAGGAATAATGGAGAGACAATCTAACCAATCACGCATCAGCCCTTCGTACCAAAGAGTGCACAATAATCCAGGAAGAGGTTAATTATTATGCCTATCAATAACGTCAGTACCTCTGGTAGAGGGTTGGTAATAGCTAAAGACGTGATTGAGGCTACTAACGACAATGACCCTCTTGTCGAGAGAATCGTTTTTAGTAGACGAGTACTTGCTCAAGATATTTTTGGAAATGTTACCACTCAGTCTGAGGCAGAAGATTCCCAGCCAAGCCAGAATATTCCTACAGAGGACACTGTAGAGTTATTAGTAAATCCGCAGAATATTAGTGTAGTTAGACGTAAAGTGGTACAGAAACAAATGACTAATAGTGGGTGGGTGTATCATCAGTGGGGGCATGAACCTCTAACCCTTAGGTATAATGGTGTTACTGGGTATATGCAACCTCAGATAAATAGCGAGATTATACGCAAACCTCCGGAAGATAACGCCAATGCCTCTTTATCTCAAGTAGTACGACACTCTCATCCTACTAACAGATATACTACTCTCTATGATACACCTGCTTACAGATCTTTAGCTGCGTTAAAACGTTTTTACGAGGAACCTAATCTACTCCAGCTAGATCCTTCCAGTGCATCTTCTCAGGATGTTTCCGAGACAGTGGCCAAGACGTTAATTGAGATGGAATTTCGAAACGAAATCTTTGTAGGGTATTTTATTTCTTTTGAAATTAGAGAAGAAGAGATGAGTCCTTGGTCTTGGTCCTACAGTATGGAATTTTTAGCTGATAAGGTAGAAGGGGGCATATCACCTTCCTTTGATGGAGTAGATCGTAATTATCAGTTCATATCTGATGATCCTATGCGTAAAGGACTACGCGGGTTGTATGCGGATGATGGATTACTACCTGATGCTGAAGTAGCTAGTGATGATACTATATCTTCCATTTTGGAGGGGGTAGTTAGCTAATGGCGACGCTGCAAGGTGAAAATCTAGATGTTAATGGTATTAGGGTGAGTATAGTTCCTACTCACGAATGGAAACGTGCCCTCCCCAATAGAACTCATTTTCCTTATATATGGGCTGATATTCATGTAGGCTCTTGGGATCAGAGACAGGGAAATGATTCTATGCCGGCTGCTCAAACTTCAGATAAGGTTTTCTCTGATGGTATGCGTAGGCTGAGTCGCATATCTAGTTTGAGTAGCAGGGTAACCGTGGATACTATTAGTGGCGGATCCTTGCAGATGGGCTTTGAAAATACCTGGCAGAGAGAAGTGGACGAAGAGAATAAGATCTACTATAAGAGAGTTTTTGATGATTCTATTCCTCCTACTAAAGGTTCTCAAGTATGGTACTTTTCTGAAAATGATTCCAGCCATTCATCTTATAGAGGATGGTATCGCGCTGAAGTAACCAACGTTGATAGTCAAGGTGATATGACCTTGAACTTTTTAGACGGCCGAGAACCTTCTGAAAGTATCATTCAGAGTAATATATATAGAGTGGATCAAGGCAATGTATCTATAGTACCCATGCAACGCATTATGGTCTTTGGTCTTAACAGATTTGATCTCAAGCCTACCGAAGAAAGCTCTAGAAGATCATCAGTATTGTTACCAGGTATGAGCTGGTTAGATACTGGTGAGTTGCGAGAGTATTATAATCAGTTGGCATCCAAAAGTTCTTCTGCTTTATTTACTGGCTATGTATCCAGTGTCACCTCCTCTCGATCTGATGCTCGTCATCAATTGAATATAACTGCCAAGGATGTGTTGCAGTGGGCTCAGTATTCTTTAATAAATGTTAATCCTGCTATCATTCCTGAAGACATAGGACTATACGGACGTGGTCGTCTTTTTGATCAAGGCAATCAGCATTGGCAATTATTTCAGCAACGCTTTGCTGGCATGCCTGTTCCTGACATTATTCGCGCACTAATTTATGGACTTTCTATAGTTACTATTCGTACTACAGTATCTCCAAGAGTTGCGCCTAGTACAGACGCCCAAACTGTTAGGACATCTGTATCAGGTAGTAGACCTGAAAACTTTACTATACTAGCAGGACAACAGGCTTTTTTGGTAGAAACCTACCCTAAAGTAGATTTAGATACTACTAGTCCTAAATTAACATCTAATACCTGGGGACGAGTTGTAGATACTAGTAGAGGTATTTCTGGATGGATTCAGATTAGCGACCTGACTTTTGTAGAAAATAGTAGAGCTCTTACTGGTATAGGTAAGTTTACTCCCATTACCAAACGAAGTGATCCGATTTATGCTGGTTTTATTCCTAACGATGATGTAGTAAACCTATTTAGCCAGGGAGATAGACTAGCCATTCTGGAAGGGGAAGGGGCCACTGTAGAGGAAACCCAAGTACTAAAAGCATATAACAGATTCTTTCGTACTAATTTTCCTTCCATACAGTCTGTATATCAGAGAAGATTAGAATTACTTAGAGATCTAACTAGAGCTACCCATACCGAACTTTATGCAGATCAAGACGGTGTTGTAAACTTTCATCCCGTACGCGCCTATCTTCCTGTAGATCATCCTATTTTTGTTATACAGCCAGAAGAAACACTATCGTGGGCATTCTCAGAGACAGATGAAGAAGTAGCTACTTGGGTATATGTAACAGGACAAGTAGACTTTAATACTACACCCGAAAATATGATACAGGATTTTGCCTTTGCCTACGACGAAGAAGTAGCTCGATATGGTATGAGAGCGTTACAGGTGTCCAATCCTAATATACATACAGTAGAGGGAGCTAAAGCACACGCACGTAGTCTGATTCGACGCTTTATGGCTAACAGATTACAGGGAGAGGTCACCGTAGTATTTCGTCCTGAAATGAGAGTTGCAAGAAATGTATACGTTCCTTGGATGGGTCGAGTGTATTATGTGCATTCAGTGAGTCATCGAGTAGTATGGGGGCAGACTGCCACTACCACTTTAGGTTTGAAATACGGTAGACACCCTTGGCAACCCTGGACACCTTTAGATTTCGGAGTGAAAACTGATGCACAAGCTGCCGAGCAAGTACGTCTCAAGATGTCTTCCGATGCCGATGGTGTTGTAGATACTCAAGGTATCTGGGTTTATTTTGATGGTAAGAAAGTGAGACAGGAAGTTAGGGATTCCTTTACTGCTTTACGTAAGTTTGCTTCTCAGACTTTAGTAGATCCTAAAGGCAATCCTGTTAATTTGACTGTGGTGTTAGGTTATTCCCCTCACGATCCAGAACATAGAACTGGTTATTCTTTAGATGTACGAGTACAAGGTGTACCTATCAACCCCGATTTGTATCCTTTTAATAGTACTAGCGTAGTCACGAGAAGTAAGTTTCAGTATCTTAAAGACATAATAGTAAGAGCCCGCCAAAAAGATTTGAACTTTTGGGTTACTAACTACTATGATCCTTCAGTAGATCAAGGATCCTCTCATGAAAGAGGAGTTCTTCACCTATCTTGGAAAGGTCAATCTACTAAGGAAGGTTGGACGGATCAAGCAGCAGCAGAGGATTGGGAAGATATCAAATATTTAGCAGGCGGTGATTTATGAGATCTAGAGATTTAGGTGAACAATATAGAGAAGGTTTAGAGCAAGTAATTCCTGGATTACGTTGGGCTCAGGTTATAGATATTTTGGATGAGCAAGAAGTAACAGCCACTGATCCTGTTACTTTGGAGTCTCAGCAGGTAACAATTACCCCACCTAGATCTTTGTTAGTTCAATTTTTAGATGCTATAGGTGGTTTATCTTCCATACCTTTTCTGGAACCTTGGGGAGTAACCAGTCTACCTCCCATAGGAACTCGTGTACTAGTCTGTCAGACAGGCTCTGAGGGTCCCGTGGCTTTAGGCTTCTACACTCCAGGTTATCTAGCCAAACAGCAATTAGGTGAATTTGGGGAGATGATTCCCGGGGAGCGTACCACCTATAGTCGTGCCCATCGTTTACGTATATTGGATAACTATGGAGATGCAGGAAATGCTAATCCATCAGAAGCTGATCTAGATGTAGACGTTATAGTAGGTAGGAGAGATCAAACCATAGCACCACCAGAAGAAGAACTAGATTCATATAGTTTTGCTAATCTCAGTTGGCAGGATTTCAAGACTAACTGGACCGAGAATGTGTGGAGAGATACCCTAGCACAATTTCCTGATAGGTTAGAGGAAGATTACGTAAATGCTTTGAATAGACAGCAGTCAGTTTTTTTGTCTCAAACGGTAGGACCCCAGTATACTTTAGCTGTTCGTAATTATCTGGCTGATAGTAACACTGACAATTTCATAACCATATTGAAGACTTTTGTATCTACTGGTGCGTGGAGTACTATAAGTGCAGAAGTAATTGCCGTAGGATATGATGCCTGGATTGCTCCTGTAGTAGACAATGTTTTACAGGATTGGGTAAGAGGAAAAATTGCAGATTGGCCTGGATTAGATAATTCTTTACGTACCTCTTTACTTAATACGTTTAATGTAAAGGCTGCAGAACAATTAAACGCTCTCAGAAACATATATACTGGTAGAGTGTTACGTCTTATGGAGGAGAAGGTACGTAGTTATATAGTTTCTCTTATTGAGGATCGTATGTCCAATCAAAGAGATATAGTTACCCAGGAAGCTCTTAGGTTAATACGTGCCAAGTGGTTGGGAGATGCTTCTAAGTCTGTGAAAGATTGGATAAAACAAGGTCTAATACTAGAAGATAGATTTGTTGATGTTACTAGAACTCAAGAGATCGCAGCGTTGACTAGCGAGATAGCTAGGCAAATCAATGAAGGAATTGTAGATCCAGAAGCTTTACCTGTGTATGATGTAACCATACAATCAAGACAATCTAACCAAACAGCTTTTGCTAAAGAAAGAAAGTTTCGTGCTAAGGTATCCGATGATGGCTCTTGCAGCCTTGAAGTAGATAGTGGCCATAAGATCACTCTTAGATATGATGGTACTGCTATTATAGAAGTACGAGATTTGATTATAACTGGTGATGCTATACGAGTAACAACCGAAAATGCTGACGTTATTGTAGATGACATGGCTACCATTAGTGCAGGAGAAGCAAAGGTATTAGTAGAAAACAATGCACAGGTTAAAGTGAACAAGGATGCTCAAATTTCTGTAGATGGTAGTTTGGATGCTAAAGTTAAAGGGCGTACTGTATTAGACAGTCCTGATGTTCGATTAGGTGAAGAAGGAGGGGTTAGTAGCGTAGCATTGAATGCTGATGACACATCTTTAGGTAGCGAGCTTAATGCTTTACTGACCGCTATGGTTTCTGCTATAGGCGGATTAGTACCTACTAGTGCTGCTGCCCTAGGTACTCTATTACAAAACGTTCAGTTATCAGATAGAGTAGGTTCGGTAAAGGCTAGTGCTAAGAGAGTGAAAGCCAAATGAGTTATGATATAGGACAAACAATCGTTTGTGATCATACAGATTTGAATGATTTAGGAGAACTGACAACATTTGATATAGATTCTTGTCCTAAATGTTTAGGTACTGGTTACTACTATGATTTTGTTTTTATCAATGGACAAGTACCTACAGTAGAAAATGAAGAGTTGTTAGAGGAACAAGTAGCTAAGCATGTATTAACTAGTCGGGGTACCTCTATATATTCTGATCTAGGTACTAAACTACTTGATTATTTAGCAATGCCTGGGTCAGTTTCTTTTACCATTCTCAAGAGAAGAGTAGAGGGTGAGATAAGAGAAGCTTTAAGCAGATTCTATTTGATACAACGATCTCAGGAAGATAATGGACAGAGTGTTACCGATCGGGAAACTTTGTATAAGATAGATTCTATAGAGGCTAGTTTAAGAAGTCCTCGACAATTAACTGTAGAAGTGGTATTAACTAATAGGGCAGGAAGGACAGTACTGTTTAGGTTGTAGGAGGAAACCCATGATCAAAAATTTTCAGCAGGTAGAAGCGGATATGATAGCCAATGCATTAGCAGCAAGTCCTACTGCTAATGTGACAAGAGGCACAATGTTTCGTGATCTCATAATAGGAGTGCCTGCCTTTGAGATGTCCCAGTTGTATGGTCAAGTCAATGTAGCTCAACTAGCTCAATCCATTGCTAATGCCACTGGTTCTCATTTGGACAGATTACTGAACAATTACGGATTGTTTAGACGTGCAGGTGTTGAAGCTACAGGTTCTATAGTATTTCGTAGGTCCACTATTCCCGTTACTGATATAGAAATTCCAATAGGCACTCGAATAAGTACCGAACCCACTACTACCAACGACCCTGTAACTTTCGTAACTACTGCCACAGTAACTATGGTAGCTTCTGCAGCTGCAACGTACTACAACATAAACACTGGCTATTATGAGATAGCTGTAGATATAGAAGCTACTACTTCGGGTATTACAGGTAATATTGGACAAGGTAATATTACTAGATTTTCTGGTATATCTAACATTGATTCAGTAACCAATACCTCTGCTACTACTGGAGGAACCGACGAAGAGACTGACTCTGCCTTTAGAAGTAGAGGTTTGAATGCTCTTTTAGGTAATCATGTAGGAACCAAAGGTGGTTATTCTAGAAATGTGTTAACTAACAATGATGTAGATGATGCCAAGGTAGTTACTGCACAAGACGTTAACGAAGATCGTAGTAGAGTTTTGGACGGAGGTGCTGATGTTTGGATTAAGACTGACAACACTTCCGAAGCCACCGACTCTTATACCTATCCCGCCGATGAAGTGGTACACTACTTTGATAATTTACCCGTTCTTTCAGTCTCCTCTGTTAGGGAAGGTAGTACTTTACTGATAGAAGGACAAGATTATGAGTTAGTCCTAGATGAACAGGCCTATCGCAGATCTCAATACTCACAGGATAGAATTCGTTGGATTACTACTAGAACAGTAGGAGCTACTCTAACAGTAGTCTATCAGTACTCTGCCTTGGTGAATACATTGCAGAGCTTTATAGATTCGGATGAGAATCACGTTGTAGGGGCCGATGTGTTAGTTAAGGTAGCCTATGAAGCTCCTGTTTCTATCACGCTATCTATTAGTTTACTGTCTGGCTATTCTTCTACTTTGGTAATTTCCGCAGTAGATGAAGCCATTGTGGATTATCTCGAAGGACTTACCTTAGGTGAGAACGTAGTGCAGTCAGATATAGTAGCTATAGTCGAGGCCACTTCTGGAGTGGATAGCGTTAATCTGCCCTTTACATTATTTCAAATAGAGCGGCCCTCTGGGATAGTAGATGATGCTGATGAAAACGAAGGAGTTTCTCTAGGTACTACTACTGGTAATTTATTTGTACCCTCACTACAATACGCCAGTACAGGTATCATTACCCTAACCGCTGGCTAGTTCTTTTAGCAGTGAAAATCTCGTAGTATTCGTATATAATTAGAGGAGAAGAAGAGCTGTACTTCTCTATAAAAGGAGCGAAACCTTATGTCTGAACACGATGTATTGGAAGAAACAACCCAGGAGACTTTGGTGGGTGGTAAGAGCGTAGAAAAACCAGATTACACAGAACGTCCTCTAGTGGATACTGCAGCTGTGCAAACACCTAAGCCTGATTTAACTATGAGAGGCGAGTTCAGATCTGCTATTGTGGTAGGCCTTCCTACTTTTGGAATGGTGGATTCTGATGTGATGTTGAACATTATGCAGATGACTTATCCTGTGAATATGGCACCTTATCACATGATAGTCAAAGGACAGCATATACCTCTCGATGAGGCTTGTAATATGATTGTTGAGCGTGCCTTGGAGATTAACGCTAAGTATGTCTATTTTAGAGAGGATGATGTGTTAACTCCTCCAGGTACTCTAGAACGTCTCATGGCGTTTGATGTGGATATTATCACTGGGGTTTGTATGGCTAAACAGAAGCCTCCTTATCCTATTGTGTTCAGAGAGTGGGGTGGTGGTTCTTATACAGATTGGTATGATAAGCCAGGCATTCCTGTACAAGTAGTAGGCACAGGAATGGGTGCCATGTTGGTTAAGACTGAGGTGTTTCGTGAGATGGAAAAACCTTGGTTTCGTTGTGTTCATATGCCTACCACCTTTGGCACAGAGTATCGAGTGTCTCGTATGACGCAGGACCTATACTTTTGTTTTGCTCCAGGTACTAAGGTATTTGGACAAGGCGTAAAGAATATCGAGGATGTACAGATAGGAGATAAGGTACTGACTCACAGGGGTCGTCTGCGTAAGGTAACTCATAAGTTTGAGCGTCCTTATGAAGGTGAACTGGTGAAGATTGAGGCAGACTTTGATGTGCCTATTGTGTGTACTCCCAATCATAAGTTCTGGGTGAGCCGCATTCAGTATTCAGGTAAGTCACACGAGCTAGAAGGTTATGATGGAGTATCTCATGAAGTGAGCGAACAAACTCGCAAACTGGAGTGGGTAGCTGCTAGTGACCTACGATTGACTGATGAGATTCACCATCATTATTATGTCCAGTCACAAGATAGCAAGCGCAACTTTTTCACCTCTACTTTAGTGGACCAAACTTCTGGAGAGGTGGACAAGGATATCCAAACAAACACCCTCCTACGAAAAGGAACTGCTGATGAGATTCCTATGATTCTCAAGTCGACAGACGCAGACCTTATGCGACTGTTTGGCTATTTCTTGGCTGAGGGTCACACGACAGACTTCACTGTAGTCTTTTCGGTAAGTGAAGAAGAGACCTCGGTTATTATGGATATCAAGCAACTCATGTTGGAGAAGTTTAGTTTAGTAGGCAAGCAACATAAGCCTAATCCTGATGAGAAGGGTATCCAGTTACACTTTCCGTCGAAGTTGTTAGCTTCTATGTTTTCTAACTTGTTTGGATCACTTGCTCCCAACAAGAAGATGCCTGATTGGTTTACTCATATTTATCAGAAGGAATCTTTAGGAGAGCTACTTAAAGGACTTTGGGTTGGTGATGGTTCTTACGAACGTAGCAGATCTGACCAAGAAGAAGTAGCAGCAGTAGTTTTTGCCACTACTTCGGAGCAATTGGCCTATCAGATAAAGCTAGTACTTTCAAGGTTTAAGATACTAGCGTCTGTCAAGCACTATGACAACTATAGAGGGTTTACTACTTTGAATTGTGCCGTCCCCGAGGAAGCTAACAGGATGTACAAAGTATATGTTCCTCGAACCTACAATCAACAAGTTGATGCTATTTTAGGGGTAGGCAATGGCCTGAAGGTAGGTTTGGAGGGTAAGTCTCTCTTAGAAGCGACCAATTGCATATTTCGTAGATTTAAGAATCATTGCTTTGTTAAGATTCGCAATCTCTCCAGAGTTCCCTATCAAGGCTTGGTCTATAATTTGGAGGTGGAAGAAGACAATACCTACCAAGTTCATGGCCTTTCTGCACATAACTGTATGAAGGCCATAGATTATGGGTACCAATTGTGGGTAGACACTGGAAGTCTTTGTGCACACAAAGATGTGACCACGGGCGATGTGTTCTATTTCGACCCTATTCGTAAGTGTCCTGCTTGGACTGATTCTAATGGCCAAAGTCATTTTCCTACAGCTGAAAAGTGGAATACTAGCATACCTCCATTGACAGCTAAAGAGAAGAAGGCAGCTTATCTGCACTTCTTACCCCGAGCTGCTCAAGAAATATACGGGCAGGACTCAGTAGTTGTCGAAGATACTGAGGACTCCTTAACTATTACTGTTCAGAAAGCCGAAGATTGGGTAGATGAAAATGTTCCTGAATTGGATGTTTCAGATGCTGCTAAATACCAAGCAGGAGGTTTATTCCATTCTTACGGGACTGCTGAGCATGTTATTGCCGCTGATTCTGTATCTCTTAATAACGAATCACCCCCCGATACTTCTACAGAAGAGGTATCATTAGACAATAATCAAGGAGGCTAAGTCATGGCTATTGTAGCCAGTCAGATTCTATTCTACTATCCTCAGGTTAGTAGTGAGGGTGGTAATCATGGTGGTACTTGCGTAGATACAGAGGTTGTTACAACTAAAAACGGCCTGTGGGATGATGTTAGTGGTGCACAAGCTGCAGCAGGTACTACAGAATACCGCAAAGTATTCGTCGGCGTTTCCGATACTGTTGCCGATGTGCTATCTAGCGCTGTTGCTTGGATTGCTTCTACTACTCCCGCTACAGGGGATGCTATCTGGCTCAAGAGCGTTACTGCTGCTACGGATGCAGGTAATGTTCGAAGTCAAGTTACTTCAGTAGCTGCACAGTTCAAATCTGCTCTTACGGCCAAAGCTGTAGGTGTTGATTTGGGTAACATCAGTTCTGGTGTTGGTAATGCCGCTGCTGTATGGATGGCCCGTGTTGTAGCTGCCGGTGCTGGTGCTCAAGCTAATAACAGTGGTATATTGCGTGTTGAGGGAGAGACCTCGTAATGCGTACGATTTCAGCTGACCTTTCATTCGGACCTGATACATTAAAGGAGACCGTCACTGTAGTTAGTGACTGTGTTTTTTTATACACCGTTGAACTGGTCACTGATCTTCGTCAGCTAGTTGTACGATTACTCTTCCCTCTAAGTGAGATCACTCTTCGCATTCTTAGTTGTTGGGGCTCTCTTCCTCCTGTGCGTGCTCCTACCTCCCAATGGGCGCTTGCTGCCCATTGATGTTTTAAGGGCTATCATATGCCAGATAATGAATGGGCAACTATAAGCGAGTTTAATGAGGGCACCTTTACTAACGTATCTATTAGTGGTAGCGAGGCCAGCCCTGTTATTTCTTTAGATTCTGTACGTCAAAATTTAGGTGATACTCTATCCGATTTAACCCCTGTAGCTACTCCTACTAATTACTATTGGGGTAGCTGGCTGGATAGTAACCAGCGTTTTTTGTATCTTTGTGCTACTGCGGGTGCTGTAGGCGGTGGCGATCATATTTTGAAAGTCGACCTTTCAGGTGTATTAGCCGATCAGTCTATAGCTTTTGTTAAACCTAATGATATAGCAGAAGCTGGTGATGGTTATTTATACATAACTCAAGGTGCATTTGATACCGTTGGTAGTGCTGTTTGGAAAGTAGACCCCTCCGATTTCTCCATTCAAGATACTTTAGTCCTTTCTAGTTCTCTCTATGTAATAGCTCAGGGTGATTACATATATGTATCTGGTCAAGGCCATATAGACAAAATTAGTTTGGATACTTTTACTGTATCCGATACTTGGACAGGTTCAACAAACACCTATGGTCGTATGGCCATCTACGACGATATACTTTACTCTGCTCGTTTTGGTAATAGCTCTGGAGAGATAGTAGCATTAAATATTTCGGATATGTCCGAAGCTGTTGCACCTACTGCTCTATCCACTACCTTTGGCTATAGTTTGTTAGTAGATGAATCTTATGTATATGTAGGTAGTGGTGGTTCTGTTGGTCACCACTTGGCCAGAGTAAACAAGTCTGATTTATCTCTAGATACCTGGCTTACCTCTGATTTGCCTGCTACTAACCATATACACGACCTTGTTTGGGCAGGAACTGATAGAGCCTTGGCTTTAGTGGTTAATAGTACCGCGACAGGTAATACTAATACAGGAACTGCTTTAATCAATACCTCTTCTATGATTCATCAAGGAGGCAATTCTGTTTTTATTTACTTTACTAGCTCTCCCTTTCTTAGGGGATCCAAATTTGCTAGTTACAGAGATAGCGGTAATAGGTTTCAATCTTGGTTTGTAGATAGCGATTCTGGAGTCGTTCATAACTCTTTGGTTCAAGTAGAGGTAGAGCCTAGCGGCAGTTACGTTTCTGAAGTCAGAGAGCAGGCAGACATATATCGACAGACGGATATTACCTGGAGCCAGGTAGTTCCCTCCTCTAAGACCGCTGTCACTCCTTTTATCTCTAAGTTTGCTTTGACTAAACTTAGAGGCGGCAATATTTGGTCTGCTCTAGGTACTATTGAGTGTGTTGGGACGCAGATAGATCTAACTAATCGTTTTGTCTACTTTTGGAATGAAACAGGTTTCGCTCCTCGTATATTTAAGTGTAATTTAGATACGTTGGCGTACGAAGATAGTACTGTTGCTATTTCTGTGAGTAATGGTAGAGGTATGGTATTAAGCCCTGATGGTACCTATTTAATTGCCTATCTTGGTGGGATGTATCATAGAATAAGAACCTCTGATATGGTAATAGAAGATTCATTGACTGTATCACGACAACACATTGCTGTAGATTCAGATTTTACTTATGTTTATGGTACTAGCGGTTTGGGAGGAGGAGTTGCTATACAGAAAGTAAAAATAGATGATTTTAGTAGTACTCTTTCCTTTAGCTCGTTACCTATGTCTGCAGTGATTAGTTTAACTGATTATTTGTATGCTATTTCATCCACTGGAAAGATGTGCAGAATATCTCATGCTTTGGACGATGTATTTGTCGATACCTCTTCTGGTCCTACTACTAATGCAGCTCGCTCTAAGTTAGTAAACGGTGGCCAGTATTTATACTCGTTAAGTACTGGAGCTAGTACTGTAGGGCGTTGGGATCCTGTACTTACTACCTGGACAAGTACACTATCTTTAACCACTTGTAGCAGTGCCTACGATCTTGCTGTGGATACTAGCACTGATCAACTTGTAGTCGTTGGTATCACTTCTGATGGTTATAATGCTTTGTGGGTTATCGATTTGGATACCTTTACAGAAATTGCAGGCTCCCCCTTCAAATTCTTGAAAACAGCAGTTCACGCTTTTGAATTACAGGTAAACCCTTCAGAAGATGGAGGTCTTAGCTATTTATGCTCGGGTAGCTTTGGGCTAGTTAGAACGAGTTTACGTCGCTGGATATGATTGTGAGTGATATATGGCTGAAACAGTTTATCTTCACACCAAGGGGATAGGTAGTCCTGCTGGTGCCAAAGGACCTCAAACGCCTGGGATAGTTAAAGACTCTAGTGGCAACTACCATGTGTTTTGGAGCAACTTTAACGGGATACAGTATAGTAAGATAATCGGAGGTACTGGCACTGTTAGTACTGCTGTAGAAGCTTACACACCTGCTCCTACGGGTACTGTTTCTATTGTCGCAGTTATAGACATTAACGAGTTGATACACGTCCTAGTAGCTGATTCTGATGATAGTACCGGTCAACTTATCTATTTTACTTATGATATAGATAGTGAGACCTTTGATTTGGCAGTAACTCAACCTGCTGCAGTAAATGCTACTATTAACAGTGTAGCTGCGGATATGGATTACACTGACAATTTGGTAGTAATAGTAGGATATTCTCGAAATGATCCAGCAGTTCCTGCAGTAGCTTCTAATCAAAAGAATATATCAGGGGCCTGGGGATCATGGGATATCATAGACAGCGATGCTTTAGATGATACTTTTGCTGATGTAGATTTAGATATAGAACCAACCACTGGTATTGTACATGTAGCTTACAGAAAAAGAGATGCTTCCACCTATATAACCAGTGTTCGATATGCACAAGGTACTCATGGTACTTGGGGTGCCTCTGAATTAGTAGCAGGCACTGGTCCTGGCTATCAATTTCGTTTCCCTAATGTGGCTGTGGATTCTGTAGGCACTGCTTCTGTAGTTTGTATTAGCTCTGGTATCGCAGAAGTTGTACAGAAAATACGTACAGGTGTAGGTACCTGGGTTGATGGAGGGAATCATACTCCTGGGGGCGAGTTGATATGGCCATCCCCTGCTGCAACTACTACTATGCCTCCCTCTACTATTTCTGATCTTACCTCAGGCTCTATATTTTTTGTCGTAGCTTCACCTAGAAGTACTACTGGAGTTTCTTCTGATTATAATGTTCAGGTGATTACTAGTCCTAGTGGTGCAGCTTCTACTTGGACTGATGAGGGTAATGTTTTTACTAATGCAGGACTTCCGAACTTTGCAATTTCAGGTCAGCATTACCCTTCTTTTGCAGAGGCTTCTCCTCTTACCTTTGCCTTCGTAGATGTCTATGCTGATAGATTTGATCTATTCGATTATGGCGATGCTATAGTGTACGGTGCGGGTATAGATGCAGGAGTATCTGTTACTATATCTTCCCCTGTTGCGGGAGAGGCATTTACTTCTTTACCTGTTACTGTTTCTTGGGCAGGTAATTCCTTATACGATGCCTCTGTAGATTATCAGATACTTTCGTATAGGTCTAGTGGAGATTCTAACTATATAGAAATAGTTCGTTTGGCAGGTACTGATGTCTCTTATAGTTGGGATGCTGTTGTAGTAAACGGGTTGGTAGATATCAAGGTAGCAGGATTTAATTCTTCTAACGTACTAGTAGCAGAGGATTATGAATTAGGAATACTTTTACAGAGAGACACTTTCGTTGTTAAGATGCAAACGAGAACTGGTCCTACCCCTGTACCAGATGCGTCTTGGGAAGATTGGCTACCTTCCAATCCTTTAGAAGATGCGAGTGGATCAAGCATAGTGTCTACTCCCAACACTTATATTCAATTTCGTGCAATTTTTGTCACTGCAGATCCAGAGGTATCACCTCAATTGGTTTAGGTGCTAAAGTGCCCACTGTTAGCAATGATCTACATTACTATTATAACCTAAGCATTCAAGACTTTGACAATTTCACTTATCTAGATGAAACTCGCTGGCTCCATCAGGAAATAGAAGGTACTTCCTTTGTAGAGGCGTCTCAAGGTCTAGAGGTGATATCGCTAGAAGACACTAGTAGTGTTACTCTGTCTACTAACGAAGAACGCTATATAGGTGACTTTGATATACAAGCTGCAGCAATAGTAGAATTTTCTTCTGATGGGTATCAAGGCTGTACGTTATCTGTAGGAGAAATTGATCTCACACTAAATTCTGACTTTGCTGTCCTGTCCTCTCACAAGGAATCTTTTGTAGATCGATTACATTTTCCAGTACAAATCATACATTTTAGAATTAAGCGTATCGGATCTAGATTTACACTCTTTTACAGAACTCATGGCACTTGGCATCAAACCCTTACAGTTTTTGACGAGGGTGTACCTCATAAGGTGTCCGCCTCTTTGAAGGTGTTTGGTCGTTGTCATGTTAGATGGTTGTATTTTGGAGCAGATACAGGACCCAATACTCTTTCCATATTCAACGGTCTTTCCTTTGCCTATTTGATCCCTGCACAAGCTGCCTTCTATCAACAAGAGCTTTTCTACACTTATGATATAACTGTAGGTAATGATCTCTTCTACACTTATGATATAACTGTAGGTAATGATCTCTTCTACACTTATGATATAACTGTAGGTAATGATCTCTTCTACACTTATGATGTTTTAGTACTAGTTAACCAGGATCTCTTCTACACCTACGACATATTTGCAGGTAATGATCTCTTCTACACTTACACTATTTCCTCCACTATAGGCACTAACTTTTATTACGTATACACTATAGGCACTCCCTCTAATTCTCTACACTTTAGTTATGATATACCTACCATTCCCGCTCCTTCAGTAACTGATGTGACTATAACACCTTCTTCTCCTAACACGGGAGATGATTTACATCTATCATACACATATTCTGATCCTAGTGGATTACCTGAAGGTGGTACTTTAATCAGATGGTATGTAAACTCAGTTTATGTTTCTAGATATAATGGACTAACCTCAGTCCCTTATAATTATACATCCACAAGTGATACATGGTTTACTGTAGTAGTTCCTGGTAATGGCTATGTTTATGGTACTGAAGTAGTATCTACTAGTGTAACCGTTGTGCCTGCCTCTCCCACACCTCCTTTGCAAGTTACTATCTATCCTTTAAGACCTGTATCTGGTGATCTATTGTATTTGGTAATAAAGGGAAGTACTGATAATGTGGACTACTACGAAATACAATGGTATAAGGATGGAGTACATCAGAGCCAATATAGTAACACTTCCTTGAGAATCCCTTCATCCGTTGTACAGGTTGGCGAAGTTTGGACAGCCAGAGTAAGAGCTATCTTAACAGCTGGTCCTTCTTCCGAATGGGTATGGAATTCATAATGCACACCGTTGACCGTAATTTATATTATTACAATGAGATAGGCCCTAAAGATCTAGACAACTTTTCTACCTTGGATGAATTACGCTGGCCTATAACAGAAACCGAGGGCATAGCTTTTATTCAGGTGACTGATAAGTTGGAGATGATGTCTCTAGGTGCTTCTTCTGTACGTATAGGTACTAACGAAGAACGATATATAGGCGACTTTGACATCCATACTAAGGTACGTGCCTATATTACAGAAGAAGGTCAGCACGCTCTTCTATCTTTGTGTTGCGGTGAAGTCTCCCTATCCATAGGGTTTGAAAGTATTATTGCTAAGTTAGGTAATACTATTTCTAAGGTTGCATTATCTACTGATGACTCTATCAGTCTCAGGATTCGTAGAGAGGGGGATCTCCTTAGTTTTTATTATCGTACCGGTGCTGCCTGGATATTGATATCAGAAGGTTCAGATATTCTGCCTCATAAGGTACAGGCTAATTTAATATCTATTTCTGAACACGAAGGTTTTACTGTCCACTGGTTATACTTTGGTGCAGATACCGGACCTAATACCCTTTCCATATTCAACGCTCTCTCCTTTGTCTATTTGATCCCTGTACAAGCTGCTTTCTATCAGCAGGATATGTACTACACCTACGATATAACTGTAGGCCAAGATCTCTTTTTTACTTATGATACTACTTCATTTCTGGTACAGAACCTACCCTACACATATACTATATTTGTAGGTGCAGACCTGTTCTATCTCTATGGTATACCTATAGAAGGCGATCTGTACTATAGATATACTTTGGCTAATGACGTAAACGGTGATTTGTACACTCAGTCTGAATTGTTTTATTACTGGGATGCTGATAATTTTGACGATGGAATTATCGATTCTACTCTATGGAATACGTTTTCTGGCACTCTGAACGATTTTGTAGAGGAGACAGGTGGGGAGATCAAGTTAACCACTGGTAGCGGCGGCGAGTCTGTTCTCCAGTCTAGAGTTTTTGATAAGTATGTAGGTGATTTTGACTTCTTTATAGACTGGCGTAACGCTTCTACTATTGTAACACAGACCGATTGGGCATTTAATATATATCTAAGAAATTCTGCTGGTGGTACTTTTTTAAGATACCAGCTAACTTCTACTGGATCTAGCCTACGACACAGAGTTTGTATCACAGATCCGTTTTATAATTGTTCTAGTTA
>Ga0180431_10003340_pt1 | contig 20746 bp, 41 predicted proteins | sample SS_ome_11_FD_132459 | JGI IMG/M metagenome (GOLD analysis project Ga0180431, IMG submission 132459) | Hypersaline lake sediment archaeal communities from the Salton Sea, California, USA - SS_1_MS_1 metaG | ecosystem: Environmental > Aquatic > Non-marine Saline and Alkaline > Hypersaline >...
AGCCTGTCTTTACGACAGTCCCACTCGCTCCGCTCGTGGTCCCTTTTTCAACGATTTTTGTATAATTCATAATTAAAAATAATTATGGATGACGGCGATAATTAACTAAACCATAGCGCGTTTAATATGTTGTTAAACGGTTTTGTATGGCGAAGTGAGCGAAGCGAACGAGTGTTTGGAACAGTTTCCTTAGACGCGGAACAAGTTCCCAGTTGGCCGGGGTGGCGGAATCGGCAGACGCTACAGACTTAAAATCTGTTGCCCGCAAGGGCGTGCGGGTTCGAGTCCCGCTCCCGGTACTAAGGGTGAAAAAATGTCCAGAGAAGATATTAGAAAACGCATAGATGATCGAGTCTCTAAATTTCAAATTGGGGACAAGATCAATTGCTGGATCGACTCTGCCGAGGTTGATGCGACCATTGCGAGCATAATTAGCATCGACGGCAGAAAAGCTAAAGTCGAGACACCCTTTGGCGAGTTTACCACTGATTTAACAACAGCAAGGAAGCGTGGGCTTTGAATTTAACTATCACTATCACCGAAAGCCAGCGACAGTTGCTTGTATCCAAAATCTTGAATGGTGGACCGTATCGACAAGACGCTCGTGATGCCCGCGATTTGTATAATATGCTTCGTCCCAACAGCCCTGACATTCCGTTCTTTCCTCCAAAAAAAGGTGAGGGGAAGTGATGTTACCCATCGATCCATTTGGCTGGTAAGCCACGTTTATACAGGAAAACGTGTTGCCCATTTTAACAAAAATACCCCTGTAGGAGGGTGTGAGACATGAATGAAATGTGTGTGATTTTAATCCGCATAACTGGCTCATTGATGGTGCTGTTCGGCCTTAACTGGCTCATTGATGGCCTTTTCGGTGCAAAAAACAAATTAGCACGGGGGATTCTTTTAGCACTCTTAGGCATTGGTTTTTTGTTGTTTGGACACGCTATCCGCATAATTTAATGGAGGGTGTGGTGGTAGTTGCTAAAATCTGTGGTAATTGTGGGTCAGAACGACTAAAATACGTTCGAGGCGAGGTGAGTGAAGACGGTGGAGATTCTTCGCATTTGGCTTGCCAGAATTGCAGCACACTACACTTTTTACGAGAATTAGAAGGGAAGAACTGATGCAGGGATATACCCATGAAGAGGTTGAGGCTTTGTGTGTCGAGAACAATCGTTCCATAGAAGAATTTGATAAATGGATGATTGGTCAAACTGTGGGGGAAGTAGATGGAAAGGCCATTTATTATATCCATGACGTGGATCGTTTCTTCAAACGCTTGCCGATCATCGACTAGGAGATATCATGTCTTTGCAAAATCTTTATGACAAGTGCCAGCAGGCAGAAAAGGCTCTAGCCGAAGCCAGGGCAGAATTTTTAGAAGCAATGGACTGGCAACGCGGTGCTGCCGACGAACCAACGTGGAGAAAAGAAGTTGACGATCCATGGCTAGATGAAGATGTTGCCGTGCAAATTGCTTCCAAAGAATTGGCGGCTGCTGTTAAAATTGCCTCCAAACTTTAGTCCCACTCGCTTCGCTCGTGGTCCTTATTTAACTAATTCATGGCGCGTATTGTAAGACAACCAAGGAGAAGCCATGATTTTTGTAATCGATCACGAAGGCCGTTTTTTTTGTAATGACAATAAATGGCGTAGTTATTCCAGTTTCGGCACTAGCAGGGGTTGCGTGAAAGAATATCGCAAGCTTGGTTGGGCCGAAAATCGAGCCGAAAAGGAAAAGGCCAGAGTAGTTGTTCTTCCGAGTGAAGTGAGTATTAACATGGCTGGTCGTATTACCAAGGAAGTTCCTTGCCCTGATAAGCCAAATCACCATACGATTGAAGAACTGCCGATTAGTTCTTTTGTTGTCTACTCGAAAGGCAGATAGCCATGTTTTCAATAAGCAAGCTTGCCGATTTATTAAATGCCCATTCATCGGTAGAAGTGGTGGCCGATGGAGATTGCATTCTGCATTGTGTTGGGCTGCCTTCCATTCGTATAATCAAGGAAGATGATGGGCGGTATAACATACAACAGGCAAATCCTCCGCTTTTCGAGCATTGGCAACTCTATGCACTCACGGCAGACCCGAAACAAATCGTTGACATGATTATCAGATTGCGGGCAGAAGCACAGAAAGAAGCATTCCTCAAGATATTGGAGTCAGAATGAACATTTTGAAAATTACAATTATTCAAAGTTCTCATGGTCCTGACCGGATTGTTCTACATACTAATCTTCCCACTCCATTTCTTCCCGAAACGGGGCTGGGTCAGCCGTTAGAACTAGATTTTAATACCAGCCATGGATATGGGGAAGAATATGTTGCTGAGAACTTCCCCAGCATCCCTGTCGAAATAGTATAATTCCTATTAGCCTCTTGGCTATTCTAGCCGTATGTGTTAATAGGAATCAATTGGCTTTCTGACTGGTCCTTAGAAAGCTCTACAGCCCAGCAGGTGAGTGGTGTCGCCTGCTTGGGCTTTTTTATTATTTAACTAATAGCCAGCGCGTCTAATAAGACGAGTGAGCGAAGCGAACGAGTTAATAATGGTTTTGTTTCAGGCGTAAGGCAAATTGTTTTTGTTTCAGCCGTGCGACCAAATCGAAAATGGTTTTGTTTCAGGAGTGTGCAAGATGAATGAACCGCAATCTACGTCTTTGGGACCTACTGGTAAATCGGCTTGTCCCTTCTGCCAAAACTCAGCACAGAATGGTGTGCCTGCGGGCAGCGATGACCTTCGCCGCTGTGCAACGTGTAAGGTAATTTTCAAGGTGAATCCAGACGAACTGCTCAAAGAATATCAGGACGTGATCGACCATTTCCCCGAAGATGAGAAATATATCATCGTCGTTTCTCCTGGTCTTTATTATGTGAAGTATGGACAATACTCACGAGATCGAAACAAGGCTCAAGTATTTGAGTCCATCGGGGAAGCACGAGGGGATGTTAAAAACTGCTTGTGGGCGGTGGCTCCGAAATGAATACTTAACGCGCCGACCTTTATTTAATTGAATTTAACCCTTTGTATCCCCCTCGGTCGAGGGGGGTTTTGTTTGGGCTCGCAACAATTAGTTAAAGGTCATATCGTTTTTGTTTTGTTTCAAATGCGTTTTGTATAGGCATAAGTGCATCTTTTCCCGGCAATGGCGTATTTTTTACTGATATGACCTTTAACTAGAGGCTCGCGGCTGAATTCAGCATCCATATAGGAATAGCCCTTATGACCTATATGATGGCGCGTATATGTCAATGTAACTTCACCACTTTTTGGAGAAAACCAATGATTTACGTTTTAACCATTCTACTCTGTTCTTTCGTCGAGAAAGCCCCTGTTCCCGATGCTACCGATCAAAAAGAGGCGGTGGCCACTGTTCGCGAAGTCTTTGGAGCAGAATGGAAGGCTGCAAAGACAAAACAACAAAGACAAGAGCTTTCTCACAAACTGATTGCGAAGGCACTCGTCTCTCAAACTCCGTCGAACCAATATGTTCTCCTTCGCATTGCCCGTGACATGGCCGAACAAAACCTGGACGGCGTGACCGCCTTCAAAGCCATTGATGAAATGGACAGTCGATATAAGATCGACTCTTTAGCAATGAAAAAGGATGTGCTTAAAAAGTTCGCCGAAAAGGCTCGTCATTCTACCGAACACAAGTTCATCGCCGAACATGCTCTTGGTCTTGTCGATGACGCTGTAGTTCTGGACGATTTCGATTCCGCGAGCTATTTGGCTACTATGGCCCTTTCTTCTGCCAAGAAGGCTCGGAGTGCGGAACTCGTCAAAAAGGCAACTGCCCAAAACACACAGCTAAAAGAATTCGCCGCCGCCTTTGAGAAGGTCAAAGGTGCCATTGAGGTTCTCAAAGACAATCCCAAAGATGTCGAAGCGAATACTATCGTTGGGAAATACCGCTGTCTAGTCAAGGATGATTGGGCGAACGGATTGCCGATGCTTGCGTTAGGAAGTGATCCGTTAAAAACTTTGGCCGAGAAAGACTTAAATGGTTTCGGCACTTTCGATTCCATCGAACGAGTATCCATAGGAGATGGATGGTGGAATCTTGGACTAACAGAAAAAGGACTTGCTAAAGAACAATATCAACAACGAGCACTATTTTGGTATAAACAAGCCCTTCCTGGATTAACTGGTCTAGCGAAGGATAAGGTGGAAGGCAGAGTAAAGGGCGACGAGGAAAAGCCCAAAACGAAGCCCACGAAACCGGGCAAGATTACTCTGGCCCAGATTTTGGTTGCAAACAACTTCTATCGTCATAAAACTGGCTACACGGTTTTTTATGATTTTCATGCCAATGGAACGGTGACGCCGGTAATTAACGGCAAAAGGCATCCGACATTGTATTGGAGGCTTTCAAATGGCATTCTTACCGTTGTTCGAGATAAAAGCACCATCTGGGGTGTGCTTCGATTCAATGAAGCGAGAAGGCAATGGGAATCAACAAATGGAGATCAGGCTATTTATCTTCGTTTCGTGCAGTAGTCAAGTAGTCTTCGGCGCGTATTTAATTGTGCAACACAAACAACGGAGGATACGATGCCACGAAAAAACTACATCTTCTACACCGACCCTGGACATGGTTGGCTAGCAGTCGAGCGAGCCGAACTTCAACGACTAGGCATCGAGGACCAAATCAGTGAATTTTCCTATGAGCAAGGGGAAACAGTCTATCTTGAAGAGGATTGTGATGCCTCAGCGTTCATCCAAGCCAAAAAGGATAATGGCGAGGAATTTTTACATGAAGAGCAAAACACCAACGAAGAGAGTCCGATTCGCAGTTATTCATCTTTTCGCGTTGCCGCTTAATTAAATAGTCAGTGGCGCGTATAGGATGGTGTTAAAATCACTTCTTTCCGCACAATGCGGTTTACAATTCTTTACCTTTTTTTTGAACGGGAGTAAGTAGATGAACACGATGCAGATGCAAGCCCTCAACGATTTGGCTTTGAAAATCCGAACGAGCAGTGCGAGCCGCGTCAAAGCCTTTATGAACGAATGCGAATGGGCCTATAAGGCTCTTGGCATCTTCAAGCTTGAAGGCCCTGTCGCTCCGGCCAAAAAAGCATATCGAGTATGGGCGATAGAAGAAGCGGGCCTTAGCGACAACGAGGCCGTTAATTATCCCGGCATTTGGGAGCGTTGGGGCAAACACGGCAGCACCCGCAAACTGACGGCGGCACAATTGGCATTGGTGTGTCCCAAAGCCTTGCAAAAGATCGAGTCTGTTTCGCTCGGCGGCAACGGAAGCAACAAGAAGAAGCTCGTTCGATGGTGCCACAATCGCCTGAAAAACGACCAAAAAGTCAGCTACACGGATGTCAGCTTCAAAGTTGCCGCACTTCGAGAAGGGAGAAATTCCAACAAACCGAAGGCAAGAGCACAAAACAACGAAGTTCGTGTATCGTTCCTTGGGCTGAAGCCCAATATGACCAATCGACAACTGCGAAATGCAGTCATGCGGTTCTGCATCGAGTATCAAAAGAAGGAAACTCCCCTTGCGATCCTGTGATTCAGTTTCGATAAAAGCCCTCTCGCCGCAGGCGAGGGGGCTTTTTTAATTTAACAAGTCGTCGGCGCGTATAGTGTGTTAGAAAGGAATTATCATGCTTTGGTTAATTTCCAGAACTGACCGCGATGGCACAGACACGTCATTTTTCGTCTCTGGCCATAAACGACCAACTCACGACGCCAAACAAGCACGCATTCTTGACAAGCCAGAAGTAGTTGAGAAAGCGATATTGTTTTTCAAAGTAGTCGATTCAATTTCTACTGTTTAACAAGGGAGTATTTGCTTTGAAGTTTGACAAAGAACAATTGATCTTCATGGTTGAGTATGCCATGAATGCGGGGTTGGACCGCATTGAATCGGGCTTGCCACTATGCCAAGAAGATTTGGTAGAATTCAAATTGCAAGAGAAAAACCGTCGAACTTGGTTTGAAGCTTGCATTGAAACGGTCGGCACGACATTGGCTTGCTTTTGGGCACAAACTGAAGGCAAACGAATTGGCGAAGGGATGGGCATAGGCGATGCTTTAGAGACAAGTGGATTCACCGATCTCGCCGAAAAGTTCATCACCGAAAGAACGGCGGAAGATTGGCCTGGGATGGAAGACGGTGAACAATGCCATCCGAATCCTCACGAAATTGCTGAAAAGTTCGTCGATGATTGTTGGCCCGAAGCTTACTTCGAGGAAAGCAAATTCAGTGAAACCGGCTATGAATCTGATGCTGGAGTGATCGAATACCCTGATCCTGGGAGTGGGGAGATTGTTTTTCGGGACGAATACGGGAATCATATTGAAACCCGCGAATTCGGGGATGACAATTGGGCGGAGTGGTATGAATTATTCACACGGCCCGAAGATCAATTTTTTCACGGTCTTCCTGTTCGAGTTTCCAAAGATGGTGAAGAATGGGATGGGGAAGTCATGGACTTGTACGTCGAATTAGGCAAGGTTTTGGTGCTTTCCAATGACGAAACGAAGTCGGGCAAGTTCAGGCGCGAAGAATTGACACCGATTTACAAAAAAGCCGAAGGCAACTAGACCACGGCGCGTATAGTGTAGTGTAAGAGACAACATCACCACTTTCCACTTTCCCAAAAGGAACCATCGAAATGTTGAAGTCAGCGAAAGTCAATGAGGCAGACAAGACCATCACCCTCGTCCTGGATTACGACGAAAACGGCACCACCAGTGCATCGGGCAAGTCCCTCCGTCTCGCCTCGACACAAGGCAACAAGCCGTGCGAAGTGATGAACAACGGCAAGCCGGTCATGGTCGGCGTCAATTGCTACGTTCCGAAATAATAGCTTCGGCTCCTCCCTCCGAAGCAAGGTCGCCCGGTGCATGTTCCTCACCGGGCGACCACCGACTTCTCGGGCCTCAATCTGGCCCGCCCCCGAAGCCTTGCCAGAGGCGTGGTGTAACGGGCACACCAGTTCGGTCACTAAGACTGGGCTGGAGGATCGGGGGTTATTTTTTTCTCCACAGGAGTATCAACCATGAGTGCCCTTTTGATTTCGCTCGTGGTCATGTTGCTACTGACTGGGTTGGAACTATCTGTCCGAGGCGAGTGCTATCGATGGACGTTCCTCAACGATTATGACCGAATGACCCGCGCAAGGGTAGAACAACATGACTATGGTTAAGTGCCAACTAAATTAAAAATACAAGCCCCTGCTCGTCTTACAGTCAGGGCGAGCAGGGGCCATAATTTCACGGAAGGAAAAGGCCATGATGACACAAGTATTCACGACGGGGGAGGTTGCGAAGGTCTGTTCCGTTGCCCCTCGAACAGTGGCAAAGTGGTGCGACCAAGGCAGGATCAAGTGTTTTCGCATCCCAGGATCAAAGGATCGACGAATCACCGAGGAATGGTTGATTGCCTTCCTCAATGAACATCAAGGGATGGAACACCTTATCAAAAACATTCCAAGCAAGTAGACCACGGCGCGTATGGTAAGGTGAGGACAAAACAATGGTCGAAAAACTCAAATCACAATGTGGCGGTCATCGGAATGTTTGGAAAGTGGGACCGTGGTACATCAGTATCCACCACAGAACCAAACGATGCCAAATCACAAGCGGAGACATTTGGCATCATATTTCCCGAGAGGAAGCCGTCTCAAGGATACGAAACGAACGACTTAGGGAAGCAGCGTGAGACCTGGAAGCAAGGCGGGAGAACAAAGGGTGGCGGCGTAATCATAGCTATGTCCACCGCCTGTTTTGCAACTAGGAAGCAAGGGCCGACGACAGCCGAAAATTGGCGTCGGAATGGCCGAATCGTGGCAGCGTGCGAACATCGCCGTTAGCCATGCCAGAAGTGTCGGGTGCTGGGCTAAACTGAACGCCAGCCCCGGCGAAATCGAGTGCCGAGTTCCGTGCTCAAGTCGGACTCGGCGAAATGGGAAGCCGGATCGCGGCGGCGGGGTGCAAATTATACCCGCCGCCGCCCGGCAACTTTCCCATAGGCAACTAGACCACGGCGCGTATGGCAAGGTGAAGGGAACACACAATGGGTGACATGGCCGACGAATTACAAGAAGCGATGGAATGTCGTGATGCAAAGAAGCGGCTACTGCAAACCATTCGTGAACTAGGGAAGAATGAATCAACTCAAGAGGATATGCACCGCCGTCTAGCGGCAGTTAAATCTGCCCAGGTGGGGACACGGGTGAAGTGTCCGACGTGTAAGAAGAGGTTCACCAAGAAGACGTATCAGCACACCTTTTGCAGCCGTAAAGGCCGGAACAACTGCAAGGACCGGTTTCACAATATCCAGCCCCACCGCATCGAGCGGTCAAGGGCTTACGCATAAAACGACGGTTGGTTCGGTGGACGCCCTACCTGTCACACTGACAGGCGAGGGAAGAATTTACCCAATAGATCGCCGACCAGCCGTCAAAGAAAGACAGGACCATGAAAAATTTAATTATTCTCGCCGTCGTATTCATCTTTGGTTGGCTGGTTGTCGATTCGATTATGGCTTTCGACCTCCGAATGCAAAAGGCCGGTGTAACCCGCCCGGTAATGTGGTCCAATCAATACAATCGTTGAGACGTGCAACGATCCTCGTGTAGGATGCGTCCGGGAACCCGTAATGGGGGACATTCCGGTAGGCCCCGTATCTGTCATTGAACTTGTATGGGCGTCTAGTTGATCGTTAAAACTATTGTGCCATTTAACTAATCCTCTGCTTGGGTTTTCCTGGGTATCGTCTAACAAATCAAAATACACCGGTAAATGTTTTGATTAAGATGCCTGTCTTGCGGGCAGGAGAATGAGGTACGTTAAATGGTTATTTAAGTAGACCACGGCGCGTATGGTTAAGTGAAGGCGATTGCAAAAACACTCACAAGAGTCTTTTTGCAATATGCCCTCGAAGCTCTTTTAGATCCCAAAGTTCGCGCGATAAGGGGGAGAGAGCTTATTGGACGCTGCGTTCATCGGTCGATCAAGTGTGAACAAAGCGGGTAGGTTCCAGTCCTGCCGAGGGTTGCCCACACCAACAGGGAGAGACCAATGACAAATTTCAAGGTAGCCGCAGTCAGTTCCAACACCAACGCTTTCGGACTTCATCAGTTCATCTTCCTGGCGGAAGACGGCACCTGTTGGACCGCGTGCAAAAACAAGCAATATGCCCGACATAAGTTTGGAGATATTGTGCCGTTGGGTGAAGATCCCGGTCAAACCTTGTCGAGTATGGGGTATGAAATCCCCCAACAGAAAGAACAAGCACCGCAAGGTGTGATCGAAGAAGTATTTGGAGCACCAGCATGAGTATTGTAGTTCTCGACGTAGACCGACCAGATGTTGAAGGAACGCCTCCCAAAATGCAATGCCTCCTCGAAGTGGCAAAGACATTAGAGGGTCTCGTTCCAGTGTTGGCTATCTCAACGGATGACAATTTGGGATCATCGCTGACCATTACCGGCTCTTTTGACGAAAGGTCGGATTGGGCGGGTGGTATCTTTGAGAATAGTCGATACTTCCGCTTCATGGTCTGGCCACCAAAGGATGCGAAGTATTATGACCCGAACAACCCCAAAGTAACGGTCGAACTCGTAGGCAAAAGCTACCAAATACAGCCTAACTTCCGAAAAGGCACCAACACAATGGAAAAAGTGGTGGAAAGAATTCGGAAGTGGATCGTCGAAATTAACTAGACCACGGCGCGTATAGTGTAGTGACGGATCAAAATTAACTGCTCGGATGCAAAAACATCCTTTTTTGAGAGGGCAGAGTTATGTTCCGTTTACTTTTGACCGTTGCGATTGTCATTGGGTGTTACGCAGTGGCGAATGCCGCCACACATTCAATCACGTTGCCCGGTGGCTACAAGTTTTCCTACTCCAAAACCGAAACGACGACAACGACGACGAGGCCACAAGAAAAAAAGTGGTCTGAACACGACTATCGTTCAGGAACAAGGTCATTTTTTTATCGGCGACCTGCGGGTGTCCCATTGATGAGCCAAGAACGGGATTATCCCAATTGGACACCGCCACCGCCGAAACCGAGAAATTCTCGACGATCCTGGCTCAATCCGCTGGGCCTGTGAATTCGTCACTAGAACGGGGGGTGAGTGAACAAATAATTATTTCGCTCGCCCCCCACTCCGCACAATTAAGGCAACTATACCACGGCGCGTTAGTAGGGATGAGAAAGCGTTTCTTTGCTAACTAGAAAGAGCAGGCTCCCTTTCGCCTTCGGCGAAAGGGAGCTTTTCACAACCTTTTTTCATGGGAGAGACAGTATGACAACGCTTATCGAGTATGTTCGTCAGCCGAAACCGAAGAGCGACAAGAGCAAAAACAAGATGCCGCCCATTGGCGTCGTTGTCGCAACGATCTGCGAAGGCAAGATCGTATTGGGCAGCAGCCTTTGCAAGAAGACCGACCGATTCAACCGAAAGCGCGGCATCAAGATCGCTACGGCCCGAGCATTGGGGAAAAATGGTTACGTTGTGAAAGATGGCAAAGTGGATTTGATGCCATGTCCCAATGGACCATTCCATCCTCGCTCGTCGGAAGTTCAGCATTATCCTTCGACCTGCAAACAGGCGATGGAAGAAATGGCCGAGCGGGCGTCCCGATATTTCAAGCAGTAGGGGCGTTATCATGTCCACAATCCGCATGGACGAAGCTCTACTGATTCGGTTGTATTCTGAGCAACCTCGATCCGTCGATGCTCTTCCTTACACGCTTGAAATGGACGACTTGTTCACTCGCTACAATTTGAATCGTTCGTCAAATCGACCACCGATTACTCGGCGAGAGGCATATATTAAGCTTTTATCACTTCGCAAGGGTGGAAAGCTTATTAAAAAGCCCAAAGCAACTACTCCTCGGCGCGTATAGTAAGTTGTAACAACATCACACCACAATTTGGAGAAGACCATGAGCGGAAATGCACGAGACCGACGCCGACGCCGACGAGAAGCCAGTCGCCAATGGAATGACCAGTCCGGTCGTTTCAACGAAGGCGATCCTGCTCGAATCAAAGTCGCAAACTATGGCCAACGCTACAAGGGCAGTAAGGTTACGGTCGCCGGAAAATCGGAGAAGGCTGGCTTCTGGGTCGTCCAGTCCTCGAAGCGAAAGAGTCCGCTCCTCGTCGCCGATGAGCATCTGTCCTGGGGGCATTCAGTCCTCGCCCCGGCAGCATAAGAGCGTGGCAGTCAGGCCGGTATGGTATCGGCACCCCGCGCCAAGCGGGGTGGAAGCAGGATCGTCACCTGTTGGTTGCCCTCTTCATCGTGAAGCATATAATTTCCCATGTGATTTTGCCTAAGCCGGGCGGGAGGTTCCCATGAAGTGGTAATTGCCTAATTTTTCGTTTCCAGGAACGTAACCTGGGGTGCAGGCTGCTCCTAAGTCCTGGAGTACTGAGTAACTGTTTATAAGAGCTACGCATCTGATGTGATTCCGAGGCATATTGTGTTATGAAAGCACAATAAAAGAGGAAGATCGTCAGATGTTTTCTACACGGGGACGACATTGGAATCGACGGGAACCCAAGTATTAGTTATGGCGTAGGAGCCAAAGGAAGACAAATGCCCATGCAAGATCTTCTTAACTATTTAGCAAGTTCGCCGCACGGCAGTTCGAGCCTGCCCGTCTCCACTTTGCGGAAGTTTTGGTTCAAAACGGACACCGGCGAAGTGTTGAGTATTCAAGCCGTTAATATGGTATCGGCTCTTGAAAACATTCGTCGAATTTACGAAGGACTCAAGACATTCGTTGCTCAATGCGAAAAAAACGGCGACATAATTAAATCGCTAAGCAAATAGACCATGGCGCGTATAGTTGGGTGAGGACACCACAACTACTTACGGGAGAGACCAATGTATCGTTATCGCGACATGGCGTCAGGAGCAACAAAGCGTTCCACCAATCGTTTCCATCACTTGGACAAGATTGGCACACCGCTGATGGTCAAAGCGTATCGGTTCAACTCGGCACGCGGCAATGAAGGAAATCAGTCGATCAAGCGAGAAGCGATTCTCGTCAAGGGGTCGAACGGGTCGGCCCGATTCGAGGGTCTTTGCTGGGGGTATTACGGCGAAGGACCGCGAGGTCTTAAGCAACTCTTGCTCAAACTAGGCATTCCGCAAAAACGAGCGGAACTACTTGCCAACGAGAGCGACCGAGGCGACGACGTGGGAACCGATTGGGAGTATGCCCTGCCGATCACTCAAAAGGAAAAAGATTTTGATACCGCCGACGCCTATGGATTCAAACCTGTTATGAGTTGTGGCACTTGGCTCGGGACTTTCGGATTCAACGAGTGGCGAATCTGGAAAATCGGTGGTGTGAGCGTGTGTGGTTGGCAATGTGCTCGATTGGTTGATGGGTATTACTGCGACCACCAAACCACGCCGGGAAGCGGTGTTGCGGTCAGCAAAACGATGGAAGAGGCGTGCGAACATGTTCTCTCCGTTATCGCGGCAAATGAAGCCGCGAACCGACGACAAGCTCTTCTAGCCCGTTTGCCCTCCTCCTCACCATAAATCAACGTCATGTGGTCCTCCGGGGGGACTGGTGACCGAAAGGAGCCAGTTCCCCACCTCCACAATTTAACTAAACTTTGGCGCGTATAGTAAGACATGAACAACAGCGAACGATGGAAAAGGATACTCGCACTCGAAGGCGATGACCGATTAAAAGGGATTAGCCGCGAGCATCAGTTGGAACAAGTCCTAGATGAAGGGCTAAAGAAACTGATCGAGGACCACGGCATCGTTAATGTGACCAAAGCAGCCGCCAAATACGGCGAAGAACGTGCCGAAGTCATCCAAATCGAGTGTCCTGACGAACTAGAACCAAGAGCCGAGGCATGGAAGAAGACCGCCGCCGCACTAGATCAGGCTGTGGAAACAATGCCCAAATAGGAGGATTGCCATGAAAGTCAAAGTCGCCGATCTCAAAAAAAATGACTGGGTGCCGCAATACGGTCAGGTCGTTAGCGTCCAGCCGTTCTTCACTGATGTTGCTGTCAAAAAGGATAAAGGCGGAGACTTCCCGGCACTCAAAGGCTCTCTCTTACATGCTCGTCTCGCTGCTCAAGCAAGTGAGGGGATCTACGATCAAGAGCTACGAAGCCTGCGGGTTACGTTTACCGGAGGGAAACATCGCAGCTTCGCCCCAGATGCCGAGATCAACATCACTCGTGTCGAACAAGCAGCCTAACAAATCATGCCAAGCTGCGGTGCGTTCGGGTCTCTGATTCCGACGCCAATGAGCCACTGGTGGGCATATCCTGCCAGTGGCTACCGCGTTTTTTGTGGGGAATCAATGAAATTGTTCAAGTGGAAAACAATCGAACTCGGTAGCCCTCTCTCTTATCGTTGGTGTAGGGAGCATTCCCTTTATTTCTGTGGTGTGCCTATCTTTTGGAGGCGTGAGCCATTGAGTCTGAATTTGAAAAGGGCCAAAGTTCAATTGAAAGACGACACCTTAGAACTAGAGTATGATCCAGCAGAAGGCATGTCAGACGAAGAGGTTGCCGAAGATGTAAAGGCAATTGCACATGCACTTGATGGTTGTCATCGTGCATTGGGTGGCCACGGGTTGAAAGTTGTGGACTAATTTTTTTTGGCCTGCCCGACATGACCTTTAACTAGGGGTCATGGCGTACCAAAATGCAAGTAGTGCTCGGCGCGTTATATTATTGTGAACTAGCCCTGTCAACCCCTTTGGGAAAACATTATGAAAGAATTTCTAGTTAAATATACCGCCACTTTTACGACGGTCATTACGGTAGGCGATACCGAATGTGTCGATGATTGCGTTAGCGACATTGAGCCGGGTGACGGGGACTATAAAGAAGACACCTTTACGGTCGACTCGATGAGGGAACTGACCCAGGCAGCCGACCCCGAGGAACCCCAATTCGTGAACGACTGCCCCGATTGCACTTTTCACGGTCGTATCGAAGGCAGTCGAAGTGCTGACGTGTACACCTGTACCAAAGCGGCGGCGGAACTATCGATCATTATTCGTTATAGTAGTGATCCTTATGACTTTAGTAGCATTCCAATGCTTACCGCCAAAAAAGTTGGTGCGATGACTCCCGAAGGGGATTACAGCAAGGCACTGAAACTAATTGGAGAATTAAAATGAGAGTCCTGTTGAAGGCAAAAGACATACCAGCGAATGGCCGCTACGTCGTTACCAAACGAAATGGCGAGAAGAAATACACGCTTCGCGATGTCATCAAGATACATGGCTCGGGCACTATTCCATCGCAAGAGTTCAAAGCAGAAGGTGACGCAAGATTTCTTGTATCGTCTGATGGCTCTGCCAATGCCATTTCTGGTGATGTAGAGTTGCTGGTGGAGTTGGACGAAGGAGATCTTTTCGACATGTATCGAAATGGGAAACTCAATCTCCCCGAGGCATAAAATGACACCAGAAAGACAACAACAGGCGATTAACTTCCTCGCCGAATCCTCGCAGCGTTTTTCTAATGCTACGCGAGGCCAACTAGCACAAGAAACCGCTTGGGACCTAATGGATAGAATCAACAAATTCCTGGGCGAGATCGAAGATGAAACTGGAATGACAAACATTCCCGAAGTAAAATGAGAAAACGCAAAAGCGATACAAAATACATTGTTGGCGATACAGTTCGATCCACCTATCGAGGAAGATGGATTGGGGTGGTTATCGCATCAAATGGTCCGATTGCAACTGTCGTTCCAATGATTGATAGTGCGGGGCATCCACAACCAAGACGATTTGTTAAAAGGCTGGATGAGCATTGGTTAGAATATGCCAAATTAGAGCCAAAATATATCAAATCCAACTGGTTAGTTAACTAAACGTCTGCGCGTATAGTAGTATACACCCTAGCACCTGGAGCTATCATGCAGGCGTATGTCAACAAATACAAAGGCAAGTGCGAAACTTGTCATCAGTGGGTCCAACCCGGCAAGGGCTTCATCTGCCGCGATGAGCATGGACTCGTCAAGCAAAAGAGCAACACTCGATACGTTGCAACGTGGTGCAAAGCACATTGCCCTGCGAAGATCGGTGTTCTCAAAACCGAAGGCCCTCGCCGCCTGATGGTCAAGAATGGTGTAGGCTGTTGCGTCACTCCATACGAGCCGAACAATTTGGACCTTTTCAGGTCGATGCCCGGTGCGAGATTCCGCCGTGTAGAAGATAGAAATAACGTCCTTGGCTCCCCTTACTGGGAAGTATCTCTTAAGCCCGGCGACCGTCATCGACTGTTGGAAGTAGCCGACCGACTTCAACTCGATATTGACGAAGAACTGCAAGAGATCGAGAAGTCGAAGGAAGCCCAAGTCGCAACCGTCAAAGGACTCTATCCGTTCCAGGTTGCTGGCGTCGATTGGCTTAGTAAGGGAGACAACCGACTGCTTGGCGACGATATGGGCCTCGGCAAGACTGTTGAAACTCTCGTCGCTTTCCCGAAAGACGTTCGAGCAATCGTAGTCGTCCCCGCCGCAGTCAAATACAACTGGGAAGCCGAGTGCATCAAGTGGCGTCCTGACCTCAAGCCTACCGTCATCAATGGAAAAGATAATTTCCGATTTCCCAATGTTGGGGAAGTCGTGATAATTAACTACGATATTCTCCCCAACTCTTTCAAACCAGTCAAACCTCATGCCAATGCCAAAGCATGGGAAGAAGTCGTTAGGATTTCTTTGACAGAACGTGAACTGTGTAAGGGTGCTATCGTAGTCTTTGATGAAGCCCAACGGTTGAAGAACCCGGAAACCGCTCGATACAAAAAGTGTAAGGGCCTGTCGATGGTGTGTGGTAAGGTGTGGGCCTTGACTGGAACGCCGCTCGATAGCCGACCGATGGATATGTGGAACATGCTTTCGTGCCTTGGGATGGCACAAGAGGTATTCGGACGGTTCAAGAGAAACCAATATGGGCAAAAGGGCTTCATCGAATTGATGAACGGCAGAAAAAAGAAATTCGGCGGATACGAGTTCGGACACCCTGAACCCATCGTCCCCGAGTTGCTCCGACGTGTCATGCTTCGCCGTCTGCGTGCGGAAGTGCTGCCTGATCTGCCCAAGAAACAATATCATACAATTAAGGTCGACCTCCCCAAGAATCTCCAAACGAAAATGGATGCTCTTTGGAATGAGTGGGGAGAACTTATTAAAGAGAAAGAACTCCCCCCATTTGAGGAGTTTTCTGAAATACGAGCCGCTCTGGCGGAGTCGCGTATCCCTGCCATAATGGAATTGGTCGATGACCACGAGGAGCAAGATGTTCCCCTCGTCGTATTCTCTGCCCATAAAGCCCCCTGTGAGGCCCTGTCGCGTCGTGATGGCTGGGAAATGATAACGGGGGCCACTTCGGCAAAGAAGCGGCAGGAGATCGTCTCTCGCTTCCAGGCGGGAGAATTGAAGGGGATTGCACTGACCATACGGGCTGGCGGTGTTGGACTCACACTCACAAGAGCATGGAAAGCCATTTTCATTGACCTTGACTGGGTTCCTTCGTGGAATACTCAAGCCGAGGATCGCATCTGCCGTATCGGCCAACTTGCCAACTGTGTCGAGATCGTGCGTATGGTTTCCGATCATCCTCTTGACCTTCATGTTCTGGACCTGATTGCATGGAAAATTAGTGTTATCATCGCCGCCGTTGAGAAACTGATGGAGGTTAAAAAAGAAGTAAAGAATGTGGTAGAAGCTGAGACCGAAGAGCAATATCAGGCACGACTAGAAGCAATTGCCGCCATAGAGGGGGAAGACTATGAGGACTTGCCGTGGCCTGCCATTGTGCTCGATCCTGCAATCCCATTCTAACGCGCTGAGGGCTATTTAACTAAACCTCTGCGCGTATAGTAGGGTGAGACAACCCTAGCACGGAGCGATAAAATGATCGAAAAAGTTTTCTTCCTGGCTGGTCGAGCCACTTTCACCCTCTCCATTCCTGAAAAATTTCAGGCTGAGCATGGGTGTGCCGAACGATACACCTATAAAATCGTTCGCAAGGAAAAAACGGAGAAATGGCCCGTGTCCTGGTTCGTGAACATCCTCGCCGGGCCTGACAATACCTCCGACTTCCAACCACTTGGCAAGTTAAATCCCGAGACGGGTGCTGTGCGGCTCGTGCGAGTAACCAAACTAACAGAGGACTCGTGGGCCGTCAAGCTCGTGCGTCGTGTCCTCGCCCGCGTGTGGTTAGACGAAATTGAGTTCATCGAGGACAAGGGCTTCAAGCTTCGACACGCTGGCCGGTGTGGTCGATGCGGTCGCAAGCTGACGGTCCCCGAGTCAATCGACACTGGACTCGGTGCCCACTGTGCCGACAAATTGGGCGTGCCCTGGGCTAAGGCAAGCTAAGTATAATCGTTTTGCCCTTCGGGCAAAACGATTTTGTTCTACCGATGCGGAACGGTTTTGTTCTACTGAGAACTTCCGCACAAATTAAGAGTATATTTGTATTAAAATTTGTTAAGAGTTAGAATTTTGTTACTTCATCAACAACTATACGCGCCAAAGATTAGATAAATACCACGCCGATGACATGACCTTTAACTAGATTGGCGTATGAGCACGCGCCTGGAGATCTGTACCACAAAATTGTTTGTGGTGGGACAAGGATACTTGCAGGTAGTCCGCCAAATCTAACGTATAACATGACATGACCTTTAACTGATGATGTCACGCTGCAGCATGGTCCGGGTGCCCGCGTGACACGTCAAGCAAGTAGGTCATGGCGCGTATGGTAAGGCATAAGAAGGAGTCGAACGATGTCATTGAAAGAAGAATTAAAAGCCTTGCTGAAAAAGCACAACTGCTCAATTGAGTGGGGCTTCGATGATTGCACCGATACGCACGGCATTTATGACGAGCGAGTCGAGATTGTAGAAAACAAAACCGATAAGGTTCTATTGTCTGTCCCTGGAATGAGCCTTTCAAGCTGTGATATTGAATAAGGAATTCACCAATGAAACAGTTCGAGTATAGCCCTGGAAGCGGATGCGACAGACCAGCCCGGATTTTCGTGCGAAACTTCATCGTGCGAAACTTCATCAAATCCCCTAGCAAAGGAACAAAGAAGTGTTAAACAAACGAGTAGCAATCTACATTCCGTCGAAGATCGGCCAGACGGTTCATATCGACAAACAACGGCAATGGGTTCGCAAGGCCCTGGATCGGTTTTCGGATATGTTCGGCGGAGCGACTGCAATCAAGGGTGAAGGTGCGTTCAAAGTCGGGACCGAACTAATTCTTGAAGATGTGGTCATCATCTTTGCATTTACTAGTAAACAGGGTGAAACGTCTCACCGCTCGGAAGTGATCGCCCTAGCCAAAGAGATCGCAGACGACATGAAACAGCTTTGCGTGTCGGTCGAAATCAATGGCGGCATGGAATTTATTGAATAAGGAAACAACTGTGCAAGACTTTGACAAAGCATTGGAACAATTCATTGAAGGTTGTCAAAAAACCTTTGATGAAAGCCATCCCGCCGTTTTGGCGGCGATGGTCGAGGTCAAATTGGTGATTCGCAATCGTAATGCCAAATATATCGCCATCGACCGCGTGGAAACAAACAAGGAAAGCAAAAAGGTCGTAACCGCAAGCGTTCATTGCTTCGTAGCGGCCAAAGACGGGCATACAAAGGGACTCGGATCGTTCAAGCAGGGCGACGTTCTCAAGGCCGCAGGGTTCAAAGCTCCCGCCAAAGGTGCCCGAGGCAATATATTCGACGAGCATAAGGGGCTGGGTCGGATGGGTCGCTTTGGACCGGGCTATAACAATTAGAACCTAACGCGCCAAAAGCCCGTTGCCTGAGAGGTGGCGGGCTTTTTTAATTAACTAATATCGACATGACCTTTATCTGGAGTATGATGGCGGCCCGATATTTAATTAGACCACGGCGCGTATAGTAAGGTGCTGACGATGGTTGGCTACTCTCTGGTGCGATGCGGGCCAAACTCGCTGAGCCTTGGATAGCCAGCCTTGACCTTGAATCCAGAAGGTGTAGGTGAGAGTAGCCTACCATCGTTATCAACCCCCTAGCAATGGAGTATATCATGTTACGCAATCGTTTTAGTGATCCGTGGGAAGAGGGAAGCCCCGAGGCCCTGGACAATGGCCAACCCGTGATCCCCGCCTCGTCTTCTCTGATTCCCGAGATCGCCGCACAAGACCGCGAGATCGCCGACGAGATCGCCGAGGAATCTGGCATCGTTGCCGTCTTCGTCCCCGAGATCGCCGATGAAGTCACCGAAGAAGAACTCAACGCCATTCTGCGGCCCGCCGCATAATTAACTATACCATAGCGCGTATAGTAAGGTGAAGGGTATGCGATACCCGCTCTTTCTCCCCTAGCATGAAAGATCGAACAATGACCGGTGTAATGGATGCAACTGTAAAGGTTTCGCTGGCAGAAATGATCGAGATACTCGACGCCCGTAAGGGTGCCATGATTGTCTCGATGGTGACCGATACCAAGCCGAAGCTCTTGGCGAAGTCGAGAGCAACCAGCGAGCCGACCAGCGAACGATACCCCGAAGGAATCGGACGACTCGCCTTCGGGCGTCACATGTTGGCGACTAACTATGAGGCCAACGTCCAGGCCCAACGAGAGCGAGAAGAACACGCCGACCCGCAGGAATTTAAGGTCGAAGGGCTTTGGAAGTCGAAGGCCCACCCCGAAGGTGCGGGGCGTCGGTTCGGTAGGTTCCTCGTGATCCACGTCGATAAACCGGGCGTCTTCTACTTCCGAACGCGGCCCGACTCGGACGAACACGGACGGCCCGTTAAAATCCGCGACCGGTGGATGCGAAAGCATGACAACTCCGAGGTAGAGGGCGATGAACTGGACGACCTGAAAGAGAACTACTTGTCAAGCAAGCCGAACGGGCAGAGCAAGCAGCAACTAGCCCGCGAGATACCCTATCGAGCTTGCGAAGTGGCGAACGTCAAGAGCATAACAATCGGCGGCATCACCTACGAACTCGACCACGACGGGGAAACCCCCGAGTGGACCGCCGACCCCGCATAACCCGTGCTAGGGAAGCCGCCGCCCCGACCGCAAGGAAGGGCGGCGGCTATTTATATGCGCCATCGTATAGTTAAATAGTAGTTAAATTTTAATTAACACCACACCATGACATGACCTTTAACTAAGGGGCAACGTACCCGGCGCCGGAGATCCAGCTAAGTAGGCCCAGCAGGTAGGCAACTATACCACGGCGCGTATAGTAAGGTGATGACAGTGGGGGGCATGACTTTCTGCCTCGTCAGTTTAAGTCACCCCCCTGCTGTACTTTACAACCCATCCCTAGCTGGAGAAGACACATGGCACAACTCGTGAACAATGCGGTAGAACTATTGAAGGACGATCACCCACTGCACAAGACGTTCGCCAAGTGGTGCAAGGCGAGGCACAAGGGCGAGGGCGAGGCGCCGAGGCCGAGCAAGAGGACGGCCCGCAAGTTCTTGCAAGCTCACCCCCAGTTCTCGGCGAGCAAGCAGCCCGAGACGAAGCCGACGCCCCCACCCGTAGTGCGAGTCGGCCCACCCGTTGGGTTCCATACGGCCCAGGCACGGCGGGTGGCGGCGTAGTCCTAATGGAGATACCTAGCACCCAATGGGGGTGCTAGGTATTTGTTACATTTATTGTTACTTCGGAAAAGTTTTCAAAAAAATATTTTTAGGGACTCTTTTTTTAACCCCCCCAGTAGCCACTTCGGCCAGATCTTTCTTTTG
>Ga0180431_10003344_pt1 | contig 20738 bp, 13 predicted proteins | sample SS_ome_11_FD_132459 | JGI IMG/M metagenome (GOLD analysis project Ga0180431, IMG submission 132459) | Hypersaline lake sediment archaeal communities from the Salton Sea, California, USA - SS_1_MS_1 metaG | ecosystem: Environmental > Aquatic > Non-marine Saline and Alkaline > Hypersaline >...
CTGCAGAACGGGATCGGAGCCCCGATATCACGATTACTATAACAAATCCTGCTCTGCAGGATATTCCAAATCCGGACCGAAGAGAAAATCCATGTCAGTCTTCCAACCGATCATCACGGCGATGAGAGAGAATAGCATTGCACAGCTCGACAGTGACATCATCTATCCCGGTTCATTCACCGAAAAAGATGGGGTGAAGCTCCTGATGGTTCAGCGTGACGGAGACCGTGCGATACTCGCAACGGGCAGCGGCCGCCCGTACGAGGAACTGTCCGGCGAAGCGCTCTCCGACTGCAAGATCTGCGAGCTCACTCACGGCAATCGCCTTCTCCTGAATCGATACTTCCCCGCAACCCGTCCGGCCCCCCTCGGGAAGGAGGTCGCCTCCATCGGTCTTGGCGATCGGCTCGGCCTGGCAACCACCGGCCACCTCAAGGCGATCGGGGAGAGGCCGGTGAAGCCGGTTCTGGCACAGCAGAGCATGCGCGAGCTCACCCTCACCGGACGGAGCCTCAGGGAGGTGCTCGACCTCGCCTGCTACGCGGTATTTCAGGAGGGATACCATAACGGTTTCGGTGCTGACGGGGATCACCTCAAAACCGAGGTTGATATTGCCGCCGCGCTGAGCTTCGGCTATACCATGATAACCCTCGACTGTTCTGATGCCATTGACGAAACCATTGCATGGATGAGCGATGCTGACATAAAGAAGTGCTACGAGGACCTTGCCGCGGAAATACGCGATCACTACGAAAAGGTCTATCAAAACAGGACCGTCACGGCAGGAAAAAAGAAAATTCGCTTCGATGAGCGGAAACTGGCAGAGGCCGTTCTCATCTATCACGAGGCAATCTGCTTTATCGAATACATATATCGGGAGTACATTGCACGGGCAGGCCGAGAAGTGGACTTCGAAATATCCATTGACGAGACGACCGAGCCGACCGCACCGGCGGCGCACTATCTCGTTGCGGCAGAGCTGCAGGAGCGTGGCGTTTCCGTAACGAGCCTCGCCCCGAGATTCTGCGGAGAATTCCAGAAGGGAGTTGACTATCGCGGAGATATCGATCGCTTCAGAAAGGAATTTGCTCTCCACGCTGCAATTGCCGATCATTTCGGTTACCGGCTCAGCATTCACTCGGGGAGCGACAAGTTCAGCGTATTCCCCACTATCGGTGAGGAAACCGGTGGAAGATTTCATCTCAAGACATCAGGGACGAGCTGGCTTGAGGCGCTCAGAATCATCGCACTGAGAAATCCGGGCCTCTACCGCCGCATGCATCGCTATGCATTGAAACATCACGTGGAGGCACGGAAGCTCTATCGGGTGAGCCTCAACCTGAAGGCCATCACCCCCCTTCAAATGTCCAAGGACCATCAGCTCCCCCATTATCTGGACGACGAGGAGGCGCGGCAGCTCATGCACATAAGCTACGGCCTGCTGCTGCAGGCACTGGATGAATCGGGCGATCCCCTCTTTCGGGATGAGATATACCAGACGCTGCGGGAGAATAGATCGGAATATGAGAGCACCCTTATCACGCATATCGGTCGTCACCTGGAAGCGCTCGGCACATAGAACGAGTTCCCCCTTTCGGCGTCGTCGGGAAGAAAATCATGAGCACAAAAAAACACCCGTATTATTCGGAACCGCACCGCCCGTTAATGGCGATAAGACTCTCGCCCAGGCTGGTACGCTCCTGATGATGGCGGAACAGGCCGGCTGGCAGCCCACTGGTGGCGGAAGGAAACGCTCATCACAATCGGTTCTTCGCCCTGATGAAAGCAGAAGAGGGAGCACTCGATCAGATGACCCGTGAGGAGCCGATCGGCAGAACGGGAAGAGTCGAATACGACACATTCACTTCGACCAGCCGGTTCCATTTTTAAAACGAAGGAAGAGTGAGAAAAGGTGAAACCCTTCATAACGGATGATTTTCTTCTGGAGACGCAACAGGCACAGGAGCTCTATATCCACAATGCCCGTGATCTCCCCATATTCGACTATCACTGCCATCTCCCGCCACAGCAAATCGCCGAGGATCACCGCTTTGAGAGCATCACCGATCTCTGGCTCGCCGGCGATCACTATAAGTGGCGAGCCCTGCGCACCAGCGGAATCGATGAGAAATTCATTACCGGCACCGTTCCGGACTGGGAGCGCTTCAACGCCTGGGCATGCACGGTTCCCCACACGCTCAGGAATCCCCTCTACCACTGGACGCATCTCGAGCTGAAGCGCTTCTTCGGCATCGACGAGCTCCTCAATTCCCGATCCGCTCGGCGCATATACGATCAGTGCAATGAGATGCTCCAAACAGATGAATTCAGCGCACAGGCACTGCTGCGCAAGATGAAGGTCGCCGTTGTGTGCACCACCGACGACCCGGCCGATACTCTCGAGCATCATCGAATGCATGCCGGCACGGGCACGAGGTTGTACCCGGCATGGCGCCCTGACAACGCGCTGCGGATCGATACTCCCGGGCCCTTCAACGAATGGGTAGAGAGGCTTGCCGCCGTCTGCAACAGGGAGATTTCTCGCCTCGGCGACTTCCTTGACGCGCTCGAGGAGCGGCACCGCTTCTTTCACGAGCAGGGCTGCCGGATATCCGATCACGGCATCGATCGGGTATACGCCGAGAACTTTACCGAGCGCAGGGCGGCCCGAGCGTTCAAACGGGCGCGCGCCGGGAAACCGGTTGATACAGACGACAGCGCCATCTTCAAGTCCTTCATGCTCCATTTCTTCGGTATCATGGATCACGCCCGGGGATGGGTACAGCAGTATCACATCGGGGCGCTCAGAAACGCGAACAGCCGCGCCTACCGAAAACTGGGACCGGACACCGGCTTCGATTCGATCGGAGATGGCGACCTCGCCGGACCCCTCGCAACATTTCTCGATAGGCTCGACCGGACCGATCAGCTTGCCAAGACCATACTGTACCCGATACACCCTGCTGATAACGAGGTCATTGCCACGATGATCGGGAATTTTCAGGACGGGCGGACGCCGGGCAAAATGCAGTTCGGAAGCGCCTGGTGGTTCCTCGATCAGAAGGAGGGAATAGAGCAGCAGCTCAATGCCCTTTCGAACATGGGGCTCCTCTCCCGCTTCATCGGCATGACGACCGATTCGCGGAGCTTCCTCTCCTATTCACGGCACGAGTACTTTCGACGGATACTCTGCAACCTCCTCGGGAACGATATGGAGAGGGGGCTCCTGCCCGACGACAGAGATCTCATCGGAGAGATGATAGCCGATATCTGCTACGGCAATGCGAAGCGATATTTCGGCCTTGCAACCGGCACCGCGGAAAAATGAACCGGCTCCGCTTCCCTGCTCCTTCAAAGAGGTTCGGCCTGCAACAACGATAATAATACTCTTTGATCGGAATAAGGTCAAAAAGATCAGACAGGATTAACAGGACAAGAGAATTGGGAAATTACCTCAAAACTTTCCTGCACCCCCTCTACCGCATAACGTGCTTGATAAATCACCGCGGGGATTTCGTGATACAATACGCATAAAGGGAGAAGACAAATAGGAGGAGCCGCTATGAGATATTTAAGATCAGCACTCTATTCACTTATCACCCTTATCAGTGTCCTCTTGATCATAACGTTGATTATTACCTCATGGCGGGTATACCGCCTGACAGCTTCTGTTCCCCACCATCCTCTTGAAAGAGTGATACTCTTCACCGAGATCGGAAACACCATATTCGAGATTGAGAAGCGGGATGTCGGTGGTCTTACCATCCTGACACTTTTCAGCAATGATGTTTTACACCTGCTCAGGACAGAGGGGTACGAGATATCCATGGCCGTGGACAATTTTACCCCCCGGATGGCGCAGGCGGTCAAGCGTCTCAACCGGGCGGGGATTCCGGTATGGGTATGGCCGCTCCACCCCTTCGAGGACGGCTACTGGCTCTCCGCTGATAATGCGGAGAAATTCCCCGCACTCTATGATCGGTTCCAGCGCTGGGTCTCGGAAAACAGGCTCACCGTAAAAGGTATCATGCTCGACATGGAGCCGACCTATCAGGATGTTCAGCTTCTCCGCGAGGCGGTCAAAAGGGACGGTATTCTCGGGGCGATAGGATTTCTCCTCGATCACCGCGATCGGGATCTCTATACAAAAGCATTTCTCATCTACCGGGATACGGTTCTGCAAATGCAAAAAGACGGCTATGAGGTGAGCACCTTCAACTATGCCTATATCCTGGACGACATGCTCGACGGAGACAACTCCATTCAGGAGATGTTTCATATCGTATTTGTCCCATCTGACATATCGAGCTATATGTTCTACCGGAGCTTCTTCAAAGATTCAGGACTGGGAACCGGCGCCGCCAATGTGCTCTCCTATGCGCGATCGCTCAACGGCGGTTCCGCCGCCCTGGGAAGCTATATGAAACCCTTCTTCTCCTTCGAACATCTCGCCGAAGACCTGCGCATCGCCGCACGATTCTCATCTGTCGTGCATCTTTATAATCTGGAATCACTCGTGCTCCGCGGGTGGCTCCCCAGGCTCTCCACCGTCAATCTGGAAACACCGGTCGATGTTCCGACCATGAGTGCGCTCGTCATCACCCTGTATCGAACATTCTTCTTCCTGCTCGATCTCTTCACCGGCACGAGCAGCCTCTACGCCGTGCCGCTTCTCGGCGCACTGCTCGTCGCCCTCTTTCTGATTTTTTACCGGAGAGCCGGAGATGCTAAATGAGTATCTCCTTGAATTCCCGCTCCTGCGCCGCAAGGAGATCCGGCTTTCCCTTCCCGCTTCTCCGCTTAATGAGAAAATCCTTGAGCCGGTTATGAAGAGCGGGGCTCAGGGGATACCGGACCGAGTTCAGGAAGGATATGAGGAGAAAGATCGCGGGCACAACCACAAAGACGACCCGCAGCACGATAATGAATTCACCGGTCTGCTCCTGGGGGATCATCTTCACCACGCCGTCAACCGTCTCCTTGACCGGAGGCCGGTAACCGGCAAGCGACATCGCGATTGAGATGATAAAGAGAGCAACTGCCGAGCTGACCTTCCGGGCAAAAGTAAAGATGCCGGAGTAGATGCCCTCCCGCCGCAGACCGCTGTAGAGCTCGTCGACGTCGGTGATATCGGGGAAGATTGCCCAGACGAGAACCGCGATCCCGCCAACGGCAATACCGAGCGCGGCTGCGAAGAGGTGAAGGACGATCATTGAGGAATCAGGCGCGATGACAAAGCTCAACAGCATGGTGATGAGCATGAAAAAACAGAAGTATGCAAAGCTGGTCTTCTTGTTCAAGCGCTGGCTGAGCACATAGAGCACCGGTATGAAGACGAGCTTGATAATAAAGAGCGTTGCAAAGACGTAGTTTGTCTGATCGCTTTTCTTGAGATAATAGGTCATGAAGTAGATGATAATCGCCATGACCACATCGAAGGTCATAAAAGAGAAAACGTACATCCAGAGCACATTCCGAAAGGATCGCATCCTGAAGGGCTCCATGAATTCCCTGATAGTGCGGCGCACATCGATTGGTTGCACCTCCGACTGAAACTCGGGCCGTTCCCGGGTGAAGAGAAAAACCGCAATAAAGGGAAGGGCGAAGAATAATCCGAGAAAGATACCCATGGTTATATACCCGTGTCGCACATCGGGGAAGTGCTTGACCACTTCGAGTGGGATCGCAGCACAGACGAGAGCCGAGAGGCCGGAAAACCACATCCGCACTGAAACGAGGGAGGTCCGCTCACTGTAATCGAGGGTAAGCTCGGAGGAGAGCGCCGTATAGGGAACGTGCACCATGGTAATGATAGTCGAGAAGAAGATATACGCGAAGAGCACAAAAACGAATCGGTGCAGCTCGAGGTCAAAGTCAACCGGATACCAGAGGAGAAAGGTTGCCAGAAACACAAAGATAATTCCGGCAAGAAAATAGGGACGGCGCCGGCCGAATCGCGTTCGCGTCCGGTCGGAGATAAATCCCATGATGGGATCGGAGACGGCGTCCCATACCTTGCTCAGCAGGAGAACGATACCGGCGAGCGCGGGATCTATCTTCACCACGTCGGTGAGGAAATAGAGGTAGTAGATGCCAATAACGATTAAGGCGCCCCCGCCGAAGGTGTCGCCGACACCGTAGGCTATCTTTGTTCCGAAACGAAGCTTCTCAGAATTTTTTTCGGTCATTGCAAGCTCCTCTTTGCATTTAGTATAACCGCAGTTGAAAACCGATTAATTGAATCGCATCAGTGGCAGGTAACGGATAACAGGCGATTTCACTATTCATCACCTTCCCCCGGCACCCTGCTGCCCTCTCCCCGCCAACAGCACGGACAGATACAGACAGCCGACTCCCTTTCCCAAAATTCATATATGATCAAATAAAACAGGCCCTGTCGAGAGTCTGTATCCACGGCCGCGGCGTCTTCACCAGCTCGGGGTAGAGCTTCTGGCATTCGGCAATTGCCGAGAGCGCGCCTGGCAGAATATGGGAATTGCTATAGTGACGAAAGAAAAACTCCCGATCGGTGAGAATTTTCTCAGCGGCAGCGAGATATCGGACAACAGCCGCACGTACATCATCTTTGCGATATCCATCCGCAATTCGGCATGATCGGGTGAGGCAGTAGATTCCGTCCAGATCAATACAATAGGATACCGCACCGTCCCAGAGGCCGTTGGGCTGCTGAAGCCGGAGGGTGTGATTGATGATCCGCTCGGGATAGCGCCACTCCCTGCTGCAGAACTCGTAGACATAGTACATGTGGAAGGCGCCGCCCATCTCGTGCTTGGTGGGCTTCCGGATGACACGCAGGCGATGTACGAGGCCCCGGCACCAGAAACCGGAAGCGGGATCAGCCTCACGGTCCAGCCAGTTGAAATACCAGGTGAGAAATTCATCCGTTTCCTCGCCGAGCATGAGGAGCATTGCCGGGATACCGGCAATAATGTGCGAGCCCGGCCAGATGAGCGACCAGTTCACCCCCCTGATCCACTTTTCCATTGCTTCTGTTGAGGAGAGGATCGCATCCCTCCATCCCATCGGATAGGCGGGACGCCTGTTGATCAGATGCAGCGCCGCCACGGCATAGGCGGTGGTGTGCTCCCGGTAGTGGGTATAGGTATAGGTCTTCCGGTACCAGCCAGTATCGGGCTTCTGAAACTGATTGATGCACGTCGCCCATTCATCCCTCTCCCCCTCCGAGAGATCCAGCTCGCCGAGGGTGCATCGGCTTATGAGCATATCGGTCGTCCCGTAGAGGCTCGTGGGACCGCCCTTTTTATAACTGTAGTCGCCGATACCCGATCCTGAGCGAAACAGCTCGACCCACTCCGGGAAGAACTCTTCCTGAAATCTGGAAAAATCAAAGGGACCCTTCTCGTTCATAGGCACTCTGCGGTTATACCCTCTTCCTTTTCATCTCTGCATCACGGCATCGCGGCGGCTTCTCCTCTCCTGCATGTCAGAGGGAAATCCTTTCACTTTTTCCTGTAGAGCTTCTTCAGTTGATGATAGGAGCGCTTCGGCACCCGCTCCCGCGATGTCACTCCCTTGAGATTGTAACAGGGAACCGGATTGTTCGGGAACCAGGTGTTGTAAAAATCGGAGAATACCCAGGGCGAAACCCCAACGACATGCTTCCTCTCCTGTACGGTATTCCAGTAATCGATCATTACCTTTTCCTGATACTCCTCCGAATAGGTCTTCCCGTAGTCAACCCGCTCGGCTTTCCAAACGCCATTGCTCTCACTTCTCCCCGGCGCCGCACCGGCGCCGAATTCAGACAGGATAACGGGCTTTCCCGGATATCGCCTGTGAAATCGGTCCAGGTGAGGACCGATACCATCGGTCCTGCCGTAGTACCAGCCGTAGTAGGTATTCAGGGAGATAACATCCATATACCGTGCTGTTGTTCTGCTCCGGTCGAGGATCGGAATATTATACGTCAGCTCCGCCATGGTGACCGGTCTCGTCGGGTCAAAGGCCTTCGCAACGGAACGGAGCCATCCGAAAATCTTCCCCCCCTCGAAGAGGGTATAGCACTCATTCCCCGCGCTCCAGAGGATGACAGCCGGATTATTTCGATCACGCTCTATCATCTCAATGAGCTCTCGCTGCGCATTCAGGAGAAGCTCCCGGTTGCTCATCTGTTTCATTCCGAAAAGCCGATGGGGAAACAGGGCAATGCTCTTCTTCTCCTCATACCACGCGGTAAATCCAACCCCCGCCTGATAGAGGGGGATCTCCTCGCTGAGAAGAAATCCCATGTCCCGCGCGCGCAGGAGCTCTTTTGACCGATGCGGATAGTGCGCCATCCTGATATAATTGGCGCCCATGCGCCGAATGAGCGAGAGATCCCGCTTGATGATATCATCCGTCTGAGTGGCGCCGGCCTCAGGATCATCCTCATGCTTGCAGATACCCTTGAGGAAGATCTGCTTCCCGTTGAGCAGAAGCGATTCACCTTCCACGGAAACGGTTCGCATGCCGGTTTTCACCAGAAGATCCTCTCGTATCCCCTTCGATTTAAGCGAGAGGCGGACATCATAGAGATGGGGAGATTCGGGAGACCAGAGCTTCGGCCTCGCAATACGCACCGTAAAGGAATGCCGCTCTACCTTTCCCGGTGTACGGCTCTCGATACGCTCATGGCCAACCGTGTGCCCCTGATCGGCTACCGTGCAGGAGAGCGAATAGGGTCTCCGTATCCTGCGATTGTGCACGAGGATATCAACCGCAAGTGCCGCATGGTCATCATTCACCTCCGGCCTCGCATCAACCTTGAACACATAGGTTTCGGGTATCAGCTCGAGGTACACATCGCGGTAGATACCCCCATAGGTATGCCAGCCCGGATTGTGATCCGCGCGGATCCGGGGTGGCAGCGAGACCTCGGTTAACCGGTTATCACTCCTCACCACCAGGAAATTCTCCATCCCCTCCTGGATATGTTCAGAAACATCGAAATAGAAGGGAGTGTAGCCGCCCTCCCGGACACCGAGGAGCTTTCCGTTGAGCCAGACGGTACAGCGCAACAATACTCCCCGGAAGCAGAGACGAATAAAGTGATTTTCTTTTCTCCTGAAAGAAAGGCGAAACCGCTTGCAGAACCAGGTATATCCCTCATAGGCGGTATGGGGGCTCTCCGCGGCGTTATAGGTAAAGGGAACGGAAACGCCAATCCAGTTTCCGTTAATGCTCAGGGTATGCCATCGCTCCATCTCGCCGATGGCATCGGGATCAAATTTCATCTCCCAGTGGCCGGTGAGCATCTGCACCCGGTGACCGGTCTCATCGCAATCGGTCGGATAGGGAAGCCCATAGCTCCACAAATAGGGCACTCCTTTTGCAGAACGCACCTCGAAGTTATCTCCCCGAGCGCCTGCCGCCACCGGAAGCTCATCTAAAGATAAACGGGAATACACCTTGAAAAGATACAGGAATACAGCGGCAAGCAGGATGCCGATAAGGAGAAGCGCAAAAGCAGCAATTGAAAAAAGTAGCGTGAGCCAGCCCATTGATCAGCCGCGTTCCTTCAAGGTGATAGTGAGCCTGTAGATTGACAGAGGGCTATAATAATTGCAAGAAAATTATTTTCGACTGCTCTTTCCGTATTCATTTTATATTCTTCGGCGTGTTTTCTCTATGATTTTCTCGTGAATGACATCATTGTGAAATCGTAAAATGGAAGTGCCGAATTGACATATTAAAATTTGCTTCTCGCAGAATGTACACTGCGCATATTGTACCATCTGCGTCGAAATTTTTTTCCTCATTCGGGAAATATAACGGTTACCGCCATTCCGTTCCTCCTATCCAGAGCAACATCCCTTTTCAGCTGTTTTGTCAAGGAATGCACCAGATGCAAACCGAGGGATTCAGTTGTTGAAATGTCAATATTATCGGGAACTCCCACACCGCTATCACGCACGACGAGAGTATGATCCCCCGAAGAGTCCTTGTGAAAATCTATTGATATTTCACCCTTACTTTGGTCGGGAAAGGCGTATTTCAATGAATTCGCGACAAGCTCGTTGATAATCATTTCGCAGGGAATGGCGTCATCAATGCCGAGAAAAATATTTGTTATGTGAATTAGTTATTCCCCCATGAACACTCACCACATAAATTCAGCTTCATGGTATTGCAACCTAACAATTCCAAACCGTTTCAGATCGTAACAGCTCTTCTGCCGATCGGGCATCGATCGGTTTTGAAAAAAGATATCCCTGCCCGTACTCGCAGGAGAGCTCACTGAGCTTCCGGTAATGCTCCTGATTCTCAATTCCTTCGGCGATGACCTGCATGTGAAGGAAATGGGCCAGTTGAACGATTATCTGCACAATGACCTCGCTCTCATCGTCAAAACCCATCCATCGAACAAAGGACTTGTCTATCTTGAGAATATCAACGGGAAAGTGCCTGAGATAGCTGAGCGATGAATAGCCGGTTCCGAAATCATCCATGCAGATCTGAAAACCCATTGCTTTGAGCTTGAGGAGCATCATATTAGCTGATTCCTTGTCCTCCATGAGGGCGCTTTCCGTAATCTCAAACTTGATTGTATCGGGAGGGACGCGGTAACGGGCAACTATCTCTTCGATGGTTTCGTACAGTCCCTCATGTCTGAACTGAACAGCCGAGAGATTGATACTTATAGAAAGGGAAGGATCGGAATGGAAAGTCTCATGCCACTTCTTCAGCTGCCCGACCGACTTCTCGATTATCCAGTTCCCCAGGGGGATAATAAGCCCCGTCTCCTCGGCATGCGGAATAAACGCGTCTGGCTTCACGAGCCCTCTGCTTGGATGCTCCCACCGGGCAAGCGCCTCAAAACCGGCAATCTTCCCCCGCTTGAGAGAAACAATCGGCTGATAGTATACCGTAAATTCTTCATTTTCGAATGCGGCTATCAGTTCCTTTTTTAAACCATCGCTCTTTCGGTTCCCCGCTGATACAATATCCTCCGGGGAATCTCTCATGGTATTCTCATTAAGCGCGGTCAGCTCTTCCCGGGCCTTTTGAATCATGAGATTCTGCTGTACGGCATTCCTGATGGTTGATACCAGGAAATCTCTTAACTGCGCTTTACCCAGTTTAAGTGAATACTTTTTTTTATCTGACTTTATCTCCATGCAGATACGTTCGTTCTTCGCATCCTTCGGATTACTGCTGTTTATTAATTCCCGTATGCTCGTTATGAGATACTCTTTCTGATACGGATTGTTGATGTGATGTCCCATTCCCCTGTTGAGCCAGCGAAAAAATAATTCGACCGTGAGCTTCTCGGGATTCATCAGAAGGACGGGTATCTTCTTGTTGAGATCCTCTCCATTTATGAACCGCCGTATTGCCGAATCGCTCTCCGTAATCGAATCGGTCAAGGCAATGATTAAATCAAAGTATTCATTTTTTGTTTTCCGTTTCGCCTCTGCAATCCGGTTGACAACAATGATATTGTAATGCCCCTCCAGCAGTGTTTCCATGAGCCATGAGCACCTATCAGGGTTTCTTGTAACGATGAGCAGGCGAATATCATTCATGGTCGATTACAGTGCTCAAATTTTTTATCGGAGGTCTTCCCCGGCATATTAGCTCACGTGAGCGGAACCACCACCATAATGGGATCTTTTATCTCCCTGTTCTTTCTGTAATTCTTCAGCGTTATTATCATCGATTTGGTCAACCGCTGGTTTTTGCTCCCGAGAACCACTCCCGAAGCGGAGACGAGCTCCTTGGCAAGGAGCATGGTATCGTCTAAATGATCGATCATGACCTCTTTAACCGTATAGATCTTCTTCTTTTTGTTGTCACGCGATATTGTTTTATCAAGTTTTTGAACAACTTTATAATCATACCATCTCATACGCTTCTTCACTTCATCTATGGCCTCATTCGTGTCCAATCCGGATTGAAGCATCTTGTCGAAGTCCAGGGCAACCTTCAGGATGCGGGCGCCCAGGGGAATATCCTCGCCGCTTCTCTTATCGCGGGGGAAACCGGTGCCGTCGAAGAGCTTCTCCTGATACAGCACAATCTCGGCAACCGGCTCCAGACGGGGGATATTGGCAAGCATCTCGCTTCCGGTTTTCGGATGATTCTCGAACATGAGCATCTCATCGGGATGAAGCCGAATATCCCGGTACACCTTGCTGAGTATCGAATCCGGAATGGTTATACAGCCTATCTGGGACAGCATCGCCGCAATCTCGACCTGCCATATATTCCCCAGATCCATCTTTTCGGCAATCTGCCGCACGATATGCCGCACGCGCAGAGAGCGGCTGAAGGCTTCCGGTTTCGCCAGCGCAAGGAGATCGCTGAGGAGCTTGATGCTCCCGCTGAGGGTCTTCCCGAGAAGCTCCTTCTCGGCGTTGATTAATCGATACTGATGAATGCCATCATAAATATTTTTCCTGAGCAGATCGGGAGGACACGGTTTTGTCAGAAATCGGAATATGGTTCCCTGATTGATGACATCGATAATTGCCTGCATATCCGCCTGTCCGGTGAGCATAATCTTAACGGTGTCGGGTGCCATCTCACCCACCTTCGCAAGAAACATGACGCCGTTCATCTGCGGCATCTTGTAGTCGGAAACAACCACCGAAAAGGGCTCGCTGGTCTTTATCATCTCCAGGCCTTCCATACCCGATCCGGCAGTGATTATATTCAGCTTGCCGTGCAGGTGCCGCTTGATACCGTCAAGCACGTTCTGCTCATCATCGACAACCAGAATTTTTTCTTCCATTATTTTCTCCTTACCCACCGCCTCTGCCGGAGCGTTCCTGAATCACATCAGGAAGATCATTCCCCTCTAAGAACGATGGTATATCACCAGAATCAGTAGCGAATCTTCTCAATAATAGTTTCAAGGCTCGTCTCCACGTTGAAAAAGCTGCTGTACCCGAGGGTACTTAGATAATTCTGCACCGGATTCTGAACATTGCACATATATATTTTATGGTTACGCTCATTCAGTGACTCTTTAATATAGATGAGAAAGTTCAGCCCGATATTGTTGATATACATCACACTTTGCATGTTGAATATAATATGTTCCCGCAGATGGCCATCTACCATGAGATCATGGAACTCGGCACGATAGCGCTCCTGAGAGTATTCATCAATATTAATATTGAAGTACAGAACGGAGACCGGCTGCTCACCTTCAAGCCCTTCATGGGTAAGGAAGAGGCTCACCAGCTTCTTTCCCTTTCTCGAGAGAGAATCAACCGCCCGCTGAATGGCAACCTTAATTGCCTGTTCAAGTTTTTTTAAATCAACCGGCTTCGCGACAAAGTCAAAGGCGTCGGCCTTCATGGCGGTGACCGTTGTTTTTATATCCGCAACGCCGCTCATGAGGATGACGTGAATGTCGCGGTTGATGAGCTTTATCTTTTTGAGGAGCTCAATACCGTCCATCCCGGGCATCTTGAAATCGGTTATCACCAGAATCGGATTTCTTAATTTAAAAAGGTCGATTGCATCCTTCCCATTGTTTGCGACAATCACGTCATATCCCTTTTTGGACAGGAAGATACTCATCTCGGCACAGATATCGGGCTCGTCATCAACCAGAAGAATGAGTTTTCTATTCAATGTGGCACCTCCCGCACTTTTCCTGAATTGCTGCACTGCTCACCGGAAACACGTTTCACAGGCAGCGCTATGGTGAAGCGTGTCCCCGCTTTACCCGAGCTCACTTTTATCGAACCATCATGCGATTTGATGATGCTGTAACTGATGGAGAGGCCGAGTCCGGTTCCCTTCCCGACCTCCTTGGTGGTAAAAAAAGGCTCGAATATTTTATTGACACCGGTGTCGGGAATTCCCGGCCCGTTATCCTCGAAGTGAATTACTATCGTTCCATTATCCGCATCGTGTAATGATAAGACCTTTATACTTTTTTGATCAGAGCACTCATAGGTATCGAGGGCGTCTCGCGCATTGATTATCAGGTTGATGAAGACCTGCTCCAGGCGGTTCGCGTCGCCGGAAATAATACATTCGGCATGGTCCAGCTCCAGGGAGTATTCAATGGAATGGTTTTTGAGCTGCTCCCCGAGAAGCGTAAAAGCGTCCCTGATCGGCTTATGGGGATCGAGGTCGGTGAAGTTCAGGTCATCCTTGCGGCCGAAGGTACGTATATGATCGATAATCCCGGATGCCTTCTCCACCTGGGACAGGATGACATCCGAGCGCTCCTCGATGAAACCCGGCGTATAGTCATTCTCAATAATGCTGTCTTTGACAAGCTGTGCGGCTATCTTGATGACATTCAGAGGTTGATTGATCTCATGGGCGATGCCGGTCGCCATCTCGCCGAGCGAGGCCATTTTGCTCGACTGAATGAGCTGTTGTTCCAACATTCGCTTCTCGGTAACGTCTTTCCCGTACAGGAGAAAACCGGTAATCGTTCCTCCGGGTGATCTGATCACACTAATAGTAATCCCGAGATACCCTTCCTCACCATTCCGGTTCGTGAATGGAATATCGGTTAAAGATACCGCCTCATTACCACTCCGGCTCCGGGAGATGCCATCACGTATGGCCTCCCGGTCCCTGCATATTTCGAAATCGTAAATACTGCGACCTATTACCTCGGAAGCGGTTCTGCCGAAGGTATTCTCGGCAACGGCATTCCAGTGCGTGATGATAGCGCCGGTGTCGATTCCGATGAGAATTGACGATATTGACGAGAGGAGCGTGCGGTATCGCTCCTCGCTCTCGGCGATTTTCTTTTCGAGCTGATGCCTGAACAGCGCCATCTCGACAACCGTGTAGAGCTCAAAATCATTTATCGGTTTAATGAGGTATCCATGGGGATTGGTCTCCCGCGCTCGCTGAAGATTCCGCTCGTCTGTATTGGCGGTTATATAAATGACCGGAACATCGAGGTACTCCTTTATGGTGTGTGTCGTCTCGATACCGTCCATATCCTCTTCCAGCATAATATCCATCAGTACAAGATCCGGCGGCTCTTCCCGTACCATCGTCAGCGCCTCGGTACCCGAAACCGCTCTCCGTATTTTTTCATATCCCCGATCATTGAGCATTCTGTCGATATACATCGCCGTTGTTACCGAATCCTCAACGATGAGTATGCTAACAGCATCAGGTTTCATAATGTGTCCTTATGTAGAAATATGTTCGAGCGTTTCGATGAGCACTCCCGGCTCACAGGGCTTGGAGAGGTAGCGGTGTACGATCTCCCCGGATCGCGCGAAGACCTCCTCATCGGACTGCCCGGTGAGGAGAATCCGCCTGATATGCGGATACTCATCCTTCACCTTTTCCAGAAGCTCGAAGCCGTTCATCCCCGGCATTTTGTAGTCTGCGACAATTATATCGATATGAGATCCGGCAAGCACCGCGAGCGCTTCCCTTCCGCTTACCACAAAGGCCATCTCCCAGACCTCTCGCTTTCCCCTGAGCATTCTCCGCAGGCCTTCGAGCAGTTTCGGATCGTCATCGACAAAGAGTATTCCCATTTTATCCTGTGGCATCTTCCCGATTATCCCTCCAGCGGTAATCGAATAGTAAATATTGTCCCCTTCCCCATCTCCGACTCGAGCGAAATGGTGCCGCCGTGCTTCTCAACGATAACAGCGTGCGATATAGCGAGTCCCTGCCCCGTTCCCTTTCCCACCGCCTTCGTGGTGAAAAAGGGATCAAAAACCTTCGACTGTATGTCCGGCGGAACCCCCTTTCCGGTATCACTGATGCGTATCTCTACGGAGCTTTCAACCTGACTGGTGCTGATGCGTATCACCCCTTTTTCATCGCTCCCCCTGTTTTTCTCCTCGATGGCCTGTGCGGCGTTCACCAGTATGTTGAGAAAGACCTGGTTCAGCTCGCCGGGAAAGCAGGGAACGCGGGGGATGTCCGGATCGTAGTCTGTTTCCACATCGGCAACGTATTTCCATTCGTTTCGTGAAATGGCAACCGTATTTTCCAGCGCTTTATTGATATCCTCGTCGACTTTATTGTCGGTTCCCGGATGTGAGAACTGCTTCATCGACTGCACAATCCGCGAGATGCGACCCAGGCCGTCTATCGATTGTTCGATTGCCTTCGGGATCTCCTCGTTGATGAAGGGGAAATCTATCTCTCCCTTGATTGATTCTATCTGCTTCGCCATCTCAACTGTGGTGCCTTCCTCCCGTACGGCGGCAACGAGCAGATCGCATCGCTCATGAAGCCTCTGGTAATCGGCGAAGGCGCCCTGCAGAAAGTGTACGTTATCGTTCACGTACTGCGTGGGCGTATTAATCTCGTGGGCGATGCCGGCAGCGAGCTGCCCTATCGATTCAAGCTTCTGCGCCTGGAGAAGCTGGCTCTCCATGTTCTTCCGTTCGGTGATATCGGTTCCGAAGAGGAGAAAACCCATGAGCGTGTCGTCAACATCCTTTATAGGATTGACCGTGATGCCGAGAAAACGCTTCTTCCCATCCGGTCGAACATAGACGATTTCATCGAGCCGAACGGGTTTATCCTCGGCAATGCAGTAGAATATCCCCTCATAGATATTATCCCATTCCCATTTAATTGAGCACTGGGAGAACTTACGGTTCAGCACCGCGGAAGCCGGTATGCCGAAGGTGATCTCGGCAATCCTGTTCCAGCGAATCACCTGGTCCTTTGTCGAGACCTGAATGAGAATCGAGGTTATTGCGGCAAGGAGGCTCTCAATCTCGCGTCGGGCGATGCGGAGCTCCTCATCCGCCTGTTTATGCTCAATTATGGTTCCGAGCCGTTCGACGATAACGTCGAGGAGCTTCTGTTCCTCCGCCAGAAAGGGTTCCTCACTCTGAGTCGTACGTTTCTCGCGATAGGAAACCTGAACATAACCGGCCTTCTCGCCCCTGACGACAATATCCGCCGTTATCGCATGCGCTTTTTGGGAGAAATTCCTCGGACGGTACTCCCTGCCGTCGTAGACGATTCTCGCCTGCACCATGTCCGGATATTGCCACGCCTCGGGGATGGCCTTTGTCATTTCTTTCAATATTGCGTTGAGGGGAAGTTCCCGGTTCTCGAAAATTTTCGATATGTTGTAGAGACATCCCAGCTCCTTCGTTCGCTCTGCAAGGTCCGCAAGGAAGCGATCCTTTTCCGCTTCGAGCATCTTCCGATCGGTGATGTCGGTCATGAGCGTCGAGAGGCCGACCACTTCTCCCTTCTCAACAATAGGCCTGCTCGAGGACCGCATGTGACGCACCGTTCCATCCCTGTCAAGCATCCTGAACTCGGATGGCGCAAGATCTCCCTTCAGCGTCGAAGTGAAGCTCTCGAGGAGCGCATGAAGGTCATCGGGATGAATGAAATCGGTGAAATTTCTCCCGGAAATTTCATCCACCATATATCCGCTCATCCGCTCGATCACCGGACTGATGTAGGTAATCGTTCCCGCGGTATCAACGGTAAGGAGCACATCGTTGAGATTCCCAACGAGGGTTCGGTATTTCTCCTCGCTCTCCCTGATCTTCTTCTCCAGGGAATCCCGTATGAGAGTCGTTTCCACCGTCGAATAGAGCTCGTATTCGTCTATCGGCTTGATAAGATAGCCGTGCGGCTCGGTTTCCATCGCGCGGCTGAGGTTCCTCTCGTCGGTGCTCGCGGTGAGGTAGATAATCGGAACATCCCGCAGCTTCTTGATGCGACGCGACGTCTCAATCCCGTCCATCTCCCCCTCCAGGATGATGTCCATGAGGACGAGGTCTATCTGCTCGGCTTTGAAGCGTGCAAGCGCCTCCTCGCCGGTGGCGACTGCACCGGCGACACTGTATCCCCTCCCCTCCAGAATACCCCGAAGGTACATGGCGGTTGGTATCTCGTCCTCGACAATAAGTATACGCTTCGATTTCATAGCATCAATTCCATTCAAAAAAGCAGCGTGTCTGCTTTTGTCTCTATGCGGTATCCCTTCTCATCAAAGAGCCGAAGGCAGGCGTCGGCCACATCGGGATCATAGTAGCGGCCCCTGTTCTTCCGGATCTCGTCGAGAGCAACATCGATGCCGAGAGCGGGCCGGTAGGGACGGTGCGATGCCATGGCCTCGACCACGTCCGCAACGGCCATGATCCGCGCCTCGATGAGAATATCGTCTCCCGTAAGTCCCTGCGGATACCCGGAGCCGTCCATTCGTTCGTGATGCTGATGTACAATCTGCGCAATGGGCCAGGGGAAGTCTATGGTCTTCAGTATATCGTACCCCACCAGCGGGTGCATCTTGATGATGTTGAACTCGGCATCGGTAATCTTCCCCGGCTTGCTCAGTATCTCCGAGGGAACGTATATCTTCCCGAGATCGTGTATTACCCCTGCCATCCTGATCCCCTCTATCTGTTGTTCGTCGAGCCCCATCTCGTCGGCAATTGCCGCGGCGAGCTCCGCCACCCGCCTCTGATGGCCCGCCGTGTAAGGGTCACGCGCCTCGACGGTGAGCGACATCGCCTGCACAATGCCGTCGATGGTTTTACGCAGCTTTTCGTACCCTCTCCGTATCTCCTCCTCGGAGCGCTTTCTATCGGTAATATCGCGAATAACACCCTGATAGCCGGTTATCGCTCCGTTCTCCCGCAGCGCATTCTCCGTCAACACGCAGATGAGCCCGGTGCCGTCCTTTCGCTGCATATTCACTTCGAGGTTCTTTACGAATCCCACTTCCCGCAGGGTATGCTCAAATGAAGCAATATCATCCCGATCAGCAAAGAGGCCATTCACGGTGAGGTCCGCCATGTCCCCCCGCTCATAGCCAAAGAGCTCGAGCATCGATCGGTTGAGATCGACATAATTCCCTTCGCTGTCCCTTATATAGATGGCGTCCTTCGATTCCTCGAAGAGCGTGCGAAAGCGCTTCTCGCTCTCCTCCAGCTTCTTTTCGAACTCATGCCTCCTGAGGGCTATCTCGATCGAAATGAGTAGATCCTTCTCCTCAATGGGCTTGATCAGGTAGCCGTAGGGATCGGTGATCTGGGCGCGCTCGATCACCTCTTCTCCGGAGAGCGCGGTCGTGTAGATGACCGGTATGGAGAGCGTATCCCGAATCTCCTGTGCCGCCTCGATGCCGTTGATGTCGCCGTCGAGCATGATGTCCATGAGGATGAGATCCGGCTCGATCTGATGGGCCTTCTCTATCGCCTCCTCCCCGGAGGCTGCCATACCGACGACTTCGAATCCCATCCGCTCGAGCTTATCCTTCATGTCCATCGCAACGATGATGACGTCCTCGACAATCAGTATTTTCTTCGCGTTGCGAGCGTCTCCTCTCATGTAATACCTTTTCCTGCTTTTTTATCCTTGAACGCGATGTTGAAAGAGGTTCCTCCCTTCCGCTCAAGCGATATGCTCCCCTTGATCTGCCTGACAAAGGCGTCGACGAGCTGCAGGCCGAGCGATTCGGTTTTTTGAAAGTCGATCCCTTTGGGGAAGCCGATACCGTTGTCGCTCACGGTCAGAAGGTACATGTCTCCATCTTTGGTGAGATGAACGTATAGTATCCCCTTCATACCATCGGGGAAAGCGTGTTTCAGCGAATTCGAGACGAGCTCGTTGATGATGAGGGCGCAGGGAATGGCGATGTCAACGCCGAAATATATGCTCTCAAATTCAATTTTGAAGTCTATGTCCATCTTCTTTACGTTATAGAACTGCAACAGCTGATCGACGAGATCCCTCGTGTATTCGGCAAAGTCGATCCGCGCCAGATTCCTCGATCGATAGAGCTTCTCGTGAACCAGGGCCATGGAGCGAATGCGGCTCTGGCTGTCTCTGAAGAGCTCGATATCCCGTTCGTCCCGGATGTATTTCTTCTGAAGCCCCAGCATGCTGGAGATAATCTGCATGTTGTTCTTCACCCGGTGATGAATCTCCTGCAGCATGATCTCCTTCTCCCGCAGCGACTGGCGTATCTGCTCCTCGGCCTTCTTTCTATCGGTGACATCGTGCACGACGCTTCTGAAACCAATGGGATTCGACGACCGGTCTCTAATCAAGTCGACGGATCCCTCAACGGATATCCTGCTCCCGTTTTTTCTTATTAAATCGTGCTCTGCGTTCTTTTTAGGCTCCCCGCTGCGATAAACGTCGTTGTACACTTGCCAGACCTTCTGCGCGTTCGTCTCGCCCGTGATCTGCCGGTAATTCATGCCTATAAACTCATCCTTCTCATATCCCATTGCTTCACATACCGATTTGTTGACAAAGGTAATGTTTCCTTTCAAATCGCTCTCAAAATATCCCTCCACCATCTGCTCGAGAATGGTCCGATATTTCTCCTCGCTCTTCCGGAGGGCTTCCACCGTCTGCCACTGATGGATGATGACGGCATGGGTGAAGGCGATTGCCCCGATGAGCTCTTCTTCACCATGGAGAAAGGGCTCCTCGTCCGCGTGAGGAGGCTCCAGGAGACACACCTCGATCTTCCCCGCCCGCTCCCTGTTGATGATTATATCGTCTTCCTGCTTCCACTCGGTTTCCCTGAAATTATCTGTTCTATATTCTTTCCCCTCAAAGACGATGCGGCAGCCGGTCAACTCCGGAAACTGCCATCCGTCCGGCATTATCCTGACGGTCTCCCGGAGAAAATCGTCAATGGAGTAATCTTCCCGCCGGCCTATCTCGTTTATCCGATAGAGACAGCTCATCTCCTTGATACGCTCGGCAAGATCCCGTTGAGAGGCGTCACGCTCCTTCTCCATCTCGATGTTATGGAGGGCGAAGGCGATGTC
>Ga0180431_10003345_pt1 | contig 20736 bp, 13 predicted proteins | sample SS_ome_11_FD_132459 | JGI IMG/M metagenome (GOLD analysis project Ga0180431, IMG submission 132459) | Hypersaline lake sediment archaeal communities from the Salton Sea, California, USA - SS_1_MS_1 metaG | ecosystem: Environmental > Aquatic > Non-marine Saline and Alkaline > Hypersaline >...
CGTCACGTTCACTCCCATAGCCGGACCAGGCCCATTGTTGTGAACCGATACCTGTACGACCCAGTACGGATCACTCCAGTCAACCTCATCGTAGCCGGTCAGGACCAGCTCGGGATCGTAGGGTACGCAATCCTGGCGGCATGTTCCCTCGAGCTCCACGGAACCGCACACTTCCAGGCCGGTATAAACGGTACATGTATGATACCCGAAAGCCGTCGGTTCGTAGCGGACCCCGACGGGGATGGAATCACCCGGTTCAAGGTAGAATGGACCGTCGCCGTAAAGGATGTCGAAATGATCACAGGACTCCTCGACAAATCCCTCTAGCCCAATGTTTCCTACGTTCTTGATGTAGAAATTGTCGTCCGCGTGACCGCCCAACGCTACGAGCCCGAAGTCGATATTGATCGGAGTGACCAGGCATTCAGTGACAACCCTGGCTTCCGGAGTCATGAACCATCCGAAGAATATATTGTCGTCATTCGAAGGATTGAGCGTATGAACGCTTATCAGCATATCCCCGTCGGAGACGAAGGGGATTAGATTATAGAGCTCATCGTCCGGTACTGTGGGATCCTCTGTAGGTGGATCGTAAGGCGGCGGGTTGTCGTTAAGGTCGTCGAGGCCCCCTACGGTGATCAACGCACCGTTTGCCTCCTCACCGTCATCCTCCCCACCCGCAGAAGAGGTCAGCCTGACACCGTTGACGTCTATCTCGCTGTACTGTTCCAGAGCAAATTCTCCCTGATGGCCGTATGATATCCCCAGTCCCATATCCAATACTAATGCAGGATCCGACAGGTCAATTGGATCGGCCAGGCTAATGAAGAAATCATCGCCGGCAATGTCCTGAGCACCGAACATCAGGACGATCGTGTTCTCCTGTGTCATCGGCACGTTTGGATCGTCGAATATGACTGCCAGGATCATGCCGTCGATATAGTACGTGTTGTTCTCGGTGATAGTAAAGTCGATCCTGCCTGCCGGCGCCGCATCTATTGTCGGCTTTAGAAGCGATGTCACATCGGCGAAGTAGTTGTAGCTGCTGATGGCCGACGGTGTCATAAGATCCCATGCGAACCCAACTCCGTCCACCATCACATCCCCGTCACTCATCTCAGTGTACGTATAGCCTGTAGTTGCGGCTGCGATGTATGCTCCCCTCACAACCGCACCGGCGGGTTTCTCGACCTGCACTATCGCGGACGCTGTAACTGTGCCGCATGCATCGCAGGACAGGGTGATCTGACCGGTCTCCTGGACCACCGGTGCCAGCGCGTCCGCGGAGGCCGCAGGGCCCGACAGGTTCTTTGGGGCTGTACCTGGTACCAAAGGCTCCTGCGCCTGCATCTGCATGGCGAAACCTATCAGCAGTACAGCCGCTACAACGGCCAGTCCAAGATTTAAATAATTAAGCTTTCTCATATTCTATCTTACCCCCTAACTCGATTTGATGAATGGCAAAATGATGGGCTGTTCGTTACTCGATTTCGGCAATAAGCAGACCTCCTTGCTGATAAACAGGGCAATTACAATCTCCCGCACCAACCGCCGGAGCGGCAGTGCCCTATTCCTTGTCACATTATCCGAACCAGCTGCTTAAGGGCCTGTACGAAAACAACATATACCCTACACTGCCCCCAAATATCGCCCTTGAAGACATGGCAAATCTAAATACGCTACTCCCACCCCAACACTATGCAGAAGAAGCAGTTTCATAAATATCGATCCAAACAAACCACACCGCATTCAACAGATGTCTGTTGATTCGAAACTACGTTCAACCCAGCGCTGAAACAAGCCGCTAAGCTAGGAAAAACAACCGGCCAGCATTTGGATGCTAGCTCATCTTCGCATTCGTATCTGGCGGCTGAAATGAAAGAAGAGTGATGTCTTTCAAGTTTTCGTGCTTCTTGACTTCCGGTTTCTTGTAATCCTTCCGCACTTTCTTATCAGACTTCTTCATCACTTTCCCCTTTGTTGAAATCCAACTTCCCACCTTCACAAACCACCATAATTATATAAATTCTATCACTATTATGAATTCCATGTCAATATAATTAATCAAGCATTAGAATAATAAAATGTCTTCCAGACCACCGATTAAAATAAGCTCCCTTTCGATCGATTCCGTATCTATCGAAAAACCGGCCTCAATCACGATGGAACTCAGAGCTTCTATAATCCTCTTTATGACACCTATGCCGTAAAGCCCCAGGAAACCGGTCCTTATCAGCTTGCCTGCATTCTCCCCCTGCCCTCCCGCCACGATCACTCCACGTTCATCGAGCCTCGAGACAAGATCGGAATCGATGAGCTCATCGGGTATGAGCAGGGCTTGGACGGCCGATGAGGGTACAGCTGAGTACGACGGCAGCTTAAGATGCGCTGTGGCCGATAGATACGCGTTTGAGCTTTTTTTATGCCTTTCCCTCAGGACCTCCCATCCCAGCTCCTCCATCCTGGAAAGGGACTGGTGTACCATCTGTATCGATCTCACAGCCGGTGTAAATGGCGTTTCTCCATGCTCCCTGCCTCTTTCATACCTCTTTAGTGAAAAGTAGTAAAGATCCCTCGTACAGCCCATCATCCTCTCCATGCCCCTCTTCCCCAAAGATACGAAGCTTACACCGGCTGGGGCGGCAAAGGCTTTCTGCACGGCTCCGACAAGCACATCCATCCCCCATTCATCCATCTTGATATCCTCGGCCCCAACCGAGGAAATGGCGTCGACTATGACGCACGGACGGGATTCCGGAAGCGCAGCCAAAAGCTCTTCGAGCGGAAAAAGGAGACCGGTCGAGGATTCCACATGCACCAACGTGATATGATCAGGATCGTACCGTCGTACCTTCGAGACGATCATATCGATATCTACGGCCTCGCCGGGACGCAATCCCAGCACATCGACGTCACAACCGTAGGCCCCGCAGATCTCGGCCCACCTGTCCCCGAACTTGCCTCCTGAGACGGCAAGGACCCGTTCACCTGGTCTGGTGACGTTCGCCACGGCGGCCTCCATCGCTCCGGTCCCCGATGATGTGATCAGGTAGACAGGCGATGAGGTTACGATGCAACGGCGGATCATCTCCTCGGTCTCGATCACGATCCTTCTGAATGAATTCGATCTATGATGCATCGGGACGATATTCTGGAACCTCGAAATGTCGATATCGACAGGGCCTGGGCTCAAGATGATCCGTTTCAATTCATCACCCGCCTCTTCCGCCCCGTACGGCTTTCCTCTCGATCCATCTCCAGATACCTCTCTTACCCTCACCCGTTTTAGAAGAGAAGAAGATGGCCGGCACTTCGAAATCGGAGCTCCCAAGCCCGGATCCTCCATCCCGGTTCTCTCCGCCGGAAAGCCCGACGGAAATCCCCTCGAAGCAGCTCGAAAGGTTCTCGATCACGAGCCTCCTCTCGGATCTCCTTATCTTGTCCGCCTTGGCCAGAACAACCATGAACGGCCGTTCCGAGTCTACGAGCGTCTGGAGCATGTCGATATCGTCCCTAGTCGGCGGATGACGGGAGTCTATCAGTTGAATCACACCCTTGAGATTACGCCTGCCGGTGATATAGCCGAAGAGAGCCTTCTTCAACGTCTCCCTCATCTTCATCGAAATCTTCGCGTAGCCATAACCGGGCAGATCTACAAGATAGAAGCTTTCGTTTATGAGCAGAAAGTTGATCGTTCGTGTCTTACCCGGCTCCTGACTGCTTCTGGCAAAGTTCTTCCGTCCCAGGATCGAGTTCAGCAGGGATGACTTCCCTACGTTCGATCTCCCACATACAGCGACTTCTAACCGCGAATCTTTCGGAAAAGCGGAAGAATCGATAGCCGAGCAGACAAATTCTAGGCTTCGTATATTCAATTTCGGGTAATCTTAATTGGCCGATTTCGGGGATTCCTTGCCGAAAAAATCCCCTATCTTTCTTCGGTGCTTCACTCCCCAGTCCAACTTCTTGGAAAACGCATGTACTAAGATATCATCCATGGAAGATACCGTGATCACCTTTACTTTCTTCCTCACCTCATCGGGGAGCTCTTTGATGTTTTTCTCGTTTCCCTTGGGCAGTAGTATCTTTTCGACGCCGGCGCGCATTGCGGCCACAGATTTCTCGTTTATACCACCCACCGGCAGAACCTTTCCCCTGAGCGTGACCTCACCGGTCATCGCAATATTTCTTCTTACCGGGATGTCGAAGAATGCGGATATCAATGCAGTGGATATGGCCACTCCTGCGCTCGGACCGTCCTTTGGGATAGCACCCTCGGGAACATGAACGTGGACATCTATCGAAGAGAAGAAATCGTTCGGTAACTGAAGCAGCCTGGCCTTGTTCCTCGCGTAGCTCAGCGCTATCTTCGCCGATTCCTGCATAATGTCGCCCAGCTGTCCGGTTAGAATCAATTCACCCTTTCCGGGCATCAATGTGACCTCTATGTTAAGAATCTCCCCTCCCGCCTCCGTCCAGGCCAGCCCTGTCGACATACCGACTGAAAGGGTCTCGTCTATTTCACTCTCCGTGAACTTTGGAATCCCCAGATAGTTTTCGAGATTGTTCTTCGTGATCCTAACCTTTGTCACCTCTCCATCTACGGCCAGCTTCTTGGCCACTTTTCTGCAAATGGACGCCAGTTCCCTTTCAAGGTTCCTTACACCCGATTCTCTTGTATAATTCTGAATGATAGCCTGCAGCGCCGCATCAGAAATATTCAACTGGTCCTGACCGATCCCATGCTGCTTCCTCTGCTTGGGCAGTAAAAACTGTTTTACAATGGCCTTCTTCTCGTGAAGCAGATACCCGGGAAGCCGGATCACCTCCATCCGATCCTTCAGCGCCGGCGGTATCGTATAGATAACGTTCGCCGTCGTGATGAACATCACCTCGCTGACGTCAAAATCCACCTCGAGGTAATTGTCGCTGAAATGCTTGTTCTGCTCCGGATCGAGTACTTCGAGCAACGCGGCGGACGGATCACCCCTGAAATCCGCGCCTAGCTTGTCGATCTCATCGAGCAGGAACACCGGGTTCTTTGTTCCCGCCTTTCTGAGCATCTGAACTATCCGGCCCGGCATAGAGCCTATATAGGTTCGTCGATGCCCCCTTATCTCGGCTTCGTCCCTCGTCCCGCCGAGTGATACCCGCACAAACCTCCTGCCGATGGCCTCGGCTATGGACCGGCCAAGTGACGTCTTTCCCACTCCGGGGGGGCCGACGAAACACAGAATGGGACCCCTCAAATGTCCTACCAGCTTGACGACGGAGAGGAACTCCAGTATCCGCTCCTTGACCTTCGTCAGCCCGAAGTGGTCGGCGTCGAGCTTCTCCTTGACCTGATTGATATCCAGGTTGTCTTTCGTCCTTTTTCTCCAGGGCAGGGAAGTAAGGGTATCGATGTAATTGCGCACGACCGTGGCCTCAGGTGTCATCGGCGACATCATCTTGAGCTTATCGAGCTCCCTGAATGCAATCTTCTCAGCTTCCTTGCTCATACCAGCTTTTCTGATTTTGCGCTTCAGATCGCGGTGCCCGTCATACTCGTCGCCATGTCCCAACTCACGCTTGATCGCCTTCATCTTCTCGTGAAGAAAAAGCTCCTTCTGGCTTTTCTGAACCTGACTCGACACCCTGTCGTCTATGTCCTTCTCCACCGATAGAATCTGTATCTCCTCGCTCAGTATCCTGCTGAGAAACATCAGCCTCTCCTCCACATCGACCATCTCCAGGATACTCTGCTTGACCTCGTTCCTTATCAACAGGTGGGCAGCAACGGTGTCGGCTATAGCCGATTTGTCCTCAACGGACTGGATGGAGAAGAGAACCTCGTTGGGAACCCTCGAATTCATCCTGACGTAGTCGGCGAACAGTGACTCCGTCCTGCGGGCAAGTGCCTCAGCCTCTCTGGTTGTACTGTCGACCGATTCGATCGATTCCACGCTTCCAGCGAGATAATTGTCTATCTCCATGTAATCCATTACTCTGACCCTGTGCAGACCCTCCAGCATCACCTTTATCGTACCGTCTGGAAGCCTGAAGAACAGCCCTATCCTCACGATCGTTCCCACCGAATACAGATCTTCAGATTCCGGATCGTCGACGTTGGCATTCTTCTGCGTCACTACGAGCAGTATCTTGTCCGTCTCGATCGCCCGCTCCACGGCGTTGACCGAAGGCTGGCGGCCGACCAGAATAGCGGTCGCCATGGAAGGGAAGATCACAACATCCCTCAGGGGGACAACGGGATAATAGCTATCAACCTCTTCGATGCCCGGATCTTCCGATTTTTTCATAATACACCGCCGTCGGCGTTGAGTAAGAACGCATCAGTTCTTGTTCGCTCTCAGCTTCCGCTCAGTTTCGAGGGTAACATGGGGATCGTCCCTGTTCGTGATCGTTTCCTCTGTGATCAGGATCTTGCGAACATTGGGGCGTGAGGGTATGTCGTACATGATATGAAGCATGGTGCCTTCCAGAATGGCCCGTAGTCCTCTGGCACCCGTCTTTCGCTCCTTCGCCAGCTTGGCTACGGCCTTCAGGGCTCCCGGTGTGAACTCTAGCTCCACATCCTCCATCTCGAACAGCTTCTTGTACTGTTTCACAAGGGCGCTCTTGGGTTTGAGCATTATATCTATCAGTGCCTGCTCGTCAAGATCATGCAGGGGAGCCACGATGGGAAGTCTTCCTACTAGCTCTGGGATCAGCCCGTATTTGATGAGGTCCTCCGGCTGAACGAGATCGAGCATCTCGCTTCTCGCTTTCGTATAGCCGGGACCGCGGTCGGTGCCGAATCCGACGATCTTTCTTCCTATCCTTCGTTCTATAATCTCTTCTAGATCCTGGAACGCCCCCCCGCAGATGAACAGTATGTTCCTCGTGTCGACTTCGACGAATTTCTGCTGCGGGTGCTTGCGGCCTCCCTGCGGCGGAACATTGGCAACCGTGCCCTCGAGTATCTTCAGCAGCGCCTGCTGAACGCCCTCACCGGACACGTCCCTGGTGATCGAAGGATTCTCGCTCTTCCTCGCGATCTTGTCTATCTCGTCTATATAGATTATCCCTCTCTCCGTGGCCTGAAGGTTGTATTCGGCGCTCTGGAGCAGGCGCACCAGGATATTCTCCACATCCTCACCGACATACCCCGCCTCTGTCAGGTTCGTCGCATCCGCTATCGCAAATGGTACTTTCAGGAATCTAGCCAGCGTCTGCGCCAGAAGCGTCTTACCCACGCCGGTCGGCCCGACGAGCAGAATATTGCTCTTCTCGATCTCCACATCATCGGTGCTTCTCTCGTGGTATATACGTTTATAGTGGTTGTATACGGCCACGGCCAGAGTCACCTTGGCCCGTTCCTGACCTATAACGTATTTATCCACATTGTCCTTTATTTCGTGCGGATTCGGGAAATTATCGATATCGCTGAGTACGGATCCGGCCATCTCCTCTTCCAGGATGTCGTTACATAGCCTTATGCACTCGTTGCATATATACACCGACGGGCCGGAGACCAGCTTGGACACCTCATCCTGGCCCCTGCCGCAAAACGAACACTTTATAGCTCTAGGTGATTGTGACTTCTTCTTCATAAAACTCCGACCGCCTCTCCGTTTCCATCCTTATTATACAACCTTAAGACGCCGAGTTCACGAAAATATCCAATTTATTTCTTCTTGGAAACCAAAATATTGTCCACAATTCCGTATTCCTGAGCCTCTTCAGCCGACATGAAAAAGTCCCTGTCCGTGTCCTTTGCGATCTTCTTGATATTCTGTTTGGTGTGCTTGGCCAGAATTTCATTCAGCCTGCTTCTAAGTTTCAGGATCTCCTTCGTGTAGATCTCGATCGTTGATGCCTGACCCTGAGAGCCCCCCGACGGCTGATGTATCATCACCCTCGCGTGTGGCAGCACGGACCTCTTGCCCTTGGTTCCCGCGGCTAGAAGGACAGCGGCCATACTCGCCGCCTGCCCCATACATATAGTCGCTATATCGCAGGATATATATCCCATCGTGTCGTAAATGGCCAATCCGGAGGAAACCATCCCGCCGGGACTGTTGATATAGATGAAAATGTCCCTATCGGGATCCTCGGCCTCGAGGAACAGCAGCTGGGCGATGATGGCGTTCGCGAGCGTGTCCTCTATAACCGTTCCGATGAAGACGATCCTGTCTTTTAGAAGCCTGGAATATATGTCGTAAGCCCTTTCCTCCCTACCCTTTGTTTCTATTACAAAAGGGATCGGCACTCCGCTTCTGGTTACCATAATCTCTCCTCTTCAAACAAGTTCAGCTAATCCGTCTTGCTACTTCCGATTATTAAATCCAAAACCTTCCGCTCTCTGAGGTGGCCCTTGAGATTGGCATAGTTATCACTCTTCTTGTGAAATGCCTTCCTGACTTCCTCGACGGGCATATCCCTCTCGCCGGCCATCTTTTTGAGCTCTTCGTCAATCTCTTCCGACGAGACCGAGATATTTTCAAGGCCGGCTATGTGCTCGATCAAGAAGTACCTTTTAACATTGCGCAGCGCTATCCTCTCGACGAGCCCTTCCATCTTCTTTTTCTTCTCCTCATCCTGCTCTGGACCTACTCCCGCCATCTCCCTTCTCTTCGAATCCTCCTCGTGTATCTGATTCTTCAGCTTCTCGATCATGCTCTCGGGGACCTCGAACTGGTTTCTCTCGAGAAGTATATCCACTGCCTTCTCCTGCATCCTTCTCCTGGCCTCTCCTTCCTTCTCTTCCAGAAGGCGGCGTTTTATATCATCACGCAGGCTCTCCAAGTCCTTGAACGTGGAATCGACCTTGGATGCAAATTCGTCGTCGAGAGGGGGAACCCTCTTCTCCTTAACCTCCTTGATCTTGAATTCATAGGAGATCTTCCTGCCGGCAAGATGCTCCGGATTATAATCGTCAGGGTATTGTACATCTACCTTTCCGGTTCTACCCGCTTCCTTGCCCGCTATCGCCTCCTCGAAGTCCTTTAGCACCTGCCCGGCCCCCAGCTGAACCGGATAATCCTCTACACGTTTATCTTCCTCAGCGGCTCCATCCTCCCCGATAGGGGTGAAATCGATCACTACTATATCATCAGTTACGGCAGGCCTGTCCACCGTCGGGTATTCAGCGCCCCTGTCCTGGAGATTACCGAGAACCTGATCTATCTCTTCCGGGGCCACATCCACCCCCTCCGCATCAACCGCTATCCCTCTGTATTCGGAGATTCGGATATCCGGGGCTACCTCGACCTCGATCGAGAACTTCAAAGGCTGTCCCTCGTCCATCTTGATATCCCTGAAGACCGGATCCCCTATAGGCTCCAATTTCCGGGATTCGACAGCATGTCCATAAGCCTGGGGGAGAATCTTCTTAACGGCCTCCGCCTGGATCTCACCCGAGAAGCGTTTCCTCACTGTATCGGCCGGGACCTTGCCCTTCCTGAATCCTGGAAGCGACACCTCTTTCACAAAGCTCCTTAAAACCTTCTCCTTCTCGTCCTGGAAACTGTCCGGATTGATTTCAACCGATATGATCTTTTTACAGAAAGGTTCGTCCGAAATCTCTAAGTTTATATATTTTTCATCCAGCATAATGACCGTTTTCACCTCTAGATAGGGCTAAATTTTTCCTCACATTGGTAAATTTTCACCTGGTGCGAGAGGGGGGACTCGAACCCCCACGGGTTGCCCCACTGGATCCTAAATCCAGCGCGTCTGCCAATTCCGCCACTCTCGCTAAGGTACCTTGGCATCCGATCTCTAAGAATAGCAACAGATTCCAATAGAAAATGACACCATCATAAGGACCCGGATCCAAAATATCCATTCTATATTAATATCTGGCTGCTCAATATTCAATCTGTTTAAAGCAAAACCTCTGCCACGTAAAAGATTACCTCCCTTTAAAGCCCGCCTCCCTCTTCTCGAGAAACGCCTTCATCCCCTCTTTCATATCCTCTGTCCCGCACGTCAGCGCAAAGAGCGATCCTTCGAGCCTGCATCCATCCTCGAACGCCATCTCCGTTCCATGAAGCACCGCCTCCATACAGGCCTTGAGCGCAAACGCGGGCTTCGAGAGCAGGAGTCCCGCCATCTCATCGACCGCTTTCTCGAGCTCCTGCGCGGTGACCACCTTATTGACCAGCCCCAGATCCAGGGCTTCATCAGCCTTTACAATGCGGCCCGTCAGTATCAGATCCATCGCAATCCCGCGTGGGACCAGCCTCGAGAGTCTCTGCGTTCCTCCGTAGCCGGGGATAGTGCCCAGATTGATCTCAGGCTGCCCGAGGCGCGCTCTGTCCGAAGCGATCCTCAGCGTGCAGGCCATCGCTATCTCGCATCCTCCACCAAGAGCGAATCCGTTAACGGCTGCAATTACGGGTTTCCCCATGTTTTCTATAAGGTTACATAGCTGCTGCCCTCTGTCTGCGAAGATCTTCCCCTCCACGATGTCAAGATTGAGCAGCTCACCGATATCAGCTCCGGCGGCAAATGATTTTCCTCCGGCACCCGTGAGAACGACCACTCCCACTTCATCATCACCCTTCATATCCGTGAAGGCTTCTATCAGCTCGAGGACGGTCTTTATATTCAAGGCGTTCAGCTTGTCGGGCCTGTTTATGGTCACCCGCCCGATCCTGTCCTTCTTATCGGTTAATATGCATTCGAATCCCATGTCCAACTCCCTTCCATTGGAGCGTAGCGCCCTCCGCCATTCGTGATCCGGCGGATACCCGAATTCCTATCATTTCACCATCGCTGGCTATTTATAATAGACTTGAACACCATGTCAATATTAAACTGCTTGGTGACGATAAGTACTATACAGGGTTGTCCGTCCTGGAGAATTGAAATGATGATACCGAATAGGATAATTAGATACTTCTCATCCGCTCTGTTCTTGATTCTGATCATTCCGCATTCCAGCGGTAAATCGATCAGCGCTAGGTCGGCTCCACAGGGTTCGGCCCCCGCTCTGGGCCAGCACGTGATCAGCTTTCTTCAGAGCGGCAGGAGCCTCGAAGAGCTTCCCCCCTCGCATTCCCTCTACCCAATGAGGGTGGTACCATCGATTGCCACAACGACATACCTGATCATGGGACACGATCCATCGATGCTTAAAAGGTTCTACCCGAGCCTTAGAAGAGTAGTCATGCAGTGGTTCAATCGAATGGTAATGACCGAGAACGGGCTTGTAACAGGTCCTCTCTTCCCCGGTGTGGACGACGACACCTATCTCTCCCCCGGCATGAACGCATTGGCGAACCTTGAGTTATTCAGTCTTCACCTGATCGCTTCCGGGATAGGCGAGTATGAGGACGCCCTGGAGTTACTGTCACTTTCGAGAAGGATGTCGGAATCTGCAACCGAGGAATTCTATGAATCCTCGAGAGATTTCTTCTTTCTCGTCACAAGCGAGGACAAGTTTCTGATCAAGTACGCCCCGGAGCAATTGCTCGTCCTGCTTCTGGACAGGAAGCTCGGTGCCGGCGCCCGCAGAAGGGTGATAGAGAGGTTTCTCGGTGAAACCTCTGTATCCGTGGTGTTGACCCGCAAGCCAGGGCCGGGGATCGAAATTGAGGCGGACGAACTCCTCAGGCCCCTTCTCATCGATCTTCTCCGCGAGATCCCGGAGTTGCGTGAGCTCCCCATCCCGAAAGAGAGCCGGAGCTACCAGCCGGGAGACGAGGTTCTCGAGGGGGCACATGGCAACTGGTTTAAGTTCTGGCTGGATAGACCCTGTGACAGGAAAGGTCTCTTCTCCACACTGACGGTTGTATCATCACTCACACATGTTGTCCGGGTACTCGAAAGCAGGGAACTTCTGGATATAGAAGATCTAGAGGCGATAAAATCGGATCTCGACTCGCTACATGGATATCTTTCGAAAGAATCCCTAGACCTCGTAACGTACCAAGAGGCTATCGGGATCATAAACCGGCAGCTATCGAGAATGTCCGGATATTCGAGCGCCATTTCGTCCGAGGATGGTGTATGGCAGGTCTTCGATGAGAGCAAGTGGAACCACCTCCCCCCACGCACGAGGATGCTGATTACAGATGCCTGCGAGCGGTCTATCCATGAACTGATGGAGGCCAAGTCTGTTCTATCCGGCCTCATGATGAAGGGATCCGGGATCGTTGGCGAGGTCAGCTTCCCCGAAATGACGGTCGCAACAGGAAAGAAGGTGAATTTCGTCTTCTCCCTCGCCAGCACGGAAGATTCACTCAGTATATCGAGTCTATACTTGCAGATAGGTGAAATCAGGAGGAAGCTCGCCGGGATGCACGAGAGCATTACACTTGCTCCTGGTACGCCGCCCTTCGTTTACAGGGGCTCCTTGGCGCTCCCTCCGAATACGAATCCCGGAATAGTAACCCTGCCCCTGTTCTTCGATTTCATAGAGGGGGGAAAGAGAATCGAGATACATGGTATAGAAAGTATCTGTCTTTCAAGGGGCTACAACACAGCGATCAACTTCCTCGAGGGACGGCGCCTGGACAGGGGGCCAGTTAAATTCAATATAGTGCTCAAGTATACCCCGGATCATGACATCCAGGGCACATTGGACGGGACGATCCTCAAGGAACTAAGATGCAATCCGGAACTCCCCGCTAAATTCCTCGTCCGAAAGGGTTCGAGCGTTACAACCCTCCCGCTCGAGATCATCACGTCCGAAAGTATCCCTCCCGGAAGATATCCGGTATCACTCTCCCTTATGATGAACGGTAGAAACATCGCCAGATTCGACGAGAATCTCGTCAAGCCGATCAGGTGGCTATACATCGGTCCTTTCTCGAGCTCCTCGCATGTGCTGGAAAACGCCGTCACCTACCATGACGATCTCTTCGCCGAATACAGAACCGGTTCGGACCTTCAGCTTCGATGGAGCGAGGTGCCCCCTGGAGTATTGTCCGCCGACGGCGCTGTCCTGCCCGAGCGGTTGATAGGGGCGAATCCAGACTGCTGTATAATTCTTTATACCGTTTTCGATATACCGGTGCAGATGAAGGTGCAGTGGAGGCTCGAGACCGCCGATGCATCTTCACTTTGGATCAACAGCGACCCGATCTTGAAGAAGGAAAAAGAGGATAAGGCCGCCAACAGCTCGGTAGTACAGCTGCGAAAGGGAATAAACTCCATCCTGATCGCTACATGCTGGGACGATTCTCCGGCTCCGGTGCTGTTCGAGATCAGCGAAGAGAATGGATTTCCCGTACCAGGCCTTTCCAATGAAATCAACAGGATATTCGAAGGGTTCGAAAGGCTTGCCAGCTTAGAGGATCAAGGGGAAACGGCACCCCAACCTTCGGGACGCCTGTACGAAACGAATTTTTCATTAAATGCGCCTGAAGCGTTTTCCGTCAGCGTCATAGGCTCTTTCAACAACTGGGTGCCTGGAGCATCGCCTATGGAAAACGACGGCACGGGTACCTGGACGGTCAAGCTCCTTCTTGCTCCGGGAACCTATTCTTACAAATTCCTGATCGATCAGAAAAAAAAGATCAGGGACCCGGAATGCGAACTCTTCGAGCCGGATGGATTCGGCGGTCTGAACTCTATTATTACCGTGCCCTGAGAACAACCGGAAACCGATATTTCCCACAAAAACCTAAAGCTCCACTCCGAGGCTATTGAGTATCAGGTTCAGTATTCCCCCCGTAGCGAGTGACACCGCTATCACCGCCACGAATACGGCGAGTGAGAACCGCAGGCCCATTTCTTTGATCATGACGACGAGGGTCGCCAGGCATGGTATGAAGAGGCTGATTACTGTTAGGGCTATCACCACTTGGTTTCCCGACAGCGTTCCGTTTTCCCAAAGCTCGTATAGTCCGGCAGCCCCGTAATCCCTTCGGAAAAATCCAATAATAAAAGCGGTGGAAGACTCTACCGGCAGCCCCAAGAACCTCACGACAACCGGCTCGGCCATCTTGTATAGGATTTCCAATCCTCCGGACTTGTCCAACACGTAGAGAATCAATGTGGCAAGTATGAAAAACGGAACCGCTTCCCTTACGAACCACTTTACCCTAGAAAATGTCTTGAACCATATGTTCTGCATCTTCGGGATCCTCAGAGGCGGCAGCTCCAGAATGAAATCCGACCCTTGGGACTTTCCCAGAATGTGCGACATGACACGGCCGGCGATAACGAATTCGGCAAGGATTATTAATCCCAGTAACAGAACAGCGGGCAGCGATATGGCAGATATGAGAGCCATGATTATTCCCAATTGAGCGGAACACGGAACGGCAAGAGCGAGTATCGTGATGACTATCATTCTATCTCTTCTCGTTTCCATAATCCTGCTCGACAGAACCGCCATGGTAACACACCCGAATCCGAGGACTATGGGAAGGGTCGCCTTTCCATTGACCCCCACGAACTTGAAGACCTTGTTTGTGAGAACCGTCAGTCTCGGGAAGTAACCCGAATCTTCCAGGATACCGAAAACGAGGAAAAATACGAGAACTATGGGCAGAACTATGGAGAACGCATAATTGAGCCCCATACTCACCAATCCATATTCCCCCGCAAGAAAATCCTCGAGCCATCCCTCACCCAGAACCCCACGGAGGGCGGGAACAACAAACCGGCCGAAAATCCGCCCCTCGAGAAAGTCCACCAGCGTTCCTGCGGCGAAAACACCGACGAGCATGTAAACCAGATACAGAATCATAATAAGCACGAAAACACCTAAAACCGGATGTAGAATCAGCCTGTTTATTTTATCCGTACCGGTCATGGATATACCAATGACAATGCCCAATAGCACCAGGATCGTAGGATGCAAACCGGCTGCCGAAAGCGTTTCCAGATTCAGCAACGAGTAAAGTATTGCCGCTATTATCGCTATACCTATAGCTGGAAAGTGCCGTGCCAGCCGGTTCTTCCGCCCGCCCTCAACCCCCGGTGATGTGCGCACGGTTCTCCACATAATCCCATTAACGATGTCCTTTCGCGCGGACGAGACGTAGTACGAATAGGGATTCGGCAGTTTATTATTCCTGTCATCTATCTTGACGAGGAATCCCGCCTTCTCCTCCTCCGGGATACCGCGAAGCTCCATAAGCATATCCCTATCACCCGAAATGATCGACAGCGCTCTATGCAGACCGCCCCGGTGATGCCCTCCCATGATCCGATCCGTTTCCCTCAAGACCTCCTGCACTCTCGGGGGATATTCCACCGACACATTCGGCACCCGGGCCCTACCTGCCTTCAAGACGCGAACGAGTTTGTTAAGCCCGAGTTTTTCGATAGCGACGGTCTCTATGACCTCTATGCCAAGCTCCTTGGAAAGACCATTTACATCTATTGTTATCCCTCTTTGCCTGGCCTCATCGAACATATTCAAGACCAGAACCATCGGTACTCGCAGCTCCGCTAGCTGCGTTGTTAGAAGAAGGGTTCGGAACAGGTTCTTAGCGTCGGCCACCTGTACGACCGTCGCATCACTCCTACCAAGCAGTATATCCCTTGTGACCTTCTCGTCTTCACTCTGGGGGAAGAGGGAGTTGACGCCGGGAGTATCGGTCACCTCGATCGTCTTATCGAAATCCGCATGACCTTCAGAGACTTCGACCGTGGTCCCCGGATAGTTCGAAACCATGGCGTAACGCCCGGTCAGATAGGAGAAGATTACGCTCTTGCCGACGTTTGGATTGCCCACAAGAAGTATTTCATTGGATAATTGCTTACTCATATTCTCCTTGGATCGTGACTGCGGATTGCATACAGGGCTGGTCTATAAGTTCAACCTCGAAGAACGAATATCTCTTTTACGATCTCCCGGTCTAGCGCCAACTGTGTCTGATCGAGAAACACAACGAAGAGAGGCTCCCTCTGATGAACCTTTACGACCCGGCCGGGAAATATACCCATGGATGTCAGCCGATCGAGCCTCTGATGACTCTGGGTCGATATGTAGAGCACCCTTCCACTGCCGCCCACCGAAAGCTCACTCAGCGGGATAACGGCCGATTCGACTTTATCTTCTGCTTTCTTGCAACAGGCCCCCAACGGGATATCTTTACCGTGAGGGCACTTTCTGGGGTGTCCGAGCAGTGTGCATATGCGATCAGTGACCTCCGGTGAAAGGAAATGTTCGAAACGGCAGGCGTCCGATTCTATACCGATCTTTTCCATGTTCAGAACATCCATGAGTAGACGCTCCGCCAGCCTGTGCCGGCGGATGATGCCTTCACCCCTCTCCCTTCCCGATTGCGTGAACTCGAACTTTCCATCGCGTTTCTCGAGGAAACCATCCCTCACGGCCTCTTCGATCATCCCGTTATTGATCAGATGTTCCATATTCAAACTCAAAATACGGTCGGCCGATACAGCCTGACCATCCTCAACCAGGATCCACACTCTTTCCAGAATCTCGTCTATGGGATCGTGACATTTATTATTATCCATCAACTTACCGCCTCCGGTCGATGATCGACCAGTCTAAGTTCCATTTAAGTCAATGTCAACATCATTAAACTTTCGCTGTAATTCAGAAATCATTATATTTATGAAGAGAGAGATGTTTGACTTTACACAAAAAAGGACCGCTCCGCTAGACGGTGAGAGAACCCCTCGAGTGAAAATGGGTCGAGGGATAGTAACCCAATTCCTCATCCTGTTTCTTCTTGATCTGTTTCTTATTTCTTCCCCGGCGATGGGGGAAGACGGAAACACGGAGCGCCCTATAGCAGTAGGGCTGATCCCCAACTACAATTTCCTGGATTCGGAGTTCTTTCATCTGAAGGACTCGGCTGGTATGGGAATTCTATTAAAATTTGGGATCACACGGAACCTATTTTTCGAGAACCGTATCGGTGGATTCGAATGTGAGAACAACGTATCACCCGTAACGGGCATGTTCTCCCAGCTGGGCCTGACCTACAGATTCCCCTCTGCTTTCCCGACTTTTCCGATAGCGAGGCTGGGGGCCGGCTTCATCTCAGTTGATCCCGCAACGGTAACTCCAACTTATTCTTACAGACCGACCCAAACGACATTCTACATAATCGGTGGAATAGGAATAGTGCAACCGGTCGGTAATAAAGTATTGATCGAATTATGCACCGATGTCTGGTTCACTCCCTACAAGTACAGGATATACATATTCGACCGCGATAAGGTGGAAACCAGCAGACATCAGTTCACCCACTTGACTATATCGCTCGGAATCATATACAGGATATGAATCGCTACCGGATGAGCACAAGCTTCAGAACCTTGTGCCTGCGCCCTGAGCGGAATACGCAGAAATACACACCAGAGCTCAAATCCTCCGAAGGTTTCCATTTCATCGTCTGCTGTCCCCTACCGTACTCCGATACTCCCATCGATTCAACCAATCTGCCTGTCACATCGTAAATATCCACTGAAACGCTACGCCACGATGGAACGAAGAAGCTTAGGGATGTTTCGGAGGAAAACGGATTCGGATAGTTACCGTCGACGATGAATGGATGGTCCTCTATCAGGAAGGGACCCTTGAGTAAAAGGGCCTCCTCCCCTCCACCTTCTAAGAACGACACTATACGGTATGCATAATCCGTCTCGGGAGAAACCGTGAAATCCCTGTATGAAAAACGGCCCGATGGGCTTCTCAAAGTATCCGACGCATTGAGCAGCTCGAAATCCCCACCGTCGCGGCTGCGGTACAGCAAGCATCCACGAGCTTCAAGCGCAGTGTCGAGATCCCATTCAACCTGGATATAGTCCCTGCCCGTGACGATACCCGAGCTCAAATACACCGAAACGACACGTACCGCGGATGCCAGCGAGGCGAGCTGCCCATCGGCGCCGGACACATCCAGATCCCAACATCCACTCACAAGCTCATCGGTGTCAAAAGCGGCGATCAATCTTGTTTCACCACGCCAGTCCAGAGCGGTAGGTTCTATGTTATAGCCGTTCATGCTCAGATAGCATTGTGAACCATGCTGAATCGAGTTTCCCGATATGTCTAGTGAGATCCCGTTCCCTTCCGACTTCCATACCGTATCCGGTTGGACACCGGATATACTTGGGGCAGGCATGCCCCCCACCAGAACAGCCGAGACAGAATGGATTTCCTTGACTATATCCTTGACGGCGACGGGAGTTACGATCCCCCCATTGCTGCGGCTGTCCGGAGCCGAATAGGAATCGAATCGGTGGTTCCCCGTGATCCCCGGAAACGGATCTCGCCCGTCCCCCCGGTTTCCCCCGTTGATTTCCGGTTCGAGGAGATTGTACATCCCATCCGCCTCCTCGAGAACGACTCCCCTGGCCCGGTCATTCGAATACCCGCCGCTGTTACCCATCGCGGAGTAGGCGATGCTGTTCTCCGCATGCCATATCAAAAGGCCCTCGCCATGCAGATGCGAATCGAATCCTCTTCTTTCCCTGTACTCCAACAGGAAGTATTCGGCCGGTTCTGAATCGTTTCTCCACCCCCCTGCATCGCTCCCGAAGTCGGAGTAATAGTCGAGTCCCGCTCCCGCGAGGGTGACCTCATCGACCGTAAATGTCCAACCACCCATAGAATCAAAACTCCCATCCTCGTCGCTGACATTGAAATCGGAATCGAAGAGAAATCTAATAGTGAATGTAGACGGCCCCGCCGGCAGGTAGGGATCCAGTATAACCGTATCCCTCTTGGAGACATTGCCCGTATAGACGGCCAGAGTTTCCGGCACACCGCCCGTCTCCAGTATCACACGCGAAAAATCGTAATCGGCCTCGATATCGGTGAATATAGAATACATAAGCGTGCACGGCGGGGAATCCACAGTCCTGAATTCATGGATCATGGACTCGCTCCAGCCGTTGCCGTACCCGGCACCCGATGGCCATCCACGCGCAGCCGCCTCCGATTCGGTGTACCCGCATACGAGCCCGAAGTCATCCCCGTAAAGGCCGTATTCCATCCTCCTGAAGCGTTTCGTCGAAACATCTATCCTTGCCACCTGACCGCCCTCCACTACGGGATTTAATCTCAGAGCCTCCTCCCTCCATCCTATACCAACCGTACTCAGCCACCCGAGCTGCTCCTTGGACCATGCACACGGGTGTGCGGGTGACGATGGCGTGTTCCAGTTCCCCGATCCCATTAATCCCCAGTCCCCTACGCCGCTGCTACCGCCGTCATAGTCGTAGAGATCGGGAAGGCCGAATGCATGCCCCAGCTCGTGACAGAAAACTCCGATCTCTATCATCCCCGAGCTGCATGATAGGGCGGGACCGATTATGTAATCCTCGATCTCTATCGCCCCCCCTCCTGCCGCCTCATCATCTGTCCTATAGGGTGATCCCCCGGACACCGGCCATGCGCTGTAGTGCCAGGAGTGTGACCACATGTGGTAAAGGTTATTGGTGCACTCGGCTCCGATATCCGGATGCACAACAATCAAAACATCCACGAATCCGTCATCATCCCCGGAGTTCGGCATACCGTCCGGACCGTCATTGTCATACGCTCCGAAATCGACCTCCGGATCGAGAGCATCGATGAGCTCGGTAATCATCTCACCGGTTCTCGATTCTCCCGGAACCAGCCCTCCCAGAAACGCGGTATAGTAGATCTCGACCTCTTCCAGTGATATCCAATCGAACACTTCGCCCGTTACTTCCAGTCTCCCGGACGAGGCCTCACCGTAATATTCGCTGAGGGTCCCGGATTCCCACGGCCCCGAGAACAACTCCGTTTCCAGTTCCGAAGCCGATACCTCCTGTTCCACGCTATCGCTGTATCGTCCCAGCACGACGGGAATAATCATGCGGCCCACAATAGGCATGGAATAATACGACAATCCTTCACTGGCATTTATTTTTTTAAAGTTATTTAAGCGCTTGGCTGTCCAAGCATGCTTGAAGTGGATCTGATCTTTCGCCGTGCCTATTCTATTCAGGTATCCCCCGGGCATGGCCCCGCCGTTCCTGGGGGAAACAGCACCGGCCTCCGCTGGGTATCCTCCGCGGAACAGGACGACGAGCAGCATCGCCCCGATTCCAGTTCCAGCACTTTTAAGCACGGAAGAAAATGGCGGTTTCAAGGTGCACGTACCTGTTTTAAACCGGGTCTGCCTGATCAGCGCCAATCAACCGTCATTCTATCAAGGATTAATAACGGCTTTATAGCAAGCTGCTCTTACTTCGGGATGCCCTTCCCTGCATTCAGCGATGCCGACGAATCCACTCTCCAATCCAGGCAGGATGCTAATCTCGGCGTTTTTAAGCTCCCCTTCGACCTTTATCTTAAGATCGTGGATCAGCAATCTAGGTCCCGGTATACAGGGAAACGCCTCGCTTAGACCTTTCTCGAAGGTGCCCAGAGTCATGAATCTCTTGTCGAAGTATCTATCGTTTATTATCTTCGTTCCTTCAGGGAGCTCGAGCCTCCATTCGACCGCTCCGATCTTCATTCCCTCAGGAAAACCTATGATGATGTATGCATTGAACTCCTTTTGCCCTTCCTCCAGAGTGATTGATCTCTTAGTGCCTTCCTCATCGAAGAAAACACCGATATTCACGACCTCGGATACATAGGAGAGCCTTTCCTCTTCCTGAGCCTGCTCGGTGGTCTCCGCCTCACCCTCCTCCTTTTCAGAGCATGAAAGGACCGCAAGGGCAAGAACGGATATGATTAATAATATGAGCACTTTCCTTGTTAAATACACTCTTTACCTCCCTATGAATGATACTCACTCGAGAGACCCAATGCAAACTTCATTATCGGTAAAATTA
>Ga0180431_10003347_pt1 | contig 20732 bp, 21 predicted proteins | sample SS_ome_11_FD_132459 | JGI IMG/M metagenome (GOLD analysis project Ga0180431, IMG submission 132459) | Hypersaline lake sediment archaeal communities from the Salton Sea, California, USA - SS_1_MS_1 metaG | ecosystem: Environmental > Aquatic > Non-marine Saline and Alkaline > Hypersaline >...
GAGACAAGACATCTTGGCTTTCATTGCCTACTACAATCAAACTGCGAAACCGTTTCAATGGTCCTACACTGTCGAAAAACTGGAACAGAAGCTAGGAGCGAATTAACGGAAACCTGTACTTAGGGCGTTCGCCTCGGTCGGAGACCGGGTCTTCCTAGGAGACCTTTGGCGAACGGGAGACAACTTGTTTGAGGCGCAGCTTTGTTAGACAGTGGAGAGAAGAACTGAAGAGAAAAGAGCCACTGGTTTACACCAGTGGCTCTCTCTCTGCTTCAAAGACTAGTGTGTGATCTTGCTACGGAATTGGAATACCGGGGAACCCAGCTGCGGTATCACCACTCCCACCGGTCTTGTTCTGGTCGCCGATGACCACGATAGGAGCGGATGAGTTAATGGTCACACCACCCAAAAATCCGGTCGGCACGTGACCATCCGTCACCTGGTTGAACGTGTAGCTGCCGGTAATCGTGCGCTCGCAGGGGCTGCAACTAGCTGCCATGTTACCGGAGTAAGTCATATCCAGGTCTGCGCTGCCACCTCCGATGACCTGCACCGAGAACGTGGTGTCCCAGCCAGTGGAATAGTGGTTTTCGATCAGAGGAACGGCCACGTCTGTCGCGCCTTGCGAGCTCGAAGGCCCCACATACCCCACAGAAAAGTTGCCGGGCGCGCCTGCCGAGTTGGAGATGTTGTAGACGATGACGATATCCCGGTCAGAAGTCACGGTCGCCGAGCCATAGTAGCCAGAAGTGGGGGCGGTGCCAGTCCAGCCGGACGGATAGTTGCCGGTGTATCCGTTGACATAGGCTGACCCGTTGGCAGCAATTGTGCCGTGCAGCGCATTGGAAACCCCAGAGAAAGCGATGTCCACCGTCGCCAAACTGCCCGTAGTGTTCACTATGGTAAAGTCGGTCGCCCACACACCCTGCGCGATAAAGCCAGGCATATAGATGGTGGTGTCGGCCTGGGAAAGCGGCACACCAACATAGTCAACGAGAACACCTCCCGTCGTCTTGTACTCTTCCACGATTATCGCCAACGGTTGGCCATTGTCCGTCGTCACCAGCGCCGAACCGTTAAAGTTGGACATACCGCTGTTTTCCTGCTGGTCAACAATGGCCGTCATATTGGGCGGCAGGTTGGAGACAGTCGTGTCAGCCGGAGCGCCGGAACCAATGTAACTGATAGTCACGTTGGTCGTCTCACTGCCCGCGTTTTGGATGGCCATCATGGTATTCCAACTTCCCAAGCTGCCCATCACAATGGGCAGGAACACCGAATCCTCGACCACTGAAACTCCAGAATACGCGTCGGAAGCATAGGCGCTGCCTGATTCGGAATTCGCCACCGTGACCGTGGCGGCTATTTGCTTGTCTGCGCTTACCACGATAGAGCCAGCCCAGTTATTGGGAAAGCTCGAATCATTCACCGGGTTGTAGTAATAGGAGCCATTGGCAGCAATTGGTTCCTCCACAACCAAAGTGCCCCCGTCTGCGGTGCAAGGTGGTGTACACTCAGCGTAGCGAGTAATGTTTATGGTCCCTGCACTGTCTTCCAGGTTGAGGATAGTAAAGTCGGTCGTCCAACTGCCAGGAGGCCCCTGTGCTTGCACGGACGTTGCAAGCAGAGCTGCCAGAATTGCTACCAAACCTAATGCTCTCAAATACTTCATTTTTCACCTCCAGTATGATAAAGTTTGGTAGAGCCATTTCTCTACCACACATACAGGATACTCTGTTTTTCTCTCTACAGCAATACTACTTTGGGATTATTTTGGGCTCTTGTTTTTTATCAAGAGTGCGACGATCCACAAACCGCCTTCCAGAAGAATCTCAATGGTCCTCTGAAATAGGCTTAGCATAACGATCTGCTCAGCGCCAGCAACAGGCTGAAGTAGACCCACGAGTGAGGCCTCTCGCACTCCAAGCCCCGTTGGGATGAAAGATATAAAGCCCGCTATCCAGGCAGCCGTACTCGCACTGACTATGTAGCCATAATTGCCGATTGACAAGTTCACGGGCACGTTCAGAGCTAGCAGTAGCAAGCTGAGCGATGCGCCGTACATAAGCCACGCGCACAGGTATATGACGACGATTGCTACCAGTCTCTTCCTCTGACCCTGACCGGTACTGCGCTCTCGCAATGCCAGTCGCCGCAGTTGTTTGGGCCAGAACAAGGCTAGTGCGATACCCAAAAGACAACCCAGGCTTATGATTGACAACCAGATGAGATTGAACCGCACAGCAACGGCGACACCGCCAAGAATTCCGGCGGCGGAGAGCAAAAAGAACAATTCCAGAAATGCACTGCCGGCAAATGTCGTCACCGGGATGCCAAGCTGCCGGCAAAGGTATGCGCGACCAGGCAGGTACCAGAATGAGCCAGGCAGGTAACGAAAGATGCTCGACCGGTAGTAGATTTCAAAGCCTGCGCACGCACCTAGTGGGACACCGACCCAGCGCATGGCAATCGTCCATCCCCAGGATACCAATAACAACATTGCCAGGGTAGGCAGACACGCGGCCACTACATAGCCCAGTCGAATATGCCGCAAGCCAGGTGCGATCTGGCTCCAATTGCTCACCAGATGCTGCGCTAGGAAATATATCGCGGCCACTACCAGCGCTTCGGCAATGATAGTTTTTGCCCAGTGCTTTGTTTTAGACTTGTCAAGCATTTTTTGTCAGAATCCAGTTAAAGTTCGGCGCCCAGCGAAGCAAGAGCCGCCAAACTTGGATCGGAACATGCCTAAAAACGCCAACTTCTTCGTTCAACGCAAAGCGGGCCGGGTCTGAAAGAATATGTACGGTATAGTCGTGAACGTCAAACCGTTTCAACGCGCGACGCAGTTCCTTGGCAGAACGCGGGCGCTCGTAATACTCCTGTGCTCGGCCGGTCAGCCTCACGTACCAACCCGCCCAGCGCGGAGGAAGCCAGCTTAGAAACGGCAAGTTATAATGCTTTTCCACCACCGCCCAACGATTTGGCCCGCTGAAAAAACATATTCCCTCATCCTTCAACAGGCGGTAGATCTCAGCGATCAGCAACTCTAGGTTGGGGACGTGTTCGTATACCTGGCTGCATACGATGACGTCGAATGTACCAGCAAGGAATGGTGCGCTTCCCGTATCGGCTACGACAAAGATCCCACGGGCTTTGTTTGCATATTGTTGAATTGCATCTTGGTCAATATCTATGCCCACGGCGAGGCGCGCCGATTGGGCCAAATGCTCAGTAATCACCCCAATTGAGCACCCTATGTCCAGGCATGTCAGTCCATGCAAATCGTGGCCCAAAAAGTCCTCCAGAACGCGGATGATCTTGATTGCCTTGCGGATGCGCGTGGCCCTGTCCTTGGTGGCAGGGAAATGATGCGAGTAGTCACGTTGGTATTTCACTGCCCGTGCCCCGCCGCTTGGGATAGCGCATCTGCGCAACGCGCAGCCGACCGCGCCAGATCAAACGCATTAGCCGCCTGTTCTAACGATTCCTCAAACTCAGTTCTGGTATGTCGGGTGGCCCATTGTATTGCATCGGCCAGTGCAACCGGGTCCTCCGGCGGAACGGCCCTGCCCACGCCATATTGATTTACTACCTCGCCAACATCGCCCACGTCGGTCGCCACTACGGGCAGTCTCATCTGGAACGCATCTCCGAGGATGAGGGGGATACTTTCGATGCGCGAAGGTATAACCAGCCAGTCGCAAGCCCGCATATAAGCCACCGTCGTCTCTGGATCGGCGTAGCCGCCCAGGGTAACGTGACGCTCGTATCCTCTTATCCGTTCGCGCAGTAACGGCTCCATTGAACCAACGCCGAATATGTGCAAATAAGCTTCACTGCCACCGTCGAGTAGCAAGCGCATCGCCTCGATCAGTACATCCGGGCCTTTGTTGCGCTCGTAGCGCCCGATGTACAAAAAGTGAGGCGCATCTGACTCTAACCTGACTTGATGTTCCCTCTGAGCCGACAGACGACGCACCGATGGAACGAACTCGCAGTCACGACCGGCCAATTCAGCAACATCGCGCGCCAATTGGACGCCGTCGGCAAAACGGAACGCGGCGTCGTGCAGAACGCGCCGCACGATGGCATCGCCAAAGGGGTATTTGTGCCGCGCCCATATATCCGAGCCTAGCGCCCAGACTCCATACGGTATGCGCCAACGGGCCCACGCCATCCACGCCCACAGCCCGCTCGGGACAGCCCACATAGCCAAAACTGCATCCAGGCTACGGGCGCGCGCGTAGCGTGGGGCACTCCACAGCCCGCTTCCGACCAGCGTGGCATAGCGCGCGATGGTGGACAGACTGTACATTGAGGCACTGGCCAGGTCTTTTTCACCACCCCACCAGTGGATGAATCGAACGTGCAATTCATCATCCGGCACGTATGTTCCATGTTTTCGCGGGGTGATGACGTGGACCTCGTGTCCCAGCGCAACTAGCTCAAGCGCGATGTCGCGCACGAACACACCGGCCGTGACCGTATCAACTGGTGATATAGGGTATGAGCTGGTAATCACGCCTACTCGCATCGCTCTCACTCTTTGGTGAACAAAAAGCCACCCAGGCGCGCCCACCGGCGAGGGAGCCACGAGGCAAGATACTCTAAAGGATAAGAGACCAGTAGCGCGATTCGCAGCACCCACGCCAGGGCCACCCGGCGCTGCAAAGTCGCCGCAACAGCGGAAACGTCGGGCCGGGGTGCTGCGGAGAACCTGCGCCAGTCACGCACACGCTGAAACAATCTGACGTAAGGGATATACTCGCACGACGCATAAGCTACCTGCCGCAGACCGGCCGCTTTGAACATTGCCCGCCATGTTTCCGCCGGGTTGCCAAAGACGTGGGGAGCCGGGTCGTTGGGATCAACTATCTCACAGGCGACAAGCCATCCCCCTGGCCGAAGCAGGCGCGCCAGCGCTGCCACAGCTTCCCTCTGCTGCGGTCTTGGAACGTGCTGCAAGACGAGCACGGAAATCGCCAGATCGAACACACTATCGGCAAAACACAAGCGCGGCAACGCTGCCGCACTGAATCGCCCGCTGTCCATTTGGGCAGCAGCCAATTGCAGGGCGCCCATCCCTATATCTACGCCGACGGGATGCGCACCCATAGACGACAACAGTCGTGACCAGCGGCCAGTACCGCATCCTACGTCCAGGACGCGCATTCCGGATAATGGCCCGCAGCGACGCAACAGGCTCACCACCGCTCGTCGCTGGAAGTGGGCATAGTAGGCGTTGAACCACGGAGGCATACCGCGATACAGGTCGTGAGAGAGCGTGGACTGTCGTGACGATCCGTGTTCTGAAAGCGCTTTGTCGTGGCGCAGCCAGAAGTGATGCATATTTGCCATCACGCCTGCCCCACCTTGGGTTTTTCGAGCAGATATTGTACGTGCCAGGTAAGCAATTCGCGCAAGAAGGGAATGCCGGAAAAGTCCAACGGCAGCAAGCGGGTCGAGCGTTCACGGATAAGAAAGGGGGTATCGCCGATCAGGCGCTCAACCTGCTTGATCGTCAGGGGATACAAACCCCACGCCCCGTAGGCTGTTCCGAAGGAGTTAGGATTGGTAGGATAGTTTTCCTGAATCCACGCACTCTCTTGCCAGCGTCCGAAGCGACGTGTCAAGCAAGTGGCATTGCGCGCGCCCAAGTAGTGGAATGGACTGAACTGATGACCACCGCCAGGGCTGTAGAATGGCGGGAAACTTAGATAAACGATGCCACCAGGTCTTGTGATACGGTACAACTCTCTCAACAAACATATGGGCCGATCACTGTGCTCAATCAAACTAGCGCATAATGCAACATCGAATGTGTCAGAGAGCATAGGCAATGCCAGCGCATCAGCAACGACCAGGGGTACATTCTTCGGCAGTCTGCCTGTGGAAAGGTCCAACCCAACTACTCGCGCTCCGGCGTCGCGCAGGGCCAAGCTATAGCCACCGTAACCACAACCCACGTCAACCACACGACGATCAGATACCTCAACATCACGGCTTTGCAGGAATCTGAGCAGCAACTTGCCCTGAAATCGCTGAAACGCGCGGTAATCGTTCTCAGAAGATAGGCGCGCTTTCGCCAGGCGATACAGTTTCCGATAGTCGGCCAGACGCAAGTAAAAACGCATACTTTTCGAATATTCAGTCGCGGCCAAATATCCAACGAACGGCCGCTATCACATCCTCGGCATCGGCATCGGTCATCTTTGCCATCAGCGGGAGTGAGAGGGTACGTTCAGAGATCCACCTTGCGTTGGGCAAGTCGTCAGGTTGATAGCCAAACGTCTCGCGGTAGAACTTGTGCAGGTGCAGGGACGTATAGTGGACGCCGGTCCCGATGTTCAATTCCTTGAGACGCCGCATGAGGTCATCCCGGGTAAACCCTGCCTCCGATGGTTCCACCATTGCCGTGTACAGGTGCCGCGCGTGGATGGTGTCTGGCTCGTTCGGCTCTGGGAGTACCAGGCCAGGCAATCCTTCCAGCCCCAGGTCGTACATCTGCCAGACTGTTTCGCGGCGGCGCAGATTGCGCTCGAGACGCTCAAGTTGATGGAGCCCCAGTGCCGCCTGTAGATCGCTCATATTGTATTTGTAGCCAGGCACCACAGTCTCATAGTGAGTAAAGCCAGCCTCGGAGTAACGGCTCCAGGCGTCGGAACTGATGCCGTGCAAACGCAGCAAGCGTGCTTTCTCCGCCCACTCTTCACAGTTGGTCGTGAGCATCCCTCCTTCGCTGGTGGTGATACTCTTGGTGGGGTAAAAGCTGAACGCGCCCAAGTCGCCAATGTTGCCCACTTTGCGGCCGCGATAGTATGTTTCAATGGCATGAGCAGCGTCCTCGACGACGGCCAGTTCGCGCGCCTCCGCCAATGCCATGATCTCGTCCATGTGGCACGGCCGGCCGGCCAGATGAACCGGTATGATGGCCCTGGTCTTGGAAGTGATCTTTTTTTCAATCTCGTCCGGCAAGATGTTACCAGTGGCTCTGTCTACATCGGCGAAAACTGGTCGCGCGCCGCGATGAACGATGACGTTCGCCGTTGCCGCAAAGGTCAGCGGCGTGGTGATCACTTCGTCCCCCGGCCCCACGCCAACCAAATCCAACGCCAGCGACAGCGCGGCTGTACAAGAGTTGACAGAGATCGCGTGTTGACAGCCTACCAGCTTGCGGAAAGATTCCTCAAATTGAGTCACTTTGGGCCCAGTCCCGATCCAGCCGGACCGTAATGTATCCACTACCTCTGCGATATCCTCATCCGTTATCAGTGGACTGCCAAAAATGAGAAAGTCTTTTCTTTCAAAGTGCTTGGGCATACGAGCCACCTGGCCAAACCTAGGGGATCAGCCGTTCCACAACCGTGTTGGCGACCCGTTCGAGCGTTGCAGCCTGGATACTACCCTCCGGTGGCTTTACCGTGATGATTACCAGTGCATTGGCCCTACGAGCGATAACGACGTAGAAAACGCCCGTTCCCGGTACCTCTGAAATCACTCTGAAGGCGCGCGAGTCGTCTCCCACACTGTCCATCTCGAATAGATCACCGGCTTGTTCTCCTATGGTTGCATAGTAGGCCTCCACCAGGTCGGCGAATTCGTCATAGACCTCTATGCGCGTCTCGAAACCCTCGGCGAATGCGGTGGTGTGCTCAATGGCTTTGGTTGGATACGTCACCTGGATACCCCTCATTCCATCGCGCTCGTAGGGCTGAGTTATGCCGTAAGTGGTTACAAACAGATCACTCATATCGTCAGGGGTCAGCACCGCCTGCACCGGGTCAAAGTCTGCCTCCAATAGCGCCTCAGGTGTTGCTACTATTGGTATGGCCGTGGCCGTGGCCACCGGTGAGGCCGCCGCGAGCGGAGACTGCAACGGTGAAACTGATAGGGAAGTGTCCTGCCTGCACCCTGCCAACACGACAATCCCTACCAAGATTAGCATTTGTAGACCGGCCTTGATGTTCATAGTTTACCTCACTTTTCTGATTTTAGAGCTTGAACAACCGGTTTTTGTATTGGTTGCTCAATGCCCCTCTCTGCGACCCTCATTTTACCGGAGTTAGCAAGCATTCGCTCTCCCTAGTCTGCGCCGGGCCATCCCGATAATCGTCCGGTAATTGTAGACGACCAATAGAACCAGGTACGGAACCCTGCCTCCCAGAGTACGCTGCATCAATCTCACTAAAAACTTTATCACCTGTGGATGATCTTTGCTCCATTCATTCCCGGCCATCCATCTGATCAACGATTTTGGGAAAAGGCTCACCTGAGTTAAATAGATCAAGTTGTTCACAAACGAGTCACTTGCGTAATCACCAGTTTCATCCTCAAATTTGGTATAGCCCATCTCTGACTCGGCAATCAAGCCTTGTTCTAGGGCCATGTTGGTAATCTCGTAATTGGGAAAAAATGTCAGAGAAAAGAGATTCAGGCGAAAAGGGCGACGCAAGTCCAGAAGCAGGCTCAGTGTATCGGACACGTCACTTTCCGTTTCAAGTGGATTGTTGAGAATCACGTCGAACTGGGGCAAGATACTCAGGTTACGACACATTTCGGCAATTTGCACTATGCGCTCATGCTTGAAGGGGCGCCGAAAGATCTTTTGCGTGCGCGTGCTTCCACTTTGTATTCCGACGTTGATTGATAGCAGTCCCGCTCTACGCAACCCGCGCAGATATTCCTCGTCACAAACGTGCACCGGGGTAGCCAGGCATAAAAAGGGTAGTCCGATCTCGGCCGTGTAACGCAACAAGAATTCTCGAGTCCATTCCTCATCGGCCAGAAAATCGTCGTCCTGGAAGTTTATCACGTCCACGCAATCCTTGACTATGTTTAGCTCGGTCAGGATATGCTCGATACTACGCCGGCGTATGCGCGCCAAGCGGGGATGACGCTTGTGTAGGAACGAGTTTATGCAATAGGTACACGAGAAATTGCAGCCGCGTGAGGTTATGATGTTGTATTGCCTGACGCCATACTTTGTCATAGCCCCCATAGGTATACCATCGTACAGGCTGCACTCTCCCTTCTCAATCAGGAACTTGTTTCCACCCCCAGGCGCAAAGGAAGGCACATTGTCTAAATCTTGGATTGGTGGGCGAAACCCCCCTTCTATTACCCGAGAATCATCTCTGATCCACATCCCTTCGATGGCGACGGGCCACGTACCCTCTTCCACCGCCTCTAGCAAATCCAGCAGGGATTCCTCCCCCTCACTCAGACAGACGACGTCAGCATACTCGATGCACTCGTCAGGCAGGATCGTGGGGTGAGCTCCACCCCAAATTATCAGGGCATTAGGGAGCACCTCTCGCAAACGCTCCGTGAGTATCCGGGCAGTCTCGTGGTAAAAAGTTCGCACGCTGATCCCGATAATCGCAGGAGACTTGTCAGCCACAGAGCTGACGAGGCAATCTATATCCCGTTCATTGACCTCCTGCGCCAAGCCAGTGTAGCGCCGCACAAAATACAACCAGCTCCGATAGCCATACTGCTCGACAAAAGCGGATAGCGAGCGAATTCCAACGGCAAACTCGTCACAAATCGAGATCAGAGCGATCGTTGTTCTCTTTACTTTCATCATCCAGTCCGTAAGAGTTTCATTGCCGCCGCAAATTCACCACATTACCTTGAACACCCATACCCTGTCTCGATGGTAGACCATCTGATAACGCGCACTACGAAGCAACCCCTCAGGGTCCAGCACGTGTGGGCCGCCATAGTTCACCCGCCCCTGTTGCTGACCAACGTACACGTGTGTGATCCCGCGCTCTTTCAACATTGTCAACGTCGCTGAATCGTCTACCCCCGCCTCCTGTAATTGTTCAGTCAAGCTGTTTATCCACTCCCGGCATCCAGGCCATGGCTCTTGCTCCAGGTCATAGGTATAGGGTGGTACAGTGTTCGCTCGCTGTGCCAAAAGCGGCAGCCACCATCCCCCATCGGAGCCAACGATCACGCTCCCATCGTAGGCAAAGAACGAGTTGACCAGGAACCGACTCTCCCGCGAGATGTTCTCTTGGATCCATTCCATCGCTCTCGAATCAGGCCGAGTGACCATAGAGTACTTTAACACGCGTGCGTCCCAAGAACGCACACGCGTTCCTCCTACGCCTACCCCGACTACAACGAGTGTCGCCGCTATGCCGAACCACCTCCAAAACCTAAATCGAGACGCCAATTGCCCCAACATGTCCCCCATCAGCACACCAGCCAGGATATAAGCTGCAATGAACAAAGCAAAGTTGGTGAGGGCACCACTGCCAGGGAACCCAAGCCAGCCCGGATTGGCGACGAGCAAAAGCAAAAACCACCACAAGGACATCAGCAACGCGCCACGCCGACGCTGCCACAGCCCCACTGCCACCGCCACTACCAGGGTTAACCACACGACTAGGGGCAAGTAGCGCGTAAAGTCTCCGATAGCGTTGTACTTGCGAGCAGCAAGTGATAGTTGTTCTGGCGCGATCGCCAGTTGTTGCCCCAGAGTGCCAAGTATCTTGCCCGTGAAAGCATGAGCAAACCACGGCAAAAATAACACTCCCGCCCCTACACCCACCCAGGTCACCCGAGTTAAAACCCGTCGCCAGGTCGCCCTACGCAGCGCAAGCAACATCCACGCCAGAACGAAAATGATATAAAATATCAACACCCGATAGTGTGTCAGCGCCAGCCCGCCCACCGCGAGCCAACTCAAGCCAATGAGCCGCCAATCTCGGCGGGAGGCCTCCAATGCCGACCACGTTAGCAACACCGCCGCTGGCAGGATAATCTGCCCGGCCAGTTGGGTGTAACGCCCCCAATTGACGTAGTACATCGGCATTGGCGAGAGCAAGCCCGCCACCAGCACCGCTACCACACCGGCCCAGCGGTTTTCGCTCACCCGCAGCGCCAGTGGATAGAGCACCAGCACCGCCAGGCCGTTGAGAACCTGCGCCCCCCAGAGAACAACTTTCACCATCTCCATCCCGGTCAGCCAATGCAGCGAGGCCATGGCGGCGTGGAAGCCAAAATGATAGGTAAAGGTCTGCAACTCTGCATACGGCTCCCACGAATCGAACAATCCCCCGTTATCCACCAGCAACTGGGCGATCATCGTGTGCTGATAAGAATCGCCCCACATCGGAGCATCCAGTGTGCGTACCACCAGCAGACGCACGCCAAAGACCAACGCTATCACTATCACCAGCGCCAGATCGGGCCACAGTGAATCGGAACGCGCCCATTGTCGCAGCATCTCCCAGCCCTGCCGGAGCCGCCAAGAGCGGTAGCGCCAGAGCAACGCCGCCAAGCCGCCCAGGACAGGTATCCAGGCGTAAAGTGATCCCAGGTGCAGGCCCACCAGATCGGTCCACAGGAACAAGAGCGGATACAGCGCCAGGCTCAGCCCAGTGGCAATTCCCAGCCCTTCGGCCCACGAGATTGACTTTCCACGCCACAGCCACGCCAGCAACGCCCAGCCCGGCACGACGTAAAGCAACCCCGCCACCGCCAGCAGACCCAACCCCTTCACCGCAGCCCCCCCCAGATCCACCAGTATCCAGCGGGGGTCGTAGATCAGCCGGAAAGCCATCTGAGCGTCCAGCGGCTCGTGGTCGCGGTAGAGCGCGCCATCCAGGTAAGCGTTGCCTGGCCCCGCGCCGACCTCGACCTGGCCTCCGTCGCGCATCTCCAAGAAAGCGTAAAAATATTCACCGTGAGAATCGCGCAGGGGCGAGAATGAAAAACGATAAAAGCCGGGTTCCGTCACCTGCGCCAGCGGCAACGTCGCTGTGACCAGGTCTTCTTCCGCCTGGGGCTCGGCTCGGAGACGAAGCTGGATCTCTCCCCGGTTGTTCTCTCCCGGTTCCAGCCACACCTCCACCCCATCGAGTCCCCCGTGACGAGCAACGAATGTTTGGCCCACCGGATGATCTGGCTCTAGCGTCACCTCGCTCCCTGGCTTGACGCGCCGCTGATCCTGATCTATAAAATCAGAGCAGCCGGTCAGCAATAGTGCCGTCAGCGCCAGGAAGAGCATTGCCCACCTGGACTTCATCGCCCCGCCTCCTGCTCCCCTGCTCCTCCGCCCCCCTGCTTCCCTGCTTCTCTGCTCAGCTCCATCCGCCGCACCCGATACAGCGTCTCCTCCAGCATCTTGCGGTTCAAGCGCACCAGGTCGGCGATCAGACCAATCAGGCAAACCTGGAAACCGACGATGGTCAGAATGGCCGCCAGGATGAGCGACTGCACCATGCCGGTTCCAAAGCCGGTCAGGAAATAATAGATAAAACGCAAACCCAGCACCAAACCACTGGCGGTCAGCGCTCCCCCAATCATCGTGAATACCCTCATGGGACGGTACATGATGTAGAAACGGACAATGGTCACGGCCGAGAGTATCAAAAAGGAGGGAACACTGCGTATCAGGCGCGATTGACGGACCTGCGGGTTGGTGCGTACCGGGACGTAGACGACGCTCATACGGCGCGCCCCGGCCTGAATTAGCGTCTCCAACGTGTAAGTATAGTCACTGAGTACCGTTAGACGGAGCGCGGCCTCGCGGGTAAAAGCTCGAAAGCCGCTGGTAGCGTCCGGGATAGAGATGCCGGCCGCCCGCTCCACCACCCAGCTTCCCCAGCTCTGCAACAATCGCTTGAGCGGCGAGAAATGGACCGACGCCCTAACATCCCGGTCGCCGACGACGATGTCGGCCCTCTCGTCCAGGATCGGCTGAACTAGATGCCCTATATCAGCGCCCTGGTATTGATTGTCGGCGTCAGTGTTGACGATGACGTCCGCGCCGGCCTGCAACGCCGCTTCCAACCCGACTACGAAGGCGAAGGCCAGCCCGCAGTTTTGCTTCAGGCGGACGACGTGGTGCACCCCCAGCTCCCGCGCCGCCTCCGCCGTGCGGTCTGTACTGCCGTCGTCCACCACCAGGTACTCGATCACGTCCACTCCCGGCAGCGCACGAGGCAGGTCGCGCACCGTCTGGGGGAGGGCGGTTTCCTCGTTGTAGCAGGGAATCTGGATGATGAGTTTCATCGGCAAGCTCTCGCCAGGTCTGGCGGACGACATTCTATCACGCCCACAAGTTCATGTAGACAAAGTAGGTGTACGGGGACACGCGCTAAAAAGCGCCGAGCTGGCACTCCCAAATTCGAACCCCCAGCCTCTCGGCAGCGTTAGCCACGTGCAACTTGGGCATCTCGAACCGGGCCGCGATAGCCCAGGCGACGGCGCACGGCAGCCGCCCCAGGATCAGCCCCTCCTGGATGGCCCGCTCCAGTTCCGGCGCCACCGCCTCGGCCGGCGTCACGACGCTCTTTGGCTCGCCGTAACCGAACAATCCTAACTGACAGCGCGCGAGCCGCACATTCAACTCGTCGGCGGCCTTTCCTACCTCTCGCGGTGATGTGCCCAGTTCCTCGGCGATGCGGAAAGCGGCCGCACAACGCAGCCCCCCTCTCCCACTCGCTCCTCGATGGCTGCTTTGATTCTATCGTCGTTCACACTGTTTTTCACGAGCACCTCTTGTCACACGTTTGACGCTCGACGTTTCGTTCAATGTTCCAGAACAATACGTTCGTATATGGCGTCCAATTCCTCTTCAGAGTAAAAATGGATCACGATGCGCCCCCCCTCACCCTGGCGCGTCAGTTTCACCTTTGTGCCCAGCGCCTCGCGGAAGCTGGCTTCCAGCGCCCGCGTCTCTGGAGACGGCGTGGAGGCGGGTCGCCGCTCCTTGCGCTCCTGGCCCAGCAAGCGCCGCACCAATTCCTCCGCCTGCCGCACGTTCAGCCCTTGCTTCAGGACGGTCTTGAGCGCGGCTTCTTGAGCCTCGGCCTCTTCCAATCCCAACAGCGCGCGGGCGTGCCCCTCGCTGATCCTGTCCTCCAACAGCGATTCCTGAACAGCGCGGGCCGCTTTCAGCAAGCGCAGCGTGTTGGAGACCGCCACCCGGCTCTTGCCCACCCGCCGCGCCACCTGCTCCTGCGTCAGGCCGAACTCTTCCGTCAACTGCTGGTAGGCCATCGCCTCCTCCAGCGCATTCAGGTCGGAGCGCTGGACGTTCTCCACCAGAGCCAGCTCCAACATCTCGCTGGGAGCCACATCCTTGACGATGACGGGCACCGTGGCCAATCCGGCCAGGCGCGCCGAGCGCCAGCGCCGCTCCCCGGCGACCAGTTGGTAGCCGTCGGGCGCCCTGGTGACGATCAGCGGTTGAATGATGCCGTGCTCCTCGATGGAAGCGGCCAGTTCCACCAGATCCTGATCGCGTATCGCCGCGCGTGGCTGGTGGGGGTTGGGCGTGATGGAGGCGAGAGGAACCTCGGTCAAGCCTTGCGACGCTGCCGGCCCCTCTTCGACGGCGGGGATCAGCGCCCCTAATCCTTTGCCCAGTCCGCTTTTGCGTGGCGTCATCTCTCACCTCGTGATTGACCATCGGCCAGCAGCAACTCCCGCGTCAACTCGGCGTAGGCCACAGCCCCGGCCGAACGGGGCGCGTAGTAAATGATAGGCTCGCCATAGCTGGGGGCCTCGCCCAGGCGCACGCTGCGGGGGATGATGGTGTTAAAGACTCGCCCCGGAAAGTGGCGCTGCACTTCCTCCACGACCTGCCGCGAGAGGGTGGTGCGAGCATCGTACATCGTCATCACCAGCCCTCGCAAGCGCAGGTCTGGGTTGAGCGCCCGGCGCACCAACTCGATCGCTCGCGATAGCTGCGAAAGCCCCTCCAGGGCCAGGTACTCGCACTGCACCGGGATGATGACGCCAGCGCCGCCGGCCGTCAGACCGTTCACCGTCAGAATGCCCAGGCTGGGGGGACAATCAATCAGCACGTAATCGTACCCTCCATCCACGCTCTGGCCCAATCCCGCCAGCGACTGGCGCAAGCGGTATTCCCGTCGCGGAAGATTGACCAGTTCCACCGTCGCGCCGGCCAGGGCCGGCGAGGATGGAATCAAGTCGAGCCGTGTGTGGGCGGTGGGTCGTACGACCTGGGTCAGGGAAGCCTGATCTACCAGCAGGTCGTAAGTGGAGAGCGTCACCGCTTGCTTGTCCAGCCCCAGGGAGGAAGTGGCGTTGGCCTGGGGGTCAATGTCAACGATCAAGACGCGCTGCCCTCCGTGCGCCAGGCAGGCTCCCACGTTGACGGCCGTGGTGGTCTTTCCGACCCCGCCTTTCTGGTTTGCCAGCGCGTAAATAATCGGCATATCTCTTACCTCGAGAGGATTTGTGATTTACCGCAAATCTCCAAATCTCAAATCGTCCAGAGTCGGCGTGCCGGCCAGCCCCGCCCGCGTCACCGAGTAGGCGGCGACGCGGTTGGCAAAGCGCGCGGATTGCCAGGGATCGCCGCTGAGCTGTAACTGCACGAAGAAAGCAGCGGCAAAGACGTCGCCCGCGCCAGTGGGGTCTACCTCGTCCGCGGCCACGGCCGGAAAATGACGAGACCGGCCGTCCGCGTACACCGTGCAACCCGCCGCCCCTCGCGTTACGACCAACACTTGCGTCTGAGCAGCGTATTGGGCTATCAACGACTCGTCCCCGGCCAAGTCCTCCTCGCTCAACACCACGCCATCGGCGCGGGCGAGCCACAGCTCCGCTTCTTCCCACCGACAGCCACTCACGCGCCCGGCCCGATCCCAGCTCCGCATCCATCCTTGCGGGGTCACGCCCACGAAACTGTCCTCGAACGCGCCTGCCAACTCCGAGGCGCACTCGCGGGCCACCGGCCCCAGGTGGACAATCGTCGCCCGCCAGTCCGCCGGCACCATCTCCGGCAGCAAGCTCTCTGCGACAGTGTGCAGCGCCTGCCGCCGGCCATTGGGAGTGTAGACGTTTTCAAACGTGGTCGTCGCAGCCGCCGGGTGGAGAGTGACCAGAATGCCATCCAGCGCCCGGCTCAAGTCGAGATCAGGGCTGGCGCTGGTGACGACGCCGACGCGACAACCCAGCGCCAGCGCGGTACGGGCGGCATAGGAGACCGTCCCACCAATCGCAAAAACGCCGCCCACCAAGTCGCGAGTCACGTGGCCTATGACCAGGTAATCCAACTCGACCATAGCGTGACCAAGTCACAAATATGCAAGTATCAGCAATTGGAGGCAGGTGGCGCTCAATAGCGCGGAAAGATGGTGACTTTGCGCCGGTCGCCCTCGCCGATGCTCTGAGTGGTCACGTGGGGATGATCGCGCAGCGCCATGTGAACAATGCGACGCTCGTTGGGCGGCATAGGCTCCAACATCACCGTGCGGTCGGTGCGCTCCACTTGCTCTGCCATCCGGAGGGCCAAGCTCCGCAGTGACTTTTCCCGGCGTACTTTGAACCCTTCCACGTCCACCACCAGCCACGTCCGGTCCGCCAACTCCCGACCGACGATCAGCCGGGTGATGCGCTGCAATGCAGCCAGGGTCTTGCCCCGGTAACCTATCAGCACATCGCTGTCCAAGCCACGCACATTGAGCACCAGTGGGGCTTCCTCTTCCCCCTCGGCCGGTTCGTCCCGCCGCACGTCAATTTGAACTTTTTCTACGCCCATGAGAGCCAAGAGTTCCAGCAATGCTCCCTCGGCTATCTGGGCCTCGTGATCCTGCTCAGCCACAGGCGGCTCGACAGCGAGTGGAGCAACCGCACGACCAGGCGGCGCGGATTCGTCCGCCGCCACAGACGCCGGGCGCGATTTGACCGTCAGGCGCACACTGGCTTCTCGCGACCCTAGCCCGAACACTCCCTGACTGCCCTTGTCCAACACCTCAATCTCCACCGCCTCGCGGGCGACTCCCAGGCGCGTCAGGCCGGCCTCAATAGCCGCTTCGACGTCCACTCCGGTTGCCCCGATTGCCTGCTCCACTTCCGCCATATACCACAACTCCTCTGGTACCAATACCCGGTCTACTTGGTCTTTGCACCGTTTGTCTTGATAAAATAGTACTGGACGACCCGAATCAAGCTAGAGATGATAAAGTAGATGGAAAGCCCGGTGGGGTAACTGAGAGTGAAAAACATCATCATTATCGGCATCGTCGTCTGCATCATCTGCATCTGCTGAGCCATCGCAGAAGCTTGAGATTTGTCGTCGCTGCTACTGGCAGTGGTGGGCGGGGTCATCAATTTCTGCTGTAGCCAGTACGTGATAAAGACCAGGACAGGCAAGGCATACGACCACCACTGGGCCATGCTGGGCGGCTGGCCCAGGTCCATCCCCAGGAACGTGCTTTGCAACGGCACCAGCCCCTCGACGCCGGGCAGCCACTTGTAGATGTGCTGAGAGAACTTGAACAGATCCAACGGAGTGGAGGGGATGCAGTACTTGATGGCCCCGATGAGACCGAACCAGATCGGCATCTGGATCAAGAGAGGCAGACAGCCACTCATAGGGTTGATGCCCGCCTTCTTGTACAGATTCATCTGTTCCTGCGCCAGCTTTTCTTTGTCCTTGGCGTACTTTTTTTGCAGCTTTTCCAGTTCCGGTTGGAACTCTTGCATCTTGCGCGACGACTTTTGTTGGCTCAACGTCAATGGTACGGTGAGCAGACTGATCAAGAGAGTCAACACGGCGATAGCTGCAACGGTGCTGTTCCCCAGGAACGTGTAGAGGAGCAGCATCAAGTTAGCGAATGGGTAAGCGAGAAAATACACGATTCATCCTTCCTCTATTCTTCTTCTACCACGGGTGGGTGGGACCACATCTCGCGTCCGTTATCCACGTGCAGTGCCAGTATACGCTTTTCTCCATAGATAGACGTCACATAGACCGCCGCTCCGTCCACCACCGGCGGCGAAAGCATCTGACCTTCACCTTTCACGGACCACAGCTCGAAACCATCGGCGGCATCCAGCGCGTGCAGGGTGCCATCTTCACTGGCGACGAACAACGTACTGCCATCCTCGGCCACCACCGGCCCCGCCCGCACCGACGTGCCGAGCACTTTACGCCAGATTTGCTTGCCCGTCTCGTCCAGAGCGTAGACGTTTCCGTCAACATCAGCCGTATAGATGACGCCTTCATAGATCGCCGGCCCGCCCCAGAACCAGTTCTCACCGGAAAAGATCCAAAGCTGGACGCCCGTTTCGGCATCTATGGCGTAGAACTTGTCGTCGAAAGCACCCATGTAGAGCACGCCGTCTCGCAGCGCCGGCGTCCCGGCGAACGCCCCGCCGCCTTCAAAGTCCCAGCGCACCCTCCCGTCAGATAGGTTAAGCGCGTAGAGGTGACGATCCATAGAGCCGACGTACACCGTGTCTGAGATAATGAGGGGCGTGGCCCACACGCGATGCCCCGTCTCAAACTGCCATTCCAGGTCACCGCTCTCCACGTCCAGCGCGTAGACGTTGCCGTCGCTGTTGCCGATGACGAACAACCCACCGCCTAGCGCCCCGCCTTCGACGTATTGGCCGGTCGCCTCGTCAAAGCGCCACAATTCCCTGCCCCTATCGGCTTCCAACGCCCAAACGATGTTCCTGGGCCGGCTGAAAAAGCCCGAAGACGGCACCTGCGAAGCCACGACCACCAGCTCGCCCTCTACTGCCGGGGTGACGTAAAAAATCCCGCGCCCGTCATCCTCAGTGTCCTTGGGAAAAGTCCAGACAGGATCACCAGCGGTCACATCCAGCGCCTGCACCCGTTCCAGGTCAGCCGCGTACAGCACATCTCCTACGACGTTAAGCCCGGTCCAACTCGTGGCCCTCGCCGACCCCGAACATCCACTCGCACCTAAGAGTAACGCCGCCAATATCGCCAACAGCATGTAACGGCGGCGCGTCAAAAATTGGTTCAATTATCTATCCTCCTCTAAATCTGGAACGGGATCGTACCCCCCTGGGTTCAGGGGATGGCAACGGGCGACCCGTTTGACGGCCAGCCATCCGCCCCGGCAAGCGCCGTAGCGGGAGATGGCCTCGTAGCCGTAGCGGGAACAGGAAGGCTCAAAGCGGCACGTGGGGGGAAACACACGGGAGAAAGTTGCCTGGTAAAGGCGGATCAGGCCCAGAAGGACTGTTCTCATTCCAAATTCTCTGCGCTCAACCTGGCCCGCTTCAACAACGACGCCAATGCCACTTCGACTTGAGGCTCCTTGGCCTCGAGAAGCCGCGCGCGCGCGATCAGCATCACGTCCCACCCGTCCCCGAACTGAGGGTAGAGAGCGCGAGCCGCTTCGCGCAGCAACCGTTTGGCCCGGTTACGCGCCACGGCGTTCCCCACTCGCCGGCTGGCAGTGACACCAACACGGCTAAAGCCAAGCCCGTTGGGCCTCACGACCAGCACCAGTAAGGAATGCGCCCACGATTTCCCTTCATCGTACACCCGTTGCACATCGCTCGTGCTCCGCAGCCGGATCCGTCTCTCCATTCACCCTAGTGATCAAGCTCAGCGGCGTGGACGCTGCGAGCTTTCTTTCCAATTCAACTTCTTGGCCCATTCTCTGGTCACGGCCAAACGATGACGTCCCTTCCTCCGCCGCGCCTTGAGCACTTTCCTTCCACCTGGGGTAGCCATACGTGCTCGGAAACCGTGCGTGCGCATACGCTTGCGCTTTTTGGGTTGATAAGTTCGCTTTGGCATACATCCTCCTAAAATCAGCAACGGTTGGCAGTCAAGCCAACCGCCAATATCAATCGTCACGGCATTATACCTTAAGCGGCACAAGTGGTCAAATCGCCGCTGAGCCATCCTCCTCACCCGAAGCGCGTCTCATTTGCGCGTCCAGGGTAAATACGTATAATCTGCACAAGAACGTATCATCTCAATAAACCGGGGTAATGTAAGGCGGAATGGCATTCCGCCTACTTTTCCCCCAACTTTTTGAGAAGAGACTGGAGAGCAACGTGCCCAACGTAACCGAACTAGTGCGCCAGGGAATCACAGCCGTCCAGGCCGGACGGAACGAGGAGGCCCGCCAAGCGTTGCTGCGGGCTACCGAGCTGGACGAACGAAACGAACAGGCCTGGCTGTGGTTGAGCGGGGTGGTCGAGTCGTTCCAAGACCGGCGCATCTGCCTGGAGAACGTGCTGGCGATCAATCCAGATAACGCCCACGCCCAGGCCGGCCTGCGCTGGCTCGACCAACAAGCGCCGGTCTCCCCCACGGCCGCCGCGCAAGAACTGTGCCCACTCTGTGGGTCACCCCTCCCGGAATACGGCTCTACCTGCCCCCACTGCGGGCAGATCCTCGTCGTCGCCTGTCCTGACTGCGGACAGTTCGTCCAGGTCGAACAACCTGCCTGCCCCGACTGCGGTCAACCTTTGGGGGATTTTCGAGAAGGAGCGCGCTATCACATCGGGTTGGCGAGAGCATACCTGGAACAACACCAGGGCGACCTGGCGCAAGAGGCCATCGTCCGCGCAGAGGCGACGACCCGCGACGACGCGCAGGCCCTCAAGGAGGTGGCCGCCCTCCATGAGGCAATTGGCCACACCGATATGGCCATCGCCGCCTACCAACTCGCCCTCGAGCACGCCCCTCGAGACGCCGCCCTCTACGCCCGCCTGGGCGCGATCTACCGCCGCCGCGCCATGCCCGCCCAGGCGCGCGAAATGTACAGACTCAGTAGATCCAAATTCTCATAATCGAGGCACGGCAGGCGCGACGATCTCTCTGATGCAGCCATAATGCCCCTCCAAGGCACGGCGAATGAACTTGGCCATGCGAGAAAGCTCGAAACGCTTCGTGTCCAATCGGCGGCGGCCTCGGTGTGGTATTTGAGTAAAGAGCCAACGCAGATGAATCCAAACATTCA
>Ga0180431_10003349_pt1 | contig 20726 bp, 15 predicted proteins | sample SS_ome_11_FD_132459 | JGI IMG/M metagenome (GOLD analysis project Ga0180431, IMG submission 132459) | Hypersaline lake sediment archaeal communities from the Salton Sea, California, USA - SS_1_MS_1 metaG | ecosystem: Environmental > Aquatic > Non-marine Saline and Alkaline > Hypersaline >...
CTTTGTCTTGTTTTGGGTCTTTCTTGGCTACAGACCATACTGCCGGACGTGGAATTTCTGGAATTGCTTCCGGATCTTCTTTCGGGCCGTTGTGAAGCGCTTGCAGCTCGCGTCGACGTTGGGCAGCGCCTTCCGGGATCGGGCCGACATCACTCCATGTGCCGTGACATGGGCCGTTCAGGTCGATCCATGTCACCAGTCTGTCCCAGGCTTCTGTGTCCAGTTTCACGCCGTAGTGACCTTTTCTGAGCATCTGGATCAGCTCGCTCGTGTCGGCGTGGTATTCTCCGGGTACGAGCAGGCCGACGTGATCCTCGACGTTTACCCTGCGGATATAAGGTACCAGTACCTCGTATGCGGGAGTATACTTGATCCAGACTCCGCCGAACGCTTGGCGCACGACCGGGTGCAGCCGGTTCTGGCCCAGCCTTGTCAGCAGCCGCCCGCGGTAGTCTTTCACAAGACGCTCCGCCCTCAGATCGAGCATTTCTGAGCCGTCGGGTCCGGATGAATCGGGATTGTGGCAGTCGGCGCAGTGCTTATCGAGCACGGGCTGTACCTCTCGTTCGAAATCGAAACCTCTCGCCGGGCCATACCAGGGTTCGATTTGCGCCGGCGGCTGAATTGCGGCCTGTCTCCGCCGCAGTTCGGGAATCTGCGGCGACTGCTCGTGACAGCCGACGCATGACAGCGTCTCTCCCGGCATTGCCGTGAACCAGCTCCGCATCAGTTGGACCGCCTTGCCCTGCTCGTCGAGAGGCTGGACGGCCAGCGGCGTATTGGCAGGGACATTGAACATTGCCGAGCCGTCTTTGTGAACGTTTACGGTTCCGAGAATCCGCATTACTTCCCAGGGGCCGCCGCAACCGATTTTGTCCGGGCCGGCCATCCCCGGATAGCCGAAGTGATAAGCTATGATCCGAAGCTTCTTCACCGTGCCGCGAGGGACTCCCGCCAGTCCCGGCCCGGCGTAAACGTCATCGAGATAAACAACCGCGTCATCACGCTCCAGGTCCACCCTGTCCGGGATGGCGGGCGGCTTCGGCGTTTTCATCAGCGGGATTGGCTCGAAAAAATCGAAATCAGGATTCATGCAGATAGGCAGCATATTGTCAAAGACGTCCACAAGGTATATCCCCCACGGGCGATTGCGGCCGAGCTGCGAAGCCACGAGAAAATACTTATCGCTCAGCGGGTAAGGTTGCAGGAATTTGGGCCATGACTTGTCAACCAGATTGTCGCGGATGATCGTTTCGATGGGCTTGCCCCGCCCCGGGATCCGCTGGACGACTCCGTCGGCTCCGTGCCAGCCCCTGGTCGTGTCGATCAGTCCCAGCTCGCCCATCCGCGGCACGCCGTGATAGCCGGCGATGATCGCGATGATCTTGCCGGGCGCCCCCGGTATTCCGCGAGGATAATACAATGCGTTGGGCCAGTACGAATTGCTGCCGTAAAGCGCCCGCTGGCCTGTGCCGTCGGGATTCATCGCCATCATCGGTCGCAGATAGATATGCATTGGCCCCGTGTAATCCCATCGGCTGAAGGTCACCTGCCCCGTCGGCAGCACCGAAGGATGCAGGTCGAGGTCCTGATCGAAACATAATTGCCGCACGTTGCCTCCGTCGCCGTCCATCAGGAATATATTGCACGCCCGTTCTTTGCCGTGCCAGCAGGGGACCGCTGTGTACGATGCCGTCGAGACGTAGACGACCCGGCCATCAGGCAGATAACACGCATCGAAGTTATCCACGTCCGGATGCTCGTCCCGCGAGACCTGCCTCACGCCCGATCCGTCGACGCCGATCTCGAATATCTGCCACGTCAGTCCTTTCGGCATGGTGAAGAGCATTTTCTCTGCGTCGTAATGCAGGTCTATCTCGCCGACGTACCGGCCGTCCTCGGGCCGAAAGATCGTTCTCATCTTACCCATCGGATGGACCGGCCCTAAGGCCGCGATCTCGTTGTCGTAGCCGGTTCGCTCGATGCCGGTGTTGCACTTGTGGTTGACAGGCAGGCCGAGCTGGCCGCGTTTGCGTTTTAGCAGAATCAGCTCGTCGAAATCGAGCAGCGGATTTGAAAGAAGCGCATCGTATTGCAGCTTAGGCAACTCGCGGGCGAGTCTGTTCAACTCTGTCTTCCCTGAGCTGCTATTCTCGCCGAGTGATAAAGCCGCGGTTCTTGCTTTCTTTAAATCGTCCAGGCGCTTGAGATACTCCTGTCCGTCAGGATACTTCCGGCCGAACGTTTCAATCAGATCATTGACGGCCAAGCGGAGAGGCTCGAAATCATAGTCGAGCAGGTATCGTATCTTTTGATTGCTGCCGGGGCGGCCCGTATTTGGCGGTGCCGCGACGGCAATAGGGCCCAAAGCAAAAAGTATAAGGCCAGAGAATAAGAGGTAGAAATAGCAGGGTGTGCATGGCACACCACGACTATATTGGTGGGCGGAGCCCACCCTACGGTTCGTCAAATTCATAGCTACGCCCCAAATGTAATCGTCCGGACACCTTGGCGTCGAAAATACTCTCTGAGAATAATCGAAATTCGGCCCAAAGTCAATTTGAAAACGCTTTCCCCCAGGCCATTATGCATCTAATCGACAACGCTCTGTGCAAAGAAAGAGACCTTGAAACATCGTGACGAATCCAGCCAAATTGCGTATCATTTCTTTAGAATTAGAGGATTGGGTAGAAAACTGATTGGCTCACGCTGCCGATATTTAATCCTTTTTGATAAAGAGTATCTCCTCGGATCAATTTTCTATTCCTCTCACGCCCTCGGTACGTACGCCCGGCCCCAACAGCACGGCGGTCGAGGCCTTGCTCAAATCATTGCCCTCCAACGAGATTCTGTCGGTCCTGGGGCCTTTCAGGCTTAGGTACACCTCTGTTTGTGGAAGCGCCATGCAGTTCGAGACAAGTCCTTCCCGGCAATCTTCGAGCACCAGCACCGGCGCCCCCTTGCCGGCCGGGTCTGACATTCGCCTAACGTGGCTCAGGTCGGCGTTTGTGACATTGTGCAGCGATAGCGCAGCTCTTGGAAACTGCTCATACACCTGCTCAGGGATCCATACCTGCAGATGATCTACGGTCACGCCGTTAATGTTCGCGAGCGTGACATAGGACTCCTGGCGCGCGAACTCAGTACGGCGGCGGTCTTCGGTCGTGGTGGTGCGTCCGCCCACGTGCTTCCTGCGTTGCGAGTAGTCGAACGCGCGATCGACTCTCTGGGTGATATTCCTGAGAACCACATTCTCGATATTCGGCCGGCTCATCCCCTGGATGAGTATGCCGTTGTCGCTGACGATGCTTATATCCGAGAAAGTCAAATCTCGAATTAGTCCGACGCGCGACTCGGGATTGCGTTTCTCGATATCCACGAAAATCGGGTAGATCGAGTTCAATAGTGATTCTTTGACAAGCTCCGGCTTGCGAATCGTCTCGATAGTACAATTCGAGAAGGTAATTCGCTCGGCGCTTGCTCCATCCTTGATGTACATACCGATCCCGACGGTGGAGTCGCGTATGACGCAGTTGGACATGTGGATGTTGCGGAAATCAGCGGGCGACTCGGTCCCGATTTTTACAGCCGTTGCGTTCGAGGCCATCGTGCAGTTGGTGATGACAATGTCCTCGCAGGGCGCGCCTTGCCGCGTCTTGCAGACGATGCAGTCGTCTCCGGCGATGATGTAGCAATTGGAAATGTGGACGTTCCTGCACGAGACCGGATCGATCCCGTCGGCGTTCACGCGATAATAGTTGTTGAGGATACTTACGCCGGTGATGTAGACCTTCTCACAGAATTCCAGATCGAACGTCCAGCTATCGCTGTAGCGCACTGTGATATCCTTGATCGTCACGTTTTCGCATCGTATGAACCGCAGGATTCCCACGCGAAATTCCGGCTTGGGCTTGTCGTCTCCTCTCTTTCGCTGGAGATCCTCCTGGCCGGTGCCGTGAATCGTGCCTCTGCCCTCGATTGTGACATTGGTCTGGTCCTCGGCGTACAGGAACCGGTTGCCGTGCTCGTAATGTTCCTTCTTCGGGCTCACCCACAAAGTCGCGCCGGATTCGAGGTACAGGCTCACGTAACTTCGCAACTGCAGGCCGCCGCAGAGGTAATCGCCCGCCGGCACGTACACCGCTCCGCCGCCGTCTTCGGCGCAGGCGTCAATCGCCCGCTGGATTGCAGGGCCGTCATTGTGCTCTTTGTCGCTTGTTGCTGCGAAGTCTCTAACGTTCCATATCCGTCCCTGGCAGGGCACTATAAGGACAAATACGTTGAGCAAGAGAGTGATTGTCGGTTTTCGCAGATTTGTCATATTCGTTTCTCCAAGTAATGTAGGGGCAGGCCTGTGTGCCTGCCCTTTCAACTCAAGTTAGATTCCGGGCGACCACACAGGGTTGCCCCTAAAAGTGTAAATTCAACGATTCCGAAAGTCCACAGTTTTTACTTGCCGCCGGATTGTGCATAATGTAAAAGAAAGCCGTCGCCGCAACGCGGCGATTCTCCGTAAGGAGTCCCAAGGACCACAAATGTGAAATTTGATCTTTGATATTTGCTTTTCATGTTCAGGAGATAGTTATGGAGTACACTTGTGAGGATATTGCCCGGATGATCGACCACTCGCTTCTTCGCCCCGAATTGACCGGGAAGGACGTTCGCGAAGGTTGCGAGGTCGCGAAGAAATACAAGGTAGCCACTGTCTGCTGCCGTCCGTGCGATCTTGCCCTTGTAGCAGAACTGCTGAAAGGTTCCGACGTCAAGCCGAGCACGGTGATCGGTTTCCCGCACGGCTCCAACAAGACCGAGACCAAGGTCTTCGAGGCCGAGCAGGCCATCGCCGACGGCGCTCTCGAATTGGACATGGTGCTCAATATCGCCAAGCTTCTGGACGGCGACCACGACTACGTCAGGAAGGATATCAAGGCGGTCGTCGACGTCGCGCACAGTCACGGCGTTGCGGTGAAGGTCATCTTCGAGAATTTCTACCTCAACGATGAGCAGAAGAAGGCCGCATGTGGGCTGGCGGAAGAGGCCGGCGTGGATTTTGTCAAGACCTCTACCGGCTTCGCGGGCGGCGGAGCTACTATAGAGGACTTGCAGCTCATGCGGGACAACGTATCCGAGAAGGTGCAGGTCAAGGCCGCCGGCGGCGTGCGCGATCTGGAGATGGCCGTCAAAGTCCGGGAGGTCGGATGCACCAGATTCGGAGCAACGCGCACGGAAGACATCATGGAGCAATGCCACAAGGCGAAGGAATAGAAGCCAGAATATAGGTAGGGTGGGGCTTGCCCCACCGATTACCTGGATGTAAGGAATCTTAGGTATGGGAAAGATCAAGGTTGGTGTGATAGGGACGGGTTTCATCGGTCCGGCACACGTCGAGGCGCTGCGGAGGCTGGGCAATATCGACGTTGCTGCTTTGGCGGAATACTCTGACGAGGCGGCGAAGTCAAAGGCCGAGATGCTTGGTATCGAAAAGTATTACGGCGATTACAAAGAGTTGCTGAAGGACGACGACATTCAGAGCGTTCACATCTGCTCGCCGAATTACCTCCACTACGAAATGGCCAAAGCGGTTCTGGATACAGGAAAGCATGTCATTTGCGAAAAGCCGCTCGCGATCAGCGTGGCCGAGGCGGAAGAACTCGTTGAGTTGGCGGAGAAGAAGGGCGTTGTCAACGCCGTCAATTTCAACATCCGTTACTACCCGCTGATGAGGCAGCTTCGATTGATGGTCGACAAAGGTGAAATTGGCGAAGTCTTTGCCGTTCAAGGCTCGTATCTGCAGGACTGGCTCTTTCATCCGACGGACTACAACTGGCGGCTTGAACCCGATCAGTCCGGGCAATCCAGGGCTGTCGCCGACATAGGCTCGCACTGGATGGACCTGATTGAGTTTGTGACGGGGCTAAAGATCGCGGAGGTCTGTGCCGACTTCGCGACGTTCCACAAGGTCAGGAAGAAACCGTTGAAGCCCGTCGAGACCTACGCGGGTAAAGTCCTCAAGCCCGAAGACTACAAGGATATTCCGATCAACACGGAGGATTATGCAACGGTCCTGTTCAAATTCGAGAACGACGGCCGGGGCGTAATGACCGTCAACCAGGTCGCCGCCGGAAGGAAGAACAGGCTTTATTTCGAGATGGACGGGTCCAAACAGGCCGTTGCGTGGGAATCCGAGGCACCCAATCAAATCTGGATCGGCAAGCGCGACGGCAACAACGAAGTCCTGATGAGAGATCCGTCGCTGGTCTATCCAGATTGCATGGGATTGATTGACTATCCCGGCGGCCACAACGAAGGATTTCCCGACACATTCAAGCAATTAGCAAGGGAAGTGTACGCCGCCATATCAGGAGGTAAGTCGGATTCCGCTCTTTATCCGACCTTCCGTGATGGGCTGCGCGAGCTTGTCCTGTGTGAAAAGATCATGGAGAGCAATAAGAAAAAGGCATGGATCAAAGTTTCATAAACGGGAGTTGCGAGTATGATTAAGCTTGGTTTTGTAAGTGCGATACTGGCGGACCAGACGTTCGAGCAGGTGGTGTCTTTCGCCGGCAAGACGGGGTATGCCTGTGTCGAGATAATGTGCTGGCCCGTGGGCAAGGCTGAGAGACGCTACGCGGGAGTCACGCACATCGACGTGGGGGACCTGCCCAAAAAGAAGGTAGACGAGATTCACAGCCTTCTCAAAGACAAGGGCGTCTCGATATCGGGTCTCGGATACTATCCCAATCCTCTTGAAGCCGATAAGGAGAATTCGAGGCGCTACGTTGCACACATCAAGAAAGTGGTCGATGCCGCTAATCGGCTGGGGCTAAAGAACGTAAACACTTTCATCGGCAGGGACCATACGGCCAACATCGAGGACAATTTCAAGCGATTCAAGAGGGTCTGGCCCGCGATCGTCAGGCATGCGGAGAAGCGGGGCGTGAAGATCGGCATTGAGAATTGCCCGATGTTCTTCAGTAACGACGAATGGCCCGGCGGCAAGAACCTGGCGTCATCGCCCGCTATCTGGCGAAGGATGTTCAAAGAGGTTCCGTCGGCGAATTTCGGCCTGAACTACGATCCTTCACATTTAGTGTGGCAGTTCATGGATTATATCAAGCCGATATACGAGTTCAGGAATCGGATATTCCACGTTCACATCAAGGACGCCAAGGTCATGCGCGATCAGCTCGACGACGTGGGAATTCTCGCGACTCCACTTTCGTTCCATCGGCCCAAGCTCCCCGGTCTTGGCGACGTTGACTGGGGCAAGTTTTTCTCGACTCTAACCGACATCGGATACAAAGGTGCGGCCTGCGTCGAAGTCGAGGACCGTTCGTATGAGGGATCGCTGAAAGTCAGAAAACAATCCCTGGTGCAGAGCCGCGAGTATGTCAAACAGTTTTTGCCTCTATAGGTTGTGCTTGCATGAGAGAAGTCAGAGACAAAATCCGGCAGTTCCTAAAGGACAACGGAGCGTGGTATGAAGATATCGCCATGGACGAGTTCTGCGATGTCTTCAGGGGAGAAATGCGGGCCGGGCTGGCCGGGCCGGACATTTCGCTGGCGATGATCCCGACTTATATTGAAGTCGGCAGGGAGATTCCGAAAGACAGACGGGTCATTGTTTTGGACGCGGGCGGCACTAACTTTCGCGTTGCCGCTGTACATTTCGATCGGGCGGGTAAACCTGTTATCGAGAACTTTATTCAAAAACCCATGCCGGGACTGGACAGAGAGGTGGGCAAGGAAGAATTCTTTACCACAATAGTCGAGTATATGTCTGGAGTTGTCGATGCCGGCGAAAGCATCGGCTTCTGCTTTTCGTATCCGACTAAAATTCTGCCCAACAGAGACGGCAGACTGATTCGATTCTGCAAGGAAGTCAAGGCTAAAGAGGTTGAAGGAGAGTTGATAGGTCAAAATCTCGTTGCAGCCATGAAAGACGCAGGCCATAAGGGTGAAAAACGTGTGGCAATTCTAAATGATACTGTTGCGACCTTACTGGCGGGAATGTCTGCTTCCGGGCAGAGGGCTTTCGACAGCTACATCGGATTCATCCTCGGCACAGGATCGAATTGTTGTTATATCGAGTCAAATCGTAAGATCACAAAGACGCCCGGACTTGATCCGGCAGGCGGGCAGATCGTAAACGTGGAGTCCGGCTCATTCGGCAAGGCCCCGCGAGGCGCGATAGACTCTCTTCTGGACGAATCAACTCTCGATCCGGGAAAATATACCTTTGAGAAGATGTTTTCAGGAGGCTATTTCGGGCCGCTTTGTCTGAAGGCCCTGCAACAGGCGAGCAGGCAGGGATTTCTGTCTAAGATTGTGGGCGACCAATTGCTTACCGCCGCTGATCTTGAGACGAAAGATGTGAACTCATTTCTGAGGCATCCACAGGGCGACAATCCATTGGCTGTGATTTGCGCAAAGGGGACAACGCAGGATCGTGCCGCTGTGTGGTATTTGCTCGACGGACTTATTGAAAGGGCGGCCCGCGTGGTTGCGGCAATGTTGTCGTCGGTTGTTCTTGAGACGGATAAAGGTTACAATCCGTGCGAACCTGTCTGCATAACCGCAGAAGGTACTACTTTTTATGAGTTGAAATTGCTCAGAGAGAGAGTTGAATCATATATAAGATGTTTTCTGCAGGGCAGGCATGACCGGTTCGTTGAGTTTGTGCATGTGGACGATGCGACTTTGATCGGCGCCGCCATTGCAGGTCTGACAAATTAATTTAATGCGGTGTCAGCCGCGAGAGATAGTTGAAGAGGAGTACTATTATGAAGCACGAAAACAGAGAGACTAAAGAAAAGATCCCGGGACTCTCCCGGCGTGATTTTATCCGAACCGCCGGCCCCGTATTGGCAGGTGTGACGATTGTCCCTCGTCACGTTCTCGGCGGAGCAGGTCGAATCCCTCCCAGCGAGACTATTCAGGTCGCAGGCATCGGAATCGGCGGCGTCGGGCACGGGCAGATCACCAGTATTTCCGAGCAGAAGGGCACACGAATTGCCTTTTTATGCGATGTTGATGACGTGTACGCCGGGAAGACCTATAAGCGCTTCCCTAAGGCCAAAGTCTATCGGGATTATCGTGACATGCTCAATGCCGAGGACGACAAGATCGACGCGGTCTACTGCGGCACGCCCGATCATTCTCACACGGTTATATGTAAGGCCGCACTGAGAAAGGGCAAGCACACGCTCTGCGTCAAGCCGCTGACTCGGACGATTGATGAGAACCGCTTCCTGGTGGCGGAGGCGAAGAAGGCCGGCGTTGCCACGCAGGTTACCGCCTCTGCGAACACATCCGATGCTGCATGCCGGCTCTGTGAGATGATCTGGGATGGCGCCATCGGCGACGTTCATGAAGTGCACATCTGGTCCAATCGGCCCTTGTGGCCGCAGGGGATGCTTCGCCCGCCGGGGCGGGACCCAATCCCGAAAACGCTGGACTGGGACTTGTGGATCGGTCCGGCGCCGATGCGGCCGTTTGTTGCCGAGTGGAAAGACGGCGATATGGCGCTCAAGCAGTGCAAAGCGAGTCGCAAGCCGCGCCCGGCGGTTTACCACCCGTGGAACTTCCGCGGATGGTGGGATTTCGGCACCGGGGCACTCGGCGATATGGGCTGCCACCATTACAACCACGTGTTCAGGGCGTTGAAGCTACGCTATCCGACCAGCGTAAGTGCCAGCGCAAGCATGGTCTTCGATGAGACCGCGCCTCTTGCCTCGATAGTGACGTATGAGTTTCCCGCGCGCGAGGGCATGCCGCCGCTGCGTTTGGTTTGGTACGACGGCGGGCTCAAGCCCCCGCGGCCGAAAGAGCTGGAAGCGGGAAGAGAATTACCCGCCTCCGGCAATATGTATATCGGCGACAAGGGAGTCATACTCGGCAACAGCATCATCCCCGAGAGCAAGAGGAAAGCATACAAGATGCCTCCCAGGACTCTCAAACGCCGCTCGGGGACCTGGGGTGAATGGGTCGAAGCCATCAGAGGCGGCGAGCCGGCAGGCTGCAATTTCGACTGGGCCGGTATTCTTACAGAAGCGGTGCTGTTAGGCAACATTGCGATAAGGACCGACAAGTGTCTCGAATGGGACGCGAAGAACATGAAATTTACCAACAATGACAAGGCGAATGAGTACGTGACATCAAAATACCGCTCCGGCTGGACGATGTGAGTATTGTAGGGTGGGCCTTGGCCCACCACAGTGCCTATTCGGTGGGGCAAGCCCCACCCTACTAAAAGGAGAGTTGATTATGCGAAGTCTAAGATATTTTGTGTTGGGATTACTATTTGTGGCATCTGTTGCCGTAAATGCCGGCGAACCGATTCTTATCCCCGTCAAGATCGACGGGCCCGTCCACGACCCGTCTAACCACACTTACTGGTTCGGCCCGTTTTGCGAATGCGCCTCGGTCCTTGACGTTGACGGCGACGGCGACCTCGACATCGCCTCAGGCCGGAACTGGTACGAGGCGCCCGATTGGATCAAACACTCCAATTTCCGCGACGGCGCCGAGACCAACGGCCCGGAGACCGACGACAACAGCGAGTTTGCGATGGACGTCAACTTCGACGGGCGCATGGATATCGTTAGTTCGGGCTGGATGTTCATGAAGGGGGCATTCTGGTATGAGAATCCCGGCAAGAAGAATGTCGTCTGGAAATCCAGAAGGATTCATTTCGCTCTTAACATGGAAGGCGTAATCCACGGCGACATCGACGGCGACGGCGACGAGGACATCCTCTGCAACCACTGGTCGCTGGTTAAGGGCCAGGGGATGACGTGGCTCGAACACATCGACAAAGCCCCCTGGTTTGTCGAGCACGTTGTGGGTAAGCAGGGCGACGTCCACGGCAACGGATTGGGCGACATCAACGGCGACGGGCGGGTCGATATAGTCACGCCCGTGGGCTGGTACGAGCAGCCGAGGCGCGCGACGGATACGCCGTGGAAGTTCCACGACGATTATCGATTCCAGCCCGCCAAGAGCAAGGGGGGCGGCGCCTCGCATCCGATGCTCGTGCACGATGTTGACGAGGACGGCCTGAATGACATCATAATCGGATCGTCGCATGCATACGGTCTGGCCTGGTTCGAGCAGGTCGTACAAGACGGCAAGCGCAGCTTCAAGACCCACTGGGCCGAAACCGAATTCAGCCAGTTCCATACGCTGGCGATGGGCGACCTGAACGGTGACGGCAAGGACGACCTCGTGACGGGCAAGCGTCTTTTCGCTCACCACGGCCACGATATCGGTGCGTTCGAGCCTCTGTACGCCTTCTGGTACGACATCAAAGGCGGGCAATTCGAGCGGCACGTCTTGTCGTTCAACCATCTGCCGTACTATCCCGACGAGGGCGGGCTTAATCCGCCGCCGAATTACGTCGTCAGCGTGGGGATGAAGCTCAACGTCGCGGACATGGACAAGGATGGTCGCGAAGATGTGATTATCGCCGGCAAGGGCGGACTTTACGTGTTCTATAACCACGGCTTTCCGCCTACGCCGCGGGATGCGCACAAGCTCCCGTCGCACGAGAGCTATCCGACCTGGAGAGACTGGCCGAAGTATCAGGTCCTGTTCAACACGAAGGATCTCTCCGGCTGGAAAGTGCCGGAAGGGGATAACGGCCACTGGAAGGTCGTCGAGGGCCTGATCGACTATGATGCGATGTCCGAAGCGACGGGCGACAGGAGCCTCTGGACTGAAGAATCATTTGGCGATTACTCACTGCACGTCGAGTGGAGATTCAAGCGCACTTCCGGCCTGTACCAGATGCCGACCATCCTTCCGGACGGCTCGCTCAAGACCGACGCCGACGGCAAAGTAATAAAGATTCCTACGCCCAACGCCGATTCCGGGATACTGCTTCGCGGAAAAACCGGCGGCCAGGCAAACCTCTGGTGCTGGCCGATAGGCTCGGGCGAGTTGTGGTCCGTGCGGAAGAACATGAACGTCGCGCCTGAGGTTCGCGCCGCGGCGGTGCCCAGAGTCCGGGCGGACAATCCGGTGGGCCAGTGGAACTCGATGGATGTTACTCTGGTGGGCGACCGCGTGACGATTATGCTCAACGGCAAGCTTGTGATTGACAACGCCCTGATACCCGACATCGCTGAAAGCGGCCCCATCGGCCTGCAGCACCACGGCGGCAAGAACAGGAAAACCGGCGAGATGAGCCCGGCCTCCAGCCTCATACAATTCCGCAATATCTGGATAAGGCGATTGTAGCTCGTAATCGGGTGCGATGTTATTGCCCAACTTACAAGGTATGTTTCAAAGGAGAAGATGACATGCGGAATGGCATATTGACTCTAATGACAACGGCGGTGTGTGTTGTTGCTTCCGGCTGCGCGGGCCCGACGGGTGAGCGTGGCTTTGTCCGGCTGTTCAACGGCGAGGATTTGACGGGTTGGGTGACCAGAGGCGAGGACAACGCCTGGATGGTTGAAGACGGCGTCCTTACGGTCAAGCGAGACGTAATGGACGGCAGGGAGCATAACTTCGACTATCTCTGGACGGAGGACATGTACGGCGACTTCATTCTCGACCTTGAGTTCAAAGTCATCGAGGGCACCAACAGCGGCATTTTCTTCCGCACGTCTGATTTGAAGGATCCGGTCTATACGGGGCTTGAGGTTCAGGTCTGCAACTCTTACGGACGGGGCAATAGAAATAGAAAAGGCACGGCCGGTGCCATTTACGATTGCCTGAAACCGACAAAGAATGCAATCAACAAACCCGGCGAGTGGAATCACTGTGTGCTCACGTGTGAGGGCAGCAATGTGAAGGTAGAACTCAACGGTGAACAGGTCATCGACATGGACCTGGATCGCTGGACGGAAGCCGGCTGGAATCCCGCCGGGTCTGAAAGCGAGAGAGCTAAAAACAAATTTCCAAGAGCTATAAAGGACTTCGCCCGAGTCGGGTACATCGGCTTACAGGACCACGGGCGGCCCGTCTGGTACCGTAACGTGCGGGTAAAGCGTCTCTGAACGGCGAGATCGTCACCGATGACGCTAAGTTTGCGTGGAAAGTCCGGTCCGCCATGCAAGATGTGTTGATTGCGTTGAGCGCGCCGGCCGATTATGGGAGATGTTATGAAGATCAGAACAACTGCAGTGATTTGTTTGGCGGGACTAATGATGGGATGTGCACGGAATGTTCAAAGGTTTGGCAGTGTGATCGGCGTTAAGCAAGAGTCTCTGGAGGAATACAAGAAGATGCACGCCGAGCCCTGGCCCGAGGTTAATGCGCAGTTGAAGGCATCCAATATCCGGAACTATTCGATCTATCTGACGCAGTTTCCGGACGGCAATCATTACCTGTTCAGCTACTTTGAGTACGTCGGCGATGACTTCGACGCCGACATGAAAAAGATGGCCGACGATCCCAAGACCAAAGAATGGTGGAGCCATACCGATCCCATGCAGATTCCGCTTTCCAACAAGAAGCAGGACGAATGGTGGAAGAACATGGAAGAAGTCTATCACCTTGATTAACCAGTTGCCAACGTATCACCTCGGTCTCCAGGCGGACATGGTATGCTGACCCCGTGAGCTCGGTCGTAATGAATCGTTCGAACAGTCCACTGTTATCGCAGCACAAAGGCTGACGGTCGGCCGGCTATAAACTGTTGTTCTTTCCTGGTATGATAAAGTGGTCGGGCACCGGGAAGTGCGAGCATAGCAGCAGTGCTTCTTTGCCGACTTCTTCGATGGCCGATTCTTTGTCGATGTTCTCTACTACCTTATTGATTAACCCTGCGATTTGCCTGGCCTGCTCTTCCTTCATGCCGCGAGTGGTCATCGCCGGTGTTCCTATGCGCAGGCCGCTCGGATTGGCCGGCGGAGCCGGATCATTCGGTATGCTGTTGTAGTTGGTGACGATTCTTGCCCTGTCCAGTGCCTTGGCGAGCTTCTTGCCGGGGATGTTCTTGTTTCGCAGATCAATCAGGATAAGGTGATTGTCGGTGCCGCCGGCCGAGAGCTTAAAGCCGTATTCGAGCAGCTTTTCCGCCAGAGCCTTGGCGTTCTTAACTACCTGCCCGGCATATGCTACAAATTCGGGAGTGTCCGCTTCAGCCATCGCCACGGCCACGGCGGTCATAGTGTGCATGTGAGGTCCGCCCTGCAGGCCGGGGAAGACGGCTCTGTCTACGCTGTTGGCATGTTCGGTTTTGCACAAGAGAATTCCGCCGCGAGGTCCCCGCAGGGTTTTGTGTGTTGTGCTTGATACGATGTCGGCGTAGGGCACGGGACTTTTATGTATGCCTGCGACGACGAGACCGGCGATGTGGGCTATGTCGCTGATGTGGTATGCCCCGACATCTTTGGCGATCCGGCCGAACGCTTCGAAGTCGATCTCCCTCGGATACGCTGTGGCCCCGGAGACGATCAATTGGGGCTTGTGCTTTTTGGCAAGCTTCTCGACTTCGTTGTAGTCGATTCTACCTGTTTCGGGGCTTACCGGATACGAGACTGACTTGAAGAATTTGCTTGTAAACGAGACTTTGGCGCCGTGTGTCAGGTGGCCGCCGTCGATGTGCGACATGCCCATAATCGTGTCGCCCGGCTTAATCAGGGCTGCGTATGCAGCAAGATTTGCGACCGAGCCGGAGTAGGGCTGCACGTTGGCATGGTCGGCCTTGAACAGCTTCTTGGCTCGCTCCCGAGCCATTTTCTCGATAAGATCGGTTACCTGCTGCCCTTCGTAGTAGCGCCGGCCTGGGTAGCCCTCGGCGTATTTATTAGTAAGGCAGCCACCGCTGGCCAGCATGACGGCTCTGGATACGTAATTCTCAGACGGGATCAGGCGGATTGCCCCGCTCTGGCGCGCCCCTTCCTGCCGCACCAGCTCGTAAATTTGCGGGTCGTACTGTTCGAGTGCATTTATCATGTTTTGCTGCTCCGGAAACGGTTATTCCTAAAATATTCCAAGGATTTCTAACGCAGAACGCAACGTTGGAGCTTCTTATAACAGAACCTATGCGTTTGAGCAACCCAGTATAGTATTTAATTGTTGACAAAATTTAACCGAAGACTACTATAGGCCGATTTAACAATAATAAGATATTGCCGGAACAGATAATATTGGAACTTATGCCGCAAGCAGATGACCAGGCGACGGCGAAAGCTCGGTCTTTCTTCGAGAAGGCCCGGAAAGTCGCCGAAACGAACAATATCGACTATGCAATCGATATGTACCTGCAGGGTCTGCGCCATGCTCCGGATGCGCTGATGGAGGGGCATTTGCCGTTGTGTGAGCTGGCTCTTCAACGGCAGGGAAAGAGCGGCAAAAAGCCCTCGATGGTTGATAAGGTCAAGCACCTCGGCGGCAAAACGCCGCTCGACCAGATGCTAAATGCCGAGTACCTGTTCACAAAGGCTCCGGACCATCTGCCTTATGCCGAGGCGATGCTCAAAGCTGCCGTGGCCGGCGGTTACGTCAAAACGGCCGGCTGGATCGCCAACCTGATATTCCAGACCGTAAACGCCACTCCAAATCCATCTGCGCAGACTTACCTGCTGTTGAAGGATGCTTACACCAGCATAGGTCAGTTTGACAAAGCTATTGTCGCCCTGCAGCGCGCATCCAAGCTCAAGCCGAGCGACAAGGCGCTGGCCGATGAATTCAAGAACCTTACTGCCGAGTTGACAATGGTTCGGGGCAGGTACGATGGCGAAGGCGATTTCAGGAAGTCCATTAAAGACCGTGAAAGCCAGGAAAAACTCCACGGTCAGGCCGGTGTAGTCAAGACCGAAGACTATCGGGCCAGCGCTGTTGAGGATGCAAGAAGAAAAATAGCTGAGAATCCGGAGTTGCCTGCGAACATATTTGAGCTGGCCGATGCTCTGTCCGATCTCGAAGACGAACAGGCGGAAAACGATGCTATTTCCTTATTGGAGAATACTTACAAGGCCAGGAGTGATTTCAGCTTTGGAAAACGTGCCGGTGAGCTTAGAATAAAACAGACTAAAAGGAAGATAAGAGAAGCCAAAGCGGCAGTCGAAGCCAATCCCGACGATGAGCAGGCCAAGAAACAGGTTGCGGAGTTGTCCGCACAGTTGCGCAGTCTGGAGTTGGACCATTACCGGCTGTGTGTCAAGAATTACCCGACGGATTTGAGTGCGAAATTCGAGTATGCTGTCCGTTTGGTTGAGGATAAACAATACGATAAGGCCATACCGCTCTTGCAGCAGGCCCAGCGAGACCCGCGTCGAAAGATCGCGGCTATGAACAAAGTGGGCTTTTGCTTTGCCGAAAAGGGCTGGCTCGAAGACGCAGTCGACGTTTTCACTAAGGCAATAAACTCTTATGAGATAAAGGAGGATGCAGCTGCCAAGGAATTGCGTTATAATCTCGGGAAAGCTTACGAGCAGCAGGGTGATACAACAAAGGCGCTGGAAGTATATCGTAAGATCGCCCAGGTTGACTTCGCGTACAGAGACGTGAGCAGCAGAGTAGACAGGTTAAGAAGCATTAAGAAGAAACCAACCTCATAGTAAACAGAGTTAGTATAGAAATAATGGTTTTGGGAGATTAAAGTGGCACATTCGTTACAGGCTAAGAAAAGGGCCAAACAGAACATCAAGAACAGAACGACCAATCGCGCTCGCAAGAGCCGGATAAAGACGCAAATCAAGCATTTTGAAGCCGCACTGGAGACCGGCGACGTCGAGGCGGCCAGCGAACAGCTCAGGCTTGTCACCAAGAAGCTTGACAAGACCGCTTCCACAAGCACAATGCACAAAAAAACCGCATCCAGAAAGAAATCTCGTCTGGCCAGACAGCTCAACAAGATGAAGGCGAAGAAGGTCTGATCGAGACATGTCTTAGATCCCTTTTGTCCGAATTGTTCTTGCAAGAACAAAGTCGTTGACATGCGATGCCGGGAATGGTTAACTTGCGTGCACTTGTGGATCTTGCGCCCGTAGCTCAATTGGATAGAGTCGCGGACTTCGAATCCGAAGGTTGCAGGTTCGAGTCCTGCCGGGCGCGGTATAAGTTGTTTTATCATAAGTACTTATGATTGTTGGGAGTTCCCAGTGTCGCTGCGCGCACCAAACTGCACCAGTTTTGATCCTTCTTTAGAGTACATTCAAACATTATAGATTCTGTAAATCACCACTTTCAGGCCAAGATTCAACCTATTTTCATAACTAAGTGACATCTGTCACGCCAGAATCCGCGGGTCATTTCAGTGCCTAAACTATGATAGCGGGCATAGTACAACAAGGACTATGGGCCACAAATCAGCTTGCGCAGCATCGGAGATTTGATCCGTTGCTGCTGTTTGCAGGAAATTGTGAATGAACCGTTTGTCCTTGTCAAACAACAACTTATGAAGCTGGCCGAGATGCAACAGAGCCCCCCGAAGGGCCATACATGCGCTTCTGTTGCAAATTTTGTTGCAAATCGTAGGTTCAGGTTAGTCCAATTTATAGAGCTCTTTGGAAACACGGATCATCAATGGTGGTCCAGTGATAGAGATTTCTGCAAAGATTCTACTTGCCCCAACCGGCGCGATACTCAGATTGTAACCTCAAGTTCTTTGTTATGGGGCGGCCCGGATAGGAAAGATAGAAAATAAAGGACTGACTTCTTGAACTGCCCCATTGTGACTGGACCAATTCCCTCCTGATTTTCTATATAACGCAAAAAAGATAGCGAAAATTTTTGCATTACCGCAAAAATGTACGATAATATACACAGTCGCATAAAGGCAGACTGATTGGATCAACAAGACAGGGAGTTGGCTCTATGGATCGCAACCGATACTTAGCGGACAGCATTATCCAAGACCTTTCCGACAAAATGGTCTTCGTTGGCGGAGCTCGCCAGGTAGGTAAGACCACTCTGGCCCGAAGCCTGGTCGGCCCGGCCTTCAAAGATACGGCCTATCTGAACTGGGACAACCGAGCGGACCGACAAAAGATCATGAACATGGAGTATCCCGGCACCGCCGAACTTATCATCCTGGACGAGATCCACAAGTACCGCAAGTGGAAGACGCTCATCAAGGGCGAATACGACGTACACAAGGGCGACCGCAAGTACCTCGTAACGGGCAGTGCCCGCCTGAACATATACCGGCGGGGAGGTGATTCACTCCAGGGGCGATATCACTACTACACGCTCCATCCCTTCTCGCTGGCGGAGGTGGTCGACCGGCCCGTCACCGCCAAGGTCTTCAAGGAACTGCCCATCGAGAGTTCCGATCATTCCGACGCCATGGACGCCTTGGAGCGATTCGGCGGATTCCCTGAGATCTTTTTGAAACAGAATGCCCGCGCTCTACGCCGCTGGCACAATGAGAGAACCGAGCGACTTTTCCGCGAGGACATCCGCGATCTCCAGGCTATCCGGGATCTGGCTAACCTGCAACTGCTCGGCGATATGTTGCCATCGAAGGTCGGCTCGCTGCTGTCGGTTAACGCCATTCGGGAGGATCTGGAGGTCAGCCATCGAACGGTTTCCACCTGGCTGGACATCCTGGAGGCTTTCTATTACCAGTTCCGGATCTATCCCTACAAGGCGCGTAGGGTCCGCTCCATCCGCAAGGAGCCTAAGCTCTATCTGGTCGACTGGTCGGAGGTGCCTAATCCCGCTGCCCGCTTCGAGAACCTGCTGGCGTGCCACCTCCTGAAGTACGTCCAGTACCTGTACGAACACGAGGGGTATCGAGCAGAGTTGTCGTTCCTTCGCAACGTTGATAAGAAGGAGGTGGACTTTTTCGTGACCGTTGACAACCGCCCGTGGTTCTGCGTCGAGGCCAAGTATCAGGACCAGGCCATCTCGGACCACCTTAGCTATTTCCAGGAGCGTCTCGACATCCCGTATGCCTTTCAGGTGGTCCGAACACCCGGCATTGATGTTGTGCGCCGTGGCATACGCTTGATCTCAGCAGACCGCTTCCTTGCCTCACTGATATGAGCACCAAAAGGGGCATGGCGGAATCTTTCGCATTTCCTGATACGCTCTGCGTTTTTGACCTCCCTCTCGTACGAAAATTATGCATAAAGATGCCAACAGCAACGCTGGCAGGCCTGAAAGAGGCAACAGACGAAGGCATCGCGTGTCTGGGGTGTACCAAACACCGGCTTACGATAATTGCCACGGTTGATAACGTGGTAAACAGCACCGGGATATTCTACACGAAGACTGCGAGCCATGAAGGTCATTATGAGGATCAAAGCAGGGATGTCAATAACAAAATGTTAAAGATTACGGCATGACCTCTTTAGTCAATCTTAGTCCTTTTTTCTTTTCAGCAGCTAAATGGATCTCCAGTAAAGGCACAATACCAGTCGTTGAACTCTGGCATTCTAATTGCTCGGAGATTGTTAGCAAGCACGTTTAGTGCTACTTCTGCTAAGTGGAAAAAGAATTGCAATGGCGTGATTGGGGGAAAATAGTCCGCACTACTCTCAGTGAGTTGACCTGAAGAATTGTATAAGCACTGTTGCCCGCTAGGATGCCTAAATCCAATAACTGCATTTGGATGAGCCCCTAGTGCTTTGTCATAATTGAAGGTTAGGACTATCGTTTGACGATATATTCTCCAAAACGTCTAATGTTATGGAGAACTCGTCATGCAAAAAAAGTATATTGTTCGGCTCACGGATGAAGAACGAGATATACTTCGTTCAGTTGTCAAAAAGCTTAAAGGCTCGTCCCAAAAGGTTCGTCGGGCACAAATGCTGCTCAAAGCAGATGCCAATGGTCCCAACTGGACAGATAGGCAAATTTCAGAAGCCTTTTCTTGTCGTACAAAAACGGTTGAGAATGTCCGGCAGAAATTCGTAACCGAAGGTTTTGATGCCTCTTTGAACAGAAAAAAGCGGGATACGCCACCGCGAGCCAAGTTGCTTGACGGTGAACAACAAGCCCGGATTATTGCATTGCGTTTGGGTAAACCGCCCAAGGGATATGCCAATTGGTCACTCCGTCTTCTTGCCGAGAAAGTCGTCGAATTAGAGATTGTCGAATCCATCAGCTACGAAACGGTCAGAAGGACACTAAAAAAAATGGTATGACCAAACGAAAGATTCAATACTGGGTCATTCCGCCTGAGGCCAACAGTGAGTTTGTGGCCAACATGGAAGACGTCCTGGAGACCTACGCGAGGCCCTATGATGCCGCTTTTCCCGTTGTCTGTATGGATGAACAGCCGGTCCAATTACTGAAGGAAACCCGGATTCCAATACCCGCCAGCAAAGATCACGCGCGTCGCGTTGATTATGAATACGAGCGAGCAGGCACGGCTTGCATTTTTATGTTTGCCGAACCGTTGTCTGGCTGGCGTCACGTGAGTGTCCGACCTCATCGGGCCAAGGTAGACTGGGCATTAGAGATGGAAGAACTTCTTCGTACACGTTTTGGACAAGCTCAACAAGTAACCTTGGTGTGCGACAACTTGAACACTCATACCAAAGGCGCGTTTTATGAAGTATTCACTCCAGAGAAAGCACGTTCGATTTTGCAACGCTTGGCGTTCTGTTATACCCCCAAGCATGGTAGTTGGCTCAACATCGCAGAGAATGAATTGAGTTCGCTTACGCGTCAATGCTTGTCGAGGGGAATCCCCAGCCTTAAGATGCTCCGTGAAGAAACAGCGGCGTGGGCCTCATCTTGCAACAGTAAACAGAGAGGCGTAGATTGGCAATTTACGACAGAAGACGCGAGGCACAAACTCAAGTCGCTTTATCCTAAGA
>Ga0180431_10003351_pt1 | contig 20714 bp, 24 predicted proteins | sample SS_ome_11_FD_132459 | JGI IMG/M metagenome (GOLD analysis project Ga0180431, IMG submission 132459) | Hypersaline lake sediment archaeal communities from the Salton Sea, California, USA - SS_1_MS_1 metaG | ecosystem: Environmental > Aquatic > Non-marine Saline and Alkaline > Hypersaline >...
AGAGCAACAGCAGAGCTTAAGAAGTACAGGAGAGAAGCAAGAAGACTTCTTTCTCTAAGTGCTGAAGAGCGAAAAGATGATGCCGACAAGATTCTGGCAAAGCTCGCAAGACTTGGAATTCTCAAAGAAGGATCAAAGATCGATGATGTTCTTTCTCTGGAAGTCCGCTCAATTTTGGAGAGAAGGCTTCAGACTATTGTTCAAAGAAAGGGTCTTGCTAGAACCATGAAACAATCACGCCAATTAATCACACACGGATTTATTGGAAAAGGCGGCAGGAGGGTAACAAGGCCTGGAATCACAATTGATCTTAAGAATGAGCCAACAGTTGCTTATACAAAATCAATTGATATTTCTGTACGCGCTGAAGACGAAGAGCCTGAAGTTGCAGCTCCAAAAGAGAAGGCAGCAGAAGAGACTGAAAAGCCTCCACAAAAGGAATAGGGGTGTATTTATGACAAAAAAAGAAAAAGACGATGCGCCTTCAAAAGAAGAGGCAAAGAAAAAGGACGAACCAAAGAAAGAAGCTGAAGCCAAAGAAGAAAAGAAAGAGCCAAAAGCAGAAGCAAAGGAAGAGAAGAAGGCAGAGCCAAAAGCCGAAGCTAAAGAAGCGCCTAAGAAAGAAGAAGCTGCAAAGGAAGAACCTCCAAAGGAAGAGCCTAAGCCAGTCAAGAAAGCAAGAAAAATAAGAATTGCTGTTCTTCACGTATTCTCCTCAAAGAATGATACCATAATCACTGCAACTGATGTTAGCGGTGCAGAAACCCTTGCATGGGCAAGCGGCGGTATGGTCGTTAAATCACACAGAGAAGAGGGAAGGCCTTATGCAGCTATGCAGGCAGCAATCCGCGTGGTAAACTCTCTTAAAGATAAAGGAATTACACATGTTCATGTAAAAATCAGAGCGCCAGGAGGAGTTGGCCTAAAAACGCCAGGTCCAGGTGCTCAAGCAGTGGTAAGAACTATCGCAAGAACTGGAATTAGGATCGGAAGGATCGAGGACGTTACTCCACTTCCAACTGACTCTATGAAAAGAAAAGGCGGTAGAAGGGGAAGAAGAGTATGAAGCTTGTTCTTGATAAAAAACACGGAAATCGGATCGAGTTCCTAGTATCAGACACAACTACCAGCTTTGCCAATATGGTGAGAAGATACTCAATTTCAAGAGTTCCCATTCTGGCAATTGACAGAGTAACCTTTTATGACAATAATTCTGCATTTTGGGATGAATATCTGGCACACAGGCTTGGCCTTATGCCGATCATTACTCCAGATAAATTCCCTGAGGATGGAGAAGTTATCTTTTCCTTGGATGCAGAAGGCCCGAAAACAGTGCTTTCTTCAGAAATCGAAAGCTCTGATAAGGGGATCAGCATTGCACAGGGAGGAATCATCGTAGGTACTCTCGGACAAGGGCAGCACCTTCGTTTTGAAGGAGTTGCAATTCTTGGAACCGGAAAAAAGCATGCAAAGTTCCAGGCAGGCCTTGTTGGCTATGGCGAAGAGGAGAAGAGCCTTCGCATGTTTGTTGAAAGCTTTTATCAGATGAAGCCTTCTGAAGTTATCCTTCGTGGTCTTGACCAGATCACCGGCGATCTTGAAGTAATCGAGGCTGCACTTAGCGGTAAAAAACCTGCAAAGAAAAAAACTGCTAAGAAAACAACTGAAAAGAAAAAACCAGCAGCAAAAAAGAAGACAACGAAGAAAGCAAAAGAAGAATAATCTTTTCTCATTATTTTTCACTTACTCATGAGATGTTCTCTCATGCAATTAAGTTCATAAGAAGGGGTGGCAGAAAATTGAACGCTGTTCAATAACTGTAACTGTCGTGGAGTATTTCTCCATGAATGTTTGTATGCAGGGGTGGCAGAGCCTGGTCAAATGCGCTAGATTGAGGGTCTAGTCGGTTAGTCCGTGCGGGAGTTCGAATCTCCTCCCCTGCACTTTTCCTTATGTCTACTTATGATAAAAGTGCACAAAACTTCTCATGTCAAACTGAGATTGCGCTTTTTACCCTAATCTGAATAACTCAGTGTTGAAAGATGGAAAGATGGGTATTTAAACTTTATTGCTAAAAATATTATCATGTGTTCAAATTTGCGCAGCTTAGGTAAGCGATTCGAGCAAAAAGGCGACTATAGCCGTGCCTTTGCAGCTTATCTTGGAGCTGGTCAGAAAACTGATGTTAATCGTGTACATAGTATCATGAAGATAATTGATTTTGCAAAATGGGCACAAAAAAACCACTTTTACAGGCGGGCTTGCGATCTTCTTGTTGACAATGGATTAAAGACGGAGGCAGAAAAAATGCTCTCTACTGTTTCAGGCCGAGGTCTTGATGCGCTCTATGCAAAAGCACGTCTGCTTGCAGATGCTGGTAATATTAAAGAATCACAAAAAAACCTTGAAGAGCTGGCACGCTTTGGATACAAGGGATTATATCTTGCAGGACTTGTTATGGTAGATGTTTTTCCAGAGAATGCAAAGCGAGTAGCCAATTCTCTCAGCGGAATTCAGATCGAGATGCCAGAGCCTTCAGATGAAGAAAAAGAGCAGAAACTACTCATAAGCGGCACCGATCCATCTAAAATGGCAAGGGATATGTCTTCCATGCTATTCTTTCATATGTCAAGCGAAACAGAAGGCTATTATTATGCTCTTCGAATTTACAAAAAACTCGGGCTGGATGAAGAATGCGCAAGGTGCCTGTCCAAGCTGAAAGAAAAAAATGATGACAAATACTTCCTCTTTGGATCAATCACCATGCAAGGTACTGACAATCTCAATGAATCTGGCCACTCCTTTTCAGCATATACGAGGCTAATTGCTGCAATTGCCTGTGGAATGACAGATCAGGTCATAGAGAGCATTGGAAAAGGTTATTATGAAGAGCGGCATGGAGAGCGCTATCAATTATTTTTCGAAATTTTGTGCGAAATTGAAGACTATCTGCCGGAATTTGCTGATTTTGAATCTCTTCGGAGCATCCAGTGTGCAATGCTTAGTGCAAGGGCAGAAGTAACCAAAACAGAGGAGGCAAAGCTTGCTGAAATAGAAAAGCTTCTTGAAAAAGGCGATCTACTTTCGCTGCAAGTTGCACGAATTAAGGCAGGAGAAGTGAAATTCACCTATACTGAGACTGACTATACAGAATGTCTTCTTCGCATAGCAGATCACGCAGTTACTGATTCATCTACAGGAGCACAGAAACTTGCTGGTGAAATCTACCAGGATCGTGCAAAATATGATAGGGCAATACCATGTGCCAGAAGTCTTCTTGAAGCAGGAGAAATTGATGATGCAAAAAGTTTATTTTCAAGAATCGGAAATGGCCTGAGCTATGCATCAAAGCGCGAAGAAGTCGATAAACTCGCAGGAGATCTGGAAGAGCAGTGGCCAAGAGTATCTTTGGAATTATATAAAGCATCATTAAACAATGAAGGAATTATGCGCACAGCAAAGAGATTGCTGGAAACTGATCAGATAAATGAAGTAGCAGAAGCAGCCTGGGGTATCAGTCTTGCAGACAAGAAAAGCATTGAGATGCGAAACGCTCTGCTTCAGCTCGAATCATTTGGAGAGAATGGCAAAGATCTTGCCCAGGGAATCCGGCTTGAGATGCGGGTTCCTGCTGTTTTCGTAGCAAAATAGATAGCTATAAAATAGCAAAAGCCATGAATCATTTCATGAAATCATATCTTCTGTTATTTATTTTACTTGCAGGGATTTTTGGATGCACACAAACTTCTGAACCATCTGATATTGTTGAGATCAATGATTCCCCTCTGCCAGAATCAAATGCTTCTGAGCCTAAAGTTGCTCCAAAACAAAATCTCACTGAAATTCCTAGTCAGCTGGTCAATCCGGCAGATCTGAAATATCTAGGTGCTTTCAGGCTTCCTGGAGCCTCAGGAGGCTCAAGCTGGCAGTACAGCGGATATGCAGCAGCCTATTATCCAGAAGGCGATCCGGATAGTTCTGATGATTATCCTGGCTCAATCTTTGCAGTGGGGCATGATCATCACCAGCAGGTATCTGAAATTTCAATTCCAACCCCAGTTATCTCAGACAACTTTGAAGATCTCAATACAGCAACAACCCTTCAGGAATTCTCAGATATTACCGGAGGGATGTTCGGAGAGCTTGAGATTCCAAGGGCAGGCCTTGCATATCTTCATGCCCAGGGAAATCAAAATGCCGGAAAATTATATTTCTCGTGGGGAGCGCACTATGAAGATGAGCGAAATCCGTCTTTTGGATGGAGCGAGCTTGACCTGTCCAATCCGCAAGCTGCAGGCCCATGGCATCTGAGCAACTTCAATGAGTATACTACAAATGATTACATGTTTGACATTCCAGAAAACTGGGCAGCTGAAAATACTCCTGGCCTGCGCCTTGCAACAGGAAGATTCCGCGACGGTCTGTGGTCTGGACGTGGACCTGCACTCTATGCATACGGCCCATACAATGAGGGCAATCCGCCGGCTTCAGGAAGCAGGCTCGAGATGGTAACTCCGCTTCTTCTCTATGGAGAGCATGCAGGGGATGACATGCATGTTCAAAGTGACCAGTCAATGGCAATGGATTATTTTGCAGAATCTGATGAGTGGTCCGGCGGATCATGGCTTACAACAGAAGAAAAATCAGCAGTAATAATTGTCGGGACCAGGGGGGTTGGAAATACCTGGTATGGATTTTCAAACGGAGTTGTCTATCCCGTAGATGGAACAGGTGATGAAGTCTATCCAGATGTTCCGGACTGGCCGCATGATGCGCGAGGCTGGTGGTCTGATGATATAGAAGCTCAGATCCTCTTCTATGATCCTGCAGATCTTGCAAAGGTTGCAAAAGGCCAGATGAAAACATATGAGCCGCAGCCATATGTCATAATGGATCTCAACGAGTACCTCTATGATCCTGGCTATGACTATGAGCGAGGAAAGATGTATTCTCTTGGAGCAGCCACCTTTGACCGAAGCAATGGTATTCTCTACATATTTGAGCGATTGGCAGATGAGGATGAGAAGAGCATTGTTCATGTATGGGAAGTGGAATGATCCCCAACAGTTATAAATTTCCCGTGTTTAGCAGTTGTTATGTTCCTTGATTCAGGCATTATTGCCTATCCTGTTGATGCACTTGTTCTTGTTGGAGTCATATTCATTCTATATGGTGTTCTCATCTCCCTTATGAGAATAATCAAGATAGAAGGAAGAAGGTGCAAGAACAGATTTCATGAATATGAGAATACAAAGAGAATATTTATCCAGAAGCTGATCTTTGGTCTTGATTTCTTTGTTGCTGCGGATCTTTTGCGTCTGGCATTTGTGTCTGGATTTAATGAAATAGTTGAAATTGCGCTCATAGTCACAATCCGAACAGTGCTCAGCTGGTCCCTATCAAAAGAAGTTCATCTTCACGAAGAAAAGATGAAATGATCAATTATCTCTTCAATTTTTTTTGCTCTTGAAATCTTATTCCTGATTCTGCTGGCATTTTTCACTCCAGTTGCAAAGCTAAGTGCTTTCAGCTTGACATGCTTGAGCTTCGGCTCCTCTTCAAATTCCTGAAAAACCCCTACGTATTCCCTGAGCAGGGATAATTTTTCTTCATCTGTCTCTGGCTTTTTGTCCTCAAACAAAAGCGGGTTTGACATTGCAGCGCGGCCAACCATAAATGAATCGCAATATTCTCTTCTGACATAATCTTCGCCCTGGCCTTTGGATTCTATATCTCCGTTTCCAATTACTGGAATGTCTATCTCTGATTTTAATGATCTTATAAGCTCCCAGTCTGCCCTTCCGCCATATCCCTGTTTAGGAGTTCTGGCATGAACAACGATGAAATCTGCTTCTGCCTTGATTATTTCCTTGCACAAATCGATTGTCTGCTCAAGATTGTTCTTTATCCTGATCTTGACGCTTACCGGTTTGTCTGTATTCTTTCTCATCTCTACTACTGCCTCTCTTATCTTTTGCGGGTATGCAAGCATTGCACTTCCGCCCCCGCTTTCCATTGTTCTTGTTGACGGGCAGCCGCAATTCAGGTTAAACCAGGCGAGGAATGGTTTTTCCCTCTCTATTATTTCACATGATTTTCCTATTGTCCCCGCATCGCTTCCAACTATCTGAAGCCCAAGATTCTTCTCTTCTTCTTTTGCATCAACAATTCCCAGCTTTCCCTGAATTATTGCCATTGAATTTACAAGGGGCACACAAGAAGCCGCAGCGCCATGCCTCTGGCAAAGAAGCCTGAATGCAAAATCCGTATACTCATCTATTGGCGCTAGGTAGCTCCTGTGAATCATCATCTATAATCAGTTACAATCTATAAAAAATAAGCGGGGCTGAGAGAGGACGCATGAAGTCTGGCTTGCATGTGTTATTTACATCGGCACTTTCCTTCCAAATGGTGTTTTTCCAAGCTCGATATTCAGGCTCCGATAGTCGGTTTCCCTATAGTGAGGCCCTATAGAAAGAATCTCAACATTTATCGGATCACCGCTGATCCTACCAAGCTCTCCTTGCATCCCCATAACTCTTGACACCATTCTCACAGTTCCTTCCTCTCTCATATATATCCCCCGTTAATTAATATGCAATATGATCTATTTATATGTTTTCTAAAAAAAGATGTGTAATTTCACAAGATTACTGAATTTATGTTGTAAATTTCTTAATGAATTCAAGTATCATTGAGGAAAAGTCACTGTTTTTATCATTTTTAAACGTTTTTTGCGACTTCATATTAAAGATTTTTAAAGCAATACTTCCTAATCCTGACGATGATATCTCTTGAACTTGCATTTGCAATTGTTCCCGGCCTGATCCTCTTTCTCTATGGAATCGAACATTTCAGCAGAGAAATACAGAAAATCGCCGGAGAGCAGTTCCGTGTAATTCTGGCAAAACTGACTTCCAATCCTGTAAATGGAGCTCTTCTTGGAGCAGTAGTGACTGCAGTTGTGCAGTCCAGCACTGCTACAACTGTCATATCTGTCGGTCTTGTTGATGCAGGAATCATTACATTTACCCAGAGTCTTGGAGTAATCATCGGTGCAAACATCGGAACCACGCTGACAGCGCAGCTCGTTGCGCTTAAGCTTACCTCAGTATCTCCGTTTTTCATTCTGCTTGGATTTGTCCTGAGCCTGTTTGGGAAAAAATACAGGTTTTTAGGCAAGCCGATCTTCTATTTCGGACTTGTATTCTTCAGTCTTCATCTGATCTCAGATGCAATTGATCCTGTAAAGACTGATCCGAGCATCCTCACTCTCTTCTCTCAGTTTTCAAATATCTACGTGGCAATTGCAGCAGGATTCCTGTTTACTGCGCTTGTCCAGTCAAGTTCAGTTACAACTGGTCTTGTCGTTCTTCTGGTAGGTGGAGGATTGCTTTCACTGGAGCAGGGAATTCCACTGGTTATGGGAGCAAACATCGGAACAACACTGACATCTTTCCTGGCTGCCCTTAAGATGGACCTCCATGCAAAGAGGGCAGCATTTGCGCACTTTATCTTCAATTTTGGGGGAGTTTTAATCTTCATTCCGTTTGTCTTTGCATTTTCCGGATTCGTAGAGTCTCTTGGAGGATCTGCCGCACAGCAGATGGCAAATGCTCATCTTATCTTCAACTTAATTGCTGCGGTTATTTTCCTTATACTTATCTATCCGTTCTCTTCCTTGGTAAAGAGAGTGATCAAGGGAAAGGAAGATGAGATTCTCTTCAGGCCAAAATACCTTATGGAAAAGCTTCCTGAATCAAATGATGAGGCAATTGAGCTCATTGAAAAGGAGCTTCGCTATTCTCTTGATGTCACCCAGAGTATCTTTGACTGCTCAATCGAGATGCTCAAAAGCGGAAAAACAAATATGTCCAGGGTATCAAAACTCGAATCACTGAATGATTTCCTGGATGATCAGATCGGAGCTGCCATCACTACCCTCTCAAAGAGGGGCCTTTCAAGGAAGCTTGCCAGAAGGCTTGTCCTCATGGTCCGCATCTCAAATGCAAATGAGCAGCTTGGAGATTTTGCAAAGCGCCTTGCAGTGGATTCAGAAAACCTCCTTGATTCCAGATTCGTCTTATCTAAAAAGTCAATCTCTGCAATCAACCGGACCTATTCAAAGTTTTCAGAAAATCTGAAGCTGCTCTCTGCCTGCGCTCCTTATCTCAATGAGTCTGAGCGGAAAAAAATCCGTGCAAATGACAAGATACTTCGAGATATGATCACCCAAAACTACAAGGACCATCTAAAGAGGATTTATTCGCAGAAAACATATGCTTCATCTGCTTTTGTTGATTTTCTGGCCGGACTGGAATCATCCAATGCAAAATTGCGCGAAATCCGCAAATTCTCGGAAATCTACTCCAGAACAAAGATTTAAATTCTTTGACAGGTTTTTAGATTTACAATTTTTCCACAAAAGAGAGGTGAAAACATGGAAGAAACAACTCAACCGCAAATGGAACAACCAAAGATGGAAGGCCCTGCACCAGAGCAAACAGAGCCAGCAGTACAGGTAGAGCCGCCAAAGGAAGTACCAGGAAATCCAAGACCAAGAGATGACAACACTGTTTTTGTCGGAAAGAAAGGTACTATGGGTTATGTACTTGCTGTAGTGACTCAGTTTAACAATGGGGCTACTGAAGTCGTTGTAAAGGCAAGGGGAAAACTCATTTCAAGGGCAGTGGATGTCGTTGAAATTGTAAGGCACAGATTTATGCCAGATGCAAAAATAGACCAGATCCACATCAGCACCGAAGAGCTTACTTCTGAAGATGGCTCAATGAGCAAAGTCTCATCAATTGAAATTAAAATCCAGAAATAAATTTTGGTGATTTTTTGAAAGGGGTCCTCGATAAACGGGGAATAATACTTGCACTCTTCTTTGGTGCAATTCTCTTTTTCTTCGGAGGACCCAGTTATCTTCTTCTTATGCTTATCTTTTTCACGCTTGCAATTGCTGTGACCAAGTATGAATATGAGATCAAGCGCGACATGGGCCTCTATGAGCACGAGCGTGGTTGGGAAAACGTCTTGTCAAACGGCCTTCTCCCATCAATCCTTGCATTTCTAAGTCCATTTATCGGACCAATGCCGTTTATCGGATCAATGGCCGCTGTCATGGCAGACAAATTCGGCTCTGAGATAGGGGTTCTTGATGCAGGGGATCCCATCTGCATCCTGACTTTGAAAAAGGTCAAGCCTGGAACAAGCGGTGCTATGAGCAAGATCGGAACAATCGGTTCTTTTGCAGGAGCAGGCGCAATCGCATTTGCAGCCATCTTTATCTTTAATCTCACTCCAACAGACGCACTAATCCTGGCATTTGCTGGACTTGCAGGATCAATTGTCGATACCCTATTCGGCGTTTTCGAGGAAAGGGGATTTGGGACAAAAGGAACTACCAACTTCATCTGCTCTATTGTCGGAGCTCTGATTGGATACTTTTTAATAGTTTGAATTCCTAATCTGCTAGAAGGTTATCCTATGAAAGCATTTATCCTATGCGGCGGAGAAGGAACACGCCTCAGACCATACACTTATGAGACTCCAAAGCCATTACTAAAAATTGGCGGAAAACCAATTCTGAACCATGTGATTGAGAATCTGCAAAGGGCAGATATTGACGAATATATCCTTACTGCTGGCTATCTTGCAGACCAGTTTGTCTCTTATGTCGGAGACGGATCATCATTCGGATCAAAAGTAACTGTTGCAGTTGAAACTGAGAAGCTCAATACAGCAGGATCAATCCTGCCTCACAAGGACAAGGTTGAGGGCACTTTTGTTGTTGTCATGGGAGATCACATAACCAATCTTCACATTGCTGATATGATCGAGCATCACAAAAAAAGCGGTGCAGTTGCAACTGTGGCACTTCTCAAGCATGAGACAAAACTTGAGTTTGGGGTTGCAGAAGTCGAAGATGGTCACATAAAAGAGTTCAGGGAAAAACCTGTTCTTGAGCATCTTTTCAACATTGCAATCTATGTCTTTGAGCCGAAAATCTTTGACTACATAGGTGAAAAGGAAGACTTTGCAAAAGACGTATTTCCGAAAATGCTAAGATCCGGGGAAAAGATCAACGCATACATATTTGACGGGCTTTGGCATGATATTGGCCACAAAAGCGAGTATGACCGGCTCAATGAGGAGCCTGCACTTTCCAAACTGCTTGAGGATCTTAAGAAATAGCTGTTAATGTGTTAATAAGTGTATATTTATAAACATTTACTGTCCTTAATTTTATATGCAGTATAGAAGACTGAAGGCTATTCCAAAAGCTGTACAAAGAATGTTTGGCATTTCTCCAAAAGCAGATGGAATCCGGAAATATGAACATCCGACCCTACTGAAATTCAGGTCCCTGATTAGAAAAGATGATTTTCCTTCTGTTCTCACTGCTATAGAAAAAGATCCTCCAAAAATTGAATATCTTATCGGCCTTTTATCATATCCTAAATGCGAGCTCTGTGCAGTTGCCATTATTTCACAGCTTGCAAAATCTGATTTTGATATTTCCTTGGCATTGCCATCACTGGAAGAAAAGCTTTATTCTCCTGATAGGAATGTTGTAGCCTATGCGGCTTCAGCATTGACTTTCCATCACCTGAACGAATCCAACATGCAGCATGTTGATTCACTGTTTAGCGATCCAACCGAAACTTCAAGCTTTGGCTGTTCTGATGCACTGCGCTCTTTGGCTTTTGCCGGAGACCGGAAGGTCCTTATCTATCTTGTCGGGAAGGTGTTTGCCAAAGATGTTGGAGAGGCTGCAAAAAAGATTCTCAGGCAGGTTGCCGAGACTGGAACTGACGGAGTTCGTGGAGATCTCAAGAAGGCAATCCTGGACTTTGAGATGGATATGAGAGAGCACCCAGAGATCCCATGCCTTGAGGCATACAGGGAGTTTCAGGACGTCCTGGAGGCAATAAAATAAATTTTCTTCTTTTCAATTGTCATCTATGAAATCAAAAACAGAGTACCTGACTTTGAATACAGAAAAGAAAATCCAGATAATCCGAATTACCGATCAGGTCGAAGAAGTCGTTTCAAAGAGCGGGGTCAGGGAAGGCCTTGTACTGGTAAACCCTATGCACATTACAGCTGCAGTTGTTGTAAACGATAACGAATCCGGCCTTCACAAGGATTATCTTCGCATTCTTGAGCAGCTGGTTCCATACAGCGGAGAATACCGCCATAATGATACTGGCGAGGACAATGGAGCAGCCCACATCTGGCGCCAGATGATGGGACACCAGGTCGTGCTTCCGATTACTGGTGGAAGGCTTGATTTTGGTCCATGGGAGCAGATATTCTATTTTGAATTTGACGGAATGAGGCAAAAGCGCATTCTTGTCAAGGTAATTGGAGAGTAATTATTAATCTCACCTATCAATTACAAACGTGGCCAAAGTTTCCAAGCTTGTTGTAATTCACATACTCTACAGTTTTCTTGCAGCAGCAATGGCAGTGCTGATTCCCCTCTATCTGATAGACAGGGAAATTGATATTGCAAGCATTGGAATAACCCTTTCAGTCATTCCTCTTACATTCATGCTTCTGAGAGTTGTTTTTGCCAGCATGGCAGATGGGATTGGCACAAGAACAATGGGTGCTATTTATTCTATTGCAAATATGCTTGCAATAATCCTCTATTCGCTTACCACTTCATCAATCGGCTTTATTGCAGGGACAATGGTTGAAGGCGTGCGAAATTCAGGATTCTGGGCAATCTCAAGGACAGAGGTTCTTTTTCACAATGGAAAAGACAAGGCTGCAAATCTCCTGGCATATTTTGGCGGAGTGAGGCAGATTGCAGACGGATTCGGACGCCTGTCTGTAGGGTTTTTAATTGCATTTCTAACCTTCCAAAACTCCTTTATTCTCCTCTTTGCGCTCTCCTTTGTGATGTTTATCCTTATTGTTTCGCTCAACAAGTGGAAACTGGGCAATATTGCAATAAACAGGAAAATGGTCAAGAGAATCCTGAGCAACAGGCCAAGAAGCTTCTGGTTCAATGCACTTGGCCTTACATCCATGTCAATTACTTCAAACATGCTCCTGGCATTTCTGATCCCTCTCTACTCATATTCTCATCTTGGATTTTCCTATGAAGAGACAGGGCTTATGGTCGCACTATTCTCCCTTTTGACAGGAATCATCATGATGCTTGTTCTGAAAAAGCACATAAGCGGAAGGAAACTGATGTCAGTTACTGCAATGATGGTCCCTGCCCTGATAGCATTTCCGTTTATCGGACCAAATATAGTCTATCTGGTGTTTTTGCTTGCAATTGGAAACGGCTGCAGCATTGTGCTCTCAGAATACATACTTGCAGATGCAGTATCCAGAAGCGACGAGATCTCTACTGATATAGGCCTTATCTACATGCCACTTAGAATTGCAGAATTCATCTTCATGTTCCTTGGAGGATTTGTTATTGTCTCTTTTGGCTATGCCCCGCTCTTTTTCCTCTGCGCTCTTTGCGTCCTGTTCTTCCTTGTATTTGCAAGGCACCACTTCAAATGAATTCATCCATTGTCAGCTGCCCTGTTTTTCTTGAAAAAACCGACCATCCATTGTCACGGAGCCATTTTTTGTGGCCTTCATATTCAGGGTAGGCCTTTCCGACCAGGCCCCAGAATCTTTTTCCATGGCTTTTGTATCTGGTGTGCGCAAGCTCATGGACAATAACATAATCAAGGACTTCCCTTGGCATAAAAAGCAGCCTGAAATTCAGGCTTATTGTTCCATCTGTAGAGCAGCTTCCCCAGAGGGTCAGGTTGTCCCTTATGTTTATCCTTTTGACATCAGTGTTGAAATGAAGGCTGTTGAAATGTTCTATCCTTTCCCTGATTTTCGGCATCAGCTCTCCAACAACATGTTTTCTCACATGCTTTGCAATCATCTCATCTTTTGACGGAATCTCGGTAGTGCTGATCTCTATCTTCTCTCCGTCGAACCTGCTTCGAAACTGCTCTCCTCTGGAGATTGAAACCTCAAATGTTTTTCCCATTGCCCGAAGCCTCTGGCCATTTGTGAAAATAAGCTTCTTGCTTCCCTCAACTGTCCAGCGTCCCTTTTCAATAGAGCGCACAGAGCGCTTTAGCAGGTTTTGGAATGTTTCCTCCTTGTCCTTTGCACTCCACCTTGTCGGAATGCTTATTACAATTGTCTGGTCCCTGAGGCGGGCAATAGCAGTTCTGTTCCTGCTGAAAATCCTTTCAACAGCATAACCTTTGCCATTAATCTCAATATTCACAGTACAAAATCTGGGAAATACTTTTTAATATTAGGCTCTAGTACTGGTGAATGCGAAATACGCTAAAAAAATTATTCTTAATTGACATGCTCTATGCCTTCATAGCATCCTCCCTGGCCGTAATGGTGCCTCTCTATCTTATAGATATAGAGCTGGATGTTGTCAGTATAGGCCTTCTACTGTCAATTGTTCCGCTTTCCTTTATGTTTCTCCGTCTTCTCTTTGCAAGCGTTGCCGATACTGTCGGAACAAAAACTGTTGAAGTCCTTGAGTCCATTGCAACTATTGCTGCAATAATGATCTATGTATTCTCCAGTTCTGCCAGGGGATTTGCAGTTGCGCAGTTTGGCGAAGCAGTGCGGGATGCAGGATTCTGGGCAACTGCAAGAACGGACATTGTCCGGGCAAATGGAAAAAAGCATCTTGATCGGGCATTTGCCTATTTGATCGGAATCCGCCAGCTGGCAGACGGATTTGGCAGGATTGCCATAGGTTTTTTGATATTGTACTTCTCATTCCAGGTTTCATTTTACATCATGTTCGTTCTTTCCCTTCTCATGCTTGTTCTGATACTCACAATCAACAAAAACCCCTTCTGCGGATTTCCAATAGCAAAAATACTTGTAAAAAAGATTTTCCACAAGAGGTCAAAGACATTCTGGGTGGATTCTTTTGGAATTGCAATGCAGCAGCTTGTACCAGCCGTTCTTATGGCATTTCTCCTGCCACTTTATGTTTATTCGGTTCTTGATTTTGGGTATTCAGGAACAGCAGCTGTTCTGGCAGTATTCTCAATAGTGACTGCAGCAGCAAATCTTCTTGCAGTCAAGTATAATTTCAGCAAGTATACACTTCTATTTTCTGTACTGATGATAGTTCCGGCCCTCATCCTGATCCCCTATCTCGGGGAACTGATAATAATCCCGGTGCTTGTCATCGGTATTGGAACCGGATGTGGCAATATCCTCACTGAACGGCTTGTCTCAAAGGATGTATCCCGGTCCAAGAACATTTCAACAGAAGTAGGGGCAATATATTTCCCATATATGGTCCTTGCCTCACTCTTCATTGGCTTTGGAGGCCTTGCAATTGAAAACTGGGGCTATCTATCGATGTTTTATCTTTGTGCATTTATCATGCTCTACTATGTCATTTACGTCAGGACACTTCTAAAAAGACGAAAGGATTAAAATACGCTGATGTATTTGTTTAGTTGTGAACCATAACATAATTATCGGAGCAATAGCAGTAGTGCTGATTATAGCTGTCCTCTATTTTGTTGAAGAGAGCAGGCCAGGCGAGTACGATGCCTTTGCCCAGTGTCTCAGTGATGCAAATGCAACTTTCTATGGTGCTTACTGGTGTGGCCACTGCAAAGAACAGAAGGATGTATTTGGCAAGAGTTTCAAGTATCTCAATAGCGTAGAGTGCTCTCTTCCAAACAATGCAGGGCAGACCCAGGAATGCACTGATGCCGGAATCCGCGGCTATCCGACATGGAAATTTGCTGATGGCAGCGAACATCTTGGCCCTGCAAGTTTTGATGTACTAAGTGCAAAAACAGGATGCGTTTTTGTAGAATAGCCCCTCAGCCCAATATCTCTGCCATAAGGTCATCTATCTCATATTGCCTGAGATTATTTGCCTCGGAAATGCGTATTGCATAATTGCTTTCAAATGGAGTGTGCATTATCTGGTCGCTCTGGCTAAATGATGGTGCTGGAATCTCTATGAGCAGCGTTCTTCCTATATTCTCTTCCAAATGCCCTAGCAGTGCAACAAGCTCCTCGCGGGTTCTGTCATTTAGATCAAGCAGTTTAATTGCCATGCTGACATTTTCTCCGCTTCCATTGTCAAGCTCCTCTACTCCTCTTCGAAGAGGCAGTGCATATTCACCAACAGGGTCCCTTGGAAAGAGGACTCTTGTTCCTGGAACCCTATAGAAATGGTCCACCATCTGGAAAGGCTCATATCCAAGATAGTCATGCGGGAGCGCATGCACTTCGATTATGTTTGTATCAGGCGTCTGCTCAAGTATCATGCTTAGGATTTCAAGCCTGCAGATGGTATCCCTCAACCTGAAGAGGACTTCAAGTCTTGCCTTTTCGTCTTTTGAAAACCTCACTGGCATGAGCTTTGCAGAAATTGAGAGGAGGTTGTCTCTCATGTCTTCTACTGAATGAGTGGTACTATCTATCCCAAGTGCCTTCATTTTGTCCGAAAGCTTTGCAATAAGCGGCATTACTGCCGGATGTTCACTTGTATGCGGTGCGAAGAAGGCAACTTTTTTTGCCCTTGGAAGTTCTGGGCTTTTGGCTGGTATATCCTTGAAAATTGGCTTTTTTCGCCAGAACATACTTTATATTGACTCAGTTAGTATATTTATATTTATCCATTTTCTATAACAAAGTCATTTTATGAGTTCAAGCTCCCTTCCGACCTTTTCAATCTTTTCAATTGCAAAGTCAAGCTCTTCTTTGGTATGTTCTGCAGTGATCATTGTACGGATTCTTGCAGCATCCTTGGCAACCATCGGAAATACTATCGGAAGCGCGTATACCCCCTCTTCATACAATCTGGCGCTCATCTTCCTTGCCTTCCCTGAGTCGTATGTCATAACAGGAGTTATCGGCGTTTCGCTTCGTCCTGTGTCAAAACCAAGTTCATTGAGGCGCTTTTTGAAGTATTTTGTATTGTCCCAGAGCCTCACTACAAGTTCGTTGCTTTCCATGAGAAGCTTTATTGCTGCAATTGATGCTGCGACAGTTGCAGGAGGGTGGGATCCTGTCAGAAGCCAGGTCCTTGATTTATTGAGAAGGAATTCCTTGTTTACTCTGGATGTTGCGATCAAGCCTCCCATGGTTCCAAATGCCTTTGAGAATGTTCCCATCTCGAAGTCTATCCTGCCTTCCAACTTGAAATGATTTACAATTCCTTTTCCATGGTCTCCCAGTACTCCATCTCCATGCGCATCATCGACATATGTTACTGCATCAAATGATTCTGCAAGATCTGCTATCTTGTCCAGAGGTGCAATGTCTCCGTCCATTGAGAAGACACCGTCAGTAATGATCAGAATCCTGTTTGGGTTCTTTGCCTTGACTTCCTTGAGCTTTTCTTCAAGCGATGCCATATCACAGTGCTTGTAGATATGCCTTTCTGCCTTGGTAAGCCTCACTCCGTCGATTATTGATCCGTGGTTTAGCTCATCTGAAATCACTGCGTCTCCTGGACGGAGAAGAGCTGGAATTGCTCCGCTGTTTGCAGTAAAGCCTGAGTTGTAATATAGGCAGTCTTCAGAATGCTTGAATTTGGCAAGAAGCTCTTCAAGCTCAATGTGAAGGTCCATTGTTCCTGCTATCGGGCGGACAGATCCGCTTCCTGCCCCGTATTTTTCAATTGCTGCAATTGCTGCCTTCTTGAGGGCCTCGTGGTTGGCAAGGCCAAGGTAATTGTTGGAGCAGAGCATCACTACTTTTTTTCCTGCAACGCTGCAGGTAGAGCAGGACGGCCCATTTAGTGTTTTTGGATTCCAAAGCAAATTCTGCTCATTTAATTTTTCAAGCTCTGCCTTTAGTTCTGATTCAAGTTTTTCATTCATGAACTTCACCTAAACATATCCCCTGCCTTTGGCTTTTAATTATATCTCTTCGTCTATCAGCGAAACCTTTCGTGGCACATCAGAATCATTTAAAATGGCTTTGGAAGAATGTCCAATCCTATGACTACCATGACTGCAGTTTGGAAAACAGAACCAAAGAAAGGTTTTGAAATCAAAGATGCTCAGATTCCAAAAATCAAAGACGACGAAGTTCTGATAAAGGTCAAGGCAACCTCTATTTGCGGAACTGACCTTCATATTTATCAATGGGATGCATGGTCAGCCTCGAGGATTGGCAAAAACCTCCCATACATATTCGGCCATGAAGTTTCTGGGGAGGTTGTTGAAGTCGGCAAGGATGCCAAAGGAGTTTCTGTTGGAGACCATGTCTCTGCAGAGACGCATATTGCATGCAACTATTGCTATCAGTGCAGGACCGGCAATTCCCATATCTGCGAGAATGTTGAAATTCTCGGAGTTGACCGCAACGGAACATTTGCAGAATACCTCTCTCTTCCAGCCAGAAATGCATGGGTAAATGACAAAAGCATTCCCCATCACATAGCAACTGCCCAGGAGCCTCTTGGAAATGCAGTGCATACTGTGTTCAATGGCGAGATTGCGGCAAAGACAGTAACCATCTTCGGAATGGGACCAATAGGAGTGTGCGGTGTCCGCTTATGCAAGCTTGCAGGAGCAGAGAAAGTCATTGCAGTTGATATGAATGAGGGCCGGCTGAGATTTGCAAAAGAATTTGGGGCAGATTTAGTTATTGACGCTTCTACCGAAGGCATAGACGTTCGAAAAGAAATCATGGACGCGACAGATGGCACTGGCGCTGATGTTTTCCTTGAGATGGCAGGAGCGCCATCTGCTATGCGCGATGGCCTTGCAACACTCCGTCCCGGGGGAAGGGCATCAATCCTTGGAGTGTTTTCAAAACCATTCGAGGTTGATGTTACAAACGACATAGTATTCAAGGGCATCCAGATCAATGGCGTAAACGGACGGAAAATGTTCGATAGCTGGTATAAGAGCAAGTCATTTTTGCCAAAGATGGATCTGGAGAAGCTCGTTACCCACAAATTCAAGCTTGATGAGATAGAAAAAGGGTTTGACGTCCTTATGAATCATGAAGGAATGAAGGTTGTCCTTGAGCCTTAGGGACATTTGAAGATCTCTGATATTATCTCTTCGACTCCTATTACTTCCTTGTATTCCATTGGGTGGAAAGAGCCCCCGCTCCATAAAACCAGTATCTTGTTTTTGGAAATCTTTGCCGCAAATACAACTTCAGACCTTGCAGATAGCTTTTCTCCCAGAGACTCCATTGTCCTGTGGCCCATATCTGACAGAAGATAATCTCTGATAGTGAGAAAGGCTGCCTTTACAGGGCCATTGGATTCGCTTCCAAGGACGAGATTGAATCCCTTAATGATTCCGTGTTCCTTCATTTTGTTGAATCTCAGGTAGACTGTTGGCTTTGGTACTCCTATCATCTCTGCGATTTTTGATAGAGGTGTGCTGCCGTCTTCTTTTAGTATGTTGATGATTCTCTGGTCTATCTCATCCATTTTCTTCGCCTTTTTCTATCTTATTGAGATACTTATAAATATTTTTGCATCTATCTAAAAAAAATCTATTTTTTGTTGAAAAATAGATATGTTTATTATACCGCCTGTGCACATTTTTGAAAAGTGATGATATGAAAAATGTCCCATTCCCTACACTAGATCCAATAATGTCCGGAGGAGTTCCTAAAGGAGATCAAATTTTAGTTTCCGGACCTCCAGGTTCAGGAAAGACTATTCTTGCAATGCAGTTTATCCATGAAGGTGTAAAAAATGGCGAGCCAGGAATTTTCTTTACAATGGATAGTGAGAGAAAGTATCTGATAGATCAGATGAAAGGGGCTGGGATTGATGCTCAAAAATTGATTGATGGGGGCAAAATGGACATCATTGAGCTTGATCCGACTGACATCTATGTTCTGCTTGATGATATTGAAAAGCATATCAAAAGAATCGGTGCAAAAAGAATTGTCTTAGATTCTTTATCTATCGTCTATGTTTATTGTGGGACTTATAAAAATCTACCAGAAGATCTGATCGATTTTCTAAAAAAGACGAATTTCCATCCTCCTATTGGTATGGGAGATGAAATAAAAAAACAGCTGTTATATACTGTGATGAGCAGAATTCGAAAATTTGGGTGTACATCCTTCTTAATCTCAGAATTGTCTAAGGATTCTCACTGGTTTTCAAGGGATACTATCAGTGAGTTTGCTTGTGACGGTATTATTTTACTCGATTATCATGTAATTGGAGGTTCTGAGGTTACAAGAACGCTTTCTATTGTAAAGATGAGGAGAAGCAATTATCTTGAAGGCGTCAATGAATTTAAAATAAGCAAGGGCGGAGTCAAACTCTCCGAGTAGCCTTTTTCTTCATTTCAAATATGCACATTTTTGATTTTCCTGTTGCCCTGCAGTTTTTTTCAACAACTGAATATTCTGCATTATATGCAGATTCGGCAACTCCTAGCAGTATCCCTGAGAGATAATGACATACCGGCTGATTGCTTTTGCCTCTTTTTTTCAAATATTCCTCAGCAAAGGGAGAATTTGATGTTTTTACCAGGATTTGATCCTTGTTCTTGCCAAACCTTTCAATCCTAAGGTCCCCCCATCCTGCAAATTTTAATACCTCCCGACCCATTTCAAGAGAAGGATCTCCAGTCATAGAAACCTTGCTCAGTATTCTTGCCAGATCTTTTTTCTCTAAAAAATATTTTTTTGAGCCTGTCTTTGTTTGGGTTTTACCAGCATCAATCATAAATTTTTTTGCTTCGTCCTTTCCGTTAATCTTTTCCATATGTTCTTGCATGAAAATCAGTATTTCTACTGGCATAAAAACAACAGGCCTATCCTTAATCGTAATATTTCCTTCATTGTATTTTAAGATTTTCAAAGCCATTAATTTGCTAAACATGTTTGATATCAAGATAAGCACCAGGCAAACATTTCAAGTAGTAAGACATACCTAAAGTTCTTAAGTATGCTTATCGCAGATGCTGGCGAGGAATCTGTTATGAGCTTTCTGGCAAAATGTGACCTGACTAACCCTGCCAAAATATAAATTATGATGAAATAGATTGACAATTCAAAAAAATGCCATGGAAACCATGAGAGAAAGAGCGGAAATATCAGACCAGCTGCAGTTATTTTCACAGCTACTTTTTTGTTAAAATGTATTGGGAGAGTATTCATACTCATTTTTCGGTCTCCATCAATGTCCTTGTAGTCTTTAAGTGAAAATGCAATTACCTCTGTTACATACATGAAAATAACAATCATCAGTAATTTCGTGTCAAAAACTCCAAAAATAAGATATCCGGAGATTATTGGTATGATGATGTGTGTGGTTACGAGAGTGAAATATGACAAGAACCAAACCGACTTTGTATGCTTGGAGTAGATGTATCCCATAATTACCCACAGCAATATGGCCAAGAAAAAGAATGTTGAGACAAAATATGCCATGATAAAGCTTAAGACGATCATGCCTATCATAAGAGTCTTGGCAAATTTGATGCTTATTCTTCCACTGGGAAGCGGCCTGTCCGGAGCATTTATTTTGTCTCCTTTGATATCAAGGATGTTGTTGTAAATTGCCATTGGACAATATGTGCAAATTATTGTCATAATCCCAAGAATCAAAACCGGCAATTCCAGGTACCCAGTTAATACAAAACCTGATGAGAATGCAAGGCAGGCCGTCAAAGCCCTATTTGGCATAGTAATCTCAAGAATATCTTTAACGAATCCAAGACTATTTCTCAAGA
>Ga0180431_10003353_pt1 | contig 20702 bp, 12 predicted proteins | sample SS_ome_11_FD_132459 | JGI IMG/M metagenome (GOLD analysis project Ga0180431, IMG submission 132459) | Hypersaline lake sediment archaeal communities from the Salton Sea, California, USA - SS_1_MS_1 metaG | ecosystem: Environmental > Aquatic > Non-marine Saline and Alkaline > Hypersaline >...
GCATTCCGACGCTCTACACCTCGACCACCAGAATCCTCCTGTCGACCGAATCGGCCGTCCTTCCCGGCCTTCCCGGCGCCATGAGCACCATCGGTCAAGGCCGGTCGGCGGAGACGCTGACCATGCATTACGCGCAGATGGCCCTCAGTCAGACGATCCTGATCGAGGTGCTCGACGAGCCGTACAGCGACGGAACCATCCGGGATCACCTGTCACCCGGCGCCACGCCCACCGCAGCGCTCGATATCGGGTTGGCCCGCTCCCTCCGCGGGTGCTATCGCATCATCCCCGATCCCGCTCGGAAGACTGTTCAGATCTCCGCCCAGGATCTCGAGGCGGACTTCACGGCGGCCGCGCTCTGGGGGCTCCTGCACGTGATGGATCGTTACCTGGTGGAGGAGTATCAGGGGGCCGTGCGGCATCATCGGGAGCTGATCGAGTCGAACATCGAGTATGTGGGTCGAAAGCTGGAGGCGGCCGAAGCGGCCCTTGACGCCTTCGATGCCGAACACGGCGAGAATCGACTGACGCGGGAGGAGGCCGACGAACGGGAGAAGCTGGCGCTCGCCGCCAGGAGCCTGCCGATGCTGCTTCAGGAGACGACACAGCTTCTTCTCTTGACCCAGATCAGCGAAGCCAAGGCGACCACGCCGGTCACGATCCTCGAGCCGCCCTGGATTCCTTTGCGCAAATCCTCCGCCCCCCGCGTCAAGGCGGTCGTTGCGCTCCTACTGATCGGACTGCTCGGGGTGGGTTTCTTCGCCTACGGGCGGGATGCGGTGGCCAAGTACCGCGATTCGATACGTCCCCAGTAGATGGAGATGGAAAGTCCGTATGTGCGGCATTTGCGGCATCCTCGAGTTCTCCCTCCCCGACGTCCGGGAGGATGTGATCGCGCGGATGACCCATACCCTGGAGCATCGGGGCCCCGACGATCAGGGCACCTACGTTCCGGATGAGACCCTGGGGCTGGGGCAGACGCGGCTCAGCATCATCGACCTCTCCGATGCCGGGCACCAACCGATGCTCTCCGAGGATGGCGCCTGCGTGCTCGTCTACAATGGGGAGATCTACAACTTCCCCGAGTTGCGGGAGGAGCTCCGCGCCCGAGGCGTCGCCTTTCGGGGCCGATCGGACACGGAGGTCGTGCTCCAGGCCTTTCTCCAGTGGGGCGTGGAGGCCTTTGCCAAGATCGAGGGGATGTTTGCCCTGGGCCTCTGGGATCGACGCCGCGGGGAACTGCATCTGGCCCGGGATCGTTTCGGCATCAAACCGCTCTATTACCTTCCCCTCGAATCGGGCATCGTCTTCGGATCGGAGATCAAGGCAATCCTGGCCAGCCGGCGCGCCTCTCCGGAACTCAATTCGGGCGCCCTGCACGAGTACCTCTACTACGGCACGACGCTCGGATCTCACACCCTGTACCAGGGCATCCACAAGCTCCTGCCCGGTCACCGGCTGACGGTCGATCGGCGGGGCCATCGCCTGGAGGCCTACGCCTCGATCTACGACGTCGCCGAGCCGCCAGCCGATCCCCACCTCGCCGTCGAAGAGACGCGCCGGCAACTCGAGCAGGCGGTCAAACGGCATCTGATCAGCGACGTCCCGGTCGCCATCTTTCTCAGCGGGGGAACCGATTCCTCGACCATCACGGCGCTCGCCAGTCGGCACTACGACGGTCGGCTCCAAACCTTCTCGGTCGGATACGACTTCGACCGCGGGATCAACGAACTGCCGCAGGCCCGGCTGGTGGCCGAGCGCTTCGGCACCGATCACCACGAGCTCCACATCGCGGGCAAGAACATGCCCCAGGTGATCGAGCACCTCGTCCGCTGCCATGATCACCCCTTTGCCGACGCGGCGAACATCCCCCTTTACCTCATGTGCGAGGAGATTCGAGGATCGGTCAAGGTGGTCCTACAGGGCGACGGGGGGGATGAGATCTTCGGGGGGTATCGCCGCTACAACGTCTTGTCCTACGAGCGCCTCTGCCGGGCCGTCGCGACCGCCGGGCTCGCCCTCGGCTCCCTTCTGCCTCGGACCTCGGGTGTGTATCGCGGGCTGCGGTTTCTGCGGGCCCTCGCCCACCCCGATCCGGCGATGCGCATGGCTCTCCTGCTGACCGAGGAGACCCTCGCCTCTTCTCCCCTCCGGGTCCTGAGCCCGGAGGCTCGCCGCCTGGCCGCCGGGCACGATCCTTTTGCCCGCTATCGGTACCTGCAGGAGCGCTTCGCCGATCTTGATCCCGTGCAGCGGATGCTCTACACCGATTGCAGCATCATTCTGCCCGACATCTTCCTGGAGAAGGTCGATCGCGCGACCATGGCCCATGGGGTCGAGGTGCGGGTGCCCATGCTCGACACCCAACTCGCGCGCCACGTGATGGGGTTTCCGGCACGGCTCAAGGTGCGCTCCGGACAGAAGAAGCGCCTGCTGCGATACGCCATGCGGGGGATCGTCCCCGATCAGGTTCTGGATGGGAAGAAGAAGGGCTTCGGCGTACCGTACGCCTGGTGGCTCCGGGAATCGCTCCACGAGTACCTGAAGTCGGTACTCCTCGATCCTTCCACCTTGAGCTGGGGGCTCTTCGACGAACAAGCTCTGATCCGGTGCCTGGCGGAACACAAGGCGGGAAAGAGGGACAACGGGTTCCTCTTATACAAGCTCCTCAATCTGGCGCTGTGGCGCCGCTTCTATCTCGCGGAGAACTAGGTGAGCGTCGATCGTCTGGCGATTCTGGGCGCGTACCCCCCACCCTACGGCGGGGTGACCGTCCACACCCGCAGGCTTTGCGCGTTGCTGGAGGAAGCGGGGGTGGCCTACCGCGTCTACAACGCGGTCTCCTCCACGGAGGATGGGCAGCGCGTGGTCTCGGTCTCGCGGCGCCGCCGGAGTTGGATGCTGAACTACACGCTCACCGGGCGCGAGCGGGCCGTCTACCTGATGTCGCTCCACCTCGCCTCCTGGGTGGCGGGAGCGCTCATGGCCAGTCTGCGTCACAAGCGGGTGGTGCTCCGGCTGCAGAGCGAGCACCTGATCGAGTGGGAGCGGACATCGCCGCTGCGGCGGGCACTGGCGCGATTCGCCCTCCGCCGAATGACGGGGGTGGTCTGTGTCAGCCGCAAGCTGGCGGGTGTGGTCGAGCGCTTCGGGGTGGACCGATCGCGGATCCACTGGTTTCCCGGCTTCCTGCCCCCCACGCCCGACGAGCGCGGGAAACAGCATGTAGCGCGTGAGGTTTGGGAGTTCGCGGAGCAGCATCAGCCGCTGCTGGCGGCCAACGGCAAGGTCGATTGGCATCGCGGCATCGACCTCTACAGCCTCGATCACATGGTGGAGTTGGCGGCTCGGCTCAAGCCCGATTTCCCCCGGGTCGGCATCATCGTCTGCTTCTGGGAGCACCTGCCCGAGGATCAGGCCTACCTCGACCGGCTCCGGCGGCGGGGCAGAACTCGGCGTCTCCGACCACATCCTCTTTCACACCCGGCCGGGTCTCTTCCTGCCGGTCATCGATGCGGCGGACATCTTCCTGCGACCCACCAACACCGACGGCGACGCCAATTCGATCCGCGAGGCCTTGGCGCTGGGTGTGCCGGTGGTCGCCAGTGATGCGGTCGAGCGCCCACCGGGGGCACGAGTTTTCCAATGCCGCGATCTCGCGGACCTCGAGGTGAAGGTCAGAGAGACGCTCTCCGGGAGAGCTCCCCGAGACGGCGCTGATCCGGGGCCGATCCGGATCGCGCATGAGGACCGGGAGCGTCAGCAGCGATACGTGGACTTCCTGGCCCGACTGGCGGGCGGGGTGTAGGAGAGAGGGATCATGTGCGGGATCGCGGGCTTCTCCGGCCGCTTCGACGGATCGCTCCTGGCGCGCATGAGCCGGACGATCCGCTACCGGGGCCCAGATGATGAAGGGGAATACATGGCCCGAGACGCCGGCATCGGCCTCGCCCATCGGCGTCTCTCCATCATCGATCTCTCCCCTCAAGGTCACCAACCGATGTGGGATGACACCGGCACCGCGGTGATCGTCTTCAACGGCGAGATCTTCAACTACCGCGAGCTCCGTCGCGATTTGGAAGCGCGCGGTTTCGTCTTCCGCAGCACCTCGGACACCGAAGTCCTGCTCAATCTCTACCTCCGCGACGGCGTGGAGATGCTCGGCCACCTGAACGGCATGTATGCCTTCGCCCTGTATGACACCCGTACCTCCCGGCTCTTCCTGGCCCGTGATCCGATCGGGGTGAAGCCGCTCTATCACTGCCTCACCCCCTCGGGCTTTCTCTTCGCCAGCGAGCTGAAGGCACTGCTGGCCGATCCCGGCGTCGATCGCGCGCTCGATCCGGAGGCGATCCAGCACTACCTCACCTACCTTTGGTGTCCCGCACCCCGAACCATGCTCCAGTCGGTCCGCAAACTGCCGCCCGGACACGCGCTCACGGTGCGGAAGGGACGGATCGAACGGATCTGGCGGTTCTACGACCTACCCTACGATCGCCCGCTCGAGCGCCTGCCGGTCGATGGTGCGATCGAGGAACTGCGCCGACATCTAGGTCAAGCCGTCAAGCGGCAGATGGTGGCCGATGTTCCGGTGGGTGCCTTTCTCTCCGGGGGACTCGATTCGAGCTCCGTCGTCGCGCTCGCCCGGCAGTGCCCACCCGATCGGAAGCTCCAGTGCTTCACGATCGGTTTCGACGATCCCGTCTCCCGGCGGGAAGGCCTGTGCGAGGATCTGCCCTACGCGCAGCGCGTCGCCCGGCAGCTCGACGTCGACCTGCACACCATCACGGTCGGCCCCGAGATGGCGGCCAAACTCGAGGAGATGATCTACCACCTGGACGAGCCGCAGGCCGATCCGGCGGCGATCAACGTTCTCTTCATCAGCCAGCTGGCTCGCGAGCACGGGATCAAGGTGTTGCTTTCGGGAGCGGGGGGGGATGATCTCCTGACCGGCTACCGGAGGCACTACGCACTCATGCAGGAGGGATATTGGGCGTGGATGCCGAGACCCGCACGACGCGCGCTTCGCGCGCTGGCCGAACGGCTGCCCGTCAGGCATCCGCTTCCGCGGCGGATCGCGAAGGCCTTTCAGTACGCCGACCGGGACGGATTGGAGCGCATCGCGGGATACTTCAGCTGGATCGACCCGCGCGCCCTGCACCGGCTCTATGGCCCCCTGCTCCGTGACCCCCTCGACCAAGCCGACCCGCTCCGTGTGCTCGTGGAGAGCGCCGAAAACCTGCCGCGCGGCGTGCATCCCCTCAACCAGATGCTCTACCTGGAAGGGAAGCACTTCCTCGCGGACCACAATCTCAATTATACAGACAAGATGAGCATGGCCCGGGGCGTCGAGGTACGGGTCCCGCTCCTCGACCCCGATCTGGTGGCCTTCGCCGCCCGGCTGCCGATCGCGTACAAGCAACGCGGGCGGATCGGCAAGTGGATCTTCAAGCGCGCCATGGAATCGACGCTGCCGCGGGACGTGATCTACCGGCCCAAGACGGGCTTCGGCGCTCCGCTGCGGCACTGGCTGCGCCATCCCCTCCGGCCCCTGGTCGAGGACGTGCTGTCCGCGTCCGCACTGAAAGCTCGCGGGCTTTTCGAACCGGCGGGCGTCGGCGCGCTGGTGGAGGCGGATCGGGCCGGGCGGATCGACGCCGCGTATACGGTCCTCGCCCTGATGTGCATCGAGCTGTGGTGCCGGAGGTTCATCGACGGGACATCAAACAAGGGGACGCCATGAAGAAACGGAACTGGGAGATTCTCGCGCCCGATCCGAAGCGGCACCAGGAACCGTTCTATGATCTGATCTGCAAGGTTTTCTCCTCCGGGGACTTCGGCTTCTTCGAGGGCCGGCGGGAATGCCGGCGGGTGATCGGGGGTGGACACTCCCACCTCGATTGGGACGTCTCCCGGATCGCGATGATCGGCGACCGGCTGGTGGCAAACTACTCGGTCTGGGACTACCAGATGCGCATCGGGCGCGCGCGCCTGCGCGTCGGCGGCATCGGGTGCGTCGCCACCCACGGTGACTTCCGAAAGCGGGGTATTCAGGCCGACACGGCCCGCGCCTCGATCGAGGCCATGCGCCGAGCCGGATACGACATGACGATCCTCTTCGGGATCCCGGATTTCTACCGCCGCTTCGGCTATGCGCGCGCTTGGTCGGAGAGCAGCTACGAGGTGCCGGTGACGGAACTCCGTCCCGGAGCCGTCGCCCCGGCCTTGAAGCGCTTCGACGTCGCGCGAGACGCCGAATCACACCGACTGTACAACCGAACCCATGCGCGCCTGACCGGAACCGCCGTTCGTCCGACATACAGACGCAGTTGGGCCGACACCCCGTACCGGTCCTGGCGGTGGGCAGACGTCCGTGGTCGGATGCTCGGGTACGTGCGCTGCCGTCCCCGACAGGGGGAGAAAGTGCTCTCCTGCTGCGAGGTCGCCGGGGACACCGATACGGCTCTGGCCGCCGTCGCCAAGCTGGCGCGGCGGGACGGCAGCCACCGCGTGCGCTTCGCATCGATCCCCTTCGACCATCCCCTGGCGGTTCGGCTGCGGAGGGGCACCTGCGACATGGAGATCAAGTACCGCCGGTGCGGTAGCGCGATGGCCCGCACGCTGAACCTTGCCGGCTGTCTGCACAAGATGGGCGGCGAGCTGTCGGCCCGGCTGAAGGCCTCTCCCTACGCCGGCTGGAGAGGGCACCTCGCGATCCGCGATCGACGAGAGCACGTGGTGCTGGCGATCGATCGCGGCCGGGTGAGGGTGAGCGGGCCGCGGACAACGGCGCATGCCATTCGCGGCGGCGAGGAGGTGGTCCAGCTGCTCTTGGGCACCGACGAGCCGCTGGAGATCGCCGCCGCCGCGCGCATGCGCCTCACCGGGGATGCCCGCGGCCTCGTCCCGGTGCTCTTCCCCCATCAGCATCCGATGCTCAGTGCCTTCGATCGATACTAGGAAGGGTCGCAATGGTTGGTTTGAGCGCACCTTATCTCGGCGGGCAAATCGCGCGTGACAGGACCGCCGGTGGCTTCTACGATCGCGGCGTTCGACGCTGCCCACCCGTGATATCGAAGGAACAGCGAAGTGTTTAGCCTGGTACAGAACTTGCGCGACGGACGGATGAATCGCGAGCACGTGCCCGATCCGGCACTCGATGCCCAGAAGGTGTTGATTCGCACCACCCGCTCTCTGATCTCATCCGGGACCGAGAAGATGATCCTCGAGATCGCCAAGAAGTCGCTCGTGGGCAAGGCGGTCAGCCGTCCCGATCTGGTCAAGCGCGTCGTGCGGAAGATCCGCACCGAAGGTCTCGCGGCCACATGGAAGAAGGTGACGGCCAAGCTGGATCAGCCGGTACCGGTCGGATACTCGGCAACCGGCGTGGTTCTCGATCGGGGAAGCGGCACATCCCACCTGACCCCGGGGACGCGGGTCGCCTGCGCCGGTGCTCGCCATGCCAATCACGCCGACGTGATCGCCGTCCCCCACCGGCTCTGCGTGCCGGTGCCCGACGGCGTCTCCGACGAGGATGCGGCCTTCACGACCGTGGGGGCGATCGCCATGCAGGGTGTGCGCCAGGCGCAGCCCGGCATCGGGGAGGTCTTCGTCGTCTCGGGCCTGGGTCTGCTCGGTCTGATTACGGTCCAGATTCTCAAGGCGGCGGGATGCGTGGTATTGGGTCAGGATCCGGATCGGACCAAGATGGAGCTTGCCCGCGAATTGGGCGCCGACGGGTGTGAGGATGACGAGATTCGCGACCTCGCCGCGCGCATCACCCAGGGGGCGGGGGTCGACGGCGTCATCATCACCGCGGCCACCAAGTCGAGCGCGCCGATTCACCTGGCGGGCGAGCTCTGCCGTCAGAAAGGACGCGTCGTGGTGGTCGGACTCGTGGGGATGGATGTCCCGCGAGACCTCTACTACGCCAAGGAGCTCGACCTCCGACTCTCGATGAGCTACGGCCCCGGCCGATACGATCCCAACTACGAGGAACGGGGTAACGATTACCCGTACGGCTACGTTCGCTGGACCGAACAACGAAACATGGCCTCCTTTCTCCAGCTGGTGTCGGAGGGGAAGGTGACGCCGGGACGGCTGGTCACTCATCGCTTTCCCTTCGACCGGGCGCTCGAGGCCTATCGCCTGCTCGAGGAGGGGAGTGGCTATATCGGGATCATCCTGGAATACGATGCCGAGGTCGCGCCCACCCAGAGCGTCCGTGTGGGGCGGGCGCTTCGGCCGGCAAGCGGTGAGCTAGGGGTGGCGATGATCGGGGCCGGGTCCTTCGCCAAGGGTGTCCTCTTCCCCCGAATCAAGAAGCGCGGCGTTCCGATCATCGGCGTCGCCACCGGCACCGGAATCTCGGCCGCCCACACGGCCAAATCGCTGGGGGCCGAACTCGCCGCCACGGACTACCATGAAGTGCTGGCCGATGATCGTGTGCAGGTCGCGTTCGTCCTGACGCGCCATCACCTTCACGCCCAACAGACATCCGATGCCCTCCGAGCGAGCAAGCACGTCTTCGTCGAGAAACCGCTCGCCATCACGCCCGCGGGGCTCGATCAGGTGCGCCAGGCGGCGCAAGAGGGATCGACCCAGATCATGGTCGGGTTCAACCGCCGGTTCTCCTCCCATGCCCGTCGCATCCGCGAGGCGCTGGGAGGGCGCGGACCGCTGGGGATGATCTATCGGGTCAATGCGGGGCGCATTCCGATCGATTCCTGGATCCAAAACCCCGAGGAAGGCGGCGGGCGCGTGATCGGCGAGGTCTGTCACTTCGTCGATTTGCTCGGCTTCTTCGCTGGTGATCGGCCGGTTCGCGTGCAAGCCCGGGTGGTGCGCTCCGGCGCACAGGATGTGCCCGATCGCGACAACCTGACGACCGTGATCGAATACGCGGACGGCTCGTTGGGTACGATTCACTACTTCGCCGATGGCAGCGGCGCCGTCGCCAAGGAGTACGTGGAGATCCATGGCGGCGGGCGCAGCGCGATCCTCGATGACTTCCGTCAGACCACCCTGGCGATCGGGGATGCGAAACAAACGCACCGCTCGAAGGGCCAGGACAAGGGGTTCGATACCGAGATCGATGCCTTCTTCGAAAGCATCCGCTCCGGTACCCCGGCGATCCCGTTCGAAGAGCTGGATCGCACGACCCGCGTGACGTTTGCCATCGAGGAGTCCCTGCGCGCCGGAGAGCCGGTTGAGATCGCGTGAGACGAGGTGCGGCCTGTGAACCCCTCACGGCTCTACCATACGGTTCGCCATCTCAAGCCGATTCAGATCTACGGCCGCGTGCTCCACCACTGCCGTGCACCTCACGTGAGCCGCGGTGCCCCTCCGCCGCTGCGCCGTTCGCTGCGCCCACCCGCTGACGCCGCGGTCCACCGCCCCTCGATGCGCGGGCCGACCGAGTTCCGCTTCCTCAATGCATCCGGGACGTTGACCGCTTCCTCCGATTGGAACGATCCGGCCGTCCCGAAGCTCTGGTTGTACAATCTCCACTACTTCGACGACCTCGGCGCGGAGGACGCGGTCGAACGGAGGGCCTGGCACCGGCAACTCATCGACCGCTGGATCACGGAGAACCCCCCAACCCGGGGCGTGGGTTGGGATCCCTATCCCACAAGCCTCCGCATCATCAACTGGATCAAGTCGACCTGGCGGGGGGAGCCGCTCTCCTCCCGCGCCGATCACAGCCTCGGCGTCCAGGCCCGTCACCTGCAGCGGCGGATGGAGCGCCACCTGCTCGGCAATCACCTCTTCGCCAATGCCCAGGCGCTCGTCTTCGCGGGCCTCTACTTCGAGGGTCCCGAGGCGGACGCGTTCCTCGCGCAAGGTCTGGAGACGCTCGCCCAGGAAATCCCCGAGCAGATCCTCCCCGACGGCGGGCACTTCGAGCGGAGCCCGATGTACCATGCGCTGGTGCTGGAGGGAATGCTGGACCTGATCAACTGGATGATGGCGAGAGGAGCGCAGGATCGGTTCGTCTGGCGGGAACAGGTATGCCGGATGCTGCGCTGGTTGGAAACGCTCTCCCATCCGGACGGGGAGATCGTGCTCTTCAACGATGCCGCCATCGGTATTGCCCCCCCATGCGAGGCGCTGTTCGAATACGCCGGACGGTTGGGGATCTCCCCCGCCGCCGACGATTCGGGTCCGATCCGTCGTTTGGGCGAGACGGGATACGTCCGGGTGGATCAGGGGCCGGCCGTTGCCTTCCTCGATCTGGCGCCACTGGGTCCCGACTACCTCCCCGCCCACGGGCATGCCGACACGCTCGGCTTTGAGCTCTCCCTGCGGGGGAGGCGGGTGCTCGTCGATTCCGGAACCTCGGTCTACGAACCGGGGCCCGATCGCATCCGCCAGCGGGGAACCGCATCTCACAACACGGTCAGAATCGATGGCGAGGATTCGAGTGAGGTGTGGGGCAGCTTCCGGGTGGCGCGCCGGGCCCGCGTCTCGGAGGTGTCCGCGTCTACGGAAGGGAGCGTCTCCCTGGTGCAGGGGGCCCACGACGGCTACACGCGCCGACACGGGCGAGGTCTCCACCACAGGTGTTGGGAACTGCGGGCGGACCGGATGACGATCCGCGATCGAATCGAGGGACGCGGGGTGCACGAGATCGAGGTCGCGTTCCACCTCCACCCCGAGATCGAGCCCTGCGGACATCAGGGCCGGGAAATCGAGCTCCGCCACCGGGATGGTGGCGTGGTGGGACACCTGGCGCTCGATGAAGAACTGGAGTTGGCGATCGAACCCAGCACCTATCATCCGGAATTCGGACTCGGTCTCCCGTCTCACAAGATCGTCGGCTACCGCCGGGGACCCCTGCCCTGCACGCTCTCTTGCACGCTGAGGTGGTCCTGATGCACATCCTCTTTCTCACCGAGAACTTCCCGCCGGAAATGAACGCCGCCGCGAGCCGCGTCTACGAACGTGCCTGTTACTGGATTCGGTGGGGACATCAGGTCACGGTCATCACCTGTGCGCCCAACTTCCCGGAAGGGAAGCTCTTTTCCGGCTACCGCAACCGCTGGTACCAGACGGAGGAGAGGGATGGGATCCGCGTGGTTCGGGTCAAGACCTACATCGCGTGCAACCGGGGGTTCTTGAAGCGCACGCTCGACTTCCTCTCCTTCATGGTAACCGGATCGACGGCAGCGCTCTTCCAGCGCCGCCCCGATGTCGTGGTCGCCACCTCACCGCAGTTCTTCAGCGCGGTGGCCGGCTGGTGGGTGGGCTTGATGAGGGGACGCCCGTTCGTCTTCGAGCTCGGCGATCTGTGGCCGGCATCGATCATCGCCCTCGGCGCCATGCAGCCGAGCCCTTTCCTCCAGCTGATGGAGAAGTTCGAGCTCTTCCTCTACCGCCGGTCCGCCGCGGTCGTGGCGCTGACCCGATCATTCAAGGAAGACCTCTCGCGGCGAAGGATCGAAGCCGACAAGATCGCGGTGGTGATCAACGGTGTCGACCTGCCCCGTTACCAGCCGCAGCCTCGGGACGTGGATTTGGCGCGGGAGTGGGGGTTGGATGGCAGATTCGTCGTGGGCTACATTGGCACCCACGGGATGGCCCACGGGCTCGAGAACGTCCTCGATGCTGCAGAACGGATGCAGGATCAAGACCTCGTGCGGTTCATGTTGGTCGGAACCGGCGCCGCGCGGGAGGCATTGGTCGATGATGCTCATAAGCGAAAGCTCTCGAATGTGGTCTTCATCCCCCCTCAACCCAAGGAGAGGATGCCCGCCTTCTGGAGCTTGTGTGACGTCGCCCTGATCCACTTGCGGAATATCCCCGTCTTCGAGACTGTGATCCCATCGAAGATGTTCGAGGCGATGGGCATGGGTCTGCCCCTCCTCATCGCCTCGCCCAAGGGAGAAGCGAGCCGGATCCTGCAGCGAGAAGAGGCGGGGCTATGGGTTCCGGGCCAGGATCCCGATGCGCTGGCCGGCGCGGTACGCAGCCTGCAGAAAGACCGCGCGGGGTACGACCGATGCCGGGCCAACGCCCAGGCCGCCGCCCCGCGCTACAGCCGGGAACGACAAGCGCGGGATATGCTCGCCGTTCTGGAGGGGGTCGTGGCCGGGCACCGGCAGGTTCCGGAGGCGGTGCGATAGCCATGCGTGTACTGGTGACGGGTGCGGACGGATTCATCGGGCGGGCGGCCTGTCGCCGCCTGCGCCGAGCCGGACACGACGTGCGCGCCGCCGTGTGGGAGCCGGGTCCGTGTGATCTCGAGGGGTGCGAGATCACCCGGATCGGAGCCATCGGTCCCCGCACCGAATGGGCGGCCGCGCTCGTCGGCGTCAGGGCGGTCGTTCACCTGGCCGCACGGGTGCACGTGATGGACGATCGCGAGGCCGACCCCCTGCGCGCCTATCGGACGGTCAATGCCGAGGGGACCGGGCGCCTGGCCGAGGAGGCCTCGCGCGCCGGCGTCGGTCGCATCGTCTTCGTCAGCACCATCAAGGTGAACGGGGAACGCACGACGGACAGGCCCTTCACCGAGGATGACGTTCCGGCGCCGGAAGACCCTTACGGCCTATCGAAGCTCGAGGGCGAAGAAGCGCTCCGCCGGGCGGCGAAAGGAAACGACATGGACTTCGTGATCCTTCGCCTGCCGCTCGTCTACGGGCCGGGGGTAAGAGCGAATTTCGAGCGCCTGCTGCGGATGGTCGATCGCGGCTGGCCTCTTCCCCTGGGGCGCGTCGCCAATCGGCGGAGCTTCATCGGGCGGGAAAACGTCGCCGACCTGCTGGCGCGCGCGGTGGACGATGTCCGGGCGGCGCACCGGCTCTTCCTGGTGTCGGATGGCGATGACGTCTCAACGCCCGAGCTCATCCGACGAATCGCCCGATCTCTCGGCCGTCCGGTTCGGCTCTGGCCGGTACCCATCGGACTGCTGCGGGGCGCCGCTCGACTGACGGGCCGGCAGGCGGTAGTTGATCGCTTGTGCGGGTCGTTGGTCGTCGATTCGACCAAGGTCCGGACCACACTCGATTGGACGCCCCCCTGCACGATGGAGGAGGAACTGAAACGCGCCGCGCGGGCCTTTCGGGGAGGTGAGGGATGAGCCTGGTTCATGCCGGTCTCTTGGTTCTCGCCTGGCTTCTGTCCACCGTGTTGACATACATCTTGCTTCGCTACGCCATCCGTCAGGGGGTGCTCGACAACCCCAACGAACGAAGCAGCCACTCCGTGCCCACACCCCGCGGTGGGGGATTGGGCATCGTGCTGGCGACCTTGGTGGTCGCGGTTGTCCTGCACCGGACCGGCAGCGTGAGTACGCGGCTTCTTCTGGCCCTCGGCGGCGGCGGTCTGCTCGTCGCCGCCACGGGCACGTGGGACGACCTACGCACGATTCCGGCGCGGTGGCGTTTTCCGCTCCATCTTATGGCGAGCGCGGGCGCGGTGGCCCTGCTGGGTGGGCTGCCGCCGCTCAGGTTTGGCTCCGCGGTCGTCGATCTGGGCTGGATCGGTCACATCCTCGCGGTGTTGGCCATCACGTGGCTTCTCAATCTGTACAACTTCATGGACGGAATCGACGGCATCGCGGGCGGCGAGGCGCTCACCGTAGCCGGCATCGGCGGGGGCCTCTTCGCCCTTGCCGGGCAGTGGCCCCCGGCGATCTTGCTCTGGGCAATGGGCGCCGCCGCGGTCGGGTTCCTACACTGGAACTGGCCCCCGGCGCGGATCTTCATGGGGGATGGAGGGAGCGGGTTCTTGGGCTACGCGTTCGGTGTCCTGGCCCTGGCCGGAGCCCGCGAGCCCTGTCACATCTGGCCGCTCGCCATCTTGTTGATCGCCTTCGTGGCTGATGCGACGGTCAACCTCATCCGGCGCGTGATCAGCGGGCAGAAGTGGTATACCGCACACTGCAACCACGCCTATCAGCATGCGGCAAGGCGTTGGGCCATCGCCCGGTCACGATGAGTGTGATGCTGATCAACCTCTTCTTTCTAGGGCCATTGGCTTATCTGGCGGCCGCCCGCCCGTCCTGGGGAGCCCTGCTCTTCGTCCTCTCCTTTTCGGTCCTCGCGCTGGTGGCGCGCTGCCTCCGCGCCGGGGAGATGCCGGATTGAACCTCGTGGGGCTCGGTGATAGAGCGCTTCCGGTAGGCGGGTCTGGCGATCCAGCTCCTGACCGGTCAGGCTCTGACCACCTCCACATGAAGATGACCAGATCGGAAGCGTCCGACGCGGAGCGTTCGCGGGAGGGGCCGTCGATGGGCGCCTTCCCTGATTACTCCTAACTGATTCTAACATAGTAGATTACACACTATGTGTAGGGATCGTCCCCTTCGTGCACCCGGGATGCGCGCCATCCGGCACACCCCTTGCATTTTCCTCTTCGGCGGCATCTAGGTAGGGGGACCAAGGGGGCTATGGGAGGACGCAACATCACCGCGCGCATGCGCGCGCAGCTGGTCGCCCGGTTCGGCAGCCAGAGCCGATTGGGGCACGCCTTGCGGCGCCACCGGACGATCTTCTTCCTCCTCCTCTGCGGCGCCTTGGCCGCGGCCTCCTACCTGTCCGCCTTCCTCATCCGCTTCGAGCTATCCCCTCTGGACCAGCAGGAGATCTCCTGGATCGATTGGTGGCGCGGCAGCGTGGCAGTGGTCGTCGCGGTTCGATTGGCGGCCTTCCTGCTCTTCGGACTTCACCGGGTCACCTGGCGGTATCCATCCGCCCGGGACATCGTCCCCATGATCGGCGCCGTGGCAAGCAGCTCGCTTCTCGTGATCCCGACGGTGTGGCTCTTGTGGCAAGGCCAGTTCCCGCGCAGCGTGCTCGCGATTGACACCGTCATGTGCCTCCTCCTGATCGGTGGCGCGCGCTACTCGTACCGGCTGGTGGTCGAGGTGATGACGTCCCTCAATGCGGGGGGACGGGAGAAGGTCCTGGTGATCGGCGCCGGTCACGCCGGCAGCCTCACGGTGCGCGCCATGCTGACCAGCCAGCTGGTCGACTACTGGCCCGTGGGGCTCCTGGATGACGACGCGTACAAGAAGGGGACGACCATCCAGGGCGTGCCCGTGCTGGGGCCGGTCGATCTTGTGCAAGAGGCGGTGCTCCGCACGGGGGCGACGGCGATCGTGCTGGCGATTCCCAAGGCGACCTCATCGGAGCTCTACCGGATCGTGGGGCTCTGCCGGGCGACGGGGCTGCCGCTGAAGACGATCCCCGACTACGGCCAGATCATGCGCTCGAGCAGCGTCGTGACCCGCTTGCACGACTTCCGCGTGGAAGATCTGATGGAGCGGGGCCCGGTGCGGACCGATGTGCCCGAGATCCGCGACTTCCTGCACGGTCACGTGGTGCTGGTGACGGGAGCGGCCGGGAGCATCGGCTCGGAGCTGTGCCGGCAGATCGTGGAGGGGGATGACGCGGTCAAGCTGATCTGTCTCGACAAGGACGAGAACGGCCTCTTCCGCCTGGAGCATCGCCTGCGGGCGCTGGGGGGGGCGATCGAGCTTGCCTTCTTCCTGGGCGACATGCGGGACCGCCAGCGGATGGATGCCCTCTTCGGCACCTACAAGCCGGAGGTGGTCTTCCACGCCGCGGCGTACAAGCACGTCCCGATCCTGCAGTATCACCCGGTGGAAGCGGTGCGGAACAACGTGGGGGGCACGCGGAACCTGGTCGACCGGGCGGACGAGCACGGGGTGGAGACGTTCGTGTTGATCAGCACGGACAAGGCGGTCCGGCCGACGAGCGTGATGGGAGCGACGAAGCGGATCGCGGAGCAGATCGTGCGGGCGCGGGATCTGACGAGCGCGACGCGGTTCTGCACGATCCGGTTCGGGAACGTGCTGGGGTCGAACGGGAGCGTGGTGGAGCTCTTCCTGCAGCAGATCCGGGACGGGCGCCCGGTGACGGTGACGCACCCGGACATCGAGCGCTACTTCATGACGATTCCCGAGGCGGTGCACCTGGTTCTGTTCGCGGCGACGATGGGCGAGGGGGGCGAGGTGTTCATCCTCGATATGGGCGAGCCGATCAAGATTGATCAGCTGGCGCGGAATCTGATTCAGCTGTCGGGGCTGACGCCGGACGTGGATGTGCCGATCGAGTACACGGGGCTGCGTCCCGGGGAGAAGTTGTACGAGGATCTGTGGACCGGGGACGAGGAGCCCGCGCCGACCTCGCATCCGGGGATTCGGGTCTCGCGGCGGCGGGAACCGAACGCGGACGTGCCCAAGCGAGTGGCGAATCTCCTGCAGGCCGGCGAGCTCGGCGACGAGGAGGCCTGCTGGTCGGGCATTCTGGATCTCGTGCCAACGTTCCAAGGAGCCACCAATCACGCGGCCGTAGAGGCGCCCACCGCCGACCTCGGTGCCCGGCCGACTCGCGCCCACCAGGCCTAGTTGGCGAATCTAACGCGACTTAGCTGCATTTCACCTTGCGACCCCGCCTGGACGGGAGTATCCTAGATAGCGGTCCCCCCAGATGGACTCCCGGATCTGCCGATCAACCGCGCGGCTCCGCTCCCGGGGCCACGGTCAGGGTCAGGAGGAACTCGTCATGATACGCTCATCGGTTTGCGGATGCCTTCTCGCGCTCCTCATGCTCACCCCCGTCGCCGGGGCGGATCCCCCCGCCACCTTCGATCTTCGGGATGTGGGCGGAGAGAACTACGTCACCTCGGTCAAGAGCCAGCAGGGGGGCACCTGCTGGACGCACGGGGCGATGGCTTCGATCGAGGGGAACCTCCTGATGACCGGCAACTGGGCGGCCGCCGGGGAGACGGGCGAGCCGAACCTGGCCGAGTATCACCTCGACTGGTGGAACGGATTCAATCAGCATAACAACGACGATCTCGATCCGCCCGGGGGAAACGGTCTCGAGGTGCACAACGGCGGCGACTACATGGTGACCTCCGCCTATCTCTCCCGCCTGGAGGGAGCGGTGCGCGATATCGACGGCCAGTCCTACGGCGACCCGCCGGCGAGAAGCCTGCCCAGCTATCATTACTACTATCCGCGCGACATCGAGTGGTTCACCGCGGGAAGGAATCTGGAGAACATCGATACGATCAAGAACATCATCATGCAGGAAGGCGTTCTCGGAACCTGCATGTGCTATGACAACAGCTTCATCCAGAACTACATCCACTACCAGCCCCCCTCCAGCAGCTATGACCCCAATCATGCCGTCGCCATCGTGGGTTGGGATGACAACAAGGTGACGCAAGCGCCGGATCCGGGCGCCTGGATCGTGAAGAACAGCTGGGGCGAAGACTGGGGCTTCGACGGTTACTTCTGGATTTCCTATTACGACAAGCACTGCTGCCAGAACATTGAGATGGGGGCCATCTCATTCCAGGACGTCGAATACCTCGCCTACGACAAGGCCTACTACCATGACTACCATGGCTGGCGCGACACCATGGCCGGTTGTTCCCAGGCGTTCAATGCCTTCACGGCCGACGGATCCGAACTGATCAAGGCCGTGAACTTCTTCACCGCAGACGAGAACGTCTCCTTCACCGCCAAGATCTACGGCGGTTTCGAGGGTGGTCAGCTGGTGGGCGAACTGACCTCCGAGAGCGGCACCCTCGAACACCGCGGCTTTCACACCATCGACTTGACGACTCCGGTGGTCCTCACCGAGGGAGAGGACTTCTACGTTTACCTGGAGCTGTCGACGGGGGGACACGCGTTCGATCGGACTTCGGACGTGCCCGTCCTGCTGGGCGCCGACTATCGTACGATCGTGGAGTCGTCGGCCCACCCGGGCGAGAGCTACTACTGGAGCGGATCGGAGTGGCTCGACCTCTACGACTACGATCTGGGTGAGTGGTCTCAGACCGCGAACTTCTGCATCAAAGCACTCAGCCGCGAGCTTCTGATGTCCGTGACTCCGGACGAGATGTTCCAGTCTACAGGTCCCGAGGGCGGGCCCTTCACACCGATCAGTCAGGTCTATCACGTCGAGAACCGGTGCGGGGAGACGATTTCCTACGAGATCTCGGATGTGACCTTTGCTTCCTGGCTCGATCTCGAAGGCGCGACCTCCGGCACGCTGAATCCGGACGAAAGCGTGGAGATCACCGCCCGGATCAACGCCGAGGCGCTTACCCTGGAGAGCGGCGCACACGTGGCCGAGATCGAATTCGTGAATCTGACGAACGGCATGGGTGGGGGCGTGCGGCCGGTGGTCCTATCCATCGGCGACCCGGAGGCCCAATACACCTGGACGCTGGACAGCAATCCCGGTTGGACCACCGAGGACCAATGGGAGTTCGGGACCGCCACGGAAGGGGGCGGAGAGCATGGATATCCGGATCCCGACTACGCCCACTCCGGGACGAATGTCTACGGATACAACATCGGGGGCGACTATCCCAACGGGATGCCGGAACGCCACCTGACGACGACCGCGATCGACTGCTCCTCGCTGTACAACGTGCACGTGCGCTTCTGGAGGTGGCTGGGGGTGGAAGACCCCGAGTACGATCATGCCTACGTCCGGGTTTCGAACAACGGTGAGGACTGGACCACCGTGTGGACCAACGCGGTCGAGATCACCGACAACGAATGGACCCAGGTGGAATACGATCTCTCGGAGGTGGCCGGCGGACAGGAAACCGTCTTCGTTCGCTGGACCATGGGGGTGACGGATCCCGGGTGGCGCTACTGCGGATGGAATCTCGATGATGTCGAGATTCTGGCAATCGCGGAGGTCGAGAACGAGGCGGTCGACAACGCCGCCGCCGAACCGGTGCTTCACCTCTCTCCCGCGGGGTTGAGTCCGTTCCGTCCTGGATCGGTGATCCGCTATGTCCTGCCCGAGACATCGCCGGTCACACTTCGGATCTTCGATACGACGGGGCGTCGGGTGGCGATGCTGGTGAACGAGACACAGGATGCGGGGCAATACAGCGTGCCCTGGGATGCCCGGCACCTGGGCGCCGGGGTCTACTTCGCTCGACTGAAGGTTGGCGCCGATACGCGGGTGCGGCGCGTCATCGTTTGCCGATAGCCGAGGGCCGGTCAGGGTGCGGGCGTGGTCCGCACCCCGACCAGCTCGATCTCCTCACACCCGGTGAGGTAATCCTGCCCGGCGCAGGTCCCGCTCAGGGTGCTCGTCCACCGGCCGGTGCCCGTTATCGCGTCCCCATTGCGCTGCGCGCCGAACTCGAGATCGACCGTGACGGTGCATCCGCCATCCGTGAAGTCGTCGTTGGCGGAGAAGACGAGCGAATCACCCCGGATGTAGCCGGGGCAACTTCCCAGGATAGGCAGGATCATGAGGCCGAGCGTGTCCCCCACGGCGAACGTTCCCGAGTAGCGCTCGACCGCATGGGTCCTCTGGGTCGCGCAACCCCGGAAGGTGAGCGTGAACTGCCAGCTTCCCTCCCAACCGCTCGGCATGACGAGCGCCCCGCTGATGGGGGTTTCCGAATCGGGCGTGGTGGTGGTGCCCTCCTCGTCACTGCAGGATCCGGTGAGGAGGAGCCCCAGAGTCAACAGAACGCGAAGAACACAGCGCATGGTTCTCTCCTCCTACTCGACATACAGGTAGTTGATGAATTCCGATGTGTTCTCGAGTGCATCGGAGACCTCGAGGCGGACGTAGTAGGATCCGGCGTCGAAGATGCGGGTCGTGTAGGGCGAGGTGAAGACGTCGTCCGGCTCGCCGTTGCCACCCTGCAGGCTCCAGTCGTACCACCAGCGATACTCGCGGGCCGCCCCCATCGTGCAGGAGGCATTGAAATGGACCCCCACGCCCGCCTCCGGTTGGGCCGGTTCATAGTCGTAACAGGCGACGAGTTGCTCTCCTCCTCCGCTGACGTAGACGGTCATCTCTCCCGTGATGCGCTGGCCGGCGGCATCCGAGACTTCCACGGTGTAGATCGTGTTGACGGAGGGGGTGGCCACGACCTCGGCTGCCGTGCTGTCATCGAGCGTGGCCCCCGGGGACCAGTCATAGGTGTATGGAGGCAGGCCGCCGTAGACGCTGACGCCCAGGTCGGCCGACTCGCCCTGTTCGATCTCTCCTATGACCCCCTGCATCATGAGTCGCAGATAGACGGTCACCGTGACGGCCCCGGCGGTGGGGCCCAGGGTAGGATCGGACGCGGTCACCAGGAAGGTCTGCGTGTTGTGCAGGGTGGCAACCGGGTCGGCGATGGTGTGGTTGGAGAGGTACTCCAGGGGCGACCAAGTATACGTGTAGGGACCCTCGCCCCCTTCGACGATGGCTTCGAGCTGGGATGATCCGCCGTCCCAGATCGTGTCGGGATCGGCGGTCGCCATGACATGGAGCCCGACGTAGACATAGACGTCGTCGCTGGCGGTTTCTTGATCGGCGTCGGTCACGGTGACGGTGTAGGTCGTCGGCACGAGCGGCGTCACGTCGACCTCCGACCATGACGCCTCTTCGGACCCGAGACTGGTGTCGGGCGGATCGGCGCTCCAGGCATACGTGTAGGGTGCATCCCCGCCCGTGACGGTCGCCGTGAGATGAACACTCTGACCGGCAACGATGATCGAGTCATCGGCCGCGGCGATGACACTCGGGTGCAGGGCGGGATCCCAAATGGTGAGGATGACCGATCCCTCATACACCAGGAAGGGAAAGAGCTCCCCCTGGGGGCGGTACCGGTAGCGAAGGGTGTCGGCGGTGACCTCCTCGGCCGATTGCTCGGCCACGATCCAGAACTGGGCACCGTCGATCGACCGGACGCAC
>Ga0180431_10003354_pt1 | contig 20700 bp, 16 predicted proteins | sample SS_ome_11_FD_132459 | JGI IMG/M metagenome (GOLD analysis project Ga0180431, IMG submission 132459) | Hypersaline lake sediment archaeal communities from the Salton Sea, California, USA - SS_1_MS_1 metaG | ecosystem: Environmental > Aquatic > Non-marine Saline and Alkaline > Hypersaline >...
CTAGTGCACAGGTGGCGGAAGTTATGAGCCCCTCGCCGGACCTCCACGACGGTGGCTGCGTTGCTCCTCCTCGAATTGGCGCTGCCAGTCCTTCGTCGTCGCGCCTTGCCACCGCCGCGGATTCCTCGCCGAGGGGCTCACAACTTCCGCCACCTGTGCACTAGAATCCCTGCATGATGGACGCCGCCAGGGAAGCCTTTTCCCCCGATGCCGCCCGGAGCGAGCTCAGCGGCTGGCGGCGGTGGGCCTTTCCCCTGATCGCGGTGGCGATCATCCCCGCCATGGTCCTCGCCTCCCTGGAAGCCGGATTGCGCCTCTGCGGCTACGGTTATCCGGCGGAGTTCTTTGTCGCGGTCGAGGGCGCGGATGCGGTCACGACCAACCCGCGGTTCGGCTGGCGTTTCTTCCCCCGGACGTTGGCCAGGACGCCCCAGGTGTGTTACCTCTCCGCGCACAAGCCCGCCTTAAGCTACCGGATCTTCGTGCTCGGGGGCTCGGCGGCGATGGGCACGCCGGACGCCTCGTTCGGCTTCGGACGCATGCTTGAGCTCATGCTCCGAGAGAGCTATCCCGAGGCCGAATTCCAGGTGATCAACACCGCGATGACGGCGATCAACTCGCACGTCATGCTCACCATCGGCAGGGAGTGTGCTGCGTACCGGCCCGATCTGTTTCTGGTCTACCTCGGCAACAACGAGGTCGTGGGTCCCTGGGGTCCGGGCTCGGTGCTCAAGAGCGGCTCGCCGCCGCGCGGGTTGATTCGCCTCGGCATCCGGGCCAAGGCGCTGCGCCTCGGCCAGTTGCTCGACCGCCTCCTCGTGGGGGTTTCGCGGGGAGCGGAGGGCCCCGGCGAGTGGAAGGGAATGGAGATGTTTCTCGAGCGCCGCGTGGCCCGGGACGATCCGCGGCTGGACCGGGTCTACGCCGACTTCCGGGAGAATCTGACCGACCTGACGCGCACGGCCGCCCGCGCCGGCGCCGAGGTGGTGCTCTCGACCGTGGCCAGCAACCTCCGGGACTGCCCGCCCTTCGCATCGCTTCACCGCGACGATCTGACCGCCGCGGAGCTCGCGCGCTGGCAGGAGAGCTATGCGCGAGCCGGCGTCCTCCGGGATCGCGGGGCCCACGCCGAGGCCGTCGTCGCCTTGCGCGAAGCGCTGGGCATCGACGACCGATTTGCCGAGCTTCACTTTCGCCTCGCCAGCTCCTCGCTCGAGCTCGCGCAGCTCGAACCGGCCCGACGTCACTTCACCCTGGCGCGCGATCTCGATACCCTGCGCTTTCGCGCCGACAGCCGGATCAACCGCATGATCCGCGAGGTCGCGGCGGAGGGGGCAAGCGAGGGGATCCACCTCGTCGACGGGGAACGGATCCTCGCCGCGGCCCCTGAGACCCGCGACGGATTGCTCGGCAACGAGCTCTTCTACGAACACGTTCATCTCAACTTTCACGGCAACTATCGGCTCGCCCGGGCCTTCTTCGACCGGGTTGAGGATCTGCTGCCGGCGCGGATCCGGGCGCGCGCACCGCGGCGCGCGCCGCCGACGCTCGAGCGCTGCGCCGAGCTTCTCGCCCACACCGATTGGGATCGCTATCGGATGGCCGCCTCGATCGTCGCCATGACCCGGCGGCCGCCGTTTACCCATCAGCTCGGCCATGCCGCCCGCATCCGGGCGCGGCGCCACGAGCTGGCCCGGCTCCGCCGCCGCTCCCGAGAGGGGATCGAGCAGTCGGAACGGATCTATCGCGCGGCCCTGGCGCGGGCCGGCGAGGATCTCCGGTTACGAGTGAAGTTCGCCTCCTTGCTGATGGATCGCCGGAAGTTCGCGGAAGCGGCCGAGCAGTGGCGGACCCTGACCGAGCGAGTGCCGGGGATCGTCGAATGGCACACGCAGCTCGGATTTGCCCTGGCGGATCAGGGCCAGATCGAGCAAGCCGTCGCCGAGCTGCGCCGGGCCGTTGCGCTGATGCCGCGCTCGGCGCCGGCGTATGTCAATCTCGGAACGGTGGTTGAAAAACAGGGAGATTCTGAGGCCGCCGCCGCGCTCTACCGCAAGGCTCGGGAGCTTGATCCGCGACTGCTCCGGGCGCGCTTCAATCTCGGCGTCCTCCTGGAGAAGGAAGGCAAGTACGCGGCGGCGGCCGAGCAGTACCGGCAGGCCCTGGGGATCGATCCCGCCTCGGCCGAAGCTCGCTTTCGCCTCGGGGGAGCGCTCGAGCGTCAGGATGATTTTGCCGGCGCCGTCGATGCGTACGCCCGCGCGGTGGAGCTCGACCCGGATCTGGCCATGGCTCACAACAACCTGGGATACATCCGGGAGCGTCAGGGCCGGAGTGCCGAAGCCATCGCCGCGTATCGCCGCGCCCTGGCGGCCGACCCGGAGCTGGCGTTGGCTCATTTCAATCTCGCGGACGTGCTTCTCGCTCAGGGTCGCGCCGGGGAAGCGGCGGCGAGCTACCGCTCGGGACTGCGCCTCGAGCCCGGCAACCAGCAGGCGCACCGCAACCTGGCGTTGGCCCTGCAGATCGAGAAAAGCACTCGGAGCCCGGAGGGCGGCTCAGGTTAGCCCAGGACTGGGCGTCCCCGGCTCAGCCCTGGGTTGGTGCTAGGGCTCGCGCAGCAGCTCACGCGCCGGCGCCATGGTCCAGAGGTTGTCGCCCACCACGTCGATGCCCAGCCCATGGGTCTTGCAGATCACGTAGAGCGCCTGATCCCAGGGCACGTCGCGGAACTCGAGCGTCACCTTGCCCTCGACCTTCGGGTCGATGATCATGTTCACCTGGGCCAGCTTGGCGAAGGACCTCAGGACCTCCCGCAGATCCGCATCCCGCAGGCTCAGGCTGATCCGCTCCCCCTTCCAGAGCCGGCGCGGCGGCTCGGGGAGGAGGACGGTCCGGTCGTCGGACTGCGCTTTCGGCGGTGGATCCGCCGCATCCCGAGACTCCGGAGCTTCGGCCTCCGGAGCCTCGGCCTCCGGGGGTTCGGCTGCAGCGAGGATCCCGACCAGGCTGAAGGCGAGCAGGAGGAGACAGAGAGAGCTTCGCCCGCGGCCAGCGTCCGGTTTCCGGTGATGGCTGTTCGATGATCTATCCACAGATCTTGGCCTCCAACGCCCTATCATACCTGGTACTCTTCGATCCATGGCTCTACCCGATCTTTCCGGAGCGAACCGATGCCAAGAGTTGAGACGATCGTCACTTCGCTGACCTGGACGCTATGCCTCCTGGTACCGCTTTTCGGGCCGGGGCAAGCCACCGCCGCCGAAGAAGCTCCCGGGGAGCCGCAGCCTTACGTCGTGGTGCTGGGCATCGCTCAGGACGGGGGCTATCCCCAGGCGGGGACCAAAGAGAGTCCGGCCTGGGATGATCCGTCTCTCCGCCGGCTGGTATCGTGCCTGGCGGTGGTGGACCCCGCGACCTCCCAGCGCTGGTTGCTCGATGCGACGCCGGATTTCCGGGAACAGCTTCACCGCCTGGACCAGCTCGCCCCGGTGCCCGAGAGACCGGGGCTCGCCGGCATCTTCCTGACCCATGGACACATCGGTCACTACACCGGGCTCATACACCTGGGACGGGAGGTCATGGGGACGCACCAGGTCCCGGTCTACGCGATGCCCCGCATGGCCGAGTTCCTGCGCACCAACGGACCCTGGAATCAGCTGGTGCGGCTGGAGAACATCTCCTTGCAACCGCTGCGGGCCGGCGAGCCGGTGCGCCTCAACGCGCGGCTCTCAATCACTCCCTTGCTGGTTCCCCATCGCGACGAGTACACCGAGACGGTGGGATTGCGCATCGACGGTCCCCGGCGCTCGGTGCTCTTCATCCCCGACATCGACAAGTGGGAGCACTGGGATGAGCAGGGACAGCGCGTCGAGGAGGCGATCGCGGGCGTCGACGTGGCCTTTCTCGACGGCACCTTCTTCGCCGACGGCGAGCTCCCCGGCCGGGATCTGTCGAAGATCCCCCATCCCGTCATCACCAGGACCATGAAGCGGTTCGCCGAGCTGCCCGCGGCGGAGAAGCAGAAGGTGCGCTTCATCCACCTCAACGGCACCAACCCCGCCCTGGACCCCCGCAGCGAGGCCCACAAGACGATCGAGGACGCCGGCTTCGGGGTGGCCCGAGAGCTCGAGAAGGTGCCTCTGTAGCCCCGCTGAAAGACCGGCCCAAATCCATAGGCAGAAAGTGCTTGACATCCAACTACCTAGGTAGTACTATCCCTGTAGTTGAACTGCCGGGGTAGTTCACAAGGCCGGCCCGGACGGCCGGCAAAGCCGACAAGAGGAGCGAAGAGCATGAAGCAGCAGCACAGTCTCGGGGATTTGCAGCTCGCCATCATGCGCGTGCTGTGGCGTCGCGGTGAGGCCGCGGTCGCCGAGGTGCACGAGGCGCTGCGGGCGGAGCGGGGCCTGGCGCCCACCACCGTGGCCACGATGCTGGTCAAGATGGAGAAGAAGGGCGTGGTAACCCATCGCACCGCCGGCCGTAGATTTATCTATCGGGCCGCGGTCACCGAGAGCGAGGTCCGGCGGTCGATGGTCGGCGAGCTCACCGACCGGCTGTTTCAGGGCAACGTGACGGCGCTTGTGAACCACCTCCTCTCGGAGCACGAACTCGATGCCGACGAGCTGGCGCAGCTCCAAGCGCTGATCGCCCGGCACCACCAGATGGAGGATGACTGACATGTCAGACCACGGACTCTTCACCGCGGGGCACGCCGCCCTTTCCAGTCTCGCGAGCTGGCTATTCACCTACGCCTTGCACAGCACCGTTGTCCTGGCCGCAGCCTGGGCGGGCTCGCGCTGGATAATCCGCCGTCGTCCGGCGCTCGCCGAGGCGCTCTGGAAGGTCGCCCTGGTGGGTGGCCTGCTGACAGCGTCGCTGCAGCTTGCAGCGGGCCTGGAACCGCTGCTCGGTCAGTGGCCGGTGCCTTCCGCGGCGGTCGACGCCACCGCCCACCCCGCGATCTCGGTTGCTTCCCCGGCGCTACCGGCCACCGGTGCGGTAGCCGCCCCGGCGGCCCCCGGAGCTTCACTCGGCTCCTCCTGGACCGGATGGATGGTGGGGGTCTGGGCCGCTGTTGCGCTCGGCTTTCTGGCCTCGCTCGCCTTCTCGTGGTGGCGGCTGCGGGCACGGCTGGCGGATCGCCGGGAGATCACCCGCGGAGCTGTGCCGGCCATGCTGGATCAACTCCGCCGCTCGGCCGGCTACCGGCGACGGGTACGCCTGAGCAGCTCGCAACACCTCGCCGTGCCGATTACCTTCGGAGTTCTCCGGCCCGAGATCTGCCTGCCGGAAGAAACGATAGCCGGGCTCTCGCCGGCCGAGATGCGCTGCATCCTCGGCCATGAGCTGGCCCACCTGGTGCGCAACGATCCGGCCTGGCACCTGTTCGCGCGGTTGGTCGAGGGGGTGTTTTTCTTCCAGCCCTTCCATCGCCTGGCCGGCCGGCAGCTGCGGCAGCTGTCCGAATACCTGTGCGACGACTGGACGGTGGAGCGTACCGGCGCACCGCTGGAGCTGGCGCGCTGCCTGACCGGAGTGGCGCAACGCGTCCTGCAGCGCCCGCGCCTGTTCCCCGTCCCGGGCATGACCGGCGGCGGCTCCGAGCTCGAGCGCCGCGTGCGGCGACTCGTCGAAGGTCGCGATCTGCGCCTTCGTCGAACTCCGGTGCGCCGTTTTGTCCTCGGCATGCTCGCCGCGCTCTTGCTGGTGAGCCTGGTGGCGCCGGGGTGGAGCTCCGATTCGCAGGCCGAGACCGGGGAGGAACCCCCGGCGGCGGCTCCCGGGGAAACGGAACCGCCGGCCGAGGAGTCCCCGCAGGAGGCCGAGCTCGAAGCCCGGGAAATCGAGGAGTTCCGCGCGCAGCTCGAGCAAGCCCGCAAGCAGACGGAGGAGATCCGTGTCCGCGAGCTGGAAGAGGTCCGCGCGCAGTTGGAGAAGGCCCGCAAGCAGGCAGAGGAGATCCGCGCCCACGCCTTGGCGGAAGTCCGCATGCAGGTGGAGGAGGCCCGCAAACAGGCGGAGGAGCTCCGTGTCCGCGAGTTGGAAGAAGTCCGCGCGCAGTTGGAGAAAGCGCGCCAGCAGGCGGAGGAGCTCCGCGCCCGCGAGCTGGATGAGGCCCGCGCAGCGCTGGAGGCAGCCCGCCAGCGGGCGGAGGAAGAGCTCGACCAGGAGATCCTGGAAGAAGACGAAGGCCCCGCAGAGGAGACCGACGATCCCGGCGAGGACTCCACCGAATCGTAGGGGCGGAGCTCCGTGCCCACCCCTGCTCGCCGGCACCGCGGGCATCGCCTCGACCCACCGCCGGAGCGGCGATGCTCGCGGCTGGCGTGCCTCCCCTGACATCTCAAACGGACCCCGGCCGCCTTCGGGGACCTGGAAAATCCCCCTGCCACAATTGACGCTCCCCGAGCCGCACGATAGGATCGACCCGAGAGGAGATTTTGGCCGGGTGATCGAAGGAGACCAACTTTCGTGTGCAGGGTTTCGACCAACGTCCCGCTGCTGAGCATCCCGCTTCTGGCGGTGATCTTCTTCGCCGCTTGCGCTCCCCCGGCGCAGAACTCCACCGAGCCTGAGAAACCCGTCCTCACCGGCGAATATCTCGGCCAGCCGCCATCGGGCACAAAAGCCACGCTTTTTGCGCCGGGAACCGTCACCACCGGCATGCCGACCCGAGACGTCGCCATGACTCCCGATGGGAAAGAATATTATTACTGCGTATTCATCGGGAATTACTCCTACACCGCCATTCTGGTCACCCAACAGGTCAACGGCCGGTGGACGGAACCGGAGGTGGCCCCGTTCGCGGCCCATCCCGAGTACATGGATCTCGAACCCGCGATTTCTCCTGACGGGAAGAAATTCTACTTCCTCTCCTCTCGCCCCCGGGAGGAGGGCGGGGAGGTGGGACATCAGGACATCTGGGTCATGGACCGAAGGGAGGACGGCTGGGGAGAGCCGTACAATCTGGGAGCTCCGATCAACTCCGACGCTCCCGAATTCTTCCCGTCGGTGACCCGGGACGGAACCATCTATTTCACCCGGGCGGCAGCCGACGGATCCAACGCGATCTACAGGTCGCATTGGCTCGACGGCGCGTATGCGGAACCCGAAAGGCTCGGCGACGAGACCTGGGGAAGATCGCAGTTCAACGGTTTCATCGCTCCCGACGAGAGCTATCTCATCGTCGCTATCGTCGGCCGCGACGACAGCGTCGGGTCCGTCGACTACTACATCTCTTACCGCAGCGAAGACGATACCTGGAGTGAGCCCATCAATCTGGGAGAGGAGATCAACACGGCGGGAGGAATGGAGTTTTCTCCTTACGTCTCGCCCGACGGGAAATATTTTTTCTTCATGTCTTCGCGGACCGCCCCGGCCTCCGGCATGGAACCTCTCACCCTCCGCTACCTCAAAAAGATACATAACGCGCCGAAAAACGGCTACCCGGACATCTACTGGATCGACGCCGGATTCATCGAGGAGCTCAGGCCGGAATAGGCCGCCGTCGTCCGCGTATGGAAAACGCCCCGGATTCCGATCTTCGCCAAGTTGCCGAAGAGCTCACCCCAGCGAGCCGCTCGTCGGCCTCACCGTCCGGGCCGGAGCGGCGACGGCGGCTCGGGCGGCGGCTTCGCTATCTGGCCATCTATCCGCTGGTGACCGCCCTGGTGGCGGCGGCGGTGGGGGTCGCGGTGGCGGCGTCGATTCACCGGCCGCAGGTCGAGACCCTCGACGAGCTCGCCCCGCGGCTGGTCACCACCCTCTACGATCGCCACCAGCAGCTCCTCCACACCTACGCGCACGAAAACCGGATCCTGCTGGAGGAGGGCGAGCTGCCGGAGCGGCTGCGCAACGCGGTGATCGCGATCGAGGACGCCCGCTTCTTCCAACACGGGGGCGTCGACCTGCGAAGCTTCTTCCGGTCGGTGCGGGTCAATCTCAGGGAACGCCGCTGGGCCGAAGGTTTCTCCACGATCACCATGCAGGTTGCCCGCGGCCTCTTTCTGACCCGAAAAAAGACCCTGCGGCGCAAGTTCGAGGAGATCCTCCTCGCGGTCGAGCTCGAGAAGCAGCTGAGCAAACAGCAGATCCTGACCCTTTACTGCAACCTGACGACCAATCTGAGCCAGGGCAACTACGGCTTCGAGGCCGGAGCTCGCAGCTACTTCAACAAGTCGGTCGGGGAGCTGACCCTCGCGGAGGCAGCGACCCTGGCCGGTATTCCCCAGCAGCCGACGTACTTCAACGTCTACGCGCGGCCCGAAGCCGTCAAGCGGCGCCGCAACGCCGTCCTCGACCGCATGCTGGAGCAAGGCTCCATCACCCCCGACGAGCACGAGGCGGCCCGCAACGAACCGCTGCTGGTGGTCAAGCGCCGGCCCACGACCGATCTCGGCGCCTATTTCTCCGAGGAGGTGCGCCGCTTCCTGGCGGCGACTTACGGGACGACGGCGCTCTACGACGCGGGACTCCGGGTCTCGACCACCCTCGACGCCGGCATCCAGCGGGCCGCCGAGACGGCGCTGCGCGATCAGCTCCTCCGCCTCGACCACGCGTTGGGCTGGCGGGGCGCCAAAGACCACCTGGAGGACGACCACCTCGAGGCGATCACCCTGCCCTCATGGAGCGGCGGCGAGCTGATGCCCGGCGAGTGGTACGAAGGGATCGTCGTCGCAAGCAGCGGCCGGAGCGCCCGGATCAAGATCGCCGACGAGCTCTTCGAGCTCACCCCTGAGGGCTTCGCCTGGACCCGCCGAACCCGGCCCGACGAGCTCCTGAAGCGCGGTGACGTCGCCTGGTTCCGTCTCAAGCCCGCGGCCGAGGACGGCCGGGAGCCGATCCTCGTTCTCGAACAGGAACCGGAGATGGAAGGCGCGGTGGTGGTGCTCGAATCCTCCACCGGCGCCGTCCGCGCCATGGTGGGCGGCTGGGACTACCGGCGCAGCGAGTTCAACCGGGTCACGCAGACCCGGCGGCAGGCGGGCTCGGCGTTCAAGTTGTTCGTCTACGGAGCCGCTCTGGAGAACGGTTTCACCGCTGCCGACGCCCTCTTCGACGGTCCGGTGGCGTTGCGCGGCGCCGACGCGGGTGAGAGCTACAGCCCCCGCAACGACTCGCGGCGCTACTACGGCGTCGTCACCCTGCGCCGGGCCCTGGAGCAGTCGATCAACGTGACCTCGGTGAAATTGCTCGACGTCGTCGGCGTCGAGCGGGTGATCGACTTGCCCGGCGCTGCGGCATCGAGGCCGATCTGCCACCATATCCGACGCTGGCTCTGGGATCGGCCAGCGTCCGCCCGATCGAGCTCGCCGCCGCCTACGCGACGATCGCCAATCAGGGGATTTACCTCGAGCCCTACATCCTGGAAACGGTGACCTCGCGCGACGGCCGGGTGCTTCAGGAGCATCGGCCGCGGGCCCATAAGGCGATGGAGCCCGCCATCGCCTACGTGCTCACCCGCATGCTGCAAGGGGTCGCTCAGAACGGTACCGCAGCCCACGGACCCGACGGACTCCGCACCCTCGAGTTGGACCTTGCGGGAAAGACCGGGACCACCGATACCTCCACCGACGCCTGGTTCGTCGGCTTTACCCCGCGCTACACCATCCTCTCGTGGGTGGGTTACAACCGGAGACGTTCCCTCGGCCGTGGCATGAGCGGCGCCAAGGCGGCCCTGCCGATCTTCACGTCGATCATCATGCGCGGCCTCCAAGACGGCTGGCTGAAAGCCGGCGAGACTTTCGCCGTGCCGTCGGGGATCCGTGAGGTCGAGATCGAGCGCCGGACAGGATTGCTTTTCGCTCCGGGAGCCGAGGAGATGATCTCGGAGGTTTTCGTGGCCGGTACCGAGCCCGAGAAGAGGTACGATCCCCATTGGGCGCGTATCCTCAAGCTGCCCTGGTACCTGCAGGAGCCGTTCTATCTGCCCAAAGAGGGGGAGCGGATGCCGAGTCAGGTCGAAGATTGGTCGGCGGTCCGGGAGGCCTGGACGGGGAAAGACGAGCGCTAGTGCTAGTCAGCCGCGCTCCGTTGCGAACCTCGGCAACGACGGCCGTCAGCTGTTGCAGAATGCCTTCTAACCTCATCCGGGCGCTTAAACCGCCGACATACTCCGAGAGAATCGCGTTCAGCAGCAGATCGAGACCGACGCCCTGCTTGTTTGCCTTCTTGATCAGCTGCGCATGCACGGCTGACGGCATCCGCAGGGAGACGCGTCCGCTCGATTGCCCGACGGCCGGCTCCGAGACCGGCAGGCCGTCTTCCAGCCGAGTCTCCATCCACAGTTCGCGGGCGGCGTCCAATGCCGCCATGGCCTCCTCCGCGGTTTCCCCCTGAGCGGCACATCCGTCGAGATCCGGATGCGTGGCGAAGTATCCACCCTGCTCCGGGTCGCGGATGAGCTCATAGGGGTAGTTGCAGGACATGTAGTAGGCAAGGTCTCTCGTCTTCACGTTCGTCCCCCTTGATGCGCGAGAAGCTCCGCTTCCTCGATCTTCCGTATCAGCAAGCGGACGTAGGGCACTTTCATGCACCGACCATGAGGCGTCGGTAACGTGAGCCTGACGGATCCCCGAATCCTGACGGAGCTCTCTATCTTGGCCTTGCGCTCAGCGAATCCGAACATCGCCAGCAGTTGCGCGGCTTCGCAGAGCGTGCGGTCCTGTCTCCGGAGCCTGAACTCCTCGAGCATCTGGTACTTGTCCCGGGCCATGGTTCCTCCCAGCCCCCGCTCTTCAGGTGGAAAGCAGCCCCCTCGGCCCCGGCAGGCCGCTCGCCTCGACGGGCGTTCGCTTGCGCGTGCCTCGGCGGCGGGATACCGCGTTCCGCCCGCTGCCGGATTCGGCGATCCGGCCGGGCGGATCGTCCGGCGAGCGCCGGGGCACCTCGGCAGAGGCCGACGGGCAGCCCCGAGGCTCCGTCGTCTCTTGAACGCCCCAGGTGGTCGGGGTACAGCGGTAGGGCTCGTAGCCGACCCCGCGCACGCCGGGAGGGATGGCCGACCGCCGCGAGCCGGTGCCGGAGGCCTGATGGGCGCGAATGCGCTCCAGGATGTTGCTGATGACCGCTCCGTAACTCTCCATCGTTCGCTTCTCCTCAATGCCTGGGTTTCAGGATCGTGTTCCGTTCGCGGTCCATCCTGCTTTCAACCTCCTTGCCAGGCCGGAGGATGAAGATTAAGTTCCGTATTTTGAGGGAGTTACGGGATCACATCGAAGCGTCCGCGGGGCGGCGGCGGACAAAGGATTGAGCGCTTGCCGGGCACCGCGGCGCACGGGTTCCGCAAGCCGGCGCGGTCGGGCCGGGGGGCGAGCCGCGTGTCAAAAGATTTGGACGCCCGCGCAATCTTTTGACACGCCTCGCCAGGTCGTGCTGGGAGCGCCGGCTTCCAGCCGGCTCCGCGCTGGGAGCGCCGGCTTCCAGCCGGCTCGGGGCTTTAGCCCACCCATCGACGCAACGCGTCTTAGAGAAGGGGGACTTCGTCCGGCGAACGGCGTCAGCCCGCCGTGGCCCAGGTGGAATCGACCGGGAACGCCTCCCTGATCCGGCTCTTCAGCCTTTCGACGACCGGAACGGGCACCAGACCATCCAGCTCACCGCCCAGCAGGTAGACCTCCTTGACCAGGCGGCTCGAGAGATAGCTGTACTCCTCCTTGGGGGTCAGGAAGACGGTCTCCATGCGGCGGTCGAGACGGCGGTTCATCAACGCCATCTGGAACTCCGCCTCGAAGTCGGACACCGCCCGCAGGCCGCGGACGGTGGTGCGCGCACCGACCTTGTCCATGAAGTGGACCAGGAGCCCCGAGAATGCCTCGACGCGACAGTCCTCGTAGTCCCGGAGGACCTCCGAGATCATCTCCACCCGCTCTTCGATCGTGAACAGGGGGTTCTTCTCGACGTTGCACAGCACCGCCACGACGACCCGGTCGAAGATCGGGCGGCAGCGCTTGATGATGTCGACGTGTCCGTTGTGAATCGGGTCGAAGGATCCCGGGTAGACGGCGATTCTCTCGGTCATGGCGTTTCCAGGTGATTGGGGGGGGTTGGTTATTGCGGGGGATGGAGCAGGTCGAACGATACCACGTTGAAGGCGGCATCGGTGACTCGCAGCAGCAGCATCCGGGCGCCGGCCGGGACCTCGACGCGAATCACCTCGCGGCGCCCGTCGACCAATCCGTCCTCGGCGGTGATGCCCTGCCACTTCCCGGCGTCGACGCTGGAGACGACGTCGCGTATCGGGCTCAGCTGATCGCGAAGCTCGACCTCGATCGTCGCCTCGCGACGCGTTAACGACTCCAGGCGCGGCGGCGTATGGTCGATCACCACCGGCTCGCTGATTCTCTCGTCCGACAGTGCCTCCTCCCCCTGCCGGGTCGAGTCGTCGGAGGCGGTGAGGCGGAAGCGGTAGACGCCGTCGGCGATGACCGTGGTGTCGAAGCTGTAGTGGGTTTCGTCGAGCTCGTCAACGATCGCCAGCCAAGCATCATCCTCGTCGCCGTCGCGGCGGAAGCGGAGCGCATAGGTGAGCTCGTCGCCATTGGCGTCGCTGGCCTTCCAGCGCAGGGTGCGGTAGCCCCTCTTCCACAGCGTCTTGAGGTGGGTGGCGTTGGCCGGCTTCTCGCGCAGGCTGGTGAAGATCCCCTCGCGATTCGGGCTCCAGGGCTCGAAGGTCTGGTTCTGGGGATTGAAGGTGCCGGGCACCAGAATCTCCCCGGGATCGAGCACCTCGAGGCTTTCGATCTGCGGCTGCAGATTCTCCTGCCGGTACGAAAGCTCGGCCCGCTCGAGATGCGGTCCGCGATCGCCCTTGCCCCGCAGGGTGGCACGCCACTGGACGTAGCGTCCGTGCGGCACCTGCTGAAGCGACAGCTCCTGAGCTTCGGCGGCGACGGACCAGCTCGTCCAGGTCGCGTCGGGCACCAGGCTCATCCCGCTGCGCAGCTCGATTTCGACCCGGGCACCGCGCGCCACGGTGCCCTCCCAGAGGAAGGATCCGAACCGCGCCACCTGACCGGCATCGAGCACGGCGCTGGTGTAGGTGCCCTGGACGACCGTGCCGCCGGGCAACTGATAAAGCGCCCCGCCGTTGGTGGTGACCGCGGCGGCGCCGCCGTCACCCGCCACCAGGGCCGGCACCTGCCGCCCCTCGAGCTCGCGTTCGAGAACCAGGCCCTGGTCGACGTGACGGTAGAGCTTGCCCTCCTGCCCGGTTCCGAGCCACAGCTCCCCCTCATGCCAGAGCAGCGAATGAACCGTCTCGTCCTGGAAGCTCTGCAACTCCTTGACCGTGCCCTCGGGCGCGATCTCGACGACGACGCTGCGCGCACCGGTAAAGCCCGAGCTGCGCGAACCGACGGTCTCCTGGCTCTGGACGACGATCGTCACCTCCGCCTCGCCATTGCCGTTGTCGTTGCCGTTGCCGTTGCCGTTGGTCTGGTTATTGCCGTTCGCAGCTCGCGGAGGGGCTGAAAGGTCGACGAAACTCGCTTCCGAGGCGAGAATCGCCGCGTAGGCGCCGCCGTCGTCGCGCACGGTGAAGCCGAGCACTTCGGGCTGCGCGGCGTCGTGCAGGGTGCTGAGCTTGCCGTCCGGGGCGAGGCGCAGGATCAACCCCTGGCCGGCGGTACCCGCGAGGATGCTGCCGTCGGGCAGGACCGCGAGCGCGCGCACGTGGCTGTCGACGCTCTCGAAGAGCACCTCGGCCTCGCCCCCGGGCTCGAGCCGGTAGAGGCGGCCCTGAAGACCGGTCGCCACCAACAGGCGGCCGTCGCGGTCGCGGGCGAGATCCCAGATGTAGGCATCCTCCGGGTCGAAGACCACGGTCGCTTCGCCCCCGGCGATGGCATAGACCTTGCCCTGGGGCGAGGTGCCGGCGAGCACCGTGCCGTCGCGGTCCGTGTGCACGGCGAAGACCTCCGGCTCGGCGGCGGCGTAGAGCACCTCGACGCTCCCGTCGCCGGTGACCCGGAGCACCCGGCCGGAGTTGCCGGTGCCGATCACCCAGCCGTCGGGATGGGAGGCGACGGTGAAAACATAGGGCTCTTCGATCGCCGCCCGCCGTTCGACCCGCCGGGCCAGATCGATGCCGCCGAGGGGTCCGATGCTGGTGCCCTCGCAGGTGCCTTCCGCAAATGTCTTCCGGGTATCGGCCCGGAAGATCTTGACCTCCGCCGCCTCGAGGTTCGCGGCCATCAGGAGGCCGGAGAAGAGAATCAGAAATCTCGCGTTCACAACCGCTCCTTGCACGTTGACGTTGGCTCAAGATGCTCCGGGTTCGCGGTCACCGCCGGCGGACCTCCACGTCGACCCGCAGCACTCCCGCAACCGGCCGGTCCTGGAGCTCGCTTTGCTCGTGGGCGATGGTCAGCCACAGCGGGGTGCCGACCGGCGCTCCGGCGGCGAAGATCGCGCGTACGGATCCCGGGAGCTGCGGCAACACCTCGCCGCCCAACGCCAGTCCCGCGTTGGCGTAAAGCCCCGCGGTCACCAGCTCGCGGGATGAGCGCAGGGAGCGCAGAAACTCCAGCGCCTGCTCGAGGCTCTCCGGACTGCGGCGCTCGACCGCGAGGCGGGCGGCGTCCATGCTGGTGCCGTCGCCGATCAGCAGGGAGTAGCGCCCGTCGGGCACGTTGGCGGGCACCTTGGTGGTGACCACGCGCCGGTAGCGCTCGCCGCGGTAAGGCCGGAGCTCGACGGTCAGCCGCACCGTGGCCCCGGGCTCGACCCGGGTGCGATCGGCCCAGGCGCCGACGAGCGTCGCGGTGCGCGGCCGCTCGAGCTGGAGAAACTCGACGTCGACCGCCTCCAGCTTGACCTCCTCATAGGCGTTGAATGCCAGGAAGGTGGCGAAGTTGAGGAGATAGACGGCGCTTTCAAGGCCGGCCTGCTGGCCGTCGAAGCTCTGGCGCACCACCAGATCTTCGTGGTCCGCCAGCTGGAAACGGACCGCGAAATCCATCCCCTGGGGACCGTAGGCGAAGGTGCTGACCTCCAGCGCGGAAAGGGTCGCGAGGGCGATCAGGTTGGAGCTGATCAAGGGCATATCGACCACCTCCATGGCGTAGTCGCGCTCCATCAGCCCGCGCAGTCGCACCCGGACCGGGATCGTCCGCGCGGTGAGGCCGAGCCGGCCGTGGACCCCGGCTTCGCGATCCAGATCCAGGGCGCCGAGAACCGCTCCGACGTTCGAGAGCTTGAAGGAATTGGAACGGCTGGCGAGCACCGTGATCACCTCGGAGATCGCCAGCGGCAGTCTCACCGCTCCCAGGGCGAAGACCGGATGGCCGAAGGCGAGAATCTCGTCGCCCCGGCGAGCGGTGAGGGTACCGTGCGCCGCCAGCCGGAGGTCGCCCCGGATCATCGGCACCGCCACGGCGCTGCCGGGGACTAGCTCCGCCACGGCCGGTGTCGATCCCATGGCGCCGGCCGCGCCGGCGCCCGCGGCCCATGGCACGAGCTCCCCGACCGCCTGGCGCAGCAGCGCCGTCGCCTGCTCCCCGAATCCCGAGGCGCTCCATTGCAGCGCGGAGCTGGCCCCGGAGCCGAGGCGCGGCGCCAGGCGGCGCAGCTGCTCGCCCAGCTGGTCGGCCGAGAACTCGCGTTTGAGCAGATCCTCCCAGCCGATCGACGGCGCCGGATGGGCTGCCGCCGGCACGCGCCGGGGTGAGGAGCTGTTCGCGATCTCGTGCAGACGTTCCATGACGTCGATCGGCGTGACCCCGGCGATGGCCTCGATCCCGAAGGAGTAGCCGAAGCTCACCGCGCCGGCCAGGCGTCCATCGAAGTAGACGGGGCTTCCGCTCATCCCGGCCACCAGGCCGCTGCGCTCGAGATCCCGGCCCGAAAGGCGGACCATGAGGTAGCTCAGCTCGGGCATCACGTCACGCATCACCCCCAGCACTTCGACCTCGAAGCGCTCGGGCTCGGTGCCGGCGAAAACCGAGAGGCCGAAGCCCTTCTGTCCGCGGGTCAGCTCGTCGATGCCGATCGTGGCGACGGGCTCGTCAGCCGCCGGCGCGGCGGCCGGCGCGACGGCTGCGAGCACCGCGATGCACCATGCAATCCAAAGTTTTTTCATCGATCGATTTCCGATTCACTCCCGCCTCGCCCCGTTCGTTCATACGCCCCTGAGGAGTTGTGGGATCTCACCCGGGAGCTCAAGCCCGGGATTTCCCGAGGCAGGCCGGCGACCGGGAATGCGCCGTGGCGCAGCACCCGCAGCTGCCCGTCTCGCCATTCGACCAGGGTGGATGGCGCCCCCCCCGGCAACACGCCATCGTCGATTGCGATCGCCTCGCGGCCCGCCAGGATCGGCCCGAGAGCCGCCGGATCGACGACCGGCGACTCGCCGGAGCGATTGGCGCTGGTCGCCGTGACCGCGAATCCTAGCTGTACCAGGAGCTCGCGCAATCGCCGGTGGGCCGGAATGCGCGCTGCCAGGGTTGACTCGCCGGCGCTCGCCGGCAGCGGCGCGGCGATCGGCAGCAGGACGCTCAGCGGGGCCGGCCACAGCGACATCCCAACTTCCAGCTGTGGCAGCGAGCGCGGCACGCCGAGGGCGATCAGTTGCCCGAGCTCGGCGGCCACCACCGGCAACGGCTTGCGGGGCACGCGTCCCTTGGCCTCGTAAACCGCCGCCACCCCGTCGCGGTGGCGCGGATCGGCGGCCAGACCGTAGCTCGATTCGCTGGGAATCGCCAGCATGCCGCCCCGTGCCAGCAGCTCCCGCAAGGGAGCCACCGACTCGCCCCAACGCCAGTATCGCACCGAATCAGCCATTCTCACTAGTTAGCCATCGGCTCCGGCGGCGATGAGCTCGCGGGCGTGGGAAAGCGACAGCTCGGTAATCTCGCTGCCGGCCAGCATGCGGGCGACTTCCCCGACCCGACGCTCCTCGCCGAGCAGCTCCACGTCGGTGTAGGTGCGCCCCTTGCGCACTTGTTTGATAACCCGGAAGTGACGGTCGGCACAGCTCGCCACCTGCGGCAGATGGGTGACGGCCAGGATCTGTCCGCCGCGGGCCAGGCGTCGCAGCTTGCTGCCCAGGGCGGCCGCCTGGGCCCCGCCGATGCCGACGTCGACCTCGTCGAAGATCAGCGTCGTCGCCGAGGCCCGGGCCTCCCCGCGCGCCGCCAGCTGCACCGCCAGGTAGAGGCGCGACAGCTCGCCGCCCGAAGCCGCCTTGGCGATCGGCCGCAGCTCCTCGCCCGGATTCGGGGAGAAGGCGAAGACCACCTGATCGAAGCCCGGCTCCGAGAAATCGACCGGCTCGGCGGCGATCAGCAGCGGGCTGGCGCTGCGTTTTCGACGTTCCAGCCACACCGTAAAGCGCGCCTTGTCGAAGGCCAGCTCGCGCAGGTGGCGGAGCACCCGTTGGGCGAGCAGCTCGGCCCAGCGGCGGCGGCCTTGGGAAAGCTCGGTCGCCGCGGCTTTGAACTGCTCGAGGGCCTCGCCTACCTGGGCATCGAGCTCGGCGCGGGCGCTGTCGTCACCCTCGAGCTCGCCCAGCTCCTCGGCGAGGGCCGCGCGCTGCGCGAGCACTTCCCGGGTGCTCTTGCCGTGCTTGCGAAAGAGCCGTTCGAGGGTCGCCAGCCGATCCTCGACGAGCTCGAGGCGTCGCGGATCGGCCTCGATCTCCTCCCGTCGCCGGCTCAGGCCCTGGTGAAGCTCGGCGATGCGAATGCGCAGCTCTTCGAGCTCGGCGCTCCACTCGGCCGCCTGCGGTTCCCAGGCCTCGATCTGCTGGAGCATCCCGAGCGAATGGGCGAGCGCGTCGTAGGCCGAGCTCTCCTGGTCGAAGAGGATTTCGCAGGAGTGGGCGAGGGCGTGGCGGATCGCTTCGCCGTGGCGCAGGATCTCGCGTTCCTGGCGCAGGGCGATCTCCTCGTCGGCCTGGAGCTCGGCGGCGTCGATCTCCGAGAGCTGGAAACGCAGGAGATCGATGCGTTGCTGGCGCGCCCGGTCGTCGCCGGTGAGCCGTTCCAGGCGCTCGGCGAGGGCCCGATAGGTGTGGAAGGTCTCGGCCGTGCGATCCAGCAGCTTCTCGGCGTCACGGCCGCCGCAGCGGTCGAGCCAGGTGCGTTGCAGATCGGCGGCGACCAGTCCCAACTCCTCGCGCTGACCGTGGATGCGCAGCAGGTACGGGGCGAGCTCGCCAAGGAGCTTGAGCGTCACCGGCCGATCATTGACGAACACGCGATTACGGCCCGTGCGGGTGATCTCCCGGCGGATGATGAGCTCCTCGCCCTCGGCTTCGAGACCGGCGTCTTGCAGCAGCTGCCGCCACCCGCCGTCGCCCGCGGGCTCGAAGGAGCCGGTGACGGTCAGCGCCTCGGCGCCGGTGCGGATCAGCTCGGTGCTGGCCCGGACTCCCGAGATCAGGGCCAGAGAGTCGACGACGATCGATTTCCCGGCCCCGGTCTCGCCGCTCAGGACGTTGAACCCGGGGCCGAATTCGATCACCGTCTCTTCGAGGACGGCCAGATTGCGGATGTGAAGATCGCGAAGCACAGTCGGCGCAGTGTACCACTAAGGACCGTTCGGCGAGCCGCTCTGCCGTCGCCTGAGCCCGCGCCGCATTTCACAGGCGCCGCGGATCCTCAGCTCGCAGGCGCGCTCGATGATTCCCCGCATCTCGGCGCGGCGACCGTGTTCCCGGGCCAGCGTCAACGCCTTCAGCGTCACCGCGCCGCCGTGGACTCCGCCCGCTTCCAGGGCCTGGCGATACCATTTCAATGCCTCGTCGATCTGACCGAGGGCGGCGTAGGCGTCGGCCATGATCTGGGCGGCCAGGCTGCGCAGCTCCCGGTCCTGGGCTCGGAGCATCGCGGGGTACATCCGCTGGGTGGTCGCGATCACCGATTGGTGCTCGCCATCGAGCCGGTGAACCAGGACGCGGCCGAAACGCAGGGCCCCGTTCCCGGGCCTCTGGCGGAGAAGCCGGTCGATTTCAGCACCGGCCGTACGGGCGGGATCGCCGTACCCGAGGGCCAGCTCCCATCCGGCGAGGGGCGGCGAGGCCCGGGCCGAGCGCTCAAGCAGGGTCAGCGCGCCGGGTCCCCAGACCCTCAGGAAGCCGTCGTCGTTGAGCAGCTCCTGTAAGGCCGAACTCGCGCCGGCGGCGTCTCCCTCCAGGTAGGCGAGCCCGCCGCGGGCATAGCTCCCGAGAGCGCGCGCGAAGCCGGACGCCGGCTGGTGCCGGGCGAGCTCCGCGGCCAGCTCGGAAGCCTTCCGGAAGTCCTCCTCGGTCGGCCGCACGGTGCCGTCGCGCAGCTGGGGAAGCCGCGTGCCTGAGCTTAGCTCGCGGAGGCGTTGCTCGATCCCGGCGAGAAACGGCCTGCGCTCGGAAGCCGGGAACCGGGTTTTTTCGTCCATCTCCCTGGCTCCCGAACGGGGTTCCGGAGCGGGTTCCCTGGCGAGCGATGGTCCCCGTTCGCCGCTCGCGGGGGTGGTTGCCGGATCCGGACCAACCGGAGCGGCGGCTTCGGTCCGCGGCTCGCTCTCCGCCGCCGGCGACGAGACGATCGGCGCTTCCGGCGGCCTTTCCCGGCCGGCGGTCCCGGCATCGGGCGCGGTCCGCGATTCCATCGGCTCCGCCGTCGCCGGGGGCGGTCCCGGTGCGGGCGGCTCCCGCGTCGGACCGAAAAGCTGGAATAGGAAGAATCCGGCCACCACCACGGCGCCCGCCACCAGGCCCGCCAGGCCCCAGTGCCGAAACGGGCCGTAGCTCCCGGAGCGGGGAGGCAGGAACGGCTCGGTCCTGGCAGAGGGTTTGGCCGCAGCTTGGCTGATCGCCGTCTGCGGGAGGGCTTTTTCGTCCATTTCCCTGGATCCCGAACGGTGTTCCGGAGCGGGTTCCCTGGCGAGCGACGGTCCCCGGTCAGCGGACGGGGGTTGCGAACGCATATCGAGGGTGGGCTGGGTGTCGATCGGCATCTCCGGCAGTTGCGGGGAAGAACCGGTCCACAGCGCGGCGCGCACCTCGGTCGGCAGGTGCACGGCCAGCGAATCGGTCAGCTCCCGGGAGCTCGCGGGCCGCTTCTCGGGCTCCTTGGCCAGACCACGTTCCAGCGCGAGATCGAGCTCCTGCGACAGATGGGCGACCCGCGCGCTGATCGGCGGTACCGGACTGGTGGCGTGCTGGTGCATGATCGACAGCACGTTCTCGCCGACGAAGGGCGGCCTTCCGGCCAGCATCTCGTAGACCATGACCGCCAGCGAGTAACGATCCGCCGCCGCGCCGGCGGCCTTGCCCGCCAGCACCTCCGGAGCCATGTAGACCGGCGTCCCGACGACCGCGCCGGTCGAGGTCAGCCGGGTGGTCTCCGCACACAGCTTCGCGATCCCGAAATCCGCCAGCACCAGGCGCTCGCCCTGCGCGATCAGGACGTTGCTCGGCTTGATGTCGCGGTGCAGCACGCCGGCGGCGTGGGCCGTGTCCAGGGCACCGGCCAACTGCGCGACCCAGGCGAGAACCCGCTCGAGCGGTTGCGGTTGTCCGAGCAGCCGATCCGCCAGGGTTCCGCCCCGGATGCACGGCATCACCAGGTAGGGCGCCCCCTGATGCTCGCCGAAGTCCCAGATCGGCAGGATGTTGGGATGATCCAGCGACGCCACCACCCGCGCCTCGCGCAGAAATCGCTCGAGGAAATGCGATTCCACGGCGAACTCCGGCAGGATGACCTTGATCGCCAC
>Ga0180431_10003356_pt1 | contig 20682 bp, 18 predicted proteins | sample SS_ome_11_FD_132459 | JGI IMG/M metagenome (GOLD analysis project Ga0180431, IMG submission 132459) | Hypersaline lake sediment archaeal communities from the Salton Sea, California, USA - SS_1_MS_1 metaG | ecosystem: Environmental > Aquatic > Non-marine Saline and Alkaline > Hypersaline >...
CAAGGCCTACAGCGAGTTCGCCCAGATGCTCGAGGCCGAATCGCTCGACGCCGTCTTCATCTGCACCCCACCGTTCGCCCACGGTGACATCGAGGCCGCCTGCATCGACGCCGGCCTACCGATGTTCATCGAGAAGCCGCTGGCCACGAATATGGCGACGGCGCGCAAGATCGAAAACGCGGTCAACGCCAAGGGCCTGATCACCGCCGTGGGCTATCACTGGCGGTACCAGGGCGCGACGGTGATGGCCCGCGAGCTGTTGGCCGATCAGCGGGTGGCCTTCGTCGAGGGCGTCTGGTACGGCGGCATGCCCGGCGTGTACTGGTGGCGGCAGATGGCCCTGAGCGGCGGGCAGATGGTCGAGCAGTGCACGCACATCGTCGACCTGGCCCGCTACCTGGTCGGCGAGATCCAGTCGGTCGCCGCCTACGGCGCCAAGGGCATCATGGCCAAGAAGGTCGAGAAGCACGACGTCTGGGACAGCCAACTGTCCGCGGTTCGGTTCGACAACGGCGTTGTAGGCCACCTATCGACGAGCAACGCGCTGTCGATCGACGGCAGGGCGGGCCTGACCCTTTACTGCCCCGAGCTCAAGCTCGACGTTACCGGCGCGCTGTCGCTGACCCGACCGGGCGAACAGACAACCCATACGGACGGCCCCGGCTGGCGGAACCCCAACAACGCCGAGGACGACGCGTTCCTCAAGGCCGTGACCACCGGTGACCGCAGCGGAATCTTCAGCGACTACACCGACGCCATGAAAACCCTTGCTGTGTCACTTGCAATCAACAAGAGCTGCGAAACCGGCCAGCCCGTGACCGTGGCGGACGTCTAACCGCCCCGTACCCGCAAGCAGCCGGTCGAAACGAAGACGTCACGACACGCCCAAGGCTGCATGGGGAGACGAAACGTGCCTGACCTTCGTGTCCCATTGAAGAAACCTGTCCCCGACGCCAACGCGTTCCTCGACGCGGTTATGGGGCGAGCGGCGCCGGATCGGCCGCCGCTTGTCGAGTACATCGTCGACGAGGTGGTCATGCGACCGGTGCTCGAGCTCGCCGGTCAGGCGTGGGTGCCGCTGCGGCAGGACGATCTGGCCGGGCAGAAGACGTACTGGGACAACTTCATCGCGTTCTGGTATCGGTGTGGTTACGACTTCGTTCGGCTCGAGCTGGCCATGCCGTTTCCGGCTGAAGGGCGCGTCGGCGTGGACCCGGCCGAGCAGGCCGGCGGGCAGATGCGACACTGGCTGGAGACGGACAGCGGCCCGATCGGCAACTGGGACGATTTCGAGCGGTATCCCTGGCCCGAGCCCGACGACGTCGACCTGTTCCCGCTGGAGTACATCTGCGAACGCATGCCGGACGGCATGGGGCTGATCTCGTGCCACGGTGCGGGCATCCTGGAGCACGTGACGCGGCTGCTGGGGTACGTCGGGCTGTGCACGGCCCTGTATGACGCGCCTGATCTGGTGCGGGCCGTCGTCGATCGCGTCGGCGGACTGATCGAGGGCTATCACCGGCGGTTGCTGCGGCTTGATCGGCTGGTCGCCATCTTCCAGGGCGACGACATGGGGTTCCGCACGGGTACGCTGATCTCGCCGGACCACATGCGGCAGTATTTCCTGCCGTGGCACAAACGGTTCGCGCAGGTCGCGCACGGGGCGGGGCGCCCCTACTTCCTGCACGCCTGTGGGAACCTTGAAGCCATCATGGACGACCTGATCGACGACGTCGGCATCGACGCCAAGCACAGCTTCGAGGACGCCATCGTCCCGGTGGCCGAGATGAAACGGCGGTACGGCGGTCGGATCGGCATCCTGGGCGGCGTGGACGTGGACGTGCTCGGCCGCGCAACGCCCGACCAGGTCCGCAGCACCGTCCGCGAGGTCATCGACGCCTGCGCCCCTGGCGGCCGCTACGCCACGGGGAGCGGCAATTCCATCCCCAGCTACATCCCGGTGGAGAACTTCCTGACCATGCTCGACGAGGCCCTGACCTGAGCGGAGAGGTCAACGCGAAGCGCCGGCTTGCACGAGACGGCCGACGGTTCATAATGGCCAGACGTGGTGCCATTCCCCCCGGAGGCACAGCCATGGTCCAGGTGATGCTGGCTGTCACTATCGCACTGCTGCTTGTCGCGATCGTTTTGCTGGTGCTCGTGCTACGGCGAGGCTCGGGTCGTGATTCGGTCCAGCTTACGTCTTCGCTGACGACGCTCGAGAAGGGACAGGAACGTACGGAGCGTACGGTCCGCGAGGAGATCGCGCGGAACCGCGAGGAGGTCGGATCGCAGGCGAAGCAACTTCGAGAGGAAGTGGGCGGCCGGATGACCGTCTTGACCCAGAGCAATGAGCAGAAGCTGGAGGCAATGCGGCAGATCGTCGAGAAGAAGCTGTCCGATTTGCAGGCGGACAACGCCAAGAAGCTCGAAGAGATGCGCAAGACCGTGGACGAGAAGCTGCAGGAGACCCTAAACAAGCGACTCACCGAATCGTTCAAGTTCGTCAGCGAGCGCCTGGAGCAAGTGCATCAGGGCTTGGGCGACATGCAGACCCTCGCGTCCGGCGTCGGTGATCTCAAGAAGGTTCTGACGAACGTGAAGGCCCGCGGGACCTGGGGTGAGATCCAACTGGGGAACCTGCTCGAGCAGATCCTGGTCCCCGAGCAGTACGCCCAGAACGTCGCCACCAAGGAAGGGAGCAACGAGCGGGTGGAGTTCGCCATCAAGCTGCCCGGCAAGGACGAGACGGACGACCGACCGGTATGGCTGCCGATCGACGCGAAGTTCCCGATGGAGGACTACCAGCGTCTCGTGGCGGCCTCGGAACAGGCCGACGTGGAAGGCGTGGAGGCGGCGGGGCGACAGCTCGAAGTCCGCGTCAAGGCGTCGGCCAAGGACATTCGCGACAAGTACCTCAGTCCGCCGAACACCACGGACTTTGGCATCATGTTTCTGCCCTCCGAGGGCCTTTACGCCGAGGCCCTGCGCAGAACCGGGTTGGTGGAGCAACTCCAGCGAGACTACCGAGTCAGCGTGGCCGGTCCGACGACGCTCGCGGCCCTGCTCAACAGCCTTCAGATGGGGTTCCGAACGCTCGCCATCCAGAAGCGGTCTAGCGAGGTCTGGACCGTTCTGGCCGCAGTCAAGACGGAGTTCGGGAAGTTCGGCGAGGTCATCGGCAAGGTTCAGAAGAAGCTCCACGAGGCCAGCGGGGTGATCGACAGGGCCCAAGTACGGACGCGCGCCATCGACCGGAAGCTCCGCGACGTTCAGGAATTGCCGGCGGCTGATGCACAACAGCTCCTGGACGACGCCGGTTCATCCCTCTCACAGGACGTTGAGGACGACCCCGAGACCTGACCGAGCCGCACCGTTCGCGCGATCCCCAACACGGACGAACAGGCGCGTCATGTGATTTGCATATCGGCGCCGATCGATCGCATCAAATCGACGTATTGCGGGAAGGTGACGTTGATGGCCTCGGCGGTGTCGATGGTGACCGGCTCGCTGCCGGCCAGGCCCGCCAACGACAACGCCATCACCACGCGGTGGTCGTCCTGTCCGCTGACGCGCCCTCCTTTCAGCTTGGATTCCTGAACGATCAGGCCGTCGGGCAACTCCTTGCACCGCGCGCCGAGCTTGCCCAGTTCGGTGGCCATCACGTGGATCCGGTCGGTCTCCTTGAGGCGGGCCTGCGGCACGTTGATGAGTCGCGTCGTGCCGCGGGCGAAGCAACCGACGACGGCCATGGCGGGCAGCGCGTCGGGCGTGGCGTTCAGGTCGATCTCGATGCCCTTCAGGTCGCCGCGGGCCACGCGGATGCCGTCGGATGCGATCTCGGTCGTCGCGCCCATTGCGCGGAGGTAGTCGACGACGGCCTTGTCGCCCTGCGGGTCGTTCATGTCCAGCCCCACCAGCGTCACGTCGGCATCGGCGATGGCGGCGGCGCATAGGAAGAACGTCGCCGACGAGAAGTCCGCCGGGATCCGCCGCTCGAATCCGCCGTAACGCTGGCCCCCCTTGATGCCAAACCACTCGAGCGCCCGGCGCTCGTAGGCGATGCCCTGCGCGTCGAGCCAACCGAGCGTCAGGTGGACGTAGGGGGCCTCGTTGAGGACCGTGACGGTGATCTCGGTGTCGCGCTCGGCCAACGGGCAGTTGATCAGCAGGCTGGAGAGGAACTGGCTGGTGACGGCCTCGATCGTCGTCTGCCCGCCGACCATTCGTGGCCCGATGACGACGGGGGCGCAGCCGTTGCTGCGCGTGCTGCGGGCGTGGGCGCCCAGCCGTTCCAGTGCCGCCAGTAGCGGACCGATGGGGCGACGGCGGATCTGCTCGTCGCCGGTGAAGACCGCCAACCCCTCGGGCAACAGCGCAGCCGACGAGACCGCCATCCGCAGCGTCGTACCGCTGTTGGACACGTTGACGACGTCATGTGGCGTCCGCGGCCGACCCGCCACCCCTCGGACCCGCCACGCGTCCGACCCGGTCGTGTCGATCTCGGCACCGAGCGCGCGGTAACACGCCACGGCCGCACGGGTATCCTGCGAATCCAGCGGCGCCCTGATCGTCGATTCTCCCTCGGCCAGCGACGCGATCGCTGCCGCCCGGATGGTGTGCGACTTGCTCCCGGGCACGGCGACCTGCCCCCGTAGCCTAGACGGGCGGACTGACAGCCTCATGGTCGTCATCTCCGAAGACAACGTGCCCTACTCATCGGCCGAGTTGATATGATCGGCCGATCCGAGTTGAAACGACTGATCGAAGGCGACCTCAAAATCGTAGACGTCTTGGAAGTCCTCGAGCTTGTCCTGTGGTTCCTTCCGCAGGAAACCGTTCTCGACGAGGGCGAAGACGATCCGCCCGAAATCGGTCGTCTCCGTGATGTTCCATCCCTTCAAGACGGTCCTGGCCAGCAGCCCCCACCGTCGCAGCGCCAGCTCACGCAGCCCCCAGCAGAGCTCCTGCCCGGTGACGTGTCGGTTGATGGCGTCCGGACCACCTCGCTCCTTCAGATACCGCGTCATCTGCTCGTCGAGCTCGCCCGCCTGATACATCCGCTCCAGCTCAGCCAGGTCGAGATCGCGTTCTTGCATCAGCTTGTAGATGCGACGCTCGATGGCGTCTTCCTGGCCGTGAACGGTCTCGACGGTGTAACCGAGCCCCTCGCGCATGAACTGGTAGGCCTCCATCGGGTACCGGCCCACCTCGGCGATGACTTGCTCGATTGTCTTTTTCGGTTCTCGGGTCATGGCCGTCACGGGTCCTCAACCGGGTCGACGCGGGCGATCGGTCGCGCCGGTCCGCCTAGCGCGAGTTCGGCTGCTGGTTCGACGCATCTCGATTCTCACCGCCGCCCTTACGAGGCCGCCGTCGCCGCCGCCGCCGCCGTGACCGGGGCTTGCCGTCGGGCTGCGCCGCGTCGGCCTTGCCTTGTTCAGACGCGGATGGCTGCGGTTTCGGGCGATCCGCCGCCGTCTCAGCGCCAGCCGCCTCGGGGTCCTGGCTCACGGCGTCCGCCGCATCGGCCCCCGCGTCGGAGGCCGCTATCGAGTCCGCATCGCGCACCACCTCTTGGTCCTTCTGGGCGGATGCGGGCTGTGCGTCAGGTTCGGCTGGCCTGTCCGACCCCTCCGTCAACGGCTGCCGTCGGCGGCGCCGTCGCGGGCGACGGGGCTGATCGCGCGTCTCGGCCGCGTCCCGGGGCTGGCTCCCGCGATCGGCCCGCTCCCGCGCGGATTCGGGCGGCTTGGCGGGGCGCTCCGGCGGCTTGTCCGCGAGAACCTCGATCTCCTCGAACGGAAAGGTCACCCGGCGTTCGTCCTCCAACGCCACCGTCACAAGCTGCGTAATGGTTTGGCGATCGACCACCCTGCCCTCGCCCTCGGCGGTGCGAACCCAGGTGTTGCTACGGGGCAGCCGCTTGTACAGATCCTCGTAGACCTCATGCTCATAGCGTAGGCAGCATCGCAGCCGGCCGCAACGCCCCGAAACTTTCGACGGGTCCAGCGTGGCCTTCTGCATCTTGGCCATCTTCATGCTCACGGGCCGCAGCGTCTTGAGGAAGTTCTTGCAGCAGCACTCGCGCCCGCAGATCTCGAAATCGGCCACCAGCCGCGCCTCGTCGCGCGCACCCACCTGACGCATCTCGATCCGCGTCTGGTACTCCCGGGCCAGGTCCCGCACGAGCTGACGGAAATCCACACGCCCGTCCGACATGAAGTAGAAGATCACCCGCTCGCCGCCGAACAGGTGCTCGCAGGTAATCAGCTTCATGGGAAGCTGATGCTTCTCCAGGAGATCCTGGCAGAACGCCAGCTCCTCGACCGCGCCGGTATTGATGTGTCGTTCTTCGCTGAGGTCCTGCTCGGAAGCGACGCGGAGCACGCGCCCGCCACGCCGCTGGAGATATTCTGGGCCGCTCTGTTCTACGTAGCGCCGAATCGTTTCGGGCTCGATGCACTGGCCCGGGAGATGGGTCGAGGTCAGGGGCACGTGCTCGCCGATCTCGATTCCTCGTTCGGTCTGGAGCACCAGCTTGCTGCCGGGCTCGAAGGTGATCTTCTTGGAGCAGGTGAACTCGCCGACGAAGCCCAACAGCCCGTAGCGCGCGATGATGCGCGGGCGGTCGTCACGGTCGCGGACCACCGGGCGCTCGGCGCGGTCGTTGGACGCCTCGGTGGATTCCGGTGCGCCTGCCTCGTGTGGTTCCGAGGCAGACGACGCCGGCTCGGGCGACGCCGCCTCGGCCGGTGCCCCTTCGGGCGGGTTCGTCTCAGGTGTCGGCGCCTCACTTGGTGGGTCCTGATCCGTCATCGAATCTCCTCCCGCGTGGCTTGACCCGTGCGGCGGGCCGGACCCGCTTCGTGCCTCAGCAGCCGAATGGCGAGGGTCTCCAGCGCCAGCGGTACGTTCGCGTTGTTGGCAATGTCCGTTTCGGTGCGGTAGATGTCGCGGATGGCCTCGGCCGCCGCCTCAGGCGCGAGGCGATGGGCCATCCGTTCGGGCAGATCGGCTTGGTCGGCGTTGATGACCCGATCCGACCGGCCGCAACCGACCTGCAGCGCGTCGCGATACAGGCACGACGTCAGGGACAACAACTCCATCAGGCCTCGGCGCGTGGGCTCGGTGGTTGGCGCCTCGTTGACCTTCTCGATCCTACCGGCCTCGACCATCTCCTCGACGTATTTGTCCGCCAGTTTCGAGGCGTCGTCCTGTACGCAGGCGGCGAACCCGGTCGGCCCCAAGTCACGCAGGTTGGCGACGGCCTGGTTCAGGCGGCTCTTGACCTCGAGCAGTCCCGCGCTGGCCTGTCGCAGGGCGACGCCCAGCCGCCCATTACAATAGCCCGCCAGGAACCGGACCTGCTCGGCAGGCAGATCGGGCAGATGGTCTCGCAGTCGTTCGGCCACGAACTCGCTCGGCAGCGCGACGAACGGCACGGGTTGACAGCGCGATCGCGTCGTGGGCAACAGACGATCAAGCGAGCGCGCCAGCAAGATGAGGAAGGCCGTCCCCGGCGGCTCCTCGAGCGTCTTGAGCAGGGCGTTCTGGGCCGAGACGCTCATCTGGTCGCTGTTGAGCACCACGAACACGCGCGCCCGACCGCGGGCGGGTCGGTCGGCGACACGGTCGATCACGAAGTGTCGCACGACGTCGACGCCGAGATCGATGGCCTTGCGGCTGCGGACCTCCGGGGCCGGGTGGTAGCGGTTCAGCTCCTTGTAGACGACCTGCATGTCCGGATGGGTTCCCGCCGTCGTCAGCTTGCAGTCGTCGCAGACATCGCAGGCGTCTTGCCAGACGAGGTCCATGTCGCCCGCCAGCTCGGGGGCGGGCTCGGCCGTCGTCGGTTCGGCGCACAGCAGCAATTGGGCGAACCGCATGGCCAGCGTTCGTTTGCCCACGCCCTCGGGGCCGTGGAAGACGTACGCGTGCGGCAGCCGCTCGCTCCTGATCGCCCGTTGCACGATGCGGTGGGCGCGGGCCTGATGTCTCACGTCAAAAATCGGCATGGCTCAAGGCCTCGATCACCCCGTCGAAGACCTCGTCGAGCGATCCGCTCGCGTCGACGATCACGACGGGTCTCGGGTAGACCTCGGGCAGCTCGCGAAACCGTTCTCGCACACGACGGTGAAACGCCAGCGGGCGCGCCTCCATGGCGTCCGCGACAGCATCGCCGTCTTGCCCGGCCGCCGCCGGCCGTCGTCGGGTCCGTTCCAGGCCGGTCTCCGCCGGCAGGTCGAGCACGCAGGTAACGTCAGGCCACACCTCGCCAACCGCCACCTCGCCAAGTCGGATCACCTGCTCGACGTCGTCACCGGCGGCGCCTTGATACGCGCACGTCGACGAGATGAACCGGTCGCACAGAACGGTCTGTCCGGCCGCCAGCGCCGGCGCGATCACCTCCGACACCAACTGGGCCCGCGACGCCATGAACAGCAGCGTCTCGCAACGAACGTCCATCTGGTCAAGGTGCTTGCTGAGTAACACGTTTCGTATCCGTTCGCCGATCGGCGTCCCGCCCGGGTCGCGCGTTCGGACCACGCGCTCGCCCGCGGCCGTCAGCGTCTCGGCCAGGCGGGCCAACTGCGTCGTCTTGCCGCACCCGTCGGGGCCGTCTAAGACGACGAATTTGCCGCGCAGCTTTTTCAGCAGGTCGTTATCCAATTCCAGCCTCGCATTCAGTGACACACATCGTTGATCGGGCCTGCGCCATCGCCTCAGCTGCTTGGTAGCTCGATCGGACGAACGGGCCCGACACCACGAACGCAAACCCAAGCTCGCGGGCGTGTTCGGCGACGGCGTCGAATTCGTCCGGCCGCCAGTAGCGCTCGACCGGCCAGTGATCCGGCGTCGGTTGCAGGTATTGCCCGATCGTCACGATGTCACAGCCCACGTCCCGCAGATCTGCCAGCGTCGCATCAACCTCGGCCCGCTCCTCGCCCAGTCCCAAGGGCAGGCCGCTCTTGGTCAGCATCGACGGGCGTGTCCGCTTGACGGTCCGCAGGACCGTCAGCGACCGGCCGTAATTGGCCTGCGGGCGGATCCGCGGCGTGAGGCGCTCGATGGTCTCGATGTTGTGACCATACACCGATGGTCCGCTCGCACAGAGGCGGTCGATGCAGTCGGGACGGGCATGCATGTCCGGGGGCAAGACCTCGACCGTCGCGTCGGTCAGGCGTTCTCGTACGGCCCGGACGGACGCGGCGAAATGACCGGCGCCTTCGTCGGGCAGGTCGTCGCGCGTCACGGAGGTGATCACGACGTGCCGGGCGCCCAGCGCCGCGGCGGCTTCCGCCAGACGTCGCGGTTCGTCGGAGTCGAGTGGTTCCGCCCGGCCATGACCCACCGCACAGAACGCGCACTGCCGCGTGCACGTCCTGCCCATGATCATGAACGTCACGACGCGGTGCGACCAGCAGTCGTTGCGGTTGGGGCAGCGCGCTTCCTCGCACACCGTGGCCAGACCGGCCGCCGCCACCGATCGGGCCGTCTCGGTCAGCACGCCGCCCGGCGGCAACCGCTTCTTGAGCCACGCCGGCAGCCGGCGGACCGGGCGATGGGGTGCCTCGTTACGGGTCAAACGTCGATGTCCAACGCGCTGCGATGCCATCAGTCCGTCACAGTGAATGCAGCGGCACGCCGAAGAGGGCGTCGGCCGCCTCGGCCACGGGTTCCGCCAACGACGGATGCGCATGGATCGTCTCGGCGATCTGGTGCACCGTTGCGTCCGCCTTCATCACCACGGCCACTTCATGGATGACCTCGGCCGCCCGGAACCCGACGATCGTCGCGCCAACGACGCGATGCGTGCCGGCCTCGGCCAGCAGCTTGCAGAACCCGTTCGGCTCGCCGAACGCCTGCGCCGCCCCGCTGGCCTGGTAACGAAACCGGCCCGCCTGAACCTCCATCCCCGCCGATCGGGCCTGGTCTTCGGTCGTCCCCACCTGGGCCACCTCGGGATGCGAGAAGACCACCGTCGGCACGACACGGTAATCTTCCACCATCGGCCGACCCATGATGTTGCTCGCCGCCACCGTCCCTTGTCGATAGGCGACGTGAGCGTACGGGCCGCGGCCGGTGACGTCGCCGACTGCATAGACCCCCGGCACGCTCGTCGCGCAGCCCTCGTCGATCTCGACGAACCGCCCGTCATGCCGGACGCCGACCTCATCAAGCCCCAACCCGTCGATCTGCGTCCGCCGCCCCACCGCGACAAGGACCGCGGCCGTCTCGACCGTCTGGCCGTCGCTCAACTGGCTGACCACGCGATCGCCGCGGCGTTCGACGCCGTCGATCTTGGTCTTGCAGTGGAGGGTGACCCGTCGTTTCTTCAACGAGCGGGCGACCTCTTTGCCCGCCTCGGGATCGACCGTCGGCAGGACCCGGTCCAGGACCTCGACGAGGGTTACGCGCGAGCCCAGCTCGGCCAGCATCGTCGCGGTCTCCACGCCGTTCGGGCCCGCGCCGATGATGAGGATCGATTCGGGCAGCTCCCGCATGGCCAGCACGTGATCGGTGTCCAGGATCTGCCGACCATCGGGGTCGATCCCCGGTAGCGACGCCGCTACGGTGCCGGGGGCCAGGATGATGTTCCGCGCATTGATCCGCAACACACCGTCGGCCGAATCGACCCCGACGGTGTTTGCGTCGATCAAGCGCCCGCGCCCGGTGATGACGTCCACGCCGCGCTGCTTGAGTAGGGTGCTGAGTCCCTTGGTCAAGCGCTCGACGATCTTGTCCTTGTAGGCGACAGCCTGTGCGAAATCGAAGCCGACCCCGTCGACGTGGATGCCCATCGCGCCGGCGTCTTTCAGATCGGCGTACAGCTTCGAGACGTGCAGCAGGGCCTTGGTCGGGATGCAGCCGGTGTTGAGGCACACGCCACCGACGGCCCGTTGCTCGATCAACGTGGCCCGCCCGCCCATCGCGGCGATCCGCAAGGCCCCGACGTACCCGCCGGGACCCGCACCAATGATGGCGGCGTCACAGGGAGGCTGCGACACGGTCTGGTCCTCTCATCTCGGGCGCAACAGATTCACCGCGGCCGATGCCACGTCAGTCTCGCCGTCGCCATCGCGGCGGCGATGGCCATGGGAAAAAGCGCCACCGGTCGTTCCGGTGGACACGAGGCCTGACGGGACACCCGTTAACCGCGATCGTCAAGACAGGTGGCCAGGCCCGGTCGCCATGGGCCCGCCGGCCGAACAACGAGCCGACGAACCCCGCAACCCACCAGACCAGGACCACAATGGAATGCGTCTGTTGCATACCCATAGGTTACCATCTCACGCGCCGAGACAAAAGGCGATTTCGCGTCGGATCGCCGCCGACGGGATTTGCCAGTCCGTCGCACGCGTCGTACCATCATGAATGAGCCGAGGAGGTCCGCCATGGCTGCGGCCGGCGCCATCGACAAGAAGCGTGATCGGCTGACGGAGTTGATCGGCCGGTTCAAGCGCGTGCTGGTCGCCTTCAGCGGCGGGGTCGATTCGACGCTCTTGCTGAAGGTGGCCGTCGACGTCCTGGGCCCAGACCACGTCCTGGCCGTTACTGCCGATAGCCCCAGCGTGCCTCGGCATGAGCTGGATGAGGCACGGGAGTTGGCCCGACAGGTCGGGGCCGAGCACATGATCGTCGAAACGCACGAGCTTGACGACCCCCGCTACGCCGCCAACCCCCCCGATCGCTGCTACTTCTGCAGGTTGGATCTGTTCGGAAAGCTGAAGGCGCTGGCTGAGCAGCGCGGGCTTGACGCCGTTCTGACCGGCGCGAATGCCGACGATGCGGGCGACTGGCGGCCGGGACTACGGGCCGGGCTGGAATTCGGTGTCTGCAACCCCCTTGCCGATGGCGGCTTGACCAAGGCCGACGTCCGCCGACTCAGCCAAGAACTCGCCCTGCCCACGCACGACAAGCCCGCCAATCCGTGTCTGGCCACGCGAATCGCGTATGGTATCCCCATCACCCGTGACGTGCTGCGGCAGATCGAGCGGGCCGAGGACTTCATGCGCCGGTTCGGGCTGCGCGAGTTTCGCGTGCGGCACCACGGCGATCTGGCCCGGATCGAGCTGCCCCCCGATCGAATCGCCGAGCTCGCCCAACCCGAACCCCGCGCCGAGATCGTCGAGGCGTTTCGCAAGCTGGGTTACAAGTACGTCACGATCGACCTGCAAGGTTACCGTAGCGGCAGCATGAACGAGACCGTAGACACGCGGTAGCCATGGCTTCAAGAGACGGGACAGGTCCGATTCTCGATGACCGCCCAAAGAACGAACCTGTCCCGTTTCCGCGGCGGGAGATCGCCCCCATGCGACAAGTGAGGATGTTGGGTCGTCAACGGGTCGAAGTGATTGGGGCGGATCGGCCCGAACCGACCGACGAGGCGCCCGTCATCGTCGCCGTTCGTGCCAGCGGGATCTGCGGCAGCGAGATGGGCGTGTATCGGTCAGACAAGCCGAGCGAGGGCAACGCCGGCCACGAGGTCGCCGGCGTGGTGGTCGAGGCGCCGGATCGATCGCTCATCGACGAGCGCGTGGGCGTGACGGCCGTCGTCGGTTGTGGTCGGTGCGAGTACTGCCAACGTGATCAGGACACCTACTGCGACAGTTGGCGAGGCTGGTCGAACGCCCATGCCGAATTCGTCGCCCGGCCGGTGCGGGCGATTCGCGTGTTTCCCGATGACGTCCAGTGCGACTGGCCCGCCGCGGTGTTGCTCAGCGGGGACGGGCTGGGCGTGCCGTTTCGGGTGGCCTGGAAGCTGGGCGATACCGCCGGCAAGACGACACTCGTGATCGGGCTGGGCCCGATCGGGCTGGGTAACGTCCTGATCCAAGTCCACAAGCACGCCCGGGTCCTGGGCCTGGACCCGATCGCCGTCCGACGTGAGCTGGCCACGCAGCTCGGGGCCGAGTGCTTCGACCCGACCGCCGAGGGCCTGGACGACTGGCTGGCCGATCGCTGCGGCCGAGGACCCGAGATCATCATCGAATGCGTCGGCAGCAACGCCGCGCTCACCCAAGCGCTTCGATGGGCCCGACCCGGCGGAACCGTCGTGACCGTCGGTGAAAACCCCGCGGCCGAGTTCAACCTGGCCGACACCGTCCTCCGAAAGGACCTGACCGTCCGCGGGAGCTGGTACTACCAGCCCGCCGATTTCGCGCCGATGCTCGACCTGTACCGCGCCGGCCTGGCGGTCGAGCGCCTGATCACCCACCGATTCCCGTTGGAACGCGCCGCCGAGGCGTTCGAGCTGTTCGCGGCAGGCCAGACTGGCAAGGTCATCCTGGAGATGAGCAGTCGCTCGTCCCCCAACGCATGTGGGCCACTCCCTGACGGCCGCGGGTCGGATCGCGCCGGTCCGCCGGGACAACATCGTGGTCCGGCATCCGATTGAGGCGGGGGCACGCGTCTCGCCAGACCGGTTCGGTACCTTGTGGCTCGTGTGCGCTGGCGATAGAATCGCCAATCGAGGTGGTCCTCATGTCGAAGAAGGACAAGTTAAAGAAGAAGGGAAAGAAACAGAAGGGTCATCTGGGCGAAGAGGACCCGCTCGCGGCTGACGGGCCCGCCCAGGCGTCTGAGAACGGCGACCGCCCGCCAGAGAAACTGAAGAACAAGGCCTACCTGCAAGAGTTGACCAAGCTCCAGGTCGAACTGGTCAAGCTGCAAGAGTGGATCAAACACGAGGGGTCGAAGGTCGTCGTCATCTTCGAGGGGCGCGACGCGGCCGGCAAGGGCGGCGTGATCAAGCGGATCACACAGAGGCTGAACCCGCGCGTCTGTCGGGTCGTCGCCCTGGGCACGCCGACCGAGCGCGAGAAGACGCAGTGGTACTTTCAGCGCTACGTTGCAGCCCTGCCGGCGGCGGGTGAGATGGTCCTGTTCGACCGGAGCTGGTACAACCGGGCCGGCGTCGAGCGGGTCATGGGCTTCTGCACAGACGCGGAGTACCGCGAGTTCTTGCGCTCGTGCCCCGAGTTCGAACGCATGCTGATCCGCTCGGGCATCATCCTGATCAAGTACTGGTTCAGCGTCAGCGACGAGGAGCAGGAGCGCCGCTTCCAAGGCCGCATCGATGATCCCACGAAACGGTGGAAGCTCAGCCCGATGGACCTCGAGTCCCGCGCGAAATGGGTGGAGTACTCCAAGGGCAAGGACGAGATGTTCGCCTACACGGACATCAAGCAGGCCCCCTGGTACGTGGTCGAGGCCGACGACAAGAGACGCGCCCGCCTGAACTGCATCAGCCACCTGCTGAGCATGATCCCCTACGAGGACCTGACGCCCGAGCCGATCGAGCTGCCGCCTCGCCAGGAGGAGATCGGCTACGAGCGTCCGCCCATGTCCGATCAGACGTTCGTGCCGCCGAAGTACTAGATGCCCATGGCGACGACCCTCGATGTGGACTCCCGGTGCGAAAACGCCCCGCGATCAGCACGATAGCCAGGCCCGCATAACCACGCGTCACTCATCCGAGCCCAGAGCGCGGGCGACGGGCCACAGGCCGTGGTCTTTCATCTCCTGGCGGGCGCGCTGCACGGACTGCTTCATTAGCGACAGGTCGCTGAACAGGCTCATGAATGTAAAGCCCTGGCCGATGCGCTTTCGGCAGAGATCGACGGCGTGGACGACCGTGCCGAGGGGTTTGCCGGCGTTTAGGATACGGCGGGCCAGGTCGGCGATGAGGTCCTCGAGCTCCGCGCAGCCGCCCTGGGCGGGCGTCGGCATGCCCATCGAAAGCGCCAGGTCGGTCGGGCCGATGAAACAGCCGTCGTAGCCCTCGACGGCCAGGATCTCATCGAGCTGCTCGACGGCCTGGCGGTGCTCGATCTGGAGCATGACGACGATCTCGTCGTTGGCGCGGGCAATGTAGTCGGGTCCGTAGATGCCGATGCGTCCACCGCCGTAGGGTCGCTGGCCCAGCGGCGGGAACCGGCTGAACTCGACGGCGCGGCGTGCGTCGTCGGCCGACTTGATGAGCGGGATGATGATGCCCAACGCGCCGGCGTCCAGCGCCCGCTTGATGTAGACGTGATCGTTGTAGGCCAGCCGAGCGACGGGCACGGCCCCACCGGCCGTGATCGCCTGGAAGTAGTGGACAGCCATCTCCACGCCGATCGGATGATGCTCCAGATCGACCACGATGAACTCGAAGCCCTCGCGGGCAAGGTGCTCGGCCGACAACGGGCTGGCCAGCACCGACCACGTGCCCAGCGTGAGCTTGCCGTCCGTCAGTCGCTTCTTGACCGGGTTGGTAAACATGATGGTCCTCGATAGCAGCGGTCCGACTCCGAAGCAAGCACGATAGTGCCGCGCGACCTTCGAATCAATGCGCCCGACGCGGCGCTTTGTTCCCGTTCAGTCGGGTCGATACAATACCTCGCGTGCCGGTACGATTGCTTCTCGTCGCAGGCGGGTCTTGCCTTGATCATTGTCGGTATCGACGAAGCTGGTTACGGTCCGCTCCTCGGGCCGTTGGTGGTCTCAGCCGCCGTGTTCGAGGTCCCCGACGAGAAGGCGGACGCATCGCTGTGGGATCTGCTTCGTGACAGCGTTGCGTCCGAGGTCCGCAAGCGCGACCCGCGTCTGGCCATTGCCGACAGCAAGGTGCTGCACCGCGGGGGCGAGGGCCTGGCCAACCTCGAGCGGGCGGCGTGGGCGTCCCTGATCGTCAGCGGCTTGCAGCCCGGGACGTTCGCCGAGTTGCTGAACCTCCTATCGCCGGGCGCGGTCGAGGCGGTCGGCGGGTATCCGTGGTACGACGGGTTGGACCTGCCGCTGCCGATGCGGTGCGGGGTCACCGAGCTGGCGATGCACGCCAACGCGTTCCGTCGCAGCCTGTCGGCGTGCGGGTGCGGTGTGTTGGGGGCGCTGGGCGAGCCCCTGCCCGAGGGGCAGTTCAATCAGATGGTCGCCAAGACCCGCAACAAGTCCGTCGTCCTGCTGGGCCTGACGCTACGACTCATCGAGCGGGTGGCCCGGGCGCATCCCGATCGCCCGCTACGGTTCTACGTCGATCGACAGGGCGGCCGGATCAAGTACGCCCGATGGTTGATGACGGGCTTTGAGGGCCGCGACTTCAAAATCGTCGAGGAATCGCGCGAGCGGAGCGTCTACCGGATGCTCACCCGATCGGTGCCGTGGCAAATCGAGTTCGCCAAGTCCGGCGAGAAGCGCCAGCTTCCGGTCGCCCTGGCCAGCATCTTCAGCAAGTACGTCCGCGAGCTGTTCATGCATCTGTTCAACCGCTACTGGGGAAGCCACGTGCCGGACCTCAAACCGACGGCCGGCTACTACACCGACGGCAAGCGGTTCCTCGGCGACGTCGAGACGTACCTTCAGCAGCAGCGAATCGATCCGTCGATGCTGGTCCGACAGTTGTGAGCGTTCGCATGGACGCGTGGCTCGGTCAAGCGATGCCGACGAACGAGGCCAGGATCTTCATGGAACGATCTACTGGAGGCGAGGACGACATGGGCGGGATGCATGTATGGGTGGCGGTCTTGAGTCTGGCGGTGATGGCGTGCGTGGTCAGGGCGGCTGAATCGCGGCACGGCCCGCCGCCGGAGAAGCTCAAGGCCTTCGAAGAGGCGCGAACCAACGCCTATGCCAACCAGCTCGAGGCCTACCTCCAGCGGTGGCTCGTCGAGGACTATCCCGCTCGGGCCAACAAGGCGTGGAAACGGGATTACGCGAGCGTCAAGGCGTTCCTGGCCAGCGTCGAGCCGAACCGCAAGCGATGGCGGGCCCTGTTGAACCCGCCGGACCTCGAGCCGACCGGCCCGATGCAACGGCGACCGCACCGCCCGCTGGCGGATCTGGATGGTGAATGGTTGACACTGCCGCTCGGCCCGTTCGAGGCTGAAGGGCTGCTTGTGGTGCCCGCCTCGGCCGCGGGCCCCGTGCCGCTCGTGATCGCCCAGCACGGCATCGGCAGTTTCCCCGAGCGGGTCTTCGGCCTGATGGACGACGGCGACGCCTACCACAGCTACGCCCGCGCGCTGGTCGGAGCCGGGTTCGCCGTCTTGGCGCCGATGAACCTCCGCTCGCAAGAGCGCCGCAATCGCATCGAACGCCTCTGCCGCTTGGCCGACACCACCTTGCCGGGCATCGAGCTGACGCGATTGCAGCGGCTGCTCGACGATCGGATCGACGCCGACCGGGTGGGCATGTGGGGCGTGTCGCTGGGCGGGCTGGCCACCATGTTCTGGATGCCGCTCGAGCCTCGGATTCGCGCCGGTGTGGTCTGCGCGTGGTTCAACCACCGTCGCAACAAGATGGCCATCCCCGACAAGCGCTATAGCTGTTTCCTGGACACGAAAGAGGAGCACGCCTTCTTCCGCGGCTGGCTGACCGAGTTCGCCGACTACGATGCCATCAGCTTGATCTGCCCCAGGCCGGTCTTGATCCAGACCGGTAAGAAGGACGGCATCGCCCATTGGCCGCAGGTCGTCGAGGAGTTCGAGCTCAGCAAGCGACATTACGAGAAGCTCGGCCTACCCGAACGCATCGAGATGGACCTCCACGAAGGCGGGCACGAGGCCCGCGTCGAGAGTGGGGTAGAGTTCTTGACCCGTTGGCTGATAAGAGCGCCGCGCTAGTGCCAATGGGCTCGGGATCCGCGGGTTGCCAGGTGGCCTGTCGATGCGTGCCGTGGCAACTTGCCGAGCAGGGAACCGATCTTGACAGTCCGGCCCCTCGAGCAAATAATGCCCGGCTTGGCGAACACCGCGTTTTCAAGATCCATACACCGAGTGAGCGTGCAGAGGAGGCACATGAGTCAGCGGCTACATCGTGTGTCCGTTTCAGGAACAGGGTCTTTCCTGCCAAACGATCCGGTGCCCAACGACCGAATTGACGAGGTGCTCGGCCCGCTGGACGACGCGCCGCCGCGCGTCCGGTCGTTCATCAAGAAGGTGGGCCGCCGGATGCTCGAGGGGACGGGCGTCGAGCGTCGTCACTTCGCCGTCGACCCGAAGACCCGTGAACTGACGCACACGTCCGCCGCCCTGGCCGAAGAGGCGGCCCGCCGTGCCCTGGACGCCGCCGAGATGCGCCCCGGGGACGTCGAGTTCCTCGCGCTGTCCTGCCCGATCCCCGACGCCATGACGCCGCCAACCTCGGTGATCCTACAAGAGCGGCTCGGCATCGAGCACTGCGCCGAGATGGAGATCCACTCGAACTGCTCGGGAATGGGCAAGTCCATCCAGGTGGCCTTCGACGCCTTGAGGCTGGGCCGATACAAGACGGCCCTGATCGTGTACCCGCAACTGTCGAGCGTTTACCTTCGCAGCTGCTTCTACAATCAGGCCAAGGTCACCAGGACCCAGGCCGCCCTGCGCTACATCCTGGCCGACGGGAGCGGCGCCCTGGTGCTCCAGTCCGTCGACGGGGACCCGTCGGGGGACGGGGACGCGCCGGACGGCGGTGACGCCAATGCGCCGGTTCCGCACGAACTCTTGGGCACCTACGTGGAATCGGTCGGGGGCCAGCTCCCGCCGGCCATGACCGCGGGCGGCGCCGCAGCCGACGTGATGGATTCTGTGAGTCCGCTGTTGGCGATACACGAGCGCGGCACACACCACCTGGACCAGGACTTCGCCGCCGTCAAGCGCGATGCGGGCCGACGGCTTTTCGAGGGCATCAAGCGAATGGTCGAGTCGCTCGGCGTCGATCCGAAGACAGTGGCCCACATCGTCGCCTCGATCCCCAGCAAGCAACTGTACGAGGAAAACGTCGGGCTGTTTACGGACCACTTCGACATCGATCGGGAGCAGATCAAGTTCCGCGCCGGCACTACGGGTTACACCGGCGGGGCTGCCATCTTGATCCATTTCGACCAGATGGTCCGCGCCTGCGAAATCCAACGGGGGGACATTGTGCTGCTTCACTCCGTCGAGTCGAGCAAGTGGATGTCGGGTGGCTTCGCCGTGCGATGGTGACCGTGGCGGCGGGTGGCATGCCCAACGACAGCGATCAGACCTCGGAACCGACGCCGCCCCGTCGCGCGGGCCCGCCGGGCATGGTGCGCAGGATCCCGCTGTCGGTGCGAATGCTGTTTTACGGCGCGTTCTTCTTGTCGATCGTTCTGGTCGGGCTGCCTTGGCTGGCCTATCGGCTGGACGTTTACGTCCCGGCCCTACACGTCGAGCTGGGAGGGTTCCGGTACGTCGGTGCCGCCTTTGCCGCGGTTTGCCTCGCCTTGTACGTCTGGAACGCGTACGTGCTGACGTCTCGCGGGCGCGGCGCCTTCGTCGAGTTCGACGCGCCGACCGAGTTCGTCTCGACCGGTCCGTACCGTTGGGTCCGCAATCCGGTCGCTGCGAGCCTGATCGGCACGGGGCTCGGCCTGGCGGTAGCGCTGTCGTCCACAGGGGTGCTGGTGTACGTGCTCCTCGGGAGCCTGCTCGGGCATTTTCAGGTGGTCTATGTGGAGGAACCGCTGCTCCGCGAACGGTTCGGTCAGGCATACGTCGACTATCTGGCCCGCGTGCCACGATGGATCCCCAGACGTCCCGGGGAGGAAGGGACATGAACACCGCGGTGACGGGCGGCACGGGCTTTATCGGCGGGCCGCTGGTCCGGATGTTGGTCGACCGGTTTGACGCGGTCCGCGTGCTGGTCCGGCGGCCACAGGATGACGATCGAATCCGATCGATGGGCGCCGAGCCGGTTCGCGGCGACCTGACGGTTCGCGGCGGCTGCGATGAATTGGTCCAACCCGGCGACGTCGTCGTCCACGCCGCCGCCCGGGTCGACTTGGTGGGCCGATGGCCCGCGTTCCGCCACACCACCGTCGAGGGGACACGGGAGCTGCTCGGCAGCGCGCTGCCCCGCAACCCCGCGCGATTCGTCTACGTCAGCTCGGCGGGCGTCTACGCCCCCGAATCCCTGGCCACGGTGCCCCGCGCCGATCCGCCGAGCTACAACCTCTACGGCCGGGCCAAACGCCAGGCCGAGGACCTCGTGCGGTCCAAGTGCGAGCGCGCAGGCTGTCCCTGGTCGATCGTGCGGCTGGGGTTCTGCTACGGGCCGGGCAACCGCGCGCTGCTCAGACACCTCGTGCCGAGGCTCGAGCGGGGCCGCCTGCCTATCATCGGTGACGGTCAGAACCGGATCGCCACCTGCTACGTGGACGACGCAGCCAGGGCGATCGTGCTGGCGGCGACGGTGCCGGCGGCGGTGGGCAGGATCTACGACGTCGCCAGCGACGAGACCGTCACGCAACGTCAGTTCTACGACGCGACGGCCGACGCGCTGAACCTGCCCCGGACCCGCCGACGCGTCCGACGGCGGCTCGCCTACGCCCTCGCGTTCGTGGCGGATATGGCCGGCAAGGTGTTCCGTTTCGATCCACCGCTGACCCGCTCGATGGTCATCTTGATGGGCGTTGACCAGGTCCTGAACGCCGACCCGATCCGCAACGAGCTCGGCTGGCGCGCCGAGGTCGACTTCGAAGAGGGCATGCGCCGCGTGGCCGAGGAGCACGGCGCCGGTTAGAAGAACCGGCCGGCAGAGCGCGCCCTATGTCCGTGCCCTACCTGTTCACAGGGGGGCGCGATTCATCGTCGGCGCCGAGCAGCTCATCGCGGAAGTCCTCGAGCAACCGATCGAGGGCTTCGTCCGCGATCGCGCCGTCGAGCCAGGTGGCTCCGTATTGAAATCGACCGGCCA